>Ga0335073_10000684_pt1 | contig 44017 bp, 35 predicted proteins | sample Lox_Sample_22_FD_207093 | JGI IMG/M metagenome (GOLD analysis project Ga0335073, IMG submission 207093) | Soil microbial communities from Loxahatchee National Wildlife Refuge, Florida, United States - Lox_Sample_2.2 | ecosystem: Environmental > Terrestrial > Soil > Wetlands | place: USA...
AACCGTCGTCCCGTCATACACCTTGTTGTTGGCGCTTAACCCGCTGCTGATCGTCACCCCTTTGCCCGTGATGTTCGCAACCAATCCCACCGGCTGACTAAGAATGTAGTTGCCGGCATCAGTGCCATTCAGGGTCAACCCGCTGATTTGTACCGTCTTGTTTGCGCCTGCATTCGGGTCAAGAAACGCGCCACTCACGCTGCTGGTGTTCAGGGTCACGTCAGAACCAGCCAGCCCCTGCCCGGTCAAATTGGCGGCGCTGGTATTAAGCGTGGCACTGGTTGTGCCGTCGTAGATCTTATCGGATGCCGTAATTCCAGTGACTGATAACTGTCCGGGGTTTACGGTCATCAAGAAGCTATTGGTCGCACTCATTCCGTCACTGTCGGTCACAATCACGCTGATTGTCGTCGTCCCAATGTTATTGGGCTCAGGCGTCAGAGTGATTGAGCGATTTGTGTCCGAGCCGCCAAAAACAATGTCTGTAGCAACATTGATCACCGTTGGGTCGGACGAGGTGGCCGTCAGGACCAAGTTGGAGCCAGGAGTTTGGGCGTCTCCAATTTCGAACGGGATCGCCGCTGTCGGTGTGTTCACCGGGGTTGATTGATTCGTGAGGCCGCTGATAGTGGGCGGTGAAACTGTCGTAATTGCCAGGCTCCAACCACCACTAATCTGGCCCCCATCATCGGTTCCGCCATCGGATATATACAAGGACCAGGTTCCATTCGGCGAGAGGCCATCAAACGTTGCCAGGCTGGTCGTGTACGGCGGCGTCGGGGCCGGGGCCGGGAAAGCGTACGGGGGATCTGTATGGTTCGGAGCCAAATCAGTCGGCTGAAAAGTACCATCCAGCAAAGCATACGAGGGCGGCGGCAGCGGATAGTACGCCTGGTCTGACAAAGTAAAGGTGACATTCGTCATGGGAATCGAACCTACGGTGTCCGACATGAGTACAACCGTTTGGCCGCCGGGACCGACGAGGAGCACATTTACATCGCCAGGATAGGTATGACTCATCCCGTTCAAGGTCACCATCAGATTAGTAATCGTCCCCACCTCGCCCGAAACGTCTATCGTGGACGGGTACGGAGTGGAAACACTGGACGAGGGAATCGTGATGCTCGAAGGATTGGAAAATAAGTCGTTTCCGTTGCCGGGAGGATTTACGGTCAGCAGGAAAGAGACGTTTGTACCGTTCACACCGTTATTGACGGAGATGGTAATTACACTGGTCCCGGTTTGACCATCTGCAGGAGTTATGGTCAGCGCTTGTGTACTGCCGTTCACATTAAAAATGTTAAGATTTTCATTCGGGACCAGGTTGGTATTCGATGACGCCGCAGTCGCTGTCAGCGATGACGGGTCAACCCCGGGATCCGTTATATAAAATGGGAATGGTCCGACCGAGATTCCCACCAGCGTTGTTTGATCCGGAATTGGGGAAACCGTCGGGAGCGGCGGGATCGGTGTTGTCGCTGTAACGACTTGACTGTACCCGCTGAAATTCCCCGCCGCGTCCGTGGCCCGCAGGCGGTAATTATAGGTTGTGCCCGGCGCCAAGGGGGCGGCGACGAACATGTTGTACCGCGTTGCCGCTCCCGTATCAAAATAATTTGTGTCGGTCGGAGTATAAATCAGGATGAAGTTTGTCGAACCCGCCCCCTGGCTGCGCTCCAGCAAGTATCCCGCAACGCCCACGTCGTCCGTTGACGACATCCAGCTCAGATTGATTTCATTCGGGGCCACGGCCGTCGCTGTCAAATCAGCAGGTACTGACGGTGCGTTTGTATCGGGATTCAAGTTTCCTCCCTCCCAATCGGCAATGGTCAGAGGATCGGTATCTCGCGAATACATACAAAGCCCCGGGTTGCCGTTCGTCTTCACATCGCCGGCATCCGTGACCAGCCACATCAGAACAGGATTCCCGTTCCGATACATTGTCACCAGCGGCTCGGTTGAGCCCGAAACCACCAGTTTTATGATATCATTGGTTTCCCAGGTCTGCTCAGTCCCATAAATCTCAGGGAAGTACGCATTATTAACCCAATGGTAAATACGATAATCATTCGGCGCGAAGACAAACCCCATGTAAAACTGGGAACCCGACGGCGGGTTTGTAAAAACCGGATCGTAATCGTTGTCCGCCCGCAGAATCACGCCGCTGAATGGCCCAATGGACGATAGCCTTGCCTGCGAGTACTGATCGGGACTGAAACTGTTCGACGACCAGTAGGCTTCGACATGTTCGTCCACCGGTATCGAGGTCACTGTGTCGTTGGTGATATAAAAAGTTCCTTCCGATGCGATGGGAGATAACCAATTAGTGCCAATCGGGCCATCCGGCCGATCGAAGTTGTCACTTGCCACTTCTGTGGTCTGAGCGGCCAGTCCGCCGGCGCGAAAACAAATGATCAGGGCGATCATCCATGCGATCGTTGTCCGCAATCTTCTGCCTGATTCCGATGCAGGCCTTTGACCCAAGACCAACAGTTGAGGAAGCTGATGTTTGTTCATATCAGTTGTTGTAATCTGTGTTGACAATCTTATCAGTCGTTATGACGCGCACGAAACAATACGCCAACGCAGTAATAACGGGTTAAATCAAGCTGATCAGGCACTCGCAGCAAAAGCGGACAAGAGCACTCTCCCTGCCCAAAATGAAACGAAACGGATTAAATCGCCTGACCTGCCGCGTTCAGGGTGTTTGCCTGGGCATTTGCGCATAGCCTTAATTATCATTAATTATAGCAAAAAATCGCCTTCTCGCAACTTAGTCACGTTGATACGAAATATGTCGCCAGATTAAGTCTGTTTATCAAAACGACCCGCGCGGAACAACTGATAAAATCCTGCCAAATTCTCCATAACTGCCGCGCGGCCGCCCCCATAGTGCCCCGTCCAAAGTCAGCCAGAACAATTGATGGCAGCAGACCATTCGAAAGTTGTCAGTCAATCGGACGAATCCCTGAAATTAAAAAGACAGTTTCCGCCCGTAAAATGCCTCCGCAAAACCAGTGGCAGAAGCACACTCAATTCCTCGCAAGCGCATCAGTGCCCAGAAGGTATCTGCCGTGAACCAATGTCGGTTCGTCTGGCTCTGGAAATGTCGTAAGAGTGCGCGGATCTTCCTTTCTCCCAGCGCGCGCGACACCGGAATATAAACGTTCGGCGACCCGAGATCCCCGTCATATTTCGGGATTTCATATTCCAGAACCAGGTGGTTGCGGAATGTGTTCCAGGCCAGGTCAGACAGCACGCGATGGTCCTGGTGACGGTCATTTCGATACTGGGTCAGCACCAGGTCCGGCGCAAATGAGCGTTTGACCTGTTCAAAAGTGTCCTTGATACCGGACCACTCGTCCGGAAAGTAACTCTCGCGATAAGTCATCGTGCGTATCCGGCGGGCCCGGGCGTCACGCAAAAAATCAACGGCACTTGCCTTTGCTTCACGGGCGCGCGCACCCACCGCGCTGAAGACGAGCCAGTAAAGCTCAAGGCCCGGCTGTTCCTGAATCAAGCGCAAAACGGTTGCGCCGCAACCAATCTCGATATCATCGCTGTGCGCCCCCAGGCAAAGCACCTTTTTGACTCCATGCAACCGCAGGCTGGCCATTGAGATTCCTTTCAATCTTTAGAGTTCCAAACCGTCCACGGCGCCTTGCCCCGCGTGAACAGATCCTCCAGTTCCTGTCTTTCCTTGAAGGTATCCATACATGCCCAGAAACCGTCATGGTGGTAGGCCATCAACTTGCCTTTGGCGATGAGCCGTTGGAACGGCTGTTCCACCAACTCCTCTCCGTCCCGGATATAATTAAACATTTCCTGCCGCATGACCATGAAGCCGCCATTGATACCGGCTCCGGCTTTGCCGATGTGTTCGATGCTTTTAACCACTCCGTTGGCATCCGTATTGACCAGATGGAAACTGGCCCGGGGCTTTACGCTGATAAAACAGGCGACCTTCGCGCTCCGTTTAAAAGTTTCGACAACCGCAGGCAGCGGCACATCCGAAAGCCCGTCGGTATAATTTGCCAGAAACAATTCCTCTCCTTGCAGGTATTTCTGGACGGCTTGCAACCGCTGTCCAATATTCGCCATGAACCCTGTATCCACAAACGTGATGTTCCAGTCATGGATATCACTGCTCAACAACTCGATGTTTTTGCCTCCCTTGGAAAAAACGAAATCGTTCGTAACACACTCGTTGTACTGCAGGAAATAATTCTTGATGACGTCGGCTTTATACCCCAGGCAGAGAATGAAGTCCTTATGACCATAATGGGCATAATATTTCATCACGTGCCAGAGGATGGGGCGATAACCGATAGGCACCATGGGTTTGGGGATCGTTTCGGAGTATTCCCGCATCCGCATCCCCATGCCGCCGCAAAACAGCACCACTTTCATATCAACTTTTGCTCGCGTTCAGGGAACGATCTCCACCGTCGGAATCGGCACGACGAATTGTCCGCCCCATTCGCGAATGACTGACATTTGTTTAACGATTTCGTCTTTAAAATTCCAAGGCAAAATGAGCACGTAGTCCGGCCTGGCTTCAATCAGTTTGTCCGGCGTCCGAATCGGGATATGCGTGCCCGGCAGAAACTTGCCCTGTTTATACGGATTGCGATCCACGGTGAAATCGAGAAAGTCCGTTCTGATTCCACAATAATTCAGGAGCGTATTGCCCTTGCCGGGAGCGCCATAGCCCACGACTCGTTTTCCCGACCGTTTGGCCTGAATAAAGAACTCCAGCAGCCGGCGTTTCGACTCTTTCACCTTCTCGCCGAACGTTGAGTAGGTTTCCATGCGGTCAAAGCCGGCGGACAATTCGCGAGCGCGCATTTCCAGGACCCGCTGGCCGACCGGTTTGGAAGTGTCCCGTTGATGGCGCGCGTAGATACGGATGGATCCCCCATGGGTCGGCAACTCTTCCACGTCAAACAAGACCAAATCGTGCGCGGCAAATATTTTTTCGGCCGTGATAAATGAGAAATACGAAAAATGCTCGTGGTAAATCGTGTCGTATTGATTCTCCGCCATCATCCTCATCAGGTGCGGGAATTCCAAAGTCGCCACGCCCTGTGGTTTTAATATGATGCGAATGCCGCCGACGAAATCATTCAAATCCGGGACCTGCGCCAGCACATTGTTGCCAACAACCAGATCCGCTTCCTGCCCGGCTGCCACCATCGCCTGGGCGGTCTCGCAACCGAAAAATTTCACGAGCGTCGGCACCCCTTTTTCAACCGCCACCTTTGCCACATTGGCGGCGGGTTCCACCCCCAACGCCGGTATCCCCTTCTTGACGAAGTTCCGCAATAAATAACCGTCGTTACTGGCCAGCTCGACGGCGAGGCTTGCCTGGCCAAGGTTAAACCGGTTGACGACCATGTCCACGTACTCTGCGGCATGTTTCAGCCAGGTTTCTGAAAATGAGGAAAAATAGGCGTACTCCGTGAAAATGTGATCCGAACTGACATAATCACCGACCTGCGCCAAAAAGCATCGCTCGCATACCCGAACATGGAGCGGATAAAACGGCTCCATGCGGTCAAGTCCGCTCTCGGTCACATAACTCTCGCAGAGCGGTGACATGCCCAAATCCACCAAGGTATGCCGAAGTGGCGCGCGGCAGAAGCGGCAAAGATGCTGGTTTTCGCTCTTCGACGATGTCGTTTTCGGCAACGGGGCGCTTACGATTCCTGTATCCATATATTTATCAGAGGTGCAGCTTGATTCGCGTATCTTTCACAGTCGAAAATTCGGCTGAAACATTACCGGACGGAATCACCCGGGAGTAGCATAAAATCATCGGGCGCCTGACTTTGGCTTTTGTGCCTGCGGCTTCAGCATGGGCCGCAGTCGGATGTCCATGACCTCCGCTTCTTTGCCCAAAGCCAGCGCGCCTACGACAGTTTCAGCGACCTGGGATGGTTGAATCAAGCGCTCAGGGCGGTACGCCAGGCCTTCTTCGGCACATAACCTTTCCTGCATTGACGTTGCCGCGCGCCCCAGATACACGCTCAGGACCCTGACACCCGAATCATTCAATTCTTCACGAAAACTGTCGGCCAGGGCCTTGAGGGCATGTTTGGTGGCCGAATACTGGGAGACGCCCGCGGCGGCCACCAGACCCGCAGTGGAATTGACGAACACGATCTGGCCATGTCGCTTGCTTAAACTCGGAAGAAAGAGTTGCGTCAACGCAAACGGCGCGCGGACGTTGCACCGGTATTGCCAATCAAAATCAGACAGCGATGCGGCGGCAAGATTCGATCGCACGATGACGCCCGCGCTGTGAACGAGAATGTCCACGCCTCCGAAATCACGAATGATTCTTTGCTTCACCCGGCGTACTTCGTCGTCCTTTAGCAAATCAACGGCGTACGGAATGGCCTTGACTTCGGGCAGCGTGCAGTCCCGGGCGACAACCCGCAGAATGGCTGACCTCCGTCCCAGCACCGCCACCTGAACGCCTTCCCGGGCCAGTGCCGTCGCAATGCTTCGCCCCACCCCGCCGGTGGCTCCCGTAACGACCGCCGTCTTTCCCTGTAACCGCATGGTTATGCCGTTTCCCGTAAAAGCCCGCTCTGCAACAACGCTTCCGCCGCTCCGCAGACAATGCCGAAACCAAGCCTCGAGCGTTCCGCAATATCCAGGAGTGAATTTGCGCCATCCGATTGATTCAACACCCACAGGATGGCTTCTTCCAATTCGCTGCCATTGGTGCCGCCCATGAGACGGTAAAGACCCCGGCGTCCCAGTTGCGGTTCGCATTTCGGATTCAGATTCAAGTACACACGGTTCTTCTCCAAAATCCGCACAATGGACAATAACCGATCGAGGGATCCGGCCAGGGCTTCCGGTTTAACGAAGCTCAAATCATCGGCCGAAGTGTGGTACTGGGGATACTTACCGTTCGGCGTCCGCATAAAACACCCGACTGGCAAATCGATTCCGGGCGAACAATATTGGCGCTCGTCGTAGCCGTAAGGAGAGAAATCTGATATGCCAAAATCGGTTTCCGCGTGTCGGAGGACATGTTCAACCACCCGGTCAATTTCGGCATTTCCCCGGCGGCTTCTTTTGTAATTAAAACGACCGGAATCGCCCACGCACGAAAGCACCAGGCCGTGTTTGATTCGGGAGAGACCCGGCTCGTTCAGGGCCAGCCACGTAATCGCGCCAATGGTGCCCGGAATCCAAACAAACCGATAGGAATAGCGCAACGGCAGATCCGAAAGCTGTTGCGCCAGTTTGGCCGCGACCACCATCCCCGAGAGATTATCATTGCACAGCGACGGATGGCATGAATGACACGAGATCAACACCTCTTCGTCGGCAGTTCCCTGAATTTTGAATTCGCCATAGGTCAAATGTCCCGGTCCAAGGGTCGAGTCAATGCAGATTTCATACTCTTCATCCCGAAGTTGCTGCTGTTGATGATGACTCAGACAAAAACCCCAGGTTGCTTTGTAATAAGACGTGCGATAAGGAATCCAATCCGGTTTATCCGGCAAGGTGAAGAGGTGTTCCTTTAACTCTGCCCATCGGATCTTACGATGCACCGGCACGCTGTAATTGACCACGTGCAGGTTGGAAATTGAGAAGTCAATAATCTTCTCGCCCCGGGCATTTTTGATCCAGGCCTCGCGAATGTTCCATTCCTGAGGAACTGTCCAGTCAAAGACCTGCGTGCCGCTGGGCACTTCATGCAGCGTCAAAGGAACAACCGCCTGCAATTGCCGCAAAGTCTGGCGGAATCCATCGCCCGTAATGCTGCGGCAAATCGGGTAGAGCGCGACCATGAGTTGATAAAGCTCCTGCCCGTACCGGTCTGAATCCGGGTTCTTCAAGTTATTCTCTGGCAAAGGGCCGGCCATTTTTACCATTCCGGTTGCGTTAATCCGTCCAGCGGTCACATTGTAGTTGTTGCGACGCGAGGATTTTGAATGACAACTCGCAAAGGGCACAAGCAGGAATCTTAAATTATCAAGGTCTCCGCGCCCCAATATCAAAGTGGCGTTCTGGCGTCGCGGATGAATTGCGTGTGCCCGTCAAGGAACACACGATTGCGCCCCCCGGCATGAACCGTCCATCCAAGCAATGCCGGCGTAACGGTCGGAACGGTTTTGGGGAAATAAGAATCCACCGCCATTTCGACGTCGCTTGGTCCGGCAATCGTACCCACTGTCGGATCGTTTGCCGCGGCAAGGTCCGACACTGCCCTGGATGCTGTCTTGTTCCAGAAATCCTCGAGCATTGTGGGGTCACTCAGGTCGTTGGTCCGGTCAAAACGCCACAACCAATAGCGGGTCACGGGCATATTGGTCACGGCGGAAATGGACTGCACAGTTTGGACCACGTTGCCAACCATGGAATAAACCGCTGCCGGGCACGACCAAATCCTGTAGTCGGCGCCTTGATTTTGCAGTACGACGGGGCCCCAACCACCCCGCGGGTCCGAGGGTGGCCAACTGGTCCACGGATGATAACCGCCCAGCAGACTGCCCTTCAAATCGCGGCGATCCGGAAATCGGTCGGAATTATCGCCAAGCAACATCAGAAACGAGGAGCCAATTTGCTTCAGATTCGAAAGGCAGGCGGTCCTCTGCGCCATTTGTTTGGCTGCCGCCAGCGCCGGCAGCAGCAAGGAGGCGAGAATGGCAATAACAGCAATGACAACGAGCAGTTCAATTAAAGTGAATCCTTCCGCGCGCCGAGTTGTGGAACCCATACATCCGCCGGGAGCGCACCCTCTGGCGCGTTTGCCCGCAGTGCTGGCCTTGGAATAGGATGTGAGCATGGTACAGCGAAGATAATCGGAACTTTTACGCCTGCTTATTCCACAATTTCTGGTCTTTGTCAAATCGCCTCGTTTGCCGCGAGTGGCAATCATCTTCATGGGTGCAATCATCAACAGGCCAGGCTTCAGCCAAGCATCGGCCAGGTCCGGTCTTTTTCCGAGATTTCGGTCACATGTAACGGCCACTGAATGAGCAACTTAGGGTCGTTATACCGGATTCCAGCAGCCTTGTCTGGAGCATAGAACGCATTGATCAGATAGAGAACCTCCGTTTCGTCTTCGAGGGTCTGCAGTCCATGAGCAAACATCTCAGGCACATATAATGCCCGCCGATTCCGGGCGGTTAATTCCACGCCCATGTGCTGCAGGTAGGTTGGCGATCCGGGCCGGACATCCACAATCACATCGTAAAGCGCCCCCGACGTGCAACGCACCAGTTTGACTTCGCAGGCCGGAGGCAGTTGATAATGAAGCCCGCGCAAGGTGCCGCGCTTGCGGTTGAATGAAATGCTGGTTTGAACAAAAGCCGAAGCCAGTCCCTGGTCGGCGAATTCACGGGCACAAAAGGTTCGGGCAAAGCACCCGCGCGAATCCTCATGCAGTTCCGGTTCCACAATATAGGCACCCGAAAGTTTGGTTGGTTCGAATCGCATGACTATTCTCGAAAGTCACATTTGACTGACATAAAAAGTGCGCCAATCATAAATGCTTTAACCCGGCCGGGTCCGTTATTCTTGTCAACTGCAGCTCCCATGACTTCCATTCATTGGATCGCCAAAAGAGTCAATTCCCGCCCTTTGTAATGTTTGCCGTCAGGCCGGTCGGCTGGACCAACGCATAATTCCCCGCTGCGCTCCCGGCCAAACTCAACCCACTAACCGTTACGGGGATTTTAGTCCCTACTCCCGGACTCGCAAAGTTCGCCACATAGCCGTTTGTGGACAGGCCGACGCTGTCCCTGTCCACGGGCAATACCCCGCTCAAAACCACCGCGTTGCTGCTCAGCGTCGCCGTCGTTGTTCCATCATACGTTTTGTTGTTGGCGGTAATCCCCGAACTGATCGTCACGGCAGCTTTCGCGATGTTCGCCGCGAGTCCCGTCGGCTGGATCAGCGTATATTTCCCTGCTGCGCTCCCGGTCAAAGTTAGCCCACTAACCGTTACGGAGATCCCGGTCCCTGCTCCAGGACTCGCAAAGGTCGCCACATAGCCGCTTGTTGACAGACCGACGTTGGTCTTGTCCGTCGGCAGTACTCCGTTCAGAACCACCGCGTTGCTGCTCAGCGTCGCCGCCGTTGTTCCATCATACGTTTTATTGTTGGCCGTGAGCCCCGAACTGATTGTCACTGCGGCTTTCGCGGCGTTGGTTAATGCCAGGCGATAAAATTGCGGGTTGTCCCCCAGCATGAAAACCGACTGCCATTCGCTGCCAACGATGCTGCTCGCGTTCGTCACATTGACCCAGTTCGTTGTTGTGAGATCCGAGTTTTGTTGCACGGTGTAACCTGACCATGCCGACGGCCATGTCACGATCACTGTATTTGTTGCGGTGAGAAAAATACTCAACGCCTGCGGGTCAACCGCTGACTCCAATAAGAGCACCCAATCGGGATCACCGGCGCTGTTACTACCCGGTGAAGTGAAGTTTTGCGTGCCGGTATTCGAAAATGGCGAGCCGGCAATGGTCCGGAAGGAGTTGGCGCTCGGGTCAAACCAGCGAGCGGAGATGTTATTCTGCAGACTGGTCATGGCCACGGTGATCGTTCCGCCTTGCGGCAGATACGCCATGCCGAGCGAACCGTCGGGCGTTAATGCGGCTGTCACAAAGTTGTTGCCGGTGAAGAGGACGTTTATCCCCTGACCCGAACCGCCTCCGGGAATGCCGTTGGTAAAACTGCCATAACCTCCGGTCACAAAGGTATGGGTCTGATCGGGCACGAGATTGTACCACTCACGCGAACCAAAAAGGTTTGTCAGATAGCCAAGTTGAGCGACCCCCGGCGAATCGAGATAGCTCTGCCAGCCGGGCGAAAATCTCACGGTAAAATGATTGCCGTAAAGCTGGCCGACAGCACCAGAGAGCATCGTCCAGTATTCCTGCATACGCAGATTGCGGGTTGACCCGCCGTCGGTCCCCGTGTTCGTCTCGTATTCATAATTGGCCTCTATCATGAAGGCGGGCACGGCATTCGACTGGTTGTAAGCGTGCAAAACCTCGGCGTACGTCGGAGAATAAGTGTACGCGGCGTTAAGGCCGACAAGCGGCGCCCAGTTGGTGTCATCGAGCGAGCTGCTTAGAAAGTATCCCAATTCGACGGTCTGAAGGTGATTTGTGTCCTTGTCCCTGATGCCCAGCGCCACCGCCGTTACCACAGCATCATTCGCGGACACGAGCCAGTTTTGAAAATCATTTCCACTGCTCCAAATAATGTTCGGAAAGTTCTTATAACGATCGCCCAGGTACTGGCCGTAGGCCCGGCAGCCGTTTGTGCCATTAGCCAGCATCGTGGGCAACCAGCCACCCGTTTCAATCGGGTTGACCATCACCACGATCCCGTTGGAGGCACACAGGTTGATGATCTGGTCCACATAGGAGAAATAAACCGAGTTCGGCGCGGTCAAATCATAATAACCGCTGGCCAACGTGTTCGTGAAGGGCAAGGTCCCATTCAGCAGGCTGGCATTGGCGGGGCCTCCGGTATAGACAGTGCATATCGCATCCACCAGCACGGTGTTAAAACCGTTGGTTGCACGATCGGTCAAATACGACGTTGCACTTGTCAGTGACAGGTTCACAATCAGAGATTGCGGGGAATCCCCCACCATTAAAAAAGGAATGTTGTTCTGATCCACCAAAAGGCGCGGATTGCTGCTGCTGATTTTGACCGGATAGGTTGCCGCGAAGACCGTCCCACACAGACACAACCCAATGACAATAAAACGCAATTGACGCATGGTTTTCCCGAATTTGTCGGGCGTAAATCCGACAGTAACACGGATTTTATTGCGAGCAAATTATTTACGGCATGGCGCATGAAGTAAAAATCTCCTGCGCGGTGTTGGGCCATGCCTCCCAGGAACAGGCGCGCCACCAACGGGGAGATGTTACCGGGTCATTCATCATGTTTACAATCAACTGGTTGGCTCGTTCCAAAAGAAATTGCCATCGATCTGCTTCGTGCGAATCAGGTATTCAAGCTGTTTTAACCGGGTAAAGGTCCGGTGTTGGAATACACCTGACGGCATATCAATTTTCTTGAATAATTCGTGAAGCTGCTTTGCGCCTCGCCGCGCGTCCCAGCCGCATTGGAAGTCGGGCAAATGTTTTTTGATTTTTTCAAACGAAACCCGGTAGCTGCGATTATCCGGACTGGGCGCTCCAAAAGAGAGTTGGCAACCGGGGAAGGCCTCCGCCACGATTTCCGCAATCTCTTTCACCCGGTAGTTATGCCGGGTGTCGCCCACATTAAAGAATTCGTTGTGCACCGCTTCCCGCGGAGCTTCCAGCACGGCAATGATGGCCCGACAAATATCCAGAGCATGGACCAAAGGACGCCAGGGCGTGCCGTCACTGGTCATACGGATTTCTTTTGTCGTCCAAGCGAGTCCGGAAAGATTGTTCAACACAATATCAAACCGCATATGTGGCGAGGCCCCATAGGCGGTGGCGTTTCGCAGAAAAGTGGGGGAAAAGTGATCGTCGGCCATTGGTTTCAGATCCCGTTCGACCAGAGTTTTGCATATCGCATACGCGGTTTGCGGGTTCACCGGCGACGTTTCATCCACATAATCGCTTTCTGCGACTCCATAGACGCTGCAGGACGACGTGTAAACGAATCGCTTGATCCCAGCGGCGCGGGCGATTTCAGCAAGTCGAACCGAACCTTTGTGATTAATATCGTAGGTGATGTTTGGTGCCAACTGGCCCAGTGGATCGTTCGACAACTCCGCCAGATGCACTACCGCGTCTGCTCCCCGCAAATCCTCCGCACTAATCTGCCGGAGATCCTTTGAGATCGTCAGCGGGGCGATCCCCCCCGCCCGGTACAACGTTCCTTCTCGATAAAAGCCGGTGTCTATACCCGTCACCTCATGCCCTTTACGCAAAAGCTCCGGCCCGAGCAGCGAACCAAGGTATCCGTCACAACCTGTCAGTACAATTTTCATAAAATGCTTATTTATATCAGTTGGTAGTATTTGGTTTTGTTGCCACGAAAATTTTCACGAGACGATCCGGGTTTGATGGACCTGGAATACGGCAGCATAGCGAATCTGCCAGTCGGATCTCCGCCGTTCCAACGGTTCCAGCCCCCACCATTGCCAGGGCCAGTCGGCACGGACAGACGGATCACCATCATGGATCTCCGCCAGCAACTCCGGCAACGGTTTCCAACCCAGGTCAAGAGCAACCCTGGTTCGAACGTCCAGATCAACGCCCGTGATAAAGAGATAACCCGCGGGCCCGACCAGACGCGCGATATTGCGAAGACAGGTTTCGGCTTCCCTGGGAGCCATATGGCAAAGGAAATTGCTTCCGACGACAATGTCCTGTGGGCCCAAAAGGCTGGCCCATTCGGGGTCAGTCGCGTCTCCACAGCGCCAGGTGATTCCTTCCCGTAGCCAGGATTTGACCCTGGCCTGATCACCTTCCCAATCAAACATTGCCCGCTTTTCCTGCTCCGTCATGCGGTCAAAGATCGAAGCGCCAACCATTTTGGAGGTGCGGGGACTATAAATACCATTTGCGGCAAAGTCCAAAATCTCTTTTGAAACATCCACGGCATGCAGGCGGACTATTAAGTCCGGACGTGCCGAACGAATGGTCCAGAGAATTGAATAGACCTCGGCTCCGACACTACAAGCCAACACTGTCAGGTTCACAGTCGCGCCGTGATCTCTCTTTGCCACCAGTCGCCTCATTAATTCAAGCGCGGGCCGGTTCCGGAAAAAGAATGTGCCGAAATATTGCTGGCGATTGGCATGCAGGCAAACCAAGGTGTGCAACCACGCGCCGTAGGAGCGGATGACGCGTAAATCACGCAGGCGGTCAGGAAGCCGCTGCCAAATTCGTTTATTCAGCCGCAAATAAAACTTCGCGGGAGATTTTCCCAGGATTTGCCAGCGTGCCGCCCTTGCCAGAATCGGATGAGATGCCTGACCGCTCATCATCACCGGCAACCTCGAACAGATTCCTGATGTTGGACTTCGCATGCTGACCTTTCGCAACCTGTCTGGCCCATTGATCCCGGCCCAAGATTTTAGGATGTTGTCCGGACGCTGAGTTTTGAGCACATGATGGCTCTCACGATTGATCATCGCTTTTCTCCGCAGCCGGTTGGGGCTGGGGCAGCAGGTGAGACAGTATGTCCAGGTACATCTGTTTTTGTTTCATCACGAACAGAAGCATCCAGGTGTAAACGCAGAAAACAAGACTGAGCCCCGCCAACAAGCACAGGCCGGGGGCCAGGCGCTCACTCAAAGTGAGTTTCATAAGCAACCCCAGGACACCGGCTGCCAGGCCCGATAGAAACGTTGGCCTGGTGGCCCGCCAAAGGTCCGTCCAGGAAATTCCCGTGCCGAGTTTTGACCAGGCTGCGATGGGAACAAGCAGAAGCGTCAACGCCAGCGAGTAGCCCAGGGCGACTCCTTTAGGCCCATGACTCAACCCCAGCACAATTCCCAGAATCACCAGTGGCGTCGTCGCCATGCTGATACTTAGTCCTCTCTTGATCCGGCCCGTGGCCAGAACCAGCCAGGAAAGCGGATTGGCCACGGCAAAAACCAGGGCGACGGGGGCGAGCAATCTGAAGATCGGTACTGCCGCCATCCACTTGGCCCCGAGCACAATGCGGATTATTTCCTCGGCGAATAACGCACAAACGACGGTAACGGGCATCGTCAAAGAGATGAGCAACGAATAACCTCTGAGGAAAGAATTGGCAAGCCGCGCCGCGTCGTGCTGGATCCGTGAAAGGGCCGGGAACGCCACCCCAGTGACCGCCGAATTCAACTGTTGCACCGGCATGGTAACCAACTGGTAAGCCCGCCCGTATAGTCCGAGCGCATCAGCCCCCCAAAAACGGCCCAGGAGGAGCTTCTCCGCGTTCCACGCCAAAAATACCACGAAGCTGTTGCACGTGGCCAAACCGCCGAAACGAACCATTGACAGCGCACCGCATCGGCGGCGGGGAAGTCCCGGCACCCAGGGCACGGCCAGCCATACCCCGACGGTCGTCACCATGGAGCTCGCCAAAACCATGCCTACTAACGACCAATAACGGCAACCGAGCATCGCCATGACAACGCCTGTCGCAGACCCGATCACCAGCGACAACACGTTGATTTTTGCCTGCGAGGCGAATCGCATGCCGCGCTGGAGCAGCGCCCCGTGTTGGGCGGCCAGGCCGGTAAACAGAAACGTTATCCCGGAAACGACGCCCACCCAGTGCAACCGCGGCTCGTGGTAGAATGCGACCAACAGGGGCGCCGAAACTGCGCACAGGATGGCCAGCACGGTTCCAACCGCGACGTTGATCCAAAAAAGGGTTGAGGTCTGCTCGTGCGTGATCTCCAACCGCTGAACGGTCGCCATTCCCAGGCCGGCATCCTGAAAAATGGTGAGAAAACCCGTTACCACGACCACCATTCCCTGCACTCCAAAATCCTGCGGCGAGAGCAATCGTGCCAATATCATCGTCGTTGCGGTCTGGACAACGAACTTCACGCCTTGCGCCGCCAACGTGACAAAACCACCTCTCACGGATCTCCGCTTCAGATCAGCCAGCGGGGGATGCGCCAGCACATGGTATCGGGTCGAACGCCCACTCACATCTGCCATCATAGACCTCTAAAAATAATATCGTACTGTTCAGCCAAAGTTCGCCGCGACTCCTCGACCTTTCGGCCAATCATGGATTTCAATCGATCGGCATTCCTGACTGCGCCCTGAAATTGCTCGATTAATTTGCCGGCATTCATCCGGTTGATGTCGTGGCAGTATTCCGGCAGCCCCATTTCCGCCATCAGCGCCGCGCACTTGTGATGAAACGAAATCGCAATGACCGGCTTGTTCAGGAGCAGCGCGAACACAATATTATGAAAACGGGTTGCCACGACGATGTCACTTTCCGCAATCTGGGAGAGCAATTGTTCAGCGGAAAACGCCGGTTCATCGAGAATGCGGCCTTCTCCCGATGCCCCCAGGGACGCCTTTAGCCGCGATTTGAACTCCTCTGAGGCAGTCCTGTCGCTGACCTCGCCGATGATCAACCTCACGTCATAATCGCGCGCCAGCAACCATTGCGTGAAGGTCACCAGGTTATTCAGGTATTCCTGATAAGTATCATCACTTGGGTCTGCCGCGCTGTATTTGCCCGCGTACGGCATCAAACCAAGGGCGACGACCCTTCTATCGCTTCTTCGTTCGCCACGATGAGGCAACATTGCCTCGGGCAAGCCAAAAACCAGATCCGGATAGACCGGGTCTCCGTTGGTCGAAATCCCAACGCTTTGAAGATAATTGAGGCTGGCACGGTCTCGATAGGATCTGAAATCCGCCAAAGAGAGGGCGGACTTGACAAAATATCTTCCCAGCACCCCGTACAACGGACCTGCCCCAACGCTGACAAAGACCAGCTTGCAGCGACGGAGTTTCGCGGCCACCGACCATTTAAATAAATTATAAGGTCCCCAGTTCAGAAGACCGTAGGCGTCCGTCAATAATCCTGTCCCGGGAACAATAAGCACGTCCGCTTTCTTGAGCGCCTTAAACGCATCCAGCCAGCGGCAAAGCTCGCTCGGTGCCCCGATGAAAACCCGTCGGAGCAACAAGCCGAACCGCGTGCGGAAATTTCCGCGTTTGATCAAAGTGCGACTGATGGGAACGGTTTTAATCTTCTGGGTGGCTGCCAAAGTCTCGGGCCCCGTGCAGATACAGGCAACCTCGGCTTCCGGCAACCGAAAACGAAGATGATGGAGAATAGTCTGAAGCGTAATCTCATTGCCAAAATTGGGCGAGCCAAAATGCCCGAAAAAGCAGATCCTTTTCCGCTTCACCGCACCCGCATTTAAATTGATTCCCATTTTTGTCAAATCCAGACTCTTTACCTCAGGATGATCAACGCATGCCGTCCAGTTAGTTGTTAAAACGCCTGTCTCTTCCCAGAACCCTGCGCATCGGAGGAAGCACGGTCTCCTTGATCCGATCGAGCCAGGAACTGTTTTCCGTCCAGAGGCGCCAGTTCACGCGAGCAGAGTTAAAGTCGTTTAAGGCCGAGAATCTCCTGGCTTGTTTGAGAGCCACGTAGGAGGCAACCCGGCGGGCATGATTCATGGAGAAGCCGGGGTATCTTTTGCGAAAGACTTCTGCCACCCGCAATAAATCGCGAACATTTTCCCCGGAGCGCAACACCGTGGAGGTATCGTTTGAGCCAGTCATTCGGTAACACGCCAGAACTCCTGACGAGAGAACCCCGCCCCCCAGGCAAACAGCCCGTGCCCACATTTCCCGATCGGCAACATGCACCAGTTCAGTCAAGTAACCGCCATGCGCCTCATAAAATTCACGCCGGATAACGACTCCGGGAAATTGAATCGGCGTGTCATAATAAAGCGACTCGACCGAACGCCCCGCGCTTTCCAATTCTAAAATTCTTGGTGTCACGCTGGTAATGACATCGCTTTCGTCAACATAGAAGCAACGAGTCGCGAGCAAAGCGGTGTTCGCGTGCAACCCGGCCATCCGTTCAATCTCCTCATAAAAGCCGGGTAAAAGGTAGTCGTCACTGTGCAAAATATGAATCAGGCGTCCACGGCTCCTTTGGATGCAGGCATTGAAGTTCGCCACTGCACCCTCGTTCTTCGGTCGCCGATAAAAGGACACGCGGCCCCCGCCGACGGTCCCCACCAACGCCTCGGGGTCGCCCTCGGTTGAACAGTGGTCAACCACTTCGATCTGCATTTCTTCCGTCCCGCGGTCCTGAGCCAGCACACTTTGTAGCGTCTTGCGCAGGTATTCCCCCGAGTTGTAGTTGGGGATCATCACTGACCAAAGAGGCCGGGCAATGTCTTCAACTGCAGGCTCAACGCGCGGAATTGCAGGCCCGATGTCTTCTGTTTCTCTCATCCGCAGTGTGAATTCCAGTTCCTCATAGGAACCGTAAAGAGATCAAGCGGCTGCAACTTCCGTTCGGCGATGAACTGGTTTGCGTCATCTCTTCCCCGCATGGCGGCCCGCCGGCAACGCATGGCGAACAGGCCATTTTTCATCCCGTGTAATAACAGCCGCGGATATTGCAATGGGTCGAAACCCGGGCGCCGGGCGCCATCCCGCAGAAAATCGAGCACTCCATGCGAAAAGGCGTGGGCGCGGAGCAACCGGATGAAATAAGCCTGGCTCAATCGCTCCGCCGATATCAAATGCGTAATCCGTAATTCTGGAAAAATGCCGAAGCCCAACCCGGACGCCGCCGCGGCCCACGAAAAAACATCGTCTTCGCCGCAGAACAACTGCTGTCGGCGTCTGCCCAGCACGCTGTTGGCATTAAGTCGGGCAACAAGTTTATGATAATGCCCGGCTACCGGCCTGGTGACGCACAGTCCTGCTCCCCAGGGTGTGCAGTCAAAATCTTCGGTGTTGTTGGTCCAGCGGGCGGTCGGAACCCGCCGCAAGGCCAGCAACGACAGATAAGGATTTAGTTCGGCGGGCGGCGACACCTCAAATTCCGGTTCCAATACACCGGCGCCGAACACACCCAGATAAGGATAAATCGTCGCCAGATATTTGGCGTTCTCGAGAAAGTCCGGGAACAGCACGTTGTCATCATCAACAAAAACCAGGAGTTCGCCTTTTGATTCCGCAATGGCGCGCAGACGGGCCGGTGTTAAGCCGGGTTGATCTTCGCGGATATGCCGCGCATTCGCGTGCCAACCCAGATCCCATCGGTCGGCAAGCCGGTCGGTGCTGGCATTGTCAATCATCAGCAATTCCCACTGCCCCTGCGACAGGGTCTGTGTTCGCAGGGAGCCCAGGGCGCGGTCGAGATAATTCGGCCGTGGGTTATGGGTGCAAACCGCGACAGAAAGAAATGTCATGGGTAACGAGGTGTAACGATCAACAGCCGGCGTCAGTTTACAACCAGGTTCGAATAGACTCTCGACGTAATGGCGGCGACTTTCGCCCAGGAATAATGGTCGTTCGCATAATCCCGGATTTCCGGACGGCGTTGCTTCAGGTCCCGATACAAATCACTGTCAAAATAGTTCTTGATTGCTCCAGCCAGCGCCCGCGAATCTTTTGCGCCAAAGACGAAACCGGTCCTGCCTTCGATGATTTCCTCCCGCAGCGAGCCGACATCCGCCGCGATTACCGGCAAGCCAAACCCGTATCCCAGTGACAGCACACCGCTCTGATAGACGTGAGTGTAGGGCAATACCAGCACGTCTGCCGCCTTGAAATAAATCTCGGTTTCCGCATCCGGCACGTACTCTATTTTCAGGACCATCCTTTTTCGCGTCGGGCTGTGATTAATTTTCTCCAGTAACCCTCGCCAGTAGGGTTCCGAGTCCTTCAACCGCCCCGCCACGACCAGGTGAAGCTTTAAATCTGTCTGTCCCACCAACTCAAAAGCTTCAACCAAAAATTCCAGCCCCTTGTAGGGCGCAATGTTGCCAAAAAACAAAACCACTCTGCCGTCCGGAGCCAAACCCAGCCGCTGCCGCGCCTCGAAAGTGGTTAGTGGCGTGTCAGGCACCGTACGGTTGATGCCGAAAGGAATCACGTCAACTTTATCGCCGGCAACGCCAAACTCAGCGATCGCCTCTTGCTTCATCCGGTGGGTATGAACAAAGATACGGTCACACATCCGGTACTGGAACCCAAGCGTCATCCGGTTCAGCAGCGAATCTTTTCCGTCGCGTTGACCGGCGTTGATATTGTGCGCGGTAAGCACGACCTTTTTCCCCAACAACCGGTAATACAGCATCAACGCCGTACGATCAATAATCTCAAATTTGTTGTTCCACAAAATATGGAACACGCGGGGTCGGGCCGTGGCCGCGTAGACCAGCAGCCGGACATAGTAGACCAGCACCCGCAAAACTTTTCGCCACCATCCGGCGCTGGCATTCTGATCCCCGCGGAGGTTGAGGAAATTTATGCGCGGGTTGTTCAGGATCTCTTCACAACACAAATCAGTGCTTCCGATAAAATCCACCGGCAAACCCGCAGACGTGAGCGCAGTCGCCAAGCCCAGCGCATAAGGCTTGTCTCCGCCGCCGGTCAGCAACGCCACTTGGGGCGTCGCCAGACTCAGTACGGAAGGCCGGGCCTGATATTCAGATGCCATTGGGCAGAAGGCGGAGGGCCGAAGAGCCTGAAGCGGGCGCTGCATAACACCTTGTGTTCTCTCGTAGGCTCTGGACCCGGAAACAAAGGGAAATTCTCAATGTTTCGCCGAAACCGACAAACCAAGCCGGGTTATGACGGCGCTATAAACTTCCTCAACGCTGATCGCCGTCGTGGCACGACGGTCGTACCCCCGCTGGTAGAAGAATTCTGCCAACAATGGTGAGACGACTTTTTTTTGGATGCCGTAGTCATAAATCTCCCACGGACTGGTACAGGTGAACAGGGTGACACACGGTGTGCCGCTTCCCAGCGCGAAATGCATTGGCAGGCTATCGCCCCCGACCAGGCAACGATGATTTCTCACATCGCACAGGTGTTCCAACAGAGAGGAACGTTGAGGAAGCACATTCACGGTCAGGCCCTGGGCTTCAAGCTCGTGTTTCAGTTCTTCGTAATATGCCCAATTCTTCATTGGCCAGACCGGCCCGGCCTCTCGCGAAATAGCGACGTCCCCCGCCAAACCCGTCTCGACCGCCTGAGGGTGCAGATATCTCTCTCCGGAGAACTGAAAACCCAGCCCGGCAAAAATGAGTTCCTGATACGACCGCCGATTTTGCAATTTCAGCCGGTCAGCCTCCTGCCGGCCATAGCTGCTGATGAGGCTCAGATCAAACCACTGTTTCGAATTTTCCGTGTATCGCAGCGAATCTGCGTTTTCGCAATACGCCCCGAACAACTCCGCGCGATCGATTTTCCCGAGAAAACAGCCTACTTCCATGGAGTCCTCAAGATTGATTACCAAATCATAGCGCCGGTCCTGCGTCAGCTCCCGCTGTTCCCAGGCAAAGCAACGCAGACCTTCCTTCAGATTCTCCAGCAGCACAACGTTCCTGGCTGCCGTCAGCCAGGTGACATTGCCATGCAAGCGCCTTAACAGGGGCGTGGTTCGCACGACGTCGCCTGTCGCCCCAAGTTTCACAATCAGCGTATTCATCGTTGCTGGCAGAAGATTGTCGGCTTCATTCAGAGGTTGGAATTTGACGCCGATGCGGGCACCGGCAAGTTTTACAATCGAACTGGAATTGGATTTAAAGGTTCCTGCTACTGTCTGATGATCCACAATCCGGCCTTTCAATAGCGTACATAACTTTATCCAGGCGCCGGATGAGCGCGCTTTTCATATCGGGCAGCAAAAACAGGGCGCGTTTGGCCGTTCCCCAACCGAAGATTTTTTGAATCCAATAATATTTCCAGCTGGCTCGCGGCGCCTCCAGCCGCCCACCCAGCCCGGACGCCAACTGTTCCATTTGCTTAACAATGTCTGGCCGCTCGGGACAGAAATCCAACATGTATTTCTGTAAATACCTTACACAAGCCGCCCGGCTCCGCTCGCTGTCCTCGAGAGATCGCAGGTATTGAATATGCAACTGCATAGATACAAATTGTGCGTCCATCTTTTTGTCCGATCGCCCGACATAACTCAACCGGTTGGAACCGACGTGGCGATAGTACACTTTGGCTTCCGGCACGAACTTGACTCTGTCGCTCGCCTTCAGAACGCGACAGAAATATTCGCCGTCATCGTCCCCCAGCAACCTTGTATCCCAGGGCCCGGCCGCCTCCGTCAGTTCGCGACTGACCAGCCACGTCGCGGTCTGCATGTGACAGTTTTGCCCCATTTTCCGCAGCAGCCATTCCACCGGCGACAGATCCGCCCATAACGGCGACGGGCGAAATCGGGCTGATCGAGTCCGATAATAGAATGCGCCCCAACTGCCGGAGCACAGCGTTCGTTTGCTTTGACAACTGTTTAAGATTTCCAATTGTCGGCTGACTTTGTCACGAGCCAAAAGATCGTCGGCATCCAGCCATTGGATATAATCGCCCTGGGCCAAAGAGAAAGCCTTGTTTCGCGCGGCTGCAGCTCCTTGATTTTCCTGTGTCGCCACCGATACGTCCCTCGCCGCAAACTTCCTTGCTACTGCCAGCGTCCGGTCTTCAGAACCATCGTCAACGATGACAATCTCCTTCCGCGGCCAGGTCTGAGCGAGTGCCGACTTGATCGTATCGGCGACCCAACGCTCCGCATTGTACGCCGGGATGAGGATGGACACCAATGGAGTCACTTCCAACTAAGGCTGTTTATTGCCTCACAAACTGTCGCTTCAGGTATTGGCGAGGCCAACAACAGAGCTGCGATCATTTTTCACCGCCGCCTGGCTAGCGGATCCGGTTCAGGCTTTTTGCGCCTGAATCAGGGGCTTTGTTGGTGGAAACCGGGTGGCGGCTCCATGCCGCCGTTGGTCGGATATTCGTACGCACCAATATCAAACGGCCCGGTGTTGGGTCTGGCACTGCCGTCAAAATCTGTCGGGACCACGTTGAACAAGTTTGTGCCCGCCCCAATCGGTGCGCTGCCCGCAACCAAGTGGTATCGGTGTAACAACCCATTCAGATAGTATGAACTGCTGGTTGCCAGATTATATGCTCCGGCAGGACCGATGTTGTTCAAGATGGAAGCGGGCACCCCACTGTTAACAATGGCAATGGACTGAGGCACATCCACAGTGTTGTTGTAAACGTAACGGGTATAATTTGCATTGGCCGATTGGCCGCCAGTATTGTTTATCAAAATGCCATTATTTGTCACATTGTAAACGATATTATTGTAGTACTGACCTCCCGTCGCGGCGCGGATACCAATGTAAGTATTATAAACCAGGTTGCCTGCAACAACTTGATTTGGATTACTCGGCCAATAATTATACGTTCCTTCCTCATCCACCTCGATTGCCCCACCACCTGCTCCATACGAATCCTGGGCCAGATTGTCTGAGTAAAGAACATTGCCCTGAACGGTCACGTTGTAGGTTCCACCCTTCAATTCTATACCCTCATCCTTGGTGTTATAAACCGTGCACCCTTGTATGGTGATATTATGAGCATTATCCAAAATGCCGGAACTGTCACCCTCTCCGATATACATTCCCTCGCCATTGTACGTCCACAATCCCGTATCGTGAACGGTACTGTTTACCACCAGAATATTATAACTGTTATGTTCAATCTGAAATCCCTGTTGCCCAATGTCAGCGAAAGTCATGTTGGTCAGGACTACATTGGTGCAAGCACCCGCATAACCGACGATCATCCCGATATTGTTGCTCATGATGGTGAGCCCCCCGATCACAAACCAGTTCAGTCCATCCAACGAATGAGCGCTTCCACCAATATTGTTGGCATTGAAAACGGGGGTTTCGCCCGGATAGGCCTCAACGGTGGTAGGATAGCCCGCAGAACCGCTGGGCCCGTAAATGTCAAAGATTTGACTATAGGTGCCACCCCGGATGTAAAGAACATCACCTCCATTCATCACGCTGGTGGCATGATCCACCGTCGCCCAGGGTGAGCTGATGCTGCCATTGCCCGTGGAGTCATTGCCATTGGGGGCAACGTAGTAATAGTGAACCGTCTGCGTTGATGCCGTCACGGTCAGGATCGCCGCCAAGCTCGTCGCACTGCCATAACTGTTCGTCACAACGACTGTATAGATGCCCCCATTATTGATCCCGACCGGTGCTATCGTGTAGCTGCTATTGGTCGCGTTGGCAATTGCCCCTGAGTTAAAGAACCACTGATAAGCGAGGGGCGCTGTTCCGCCGGCCGTGACATTGAATGTTATCGAACCACCCGCGGTGTTCGTCTGGCTGGTCGGGTTGGCCGTAATCGAAGGGGCGACTCCATTGGTAACGAAAAGGTAAGCGTTAGACGAGGTCGCGCTGCCATAGGCATTGCTGACCTTCACATAGACCACGCTGTTGGAGTACCCGATCAACGTTGCCGGGGTGGTCCATGAACTTGATGTGGCTCCGATGACGTTGGTTCCATACCAGGACCATTGATAAGTCAAAGTACCGGAACCCGAGGCTGTGACATTGAACGCCGCGGTTTGGCCGACCACAACCCAGGTATTGACGGGTTGAGAAGTAATTTGAGGCGGGTTAGTCGTTGATGATTGGGTCCCTCCCAGAGGATAGGGATAAGCCAGCGGAGCGTAACTGAACGGCGGCGCGGTAAGATAATAGTCCCGATTTTGCTGAATCACAGAGTCGCTGGCACCAACGGAAAGTCCCGTGTTTCCCCAAATATAAGTGGGAGATTGAACCTGGGTCGAATAGGTAGAATAGAAATGCGTCGGGCCGGTCCAACCTTGCTGGTCAAGTCCTTGGTAACCAGTCGGGCTCTGGCCGGCAATATTCCCATCATATTGGTCGGGAAACTGGCCATAAGGCGCATAGGAGGCATCCTCCCGATAATACTGCATCAAGAAAGCAGAATGCCCCTGGCTGCCGGCGAGCCACCCGACGATTGTATTGGACCAGACCAGACCGGTTCCCCCGCGCGAATTAAAAACATCATTCCAATAAGGCGGATTTGCGCCATTAAAGTAGACTTGATTCATGTAAATCTCGTAGGAATGAGTGCTCCGGTAACCGCCCGAATCACATCCATGCCAGCCCCAGTCTGCATTGGTGATGATATTATAGCGGAACACAAACTTGGCGCCGCCGTAACAATCAATTACCCCATCAGGTTGATAGATCGAAGTATTTATCGAACTGACCGTATTGTGCTCGAAGAACACATAATTCGTGGTGCCGTAAGTTGTTCCATAGTTCCACGCACTGGTGCCGTCGCCCGTTCCGAATATGCTGACGCAATCATTCTGGTCAAAAGTGAAATTGTTGTTGTCAATCAAACCTGTCCCAACATCGGAGCCGAATACTGTCATGCCCCCGACGCAATTAAAAATATTCGAACAACATCGCCAGAAACTGTTCGGATTGCATTGCCACTCAATGAAACCCGAAGTTGGGTTGTCCGCATAACTTTCAACAAAAGTGAAATTCTCGACCGTTACTGATTTGTTGGGGGCGTTGACGGACAGGATCACAGTGTTCGCTCCGCCCCCCTGGGTGATGGTTGTCACTCCACCGGTGTTATTACCTCCAACCAGCGTTATTCCCTTTGTGACCGAGACCGTCGTGCTCCAGGTGGCCGAGCCAATCGGCACAATCACCACGTCGCCATCCGAAGCCGCGTTGATGGCAGTCTGAACATCGGCGGCCGCGGTTGAGGCGGCATTTATGATTGCGCACCGAGCCGTCCATCCGGATGCGGAGAAAAAACTGATTAAGCACAACAAATTGGCCAATCTGGTAACGGTAAGTTTCCTGTCTAGCTTGTCACGCGCCCCGCAATGTCTAACAACTGCGTACAACAATTCAAAAATCCTGCTCTTTGTCATCGTATCGGAAATAGCGATTAATCGGCAGCGATTTCTGAACATTTATCATGCCAACTCTTAAATTCAGCGGCGATCCTCCAGCGTATGTATCAGATTCTGCCAAAAGATACGCCGGCATTTTTCACAAGGAGCGTTCGCCAAAAATTGTCCACATTAAAGACACGCAGCGATGGCCTGATACGTTCCACACCCGCATCAAAATTTGCCAGTTGATTGTTATCGGCAAGCACCCAGCTTCGTTTCGGAAGCCGGGTATGGTTCTGTTTGCCCCGATTCCTCCGGCACTTCGGCAACGGCATGTTCACTGTCCTGCATGGCCACCAGCCACAGAGCAAATGCAACGACACTGCCATTGCCAAAGGCAGCCTCCGTGTAATTGTACACAATCCCACTGAAGAAAAGCGCGGCGACCAATGAGGCCGCTGCGTTCCCGGCAACAATTTGTTTCAAAGTGCTCCTGCCCGCCGCCAGGAGCACCGGCAAAAGCAAACCGATTCCGATGAGCCCCTCGTTCAAATAAATCTCCAGGAAGCCGTTGTGGGCTTCGGTGACATTGAGTCGTTCTCCCAAGGCGTGGCCGGCACTGGTCAGCCAGAAGCTGGCAAAACCAGTGCCGATCAGGGGATTTGTGCCGACGGCCAATGTCTCCGCCCACACATCGGTCCGGTCCGTCAGGTTCACGTTCCGTCCCATGCTTGACGTTACGACCTGCCTGAGATCCGGCAAGTAGAAGAAGAGAAACGATATCACAAGCAGCGTCCAAGACAACCACGCCAGCCGGACCGGGTTGACTCGAACCCAATTCATTCGCGTACCCAAAAGAACCGCCGTGCCGATGACGAAACATCCCACCGCAGTCTGGCTGTTGGCGATGTGCAAGATCCATAAGCACATGGCAAGGATAAGCAATTCCGGCAACCCTTCCTTTACCCATTTCAGCCAGCCGGACCGCTGCCGCACCAGCAAACTCCACAGGATGATAAACCCGCTTAACATGGCCAAACGGCCCAGGGCGTTTTTGTCCGAGGTGACCCCGCAAAATCCCGTCTCCCCCGTCCATTCATTATAATACCGGCCGAGATCGAGATAGTATTTAATGAACAAAACCGAAATCGGAATCAACACGTAGGCACAGCGCAAGAACACCTGCCGGACGGCTTCACCGGGGTTTTCCTCCGACAAAACGAGGAGGATTATCACCAGGTTTCCAAAGTCCCGGAACCATCTCTTAAAAGCGACGAACGGGTAATCCGACCAAAGCACGCTCACCAAAAGAAAGGCATAAAATAACCAAAGCCACGGGTTTCGGCGTATGACCCCGCTCCAACTAAGCCCACGCCGCATCAGAACAAATAGGGCGGAAATGATCAGCACCAGGAGAATACTCCGATCAATCGGACTTCCCTCCTCCACTGAAACCGTCTGGCCAGCACCGACCCCCGCGTCGAACCAGGATCCGATGGGCCTCGCAGCAAGGGCGCAAACCCAGATGACCGCCAACCATAGGGCCTTTGTAGTGTGGGGCCCGGCCTTCGTGTTCCGGTGGAACAACCACAGAATGAAGGCCAGCGTCAAGCACGATGCCAAAAAGGGGGGCATACGAGATTATACCAATCGAATAAAACTAGCGGCCAGCCGTCAGGCGGTGTTCGAACGCCGCCGCCGGGCACGAAATTCCAGCACCGATTTCCTCGCCTTCTTTAATAGATTGGTGACCTGGAGTGGTACGACCGTTTTCCATCCCTTGTGAAGGCGGAGTTGTAGCGCCAGCCTCCCTTTGGTGGTCAGAGGCACAAAATATCGCGGCACTCTCAGTTCGGTGAAACCGGAATTGTGCTTGAAATCGCCCAGGGAACTCCCACCCCAATATCCATAAACCAGATAGGGAAGCTTCCTCTTTTCACACGTTTGCACGCTATGTGCAATCAGCGCGTTGTTGATGGCTTTGTCCCGATGCGACAGTTTCGAAAGAAATTGCCCCAGAAGCCCAAAATTCCCGGCATTCCCCAGCATCACAAATCCGGCCAATTCGTTTCCGCAATAAGCGCCGATAAGATCTTCCCGGGACAGGAAACGCGAAAACTGACGCTTGACGGTTTCGAAGTCTTTGCCGTAGTGCCAGAATGCGCGGCCCTGCCGAACCGGCGTCTCATTGAAGATCTCAGTCATTCCCCGCACAAAATCGTCGTTAAAAGTGCAATTGCGCACCTGAATTCCCGCCTTTTGACTTTTCCGGATCATGTTCCGGGTGGTTCCTTTGATTTGCTTATTAAACCAGTGTTCATACGTTGACACCGGCAGGACGGCGAGGGATTCCCATTCCAAAGGGTAGGCGTAGCGAGGTTCACCGTCCGGCACACGCTGCCAAAACGAAAAAATGTCCGGCCGCACATCAGTCGCTTTGGTCAGGGTCTTGATCACTGATTCGGGATCGGTCACGTCCTCAAACCACTCGTCCTCGAGTTGGGCCACGGAAACCAGTCCCTTGCTGATCACATAAGTCTGCCGGCCGACCTCGACACAGCGGATTTTGGCCGGGCGCCCGTCCACCAGTGTTTCCTTGGTGAAGGCGCGCAGGTGGCACTTGGCGGCAAAAGAGCCGGTTTGCATCATTTGACTTTCCTTTATCATGTCGATTGCACGTGGTGCGGTTGCGCGCCACCGACACGCAGCCACTCTTCCAGCATGATCAGGCTGAACAGCAGCTTGTGCCGGTTGTGCCGGCGCGATTGATGTTCCGCCAAAAGTTTCCGGACCGGTTTGGGGTCCAGCAGTGAAAACATCAGGGACTTTTCATCCAATAACAAGTCGATCATTTTTCCCCGGGCGGTGTTGTTGAACCATTCATCCACCACGTTCACCGCAAACCCGCGCTTCTTGCGTTGCAAAATAACGCGCGGCAACAGTTTTGTGCAGACGCGGCGGTGAAGCCACTTGCGTTCGCCACGGCGGACTTTGAAAGTGGCATCCAACCGCTGTACATATTCGACAACGGTGCGATCCAAATACGGCACCCGCGCCTCGAGGCTATGCGCCATCGAAAGCTTGTCGGCATACATAAGCAATTCGTCCGGCAGCGAAGACCGGATTTCCACCAGCTGAAAACCGCCCAGTTCATCAAGTTTCTCCATCTGGGGCAGGAGCGGTTTCATGGATTGTACCAGGTCCGGAAACGAGCCGTTGGCTTCACGGAAAAGGCCGTCCACCGTCTCCTTGGGCGCGAGTGAAAACACATCCTGATATCGCTCGAGCCGGTCGCCCCCTCCCAAGGATTGCACGCCGCGTTTCAACGTTTCATTGCGCGGCAGCCTGGAAATGACGGAAGTCGCCATGGATTGGAATCCCTTGGGCATGCCACGCCAGAGATTTCCGTAGCGAACGCCCAGATGCCGTTTATAGCCGCCGAACAACTCGTCCGGCCCCTGGCCGATCAAGGCGACTTTCACGTCCTGCCGCGCGCGCCGGCAGACAAAATACATCGGCACAATGGACGAAGCGGCCACCGGTTCCTCCAAGAATTGAACAATATTGGGCAGTGATGTTTCGAATTCCCGCTGGTCGAGCCGCACCTGGGTGTGGCGGGCACCCAGGTGAGAGGCGGTTTGGGCGGCGTCAACAAGTTCATCGTCCGCAAAGCTTGTTCCGTATCCGATGGTATAGGCCGGCCAGTCGCGGCCATGCTCGTTCATCAGCGCCAGCAGAAGACCCGAATCCAGCCCCCCACTCAAAAGTATCCCGACGGGCACATCGGCCAGGAGATGCCGCTTGATGGCGGCCCGATACAATTCCAATAATTCTTCCGTTGCCTCCGCGTCGCTGCGGGGAGATGAAAACGGTTCCGGTTTGAAATTGTACCAGCGCGCTTCACGGCATTCCCCGTTTTCTACAATGAGCATCGTCCCGGGCGCCAGCTTGCGGACTCCTCGAAAAATGGTCAAAGGCGACGGGGTGTAGCGAAACCGCAAAAACAGATTCAGTCCCGCCGCATCCACTTCCGGCCGCGTGGCTTCCGCTGCGAGCACCGGCCGGATTTCTGACCCGAAACTCAATTTGCCGCCGGCCAGCCGGTAATAGATCAGCTTGATGCCCATCGCATCGCGGGCGACCACAAGGCGTTTGCGTTTTACGTCCCAAAGGGCCGTGCCGAACATGCCGTTGAGATGGTTGAATACCTCCACACCCCATTGCTTATAGCCGTGGAGGATGACCTCGGTATCAGAATTCGTGCGGAAACGGTGGCCGTGGGCCTCGAGTTCGACGCGCAGTTCTTTATAGTTGTAGATTTCGCCGTTGAAAACGACCCAAACAGACTCTTCCGCATCCGACATCGGTTGGTGCCCGCCGGACAAATCAATAATCGAAAGCCGGCGGAAACCGAAACCGAGCGACCGGTCAAAGAAATAGCCCTGGTCATCCGGACCCCGATGGACCATCGTTTGTGTCATCCGGCGGATGATTTCCTGATCCACCGGCTCGTCACTGGCAATTTTAACCTGGCCGCAAATGCCACACATAGCTTCAGTCGGACTCGTGCCGTCGAAGGCTCAAATTTTTGGGGAGGCGGCCCTTCATTTTAATCCAAGTACCCGGAGTTGGAGTCGAGAAACCCAACTCAGTTCGCTAGTCAGCCGTTTGCCTGAATGTTTTTGCCAGCAGCCTGCCGGCCCGCAGGGCAAAGCCATTGCGGGCAATCACATTGTCCCGCAACTCCGATAACCCGCGCCGGAAGGCAACTGAGACCTGATATTTAATGCCTAAAGACGCCGGCCGCTTTGGCTCAACCGGCATGGCCTCAATGCGGACCCGGATGGTTTGTGGCCGGTCGAGCCGGATTTCGAACGCGAGGAATCCGTTCCCCCTCGAAAACCCGATTTCTGTACCGTCCACAGTCACACGCCGAATGACAGTGCTGTCAGGCATCCTTCGGATGAGTTTATAGTCCATCGGCGTCTCGGATTTGTGAGACAAGACAAATGTGTCGGTGAAGAAGCGCACCTCCCACCTTGTTTCGGCCGCCCGCCGCCTTAAGTGAGTTTGTGTTACCGCATCAGCCAGGGGTGCCCAGGTTATTTCAGGGTGAATGCCGGTTAGCCCGGCAGCGAATTTCTCCGCGCCGCCCGGGCCATTCCGGAAGAATTCGTGGTGCTCGACGAGGATGGCATTCTTCCCCAGGAAGAGTGACATTGCAAAAACGGACAGATCGCCCCCCGAATAGTGCCGTTTGAAAACGGGAAATCCGAAAAACGAGTCCTGCGCCGGAAGCAGCAAGTCCGCCCCTGAAATCTGGGGTGAAATCAAACCCCTCGGCATACACGCGGTGCACATCAAGCCCATAAACCGGCGGCTGTCGGCGAAAGCGCGCATCGCTTCCAGAGAATATTGTTCCTGCGGGCAAACCATCAACGGCTCATAGTCGAGTCCAATTCGTTTTGCGTGATCCTCCATGCGTTGGCTCGCGACAAAATTCTTGCGCAGCAATTCCTCGTAATCCGCCGACTTGAATTCATTGTTGGTGTGGTCGCAACCATGTGCGCAAACCGAGAAACTGCTGGTATAATCTCGAAAGAGCCTGACCTGATTCGGGCGGCTCCGCCAATGATTCCATGGAATGAACGCCAGCGTCACCCGGTATCCATGCCGCTTGGCCGATGCAAGCAATTCCGGAAATTGGATAAAGCCGTAACGTCTCCTCAGCAACGGGTCGTCAATGACAATTCCCGCGGCGGGAGACGGATTATGCCAGCACCGGTCTCGAAAGGCAAACCTCAAAAAAACGATGGCAGGTATATATTGATCGGCGGCTTCCTCGAACTCTCTTTCAGCGGCGAGCGGACGATGGACGTCAAATACGTCGTCCGTGCACCACAAAAACACATGGGCCTGGCCCACCCGCGTCCTCACAAATGCGGGTGCGTCGTCCAAACTCATGATCATCTCCGCGCCGGCCCCCGGGCCAGTCACAAATGCCAGCGCTTTATCCCGCTTCCTGGCATAGGAAAAGGACGCCAGTTCACCAACCAGGGCATGTGCATTTGCGGTGAACCGCACAGAAACCGCCTCCGTTCTGCGTTCAACCCCGCGCACAACTTCTCCACTCAAAGTTTGCAAAAACCGATGATCAGAGTCATTGACATGCCTGATCAGCAGCAACACGGCCAAATCACGATGCTTGAGTTGCGCCGCCAAACGTTCGAGTTGTTCCGGATCAAACCGCCTGGCCAGACTGGCAACGTCAAGCACAACTCCGCTTTGTTCTTTCGCCGCGGAAAGGATAGACTCCAGACTGGCCGCTTCGACACATTCGGTTTCCACTCCGAAACATTCCGCCATTGCGGCCAGGTGCTTCAGCGCGTCCGATATCTCCCCGTGGTAGAAAATCTTCACTCCACCAAACCTGTTCGTGTTGGTGCGCCCGGCGGTCTGATCGGCCTGAGAGAATGGAGGAATTGGTCCATGGTAGTTTGTTCTCCCAACGTCACACCGCAGGTAGCAATCGGTCGCGCCGGATTTCCTTGAACCACCGTCATGGCCGGCACGGACGTGGACACCACACTCCCGGCCGTCACCACAGCTCCCCGGCCAACGGTAACATTTGGGAGAATGATTGCTCCGGGGCCAATAAATGCATCGTCTTCTATCACAATGCCGGAGGGGCCGCGGAAGTGCGCTATCAGGATCGCCCGAATACTAATGATGACATTATCACCAAGCTGGATCAAATCCGGCCGGGAAGTCTCCAACAATGCCTGATAGCCGATCCAGGCATTTTTACCGATCTTGATTCCCCGCCAGCGATGAAGCTGGACCCGTAACGATTGGGCGCCAGGGGCGTGGAAAGCGATCAATTGAAGCAAACGATTAATGACGCCGGTTAACACTATTTTATCAATTTTTTGATTTGAAAGAACAATCAGTCCCTGACGAGAGGGACGCCCGCTTCGGCAGCGGAAGGCTTGCCGGACACCACATCAAAAGCATCTTCCGGCGGCGTGATGAGCTTTATCACATCCGGCAGGGCATACGGGTTCACCGTATCCCAGGTGAAGCGCCCGTCCTTTCCGGCATCGAATCCGGAACCTTGAAAGAAGGCATGGCACGGCGCGTTTTTCGGCGTCGACGAATAATCCGCAACGACCCGGGCCAATCGGGAAGACTGCGCCCATTTCACCGCCCAATGCAGCATGGTTTCTTCCACTTTTCGACCCATAACGCGGCAACTTAGAACAAAGTCAACAATCCGCGCGTTATCCCCATCCGCCGCCATGCTCAAAATGCCGGTCAATCCCGAATCACCAAACCGGTCCGAGACGCTAAACACCCAGGAACGATGGCCAGGCTGGCTCGCCCATTCCCCGAACTCCTGTTCAGTCAACCGCCGTGTACTCAAATTCATCTGGTTGGTCTTGTTCAATAATTGGGTCGCTCTCCCAATATTTGACGCCCCAAGCAATTCGACTTTTACCGTGATTTGCAGCGTCCGGAGCCACTCCTCCACCGACGAAGCTTGCGCCTTGGAATCGGTCCTCTGCCGTTCCTGTGAATACATCTCGGCCCGCCGGCGATCTTCCTTGGTCACCAGCGGCTGTTGAAAACAATCCAGCTCACACAAGGCGCGGAGGTATAAACGCGCATCCACAGGCCATTCCGGAACCAAAACCTCCGGCAACGCTTGCCGCACACGGTCCCGTTCCACCTGGTTATCGTCAATAAAAACGACCGAGTCCAAAACGAGATTTAATCCCTTTGTAAGTTCGACAATATTCCGCGCCTTGTCATCCCAATTGATCCGCCAGGCCGCAAAATCACCCCGCCGCAAAACCATTTCCGGATGGTGATCGATGGCCTGCAACGCCACCGTTTCTTCGTTCTTGCTCGCAATCGCCAGGAGCATCCCCCGTTTGGTCAGCGTTTTCAAACCGCGCTGGAACTCGACAAACGCTTCTCCCATCGGGTCGTGGCCGCCCAGAACAAGGTTTTGCCAGCCGACCTCGCCCACAATGCCGCCCCACAAGGTATCATCCAAATCCAAAACGATGAGCTTGCGCGACCCGCCGCCAATACCTCGAATCGCCGCCTTTATCTCCCGGGCAGCGATTTTAAATACCTCATTTGCAAACGGAATCTTGCCCGAATGCCACAGCCGCTCATTAAAAGCTTTCTCGCCGACCATCTCGATCCAGCGCGAAGCATGTAGCGGAACGACATTGGGAATGCCGCTCAGGCTCCGGAGCAGGCGCAGGTTGGCTTGCATTAACAATCGCGAAACTCCAAGCCCCGGCGCCAGATCCAGCAAACCATGGCCAAGGTGCATGGTTGGTACGTTCCAGGTTGGCACAAAGATCGTCTTGGATAATTTGCCCGCCCGAGCAATGGTCTCCGCATAATTGTCCACCTCGCGCTCGAGGTTCGCTTCTTCCACTGTATCGCCGTTCAAGGCCTCCCGGAAGCCTGCCAGAACGGCCTCCGGGCGGGTCCACACGAGCGTAAAATCGGGAGGCGGATTCCAACAAGGCAATGTGGAATCAAGCAACGTCTGAGTCACCTGGCCATAGGGGGCAACCTCGCACCGGAATAGTGGTGGTTCACGGTTGTTGGCAAGATAAGCTGACAGATTCTCCAGATTGAAATCCGAGATCAATAATCCCCGTTGGACCAGTTGGTTCATGGCCTGCTGTAGAACGGTTCTGCGGCGTCAGAGACGTGACAACGAGTCGAGGTACTCAATCAGGCTCTCAACGGATTGGAACGGATGCCTGCCGTTCTGCGGCGGGTTCGTTTGTGCCAGAATGATCCGCTGGCCGAACCGGTCAAAGTACTTCTCTTCAACCAAAGACACGAAATTGACGAATCCGAGCGAATCCAATCCGCCTCCTTGTTTCAAGATGACGGTTTGAGGGCTTTTTTCGAGCCATTGATCAGGCGCCAACATTTCGTTGACCCCATCAATGCTGGCATAAATTACTTCGGCAATCTGTTCCTTTGAAGGTTTCATCATCTCATCGAATGGGTTTCCTGAACGTGCAAAAGTTCCGTGCAAGCAGCCGCTCTATTCACAGTGAATTCATTCAGACAAAACGCCAGCGCCCGGAACATCTGGGATTGCGCCCAGCGATGCATGGGCACGTTGTCCCAGCCCAGAATCAGCTTGCGTGAACGAAAAGAGCCGTCGCGTTTGATCCAGTCATTGAGGATGCGGCTGACGACGGTTTGCAAAGTGCCGTCGAGCAGCGGAAATTGCTTTCTCAGCAGGAGACACAAATTGACGCATTCCGCACAGTCGTAAAGCTCGCATTTATAAACGGTCAGGCGCGGCGCTTTGGAAAACGGTCGCGGCAGGCCGTCCTCGGCAAACAGATTCTTCAGGTAGTAATCCACACCGCGCTTAAGTGCGGTGAGAATCCCCGCCTCGCCGGTCAGCCGGTGGATTTTTGCCAGCGCTTTCATCACAAAACACGTGTGGAAATGGTCCACAAAATCGCGCACGCCGTCCTTGGCGTAAGGCCAGGAACCGTCGGCGTTTTGCGCGGCCAGGACGAAATTCACGTTGCCGCGGGCGACGTCCAGCAATTCGTTGTCATCGAGGTACTTAGCCGCACTTACCAGCAGGGTTGCGCGGTAGGCCGAGGCGTTAACGACGCCGCCTTTGTCGTCAGGCGTATAGGAACAGGTATTCGCGCCTTCGGAAAATTTGAAATCTTTGATGTCCGTTATGGCGTGGCGCGCGATGGATTCAAGGACGCATCTCCATTCAGCGCGCGGCTGTAACTGATCAATTTGCAGAAATGCTTCAAAAACATAGGGAGTCGTGGTGATCAGTGGCGTGTACGCCCTGATAACGCCGTTGCGCGTGACCCAGTCGAACGGATAGCCCCAGCAAAATTCCTTGAACCCGGGACTTCGTGTTTCCTTGAGCACACTCAGGAAATGAACCGCCTTGTCAAGATGCGCCGGATTACCGGTCGCTTCATACAGAAAGGCAAACCCCATTGCGTAATGCGCGTCGGCGATCGGCAACCGCATCCGGTGGTGGAACAGCCGGCGCGCAGGCGGAAAAAATGCCTCGCTGAAAACCATCGGCGCGACCGCAGCCGTACCCAGCCATTTGTTCCGGTAATAAAGTCCCTTCGCACGGCTGCCCGCCGGACCAGCGTAATAGGATTGGTGGTCCCACGAAGTTTCGCCGTAGGCTTCGAGCCATCGGGTAAAATTCGTCAGGACGGCAGAAACCTTATCCGCAGGCAGCGACATGTTGTCGGCAATAGCCATCTAGTTTTGGTTTTGCATCCCGTTTACCGCGCGAAAGTTATCCACCTTCTTTAAACGTAAAACGGTGCGGATGATGTTCCTTAATTTTTTCATCTGCTCGGCGCGGTGAAAGCGCATCAACTCCGGTGATACGGCCCGTTTTGTTCGCCGAACAGCGGCCCAGCAGAAACCACAGAACAAGGCGAGGCCTTCGATGATGAACGGCCGCTTCGCCATGCGGTAGCTGACTCGAAACAGCTGCCAGATCGGCGAGTTCCCAAGGTAATAATCTTTTTCACCGTAAGAAAAAACGGCTTTAAGCTTGTTTCGCTCAGCCGTTCCCAACGAGCGGTAATGATGAAAACGCTTTTCGGGAAAAGAGCGCGTTTTCCACCCCTTCATCCGCGCGGTTGTGACGGCTATCCAATCAATTCCCCCCGCCTGATTGGGAACGTAGCCGCCGATCTCCTGAAAACAGTCACGGCGGAAAAGTTGACATCCGCCGGCCACGTGGTTTTGGCCCTCGAAACTGTCCCGGGCTGAATCATAGCCGTTCTCGATAAACGGAGTGCCCGCCACACCGAGCCTGGGATCTTCGCAAAACTTTTTCACCAGGAATTCCAGATATCCGGCATCGAAGGACAAATCCGCGTCCAGGTTCCCGATCACGTCAAACTGGAGCGCTTGCACCTTTGCCAATCCGGCATTAAACGCGTGGACTTTCCCGGCAAAGCTGCGGTTCAGATGTTTCGGACGGCGAACCAATTCAATCCACGGACAGCGCCTGGCGTAGGGCTCGATAATGTCCGCCGTGCGATCCGTCGAGCCGTCATCCACAATCACCCAACGTTCCGGGAGGAGCGTCTGGGCGGTCATCGAGTCGAGCGTTTTGGCAATGAAGGCCTGCTCGTTTCTGGCAGGGGTGACGAGGACGTATTTCATGGGCGCGCGTTTGAAGTCAAGGGACGGGCCTCAAATGATCCGGATGGAGCAACCGGGGCCGACGGGCCTTCAGCCGAGTAAATCCGGGTAAATATTTCATCCATGATTCGAGCCGTCAGAAGGATTTCCCGGTAAGGAATGGGCGGTGGCCCGCCGGAACGCACACTCTGATAGAAATGTTCGATCAACTCTTTCAGGCCGGCATCCTGGTATAACCGTCGCCCCAGAAAATTGCTCACATTGACACAGGCGTTCCTCAAATGCTCACGGGCGTCAACCAGCGGCGGCACAAAATATGTCAGGTAACTTTTGCAGGAACGGTTTTTATGGCGCACCAGGCTTCCGCTGGCATGATCCACGACCAGGGAATTCGCCGGACCGCAAATGCGCAGTTCATTCAGCCCGGGGCGAAGCTGGGTTGAGAAACAAAAGAACGCGGTGGTGCCTGCGCTGTCCCGAATCAAAACTCTTAACTCATCCAGCACTTCCTGGCCGCCGAGGGCTCGCAATTGAGGACTCTGATGGGCGGAGGCCAGGACTTCAGTAAGATCGTCGTCGAGAAATTCGGCCAGTTTGGCAATGCCATGACTGATAATATTGTGAAACAACTGCCCTGGCAATTGGCGCACCCAATGGTTGCGATTGCCCAGCAGCGGTCCCACGTAGGTAACGTCGTCCAGGCTGTAGGAGAAATGACTTTCCAAATGAACCGGTTTTCCTCCCAAAAAGCCCTGTTGCACCAACCGCCGCATTTCAAGCATTTCGAGGGTGAACTGCAAATTGTGGCCTGCAGTAATCTTTAAGTGCCGGCTTTCAGCGAGACGTATCAGCGTTTCCGCCTCCGCGGCTGTGATCGTAAAGGGTTTTTCCAGATAAACGTGGCTTCCTGATTCCAGGCACCTTTTCGCCAGTGAAAAATGGCTCTGCGGTGGCGTGGTGATATGAACGACGTCCGGTGATGCAGTTTCCAGCATTTGATCCAAACCAGAAAAGCAATGCGAAATGCCGAAACGTTCGGCGAGCTGTTTGGCCATCAGCAATTCCCGATCACAAACGGCCACAATATCGCAACCGGGGATCCGGTGGATGGCCGGCACATGTTGATCGGCTATCTTGCCGCAGCCGATGATGGCGGTTTTTAACATGGGATAGAGATCAGGAACGGAAGGGGGTAGACGAAAAACCCGGAACAGTTCAGTTGAATTGAGACAGGAATGCGCTCATGGCATCGCTCATATTGATCCGCGGCTCCCAACCAAGCTTCTCTTTAAGCTTCTGATTAGTGTAGCGATTTCCTTTCCACTCGGCGGCACAACGACGACGGTTAAAGACCGGAGGCAACTGGCCTTGCGACCATGCGGAGTACTTTTCCCACAACAGGCTAAAAGCATACGCCAACGGATAGGGCACCGGGAGTGCGAAAAAGGGATTTACCTTTTGCCGATACGCTTGCAGGAATTCCTTGCTGGTTGGCAACTCGTTGTCCACCACATTGAAAACTTCACTATCCACACCAGGTGTGATTCCTGCCAGGACAATGGCTTCGGCGCAATTATCCACAAACGTCAGCGGGAGACGGTTGGAACCGCCGAGATGGATGAAAAAGCCGAAGGTATTTATTCCCACCCGGCCACTTAACGCCGGGTTGCCACAGCCAAAAACCGCGCCGGGACGGAGAATGACGTAAGGTAGATTTTGGCTTTCCCCATATTCGCGGACGATCTCCTCCTGCTTGGATTTGCCAAAGCCATAAGCATCGTGGCGTGCCTGGGGGGCATCCTCCAGTGGTGAGTTTTCGTCCAGTAGCGAGCCGCGTTTCATTTTCCGGTTGGAATAGACGGCAAAGGAGCTGATGTTAACAAAGCGTTTCGGCTGACCTCGTTCCAGAAAAGCCTCGATGAGATTGCGGGTCGCCAAAGCCGAATTCATGAAAGCCCCGGCAAACGATTTCTCAATACCGGCGGCAAGGTGGTAGATAATGGAAACGCCCGCCACTGCCTTCCGGCAATCGTCGCGCGAAAGCAGGTCGCCGGCGATCAATTCAACGTGGCGCCCCGGCCGGGAACGCTTCAGAACACCTTCCAGCCGGGCGAGCTTGCTGGCGGGCCGGACAAAGCAGCGGAGATTGACGAATCCATATTCGAGCAGTGTTTGCACCACCTTGGAGCCAATGAACCCATTGGAACCGGTGACCAAAAGGCAGTCATCTGGCACGGCAATGAATTTGGAAATGCTTGTCAATGGTTTTGCGTCAGCCATGGCACCGAATTGGATTGCGAAACGAGAACCTTTATGTAATTGCCGCACCTTAACACGGGCTGTCGGATTCCTTGGCGTCCAGGTCAGCTTCTGCCTTTGACATAGCGAGTTTGAAAGGCAACCCGACGTTTCGGCTCGAACCGACACAACCACAACCCGCCCAATCCCAGCCCAAGCAAACAAGGCATGCCAGGTTCGGGAACAAACGTGGGGGTAACAACGTTCGAAACCGGATACGCGGTGCCGGAGGCGGACTCAAGCGAGGCGCCGCTCGGGAGTTCGACGCTGCTTAAGACCGCGCCGCTACTGAAATCGCCGACGACCCCGGTTTTATCGAAGGTTACGAGCCCTGCCGCACTTGGCCCAACGTACTGGCTCGGAACCGTGGTGTCGGACCCTGTGAGTGAGACCGTGAATGTGGCCGTGCCGGTCATGCCAGTCGGCTGGCCCAGGAAAGTGATCGTATCGTCCCAAATGGAAGCAGCCGTGGCACTGGCGTAGGGATAAGACGCATTGAGCTCCAACAAGCTTTGGAAGTTGAACGGTGTGCCATAGATGAAGGAAAGCACCCCGGTATACAATCCGTTGACCGAATCGCCCAGCCCCGCTTGAACACTGACAATGGTGCCCGATTGGCTCCCGCCGACCATGTTCCAGTTGAGACTGTATGACGCCGAAGCGGTGGGGTTTTCCCCATAACTCGGATTGCCGTAACCGACGGCATAGGCGTAGCTTGCCATTGCGTAGGCACTATTGAAGCCGAACGCCGCCCCCGCCTGGGCACTGGAGTTCCAAACACTGAAGCCAGATGAGAAGTCGCCGGTGGTAGAACCGCTTGCGTTGCTGGGATTGGATTGGGAATAGTTACCGGCATAGGCATCGCCTGACACCGTTGCTGTGGTATAGGACTGTCCGAAGGCTTTCGCGCACAACAGAACACCCACCATGGACTGAATAGCCAAGACGTACGGGATGTTTTTCATATTTGGTGACCTATGGAAAGGTCATTTTGATTGTTTGATTCAATGTTATTTACAGTTACTGATAGGAAATTTGATTACCAGATTTGCCCATGGCATTTCTGTAAGCCATCTTCGGTCGCCTGACCAGCCGGCGCGTGTTGTGAAGATTCTTTTCATGCCTCGGTCAAGGCGATGTGCCGGATTGACCTCGAACGGCATATCCAAACTTCAATTCCCGCCTGTTTTGGCAACGGTTGCATATCATGCCCGCGGCCGTAGCTGCACGCTGATTGGAATGGGCGAAAAGTCCCTTGGACGGCGGTCAGGACCTTCAGCTTAAACCGTTGCAACCCGGCGTAAATCAACCCCAGCCCGAGCAAGCCAAATGTTCCCGGTTCCGGCACGGGATATATGGTTCCGGACGCAGCCAGGATTGAGGCGTTTTCCGGCAGTTCGATATTGCTCAATACCGCGCCACCAGTGAAATCACCGACAAGCTCGTCTTTATCGAAGCTTACGAGACCCGCCGCACTGGGTCCAACGTACTGACTCGGAACCATGGTATAGGATCCCGTCAGTGAGATCGTGAAAGTCGCATTTCCTGCGGTTCCGTCCGGCTGACCCAAGAAAGTGATCGTATCGTCCCAAATGGAAGTAGCCGTGGCAGTGGCGTAGGGATAGGATACATTGACTCCCAGCAAACCCTCGATGTTGTAAGGCGTGCCATACACGAAGGAAAACGTTCCGGTATAAAGACCATTGACCGAATCACCCAGCCCTGCTTCAACACTGATAATAGTGCCTGATTGGCTGTTGTCGGCGGTGCTCCAACTGAGACTGTACGATGCGGAGCCGCCGGGATTGTCCCCAAAGCTGGGGTCGCCGTAACCGACGGCATAGGCATAACTCGCTTCGGCGTAGGCACCGTTGAATCCAAACATTGAATTTGCCTGGGCGCTGGAGTCCCAAACACTGAAGCCGGTCGAAAAATCGCCATCCGTAAAACCGCTTGCGTGGCTGGGATTGGACTGTGAATAGTTCCCTGCAAAGGCAGAGCCGGATACCGTTCCGCTGGTGTAAGGCTGTCCGAAGACGCTCGCACAGAACAGAACGCCCACGAAGAATTGAGCCACCAGGAAGTAATTGGCTTCTCCCATGATTTCAAACCTTAACAACTTTTTCTGCCGTCCGTCAGCGGCATGACTTTCCCAAACCGGCCGCCGTCCTGAAATTGCTGCTGCATAACCTTGCTGAGCGTATTCCTCTGTCAGGTCGAGAAAAACGTTTTAACAATCTCACTGATGTATTCCAGCATTTTATCGGTGATTTCCGGGTAAATTGGCAATGACAATATGCGCGACTGGTTGGCGTGGGACACCGGGAAATCCTCCGGGCCATGTCTTAAATAATCATAGGCCGGATAGAACGGCAGGGCTTTTGGATAATTGAGAACAGTGGCGATGCCGGCGTCCGCCAGGTGTTTCTTCAAGGCATCGCGCTTTTCCGTGCGGACAACATACAGGTGATAAACGTGATCACGATCCGGCGCCACTTTGGGCGTAACGAGGTCACCAACTCCTTTTAGCAGCTCATCATAGCGGGCGGCAACACGGCGACGAGCCTGGGTCCAGGCGGGCAGATGCGGCAGTTTGACGTTCAAAACCCCGCCTTGCAAGCCGTCCATGCGGCTGTTGATGCCTTCCATGACGTGTTCGCCTTTGCCTCCGTGGCGGGCGTAGGTAGCCATCCAGTCCGCCAGGCCATCGTTGTTAGTTACTGCGCATCCGGCGTCGCCATAGGCGCCGAGGTTTTTACCGGGATAAAACGAGAAGGTCGCGGCATCTCCAAATGTGCCAACGAGTTTGCCATTATAACGCGCCAGGTGCGCCTGGGCACAGTCTTCTATCACCCAAAGTTTGTGTTTCCTGGCGATGGCCATGATCGCATCCATATCGGCGGCCTGACCGTAGAGATGCACAGGAATGATGCCCACCGTGCGTGAAGTGATTTTTGCCTCGATTAACGCCGGATTGAGGGTGAATGTGTCGTCATCTGTGTCGCAGAAGACAACCCGTCCGCCCGCCTGCGTAATGGTCTCCGACGTCGAAATCCACGAATGCGCCGTGGTGATGACTTCGTCACCCGGCTTTATTCCCAGGGCGCGCATGGCAATATAGAGGGCGTCGGTGCCATTGGCGCAGGACACACAATGCTTTACGCCCAGAGTTTCAGCCCAGGCTTTTTCAAACTCATCAACCTGCGGTCCGCGGATGAAGGCGGATTGGGCGATGACTTCAGCGATCGCGTTGTCAATTTCCGCCTTGATGCTCAGGTACTGGGCATGGAGGTCAACGAAGGGGATCTTCATGGTACGGCCTGACCTTGTTTATGGCCGACAGCGGCTGATTGAGGATGCGGCAGTTTGCGCAACCGGCGCGCGGGGTTGCCGGCGTAGACGCCGGATTCGATGATGTCTTTGGTGACGACTGAACCGGCGCCGATGACCACGTGATCGCAGATGGTTACCGGCAAAATGGTGGCATTTGTGCCGATGCTGACACGGTTGCCGATTTTTGTTGAACCCCACAGATCGCGGTTCTGGTTTGCCGGACCGCCGGTTCTAAAAAGGTCATTAATAAACATGGCGCCGTGCGAAATGACGCAATCGTCGCCTACCGTCACGAGGTCGCAAACGAAGGCGTGAGATTGGATTTTGCAACGCCGGCCGATGACCGCGCCACGTTGGATTTCCACAAACGGGCCAATAAAAGTATCATCACCGATCACACACCCATATAAGTTGACCGGTTGGACCACCTTGACGTTTTTCCCAAAGGTCACGTCCACGATGCCCACAGAGCGGAGGCTCGGTTCAGACATAAGCCGGAGTGGTGCGATCCGCTCTTTTGCCCGCGGCATTCGCCTGTTCGAGAATGGACACTACCGTCCGGGCATGGGCCAGACCGGTTTGGGGCACGGTTCCATTCCTGACGCAGTCCAGGAAATGCTCCGCCTCGACCCGGAGCGGTTCGACGAACTTGACTTGTGGCAACAAAATGTCCCCGCTGCGATAGCTGAACTCGGGCGAACGCGGTCTGTCAAAATCCATGTTCTGGCCAAGGACCGCTTTCTTGTCAATGCCCTTGTCACAGATGGCAATCTTGTCTTCTGCGACGTCATCGTACACGACCATTTTTCGCGAACCAACCACAATCATTTTCCGGACCTTTTGGGGATCAAGCCAGCTCACATGGATGTTGGCGATGATCTTTCCCGGGTAAACCATGTTAAGAAAGACCACGTCATCTATTCCCTCCTGCATATAATCCATGCCCAGGCGATGAACCGACAGCGGCTCTGGATTGCCAAGCCAGAATTGGATAATGCTGATGTCGTGCGGCGCAAAATTCCAAAGCGCGTCAATGTCCGAACGGATGCGGCCGAGATTCAGGCGCTGACTATGGATGTACCGGATCTCTCCCAGGTCTCCATTCTCAATGAGGCTTTTGACATAGCGAACCGCCGCATTGTAAATGAAGGTGTGTCCGGCCATGACGACGAGTTCCCGTTCGGCGGCATGCCGGGCCAGTTCATCCACTTCCGCCACCCTGGTGGCCAGGGGTTTCTCCACGAACACATGCTTGCCCGCCTGAAGGGCTTTCTTGCTAAGCGCGAAATGGGTCCCGGCCGGAGTCGCGATGATAACCCCCTTGACTTCCGGATCGGCGAGGACGGTGTCAACAGATCCGACCGCCTGGCAACGGGGAAAATTCGCCTCGACATAGGCCCGGCGTTCGGCACTCGCGTCCACCACGTATTTCAGGCGGCAATTGGGAAGCGCAGTGTAGTTCCGCAGCAGATTGGGTCCCCAATAACCACAGCCAATTTGTGCCAATACCATCGTCTCGTTGTTCATGACTGAAAAGTCAACTTGCTTCCCGCCCCATTTTCACCGGAAGAGGCGGCTCAGAGCCGAATTTCCGTATCAATCTGATCGTCGAGGTTAAGGTCCACGAACCCTGACGCCAGTCGGGTGGACATGGCTCCCCTGCCGTTCGCCATCGCGGGTTTGTGTAGCCGTACTCGGAGACCTGGCAATTTATGGTCCGGCTTGACCGAGGCTTTGATTCTGATGTTTCCAC
>Ga0335073_10000686_pt1 | contig 43935 bp, 40 predicted proteins | sample Lox_Sample_22_FD_207093 | JGI IMG/M metagenome (GOLD analysis project Ga0335073, IMG submission 207093) | Soil microbial communities from Loxahatchee National Wildlife Refuge, Florida, United States - Lox_Sample_2.2 | ecosystem: Environmental > Terrestrial > Soil > Wetlands | place: USA...
CAGCAAGAGCCACTTCTCGCGGGCGTTCAAGCAGAGTCTCGGGCTTCCTCCGATGACGTACGTGAAGCTGCGACGGGTCGAGAAAGCCAAGACGTTGATGACTTCCACGAATCAGCAGCTCACGGAGATTGCGCTCATCTGCGGGTTCGCCGATCAGTCGCACCTCAACCGATCGTTCCGCAGGGTACTTGGTGTGAGTCCCGGCCGATGGCGTCGGACCAACGTGACAATCACCTGGAAGGGCCGCGGCGCGGGCGATGGAAGCGTGCGGCGGCATGCGAGTGGCACTGCAGGTGTGCGCCAAGAGTCGCTCCTTCAGGAGCGAGTCGGTGGCGAGGTCCTCGGCCTGCGGTAGTCATCGCCGTGGAGTCTCGCCGCGCACGTTGGCTCTGGTGCCGCTTGAGCAAGGGGGTAGAGTCCCATGCGACAGACGTTAGAAGTTCCTTGCCACGATGGCGGGACCGCACGCTTGCAATGTCGGAGGAGCCGGCGCCTGGGACGCATCTCGTCACCCCGCGCATCGGCTTTGTCCATCATGGCATCTACCTGGGTAGCGGAAAAGTCATCCACTGTGGGGCGGTTTCCTGCTTCCTACCCCGGGGACCGGTGGAGGAAGTTTCTCTGCAGGAATTCCGCCGCGGCAGACCGGTAGCGGTGCGAGGCGGCGTGCCGCCGAAGTACGATGCGCGGGAAATCGTCGCCCGCGCCCGCTCGCGCCTCGGTGAGAATCGTTATCGGATCCTCAGCAACAACTGTGAGCATTTCTGCGAGTGGTGTCTGCGCGGAGAAGAGCGCAGCTACCAGGTCGATCGACTCACGCGTTGGATGCCGTGGCTGGGGATCCTGCCTTCCTTCCTTCAGTCCAATACCAGGACAGCAGCGCCGGGGTGCCCAGGAGGATCTCCCGCATACGCTTCGCCAGCGAGAGTGCCAGCGCAAGCTCGCCGTCCACGCCCAGCAGTCGTCCGACCCCGATCAGGGCCGCCTCCTGTACGCCGAGCCCGGCCGGTACGACGAACACGAAATTGCGCGCCGCCTGCGTCAGGCTTTCGAGTATGAGCGCGCCCTCGAGGCTGAGCGGATGCCCGAGCCAGCGCAACGTGATCCAGGTTTCCCCGACCCTCGCGAGCAGACCCGCGAGCTGCCACAGGAGCGTACGCATCCAGCGCCCCGGGCTCGAGGTGAGCTCGCGGATGGCCGCATCGAGCGCCGTCCACTTTCCATCCAGGAAGCGCAGGGTCTCCCCGCCAAGCGTGCGAACGGCCACCTTCTCCAGGCGCTCGAACAGCGAGCCGTGACGCAGCAGTGCCGCCAGCAGCACGATGACCGGCAGACTCGCCCCCAGTCCGATCAGCTCGTCGCCGGCCGAATGCACCGTGTCAGTCACGCTCAGCAGGCAGGTCACCCCGGCAAGCACGAACACGTACTGGCTGAACAGGGTGAGCAGCAGCTCCGTGGTGACGCTGGCAGCGGCAGTGACGCCATCGATGCCCGTGGCCGCGAGCAGACGGATCCCCACGAGCTCGCCGCCGATATTCGCCACCGGCAGCAACCGGTCGACCGCCTCGCGCACGATGGCGATCCAGAGCAGCACTCCGGGCTTGACCCGCTGGTGGATGAGCACCCGCCAGCCGCGCGAGTCGAGCAGGACGGGCAGAACGTGCAGGGGCACGAGCCACAGCAGCACCCAGCCGGCGCGCGAGATGGGGACGAGGATCGTCGCCCCCTCGCGGGCGATCAGGCCAATGAGCAGCGCGAGCCCGATCAGCAGGGCGATCCTGACGGCGAGCTTCATGCGCTGATGATGCCGCCGTCCCCATCAAGTCGTCAATTTGATGTTGACCCCATCCGCCGAGAGATTGAAGCGAAGCCCTTCGGCGGTCGACAGCAGCTTGATGACGACGCCATGCTGGTTGCGAAGAACGACCACGGAGCCACCGCCCGCTACGGTCAACCCGGCTGAAACCGTCGTGTAGTTGCCGCTGAAGTCCTGCAGGCGAGTGAGATTGTAGACGACTCCGCTCGCAGTGATATGCGAGGCCCCCACGTCGACGATCGAGACGCCCGAAAGCTTGAATGCGCGTCTGGCACCGTTGAAGTTCAGGTGTCCGTGACCCCACACGTAGCCGATACCGGCGGCGACGGTCCCCCCGGTAAGCTCTATCGTAGCATTGGGCTGTCGTTCAGCCGCGTTGTTCGTCAGGCCGGTCGGCGAGTTGTCCGCCAGGGCCGCCCCGGCCAGGAGGGCGCAGGCAAGCATCGAAACGGTCAGGTATCGCATGAATGAGATCCTCGCGTGAGTCGAGACAGCGTATCGAGAATATGATGCGCGCCGCGGTTGTTATTGTTCGCCACTGCTCTAAATGGACGTCCGTGAGCGTGACCGGACGGTTGGCATCCGGGCCGGGTCATCCCTCTACGCGGGTCTTGGGCCGGTCGTCTCCGCCGGCGACCTCATGATGCCACTTGCCTTCATTGTCCTCGTAATCGATTGGCACCGTTTTGCCGGGGAGAGCCTGTTCGCAAGCGGCGCGGCGCGCTGCCGCTCTGGCGGCCGCTCGCGTCGGAAAGCTTTCGGAGAAGGTGCCGTTGGCCTCGTACGCCCAGCCGCCGTCGTGTCTGAGGACTCTGTAGGTGATAACGGTCATGTCGGTGACTCCGGTGTATCTATGAATTTGCGTGGAGCAGAGGCGAGCACGCGGTAGATTGGATGCTCCGCAGGGCGACCACTTGCCGATGCTCGGCGGCCGGGTTGGAGCAGGGCTGAGTGAGTGCCTGGAGAATGAATTCGATGAATGCGCTCACCTTCGGCGACAGGAACTTGCGGCGCATGTAGACGATGTACAGCGTCGCCTGCCGCAGCGGGCTGTCGGGTAGAACTGGAATGAGGACATCCCTGAACAGCGGGTCGTCGAGTACCGCCTTGGGAATGGGGCCGACGCCGATACCGGCCGCAACGGCATTGACCACACTGGCCGTCGAGCGACAGCAAAGCGCGACCCGGGGTGGGATCGGTGCCGCAACCGACCAGGTCGAGTCGTGCAAAGCGACGAAATCATGCCGTGCGAGATCCGCTGCACAGCGGGGCAGGCCGCGGCGATCGATGTATTGGCGGGAGGCGGCCAGGTAGAACGTTTCACGCCGGACGGCGCGCGCGATCAGGCCTTGCGGCAGCGTGTCCGCATTGGCGACGAGTCGTACGGCGACGTCGTAGCCCTCATCCACCAGGTCCGCGAGTCGATCCTCAAACGAGACATCGACCAGGACCTCGGGATAGCGTTTGGCATACTCCGCGAGCAGCCGCGCCAGCTCCCCGGCGGCGGCGAAGCTGGGGCAGGTGATTCGTAGCCTGCCGCGCGGAGCGCGGTCCGACCCAAGCTCCAGCTCGGTCGCCTGCAAGTCCTCCAGTATGGTTTTGCAGCGCTCGAAGTAGAGCCTGCCCGAGTCCGTGAGGCTGAGCCGGCGAGCCGACCCTCGACGTGCATGATTCGCTTGCTGACCGTTGCGGGAGACACGTCGAGCCGCTCGGCAGCTGCGACGAAGCTCCCGGATTCGACGACCTGTCGAAACGTGTCGATGCTGCTGAGTGTATCCACGCGATGAACCACCTGAGTCGCGACGGGCATGCGTCGTGCTGCACTCTATCAGGCGATTTCGCGCAGGAATTGAATGATCGTGGCACGGCCGCAGCGATGACACCATCGTGCAATGGAGCGGCCAAGACTCGAATGCTGCAATGAGTTACCGGTGTCGATCGGGAGAATGAGGTGCTGCAAGACTCGAGCGAATCGTATGCCGTGCCGGCGCCGGATGCGCTCACGCAATTCTTCCGGATCGTCCGTCACATGAGCTCGATACTCGCGGCGGATCTCTCGGAGGCGGACGCCACGGTGCAGTCCATGGCGGACGCGAGCCCCGCGAAGTGGCATCTGGCCCACACGAGCTGGTTTTTCGAGTCCCTGGTATTGGTGCCGCATCTCGCGGGGTACAGGCGGTTCGATGACCATTATGACTTCCTCTTCAACTCCTATTACGAGTCACTCGGCGACCGTCATCCGAGGCCCAAGCGCGGCTTGCTGACGCGCCCGTCGCTCGACACCGTGTTCTTTTATAGGCAACACGTCGACACCGCAATCGAAAAACTGTTGCGGCGGATCACGCCGCCGGAGGTCCGCGGGCTCATCGAGCTGGGCTGCCATCACGAGCAGCAGCACCAGGAGCTGCTGTTGACCGACATCCTGCATCTTTTCGCGCAAAACCCGCTGCAACCCGCCTTCAGGCTGCCGCAACCGTTGCCGGTCAGGACGCGGCCGCGCGAGGCGAGCGGCTATCTCGAATTCGAGGGCGGCGTCGTGGAGATCGGCCACGGCGGCCCCGGATTCGCCTTCGATTGCGAAGGCCCGCGGCATCGCACGATCCTGGAGCCGTATCGGCTCGCGGATCGCCTGGTCACGAATCGCGAATGGCTGGAGTTCATGCATGACGGCGGCTATCGGGAGCCGCTGCTTTGGCTGTCCGAAGGCTGGGACATGGTGCGAGCCAATGACTGGGAGGCGCCGCTTTACTGGGAGCGGCGGGAGGATACCTACTGGTCCATGACGCTGCGTGGCGCGCAGCCGCTGGATCTGGAAGCGCCGGTTGCGCACGTCAGTTTTTTCGAAGCCTGTGCCTTTGCCAAGTGGGCCGGGAAGCGTCTGCCGACCGAAGGCGAATGGGAATCCGCCGCCGCGCAGGCGCCGCAGGCCGGCAATTTCGCCGATTCGGGGCGCTTGCGGCCGCTGCCGGCGCCGAGCGGTCCGGGGCTGCGGCAGATGTTCGGTGATGTCTGGGAGTGGACGCACAGCGCGTATCTTCCATACCCCGGCTTCAAGGCCGCCCGTGGTGCGGTTGGTGAGTACAACGGCAAATTCATGTCAGGGCAGTACGTCCTGCGCGGCGGGTCGTGTGCCACCGCGGCTACGCACATCCGCAGCAGTTATCGCAACTTCTTTCCGCCGGCGGCGCGCTGGCAGTTTTCCGGGGTTCGCCTCGCAGAGGACGCGCAGGGGGCCAAGCCCGCAAGGGCTTCCGCCAAACTCTCCGACCGGTTCCGCAGCGATGTGATCGAGGGGTTGAGTCAGTCACCGCAGAAGCGGCTGCCGTCGCGGTGGCTGTACGACGATCGCGGCAGCGAGCTGTTCGAGGACATCACACGGTTGCAGGAGTATTACCCGACCCGGACCGAGACACGGATCCTGCACGATCAGGCCCGGGAGCTCGCGGCCTTCTGCGGTGAAAACGTGACGATTCTGGAGTACGGCGCCGGCGCGAGCGTGAAGACCGAGATATTGCTGGGTGCGCTGCGAAATCCCCGCATATACGTCCCGATCGACATCTCGGCCGATTACCTCCATGCGACGGCGGCGCGGCTGCGATGCCGATTTCCCGACCTGGCGACACGTCCGGTGGTGGCGGACTTTTGCGCTGATCTGGCGTTGCCGGAGTGGATACCTCTACCCAATCGGGTCGCGTTCTTTCCGGGGTCCACGATCGGCAACCTGGACGCCGATGAGGCCGCGGCCCTTCTGCGCAGAATGAGCGAGCACGTGTCCGCAGGCGGCAGGGCGGTCATTGGCGCCGATTTGCGCAAGCCCGTCGCGATCCTGCTTCCCGCCTATGACGACGCCGCAGGGGTAACCGCGCAGTTCAACCTCAATCTACTCACCCGAATGAATCGGGAGCTCTGCGGAAACTTCCGTCGGGAGCTGTTCCGGCACGTTGCGAGGTGGAACGAAGCCGAGGCCGCCGTGGAGATGCACTTGATCAGTCAGTGCGCGCAATCCATCAGGGTGGCCGGACGGGAGTTTCATTTTCGGGCTGGGGAGTCCATCCACACGGAAAGCTCGCGTAAATTCGAGATCGCAGGCTTTGAAGCTCTCGCGCGCAGGAGCGGATGGCGAGTCGATCGCGTCTGGACCGACGCGGCCGCGCAGTTCGCGCTTTTTGGCCTGCTCCAGCGCTCCGGGTCGGCCGATACCATTGTCCAATAGGCTCGTCTCGGCGGTAGTGATCTCATCCCAGCATCACTCGACCGGGAGAGCCACAGATGAGCGTTATCGACGATGCCGTGAGGGCGAATCGCAGCTACGCGAGGAAGCACGATCCCAGGTTGGCCCAGCGTCCGGCTCCCAAGATCGCAGTCGTTACGTGCATGGATCCCCGGCTTTCGAACCTGCCGGAGCTTTTGGGACTGGCGCACGCTGACATCGACGTCATCCGGACGGGTGGTCCGGCGGTTACCGACGATGTGCTCGCAGAGCTGATCGTTTCCACCCGCATCATCGGGGCGAGGGAGATCATGCTCCTCAACCATACCGGATGTGGATTTACGACATTCACTGACGGTGAGCTGAACGCGAAGCTGGCTGCCACGACGGGTGAGTCGTCACCTGCTCCGATGCGCTTCTTCGCCTTCAGGGATCCGGTGGAGAACACTCGGGAACAAATGAAGAGAGTGAGATCCCATCCCTGGATCGGAAAAGACATTCCGGTGCGCGGGTTTGTATTGGACATGGAGACAGGGCTCATCAGCGAGGTAGAGGCAGCAGCGCAGCAAGCCTGAACGGACGGCTGCGGCCCGCGCCCGCCGGTTCGGTGCGTGGGAATAACGAGGCCCTATGGATACGAGCACATCCGTTCGCGCTCGGCTGTCCGCCCCGGCTCGAGTCGCTCGACTCTTCCTCAAGCGATTGCGAGGGCGGCCCACGCTGGTCGCTCTCCTGCTGGTGGCAGTGGTCATCGGCGCAGCCCTCGCCACCATCCGCAGTGGTGCGACCGTGGGCAGCGTTACCGGGAGCGAGAGCACGGACGATGCCTACGTTCGAGCCGACCTGGTCGCGATCTCGTCCCACATCGCCGGCTATGTCGAGACGGTCCCGGTGCGGGACAACGAAGTCGTGCGGCAAGGTCAATTGGTGGCCACCATCCAGGACGATGACTATCGGGCGAGGGTGGCTGGTGCCGAGGCAGCCGTCGAAGCCGCCCAGGCTGTCGTGCAAGAGCTGTCGCAGCAGGCCATTTTGCAGAGCTATCAGGTTGCTGCCGCCTCCGCGGAGGTTCGCGCGGCCGAAGCAGTGCTGATACAGGCGCGACTGGAGCACGCCAGGCAGCGGGGGCTGGTTGACGACGGGACCACGTCCCGGCGGGAGCTGGAAGCGGCAGCCGCGGACGAGGAGCGGTTGCAGGCTTCCCGTGAGCAGAAGGCCGCCGAAGCGGTCGCCGCAAGGGAAATGCTGCAGGTGATTCGTGCGCAGATTCTGCAGGCGGAACAGACTGTCAGGATGAAGGAGGCGGCTCTCGAGCTCGCCCGCATAAATCTTGGCTACACCCGCATCGTCAGTCCGGCCACCGGGCAGCTCTCCGAGCGCGGATCGTTGCCGGGTGAGTATGTGATACCGGGAACGAGGATAGGCCTCGTCGTGCCGCTGCCGAACGTCTGGATCGTGGCGACTTTCCGTGAAGCGCAAATGGCCTATATGTACCCGGGTCAATCGGCGGTCGTCAGCGTCGATAGCGTGCCGGGCAGGAGATTCCACGGCACCGTCGACAGCTTCGAGCCTGCCTCGGGCGCCTTGCAGGCTTTGCTGCCGCCGGACAATGCGACCGGGAATTTCACCAAGATTGCCCAACGCTTTGGCGTCAAGGTGACTCTCGCGCCCGGTCAGGCGGGCATCGATCGCTTGCGCCCTGGAATGTCGGCAGTTGTCACCGTCGCCGTGGGAGAAATACGGCGGCGGAGTGGTGCCGGGTGAACATGCCGAAACCATTGTCGACGCCGATAACCGCAGGTGCGATTCTTGCCAGCGTCGCGGCGTTGTTCGCGGCCTGGATGGTAGTCATGGCTACCCGCTACTTCGCGCTTCAGGGAAGCGATATCGATGGCGCGCTGGGTGTCGGCACCGACACTGGATCCTGGCTTTCGACGGCATACGCAGTATGTGAGCCAATCGGCGTGGTAATCGGCTCGTGGCTCGGGATCGCCCTGTCTCTGCGCCGCATGCTGCTGCTCGGTGTCACGGTATTCATGGCCGGCAGCATCATCGCGGCCATCGTACCGGGCTATGACACGTTGCTGCTCTCGCGCATCATCACAGGCCTCGCCGGCGGAGTCATCATGCCGCAGGCGATCATCATACAACTTCGCGCCTGGGGCCCCACCCGGGTACCGGTCGCGCTGGCCATGTTCCTCAGCGGGCCCACCGCGGCTCCCCAGTTGGGCGGGGTGGTCGGCGCCTGGGGCGTGGAGCATTTTGGCTGGTCCTTCGTTCTATGGGCGGCGCTTCCTCCGGGGATCCTGGCACTCGCGATCGGCTACATCGGACTGCAACGCGAACGGATTCGATGGCACCCCTTGGTCCACGCAGATCTCGCGGGGCTGTTTGCGCTCGCGGGAGCGCTGGGCTTTTTCGCGTGCGCAGTCAGTCAGGGGGATCGGATGCGCTGGTTCGAGACACCGGCGATCCCGAGCTTATTCACCGCATCCGCTTTATGTCTTGCTGTGTTCGTGCTGCGCGACTGGAGCGCGGTACGGCACCCGATCCTATGGGTGAAGCTCTATCGACGCAGGAACGTCACGCTCAGTGCCATTGGCGGCCTGCCGCTGGCGGTCGCCATCGCCATGTCGGGTGTCATCGTGCCGGCGGCGCTGATTCAGCTGCAGGGTTTCAGACCGGAGCAGGTGGCGCCCGCGCTGTGGAGCGCGTTCTGGCCCCAGGCACTGTCTTACGCCGCCTGCGCGCTGATCCTGATGCGCAAGCTCGTAGAGGTCCGAGCGATGATCATTGCGGGCCTCGCCGTGGTCGCCATTGGCGCCTTCTTCGATCTTCAGATCACCAGCCAATGGCAAGTCGGTGAGCTCTACGTGGGTCAGCTGATCCAGGGCTTTGGCCTGCCGATGATCGCCGTGCCGCTGGTCGAGGTCTTCGTGGCCAGCTTGCACCCGCCTGCCGAGAGTCTCCCTGCCGCCAGCGTCCTGAATCTGTCGCGAGTTCTCTCCGGGACGATCGCCACCGCCTGGGCGACCACCTCGCTGCGGCTGGGCGGCGAGGGAAAATTGGATCGGCTCTTGGGTAACACCGGCTTCTATCACGATGGCCGGGGCACTGCGCTCGCGACTCTGGCGGCCCGCACGGCGCATATCACCTCGGACCCGGCGGTTGCGCAAGCGCACGCCGTTGAGATCATCGCAAGCGCAACGCACCGACAGGCAGCCGTTCTCGGGGTGTCATCTACATTATCGGCTCTCGGCTGGGTGCTCTTCGCGAGCTGCCTGCTCGTCGTTCTCATGGCCGAGTCGGGCGCGGACAAGGCGCGCGACGCCCCGAGATAGGCCGATGCCGAGATTGCCGACGTTCGCCGTGATCGTCCTTTTGACCGGGTGCGTCGTGGGGCCGGCGTACCGATCGCCAAAAGCCACGGTGCCCGCGCATTGGAGCGCAAATCCACGCGCGGCGGGCGCGGCGGCGGCACTCAGGTCCTTTTGGAGGGGCTTCAAGGACCCGACTCTGGTTGGACTCATCCAGCAAGCCATCGCGAGCAACTACGACCTCAAAATTGCCGGCCAGCGGATTCGGGCGGCAGACGACATGGTGCGCATCGCGGCGGCGGGGGAGTTACCGCAGATCGGCGTTGGAGCAGCAGCGGAGAGCCGACGCGAGACGCAGACGATCGATTGGCCGCCGGCCTCCCCCGCGTACGGCGAATATCCGTATTATGCGCTGGGCTTCGATGCGTCCTGGGAGCTCGATCTGTTCGGGCGGATCCGGCGGCAAAAGGAATCTGCACAGGCTGCGGCCGACGCGACGGTCGAGACGCGCCGCGGCATTGCGGTTAGCCTGACGGCGGCGGTCGCCAGTACGTATCTGAGCTTGCGAGCTACCGAGCTGCGTGTGCAGATCGCCCGCGCGAATCTCGACATTGCCCGGCAAACGCAACGGCTTGCGCATCATGGCTTCGATGCGGGTGAACGCTCACATCTGGACGTGAGCGAAGCGGACGGGCGCGTCCACACAGTCGAGGCCGGCATTCCTCCGCTCCAAGCGCAAGCGGATGAGCTTACCAATGCGCTCGCAATTCTGCTTGCGCAGGTACCGGAGTTGTTCGCAAGCGGCGACCTTCATGCCGACGCAACGATGCCGGATCCGCCGCCTTTACCGCCGTCGCTTCCTTCGGAGCTCATCGCCCAGCGTCCCGACATCCGGCGGGCGGAACGCGAGTATGCTCAGGCGAGCGCCAACGTAGGGGTTGCGGTGGCCGCCCTCTACCCGAGCTTCTCCATTCCTTTGGACATCAGCTCAACCACCAGCGAGGTCCACGAGATATTCCGACATGCGAGCCTGCTGTGGCGGTTGGGTCTCGATGGTACTCAGAGTCTCTACACCGGAGGAAGGCTCACGGCGAGCGTGGACGCGGCGCGCGCGGACCGGCAAGCCGCGCTATTCGCTTATCAGCAGACGGTCTTGACGGCATTTGGGGAGGTTGAGGATGCGTTATCGAGGCAGAGGGCTGAGGAATTGCGTTATCAGGCCCTCACCGCCGGCGTGGCGGATGATCGTCGAGCGGTGCGCGAAGCCCAGGAGCGCTATCGGCGAGGCCAGGAAGGGTTGTTGCCGGCGCTCGAGGCGCAACAGTTGCTCTACGCAACAGAAGATGCACGGGTGGTGAGCAGCTTGAGCCGCTGCCTCGCCGATATCTCCCTGTTCAAAGCGCTTGGCGGCGACTGGCAGGACGTGGCGCTCCCGAAGGTGGTTGCTGATCGGTCAGCAATCAATTGACGTCGGTAAGCGATCCCAATCGATGCTGACGCCGGGAACGGCCGCGGCAGCCGTTCGACCCCTGAGCGCGAGCACCGTTGGCTGAGCGTAGCGACCGGCTGCGATTCGATAGATGGTGACGGTATGATCGCTCGTATCTATCAGCCAGACCTCAGGGACGCCGGCGCGTTCGTAGGCGGACAGTTTGATGGTTCGATCGTAGCTGGCGGTGGAAGGCGAGAGGACTTCCGCGATCCAATCGGGGGCGCCGCGCATGCCACGGTCATCGAGCTTTTGCAGGTCACAGACGATGAGGACGTCGGGCTGCACCACGGTGTCGATTTGATCGTCGCCGGCGGCGCTGTCCTTCGGCAAGCGGACGTCAAAGGGCGCGACGTAGACGCGGCTAGGCTTACCCGCGAGTGCATTGGTTACCTGGCGACAAAGCTCAACGACGATCTCCTGGTGCAGTCGCGAGGGCGCGGGCGGCTCTCTGATATACGCGACGCCGTCTATGACCTCGTTGCCGCTGGCTGCAGACCAGATAAGGTAGTCAGCGTAGGTGTGGCGTTGCATATCGCGCTCGCGCATCGCATACATTTTACTGGCTCTGCAGTTGGTGATGTGAGAAAAGGTGTTCGTCTTATGATTTTCCACGCCTAACGAGGACGGCATAGTCGGACGGCTGGCATGCGTAGCCATCGGACGGGTGTCCTGCAAGTGAGGTACCATAGGAATCCGAAGGTCACGACCGTAGAGGGCAAGCGATGATCACGGAGAGGCGCAGGTCGGGCACATGAGGCTGACGGACTTCAAGGTTTTGACCTTCGACTGCTATGGCACGCTCATAGATTGGGAGACGGGGCTCTTCGATGGGCTGCGGACGCTCGTCGCCAGATCTCCTCGCGCCATGTCACGAGATCAGGCTCTGGAGGAGTTCGGGCGGCACGAGTTTGCGCAGGAGCAGGAGACACCCGCGATGCCGTATTCGCGCCTGCTGGCCGTCGTCTACCGGCGGTTGGCCGAGGCATGGGGAGTTGCGACGACCAACCAGGAGGCTGACGCTTTTGGAGCCTCGGTTCCGGGTTGGCCTGAGTTCCCCGATTCAGCGCCGGCACTGCGGTACTTGAAGCGGCACTACAAGCTCGTGATCCTCTCGAACGTGGACCGGGAATCATTCCGCGGAAGCAACGCGCGCCTCGAGGTTGACTTCGACGCCATTTACACGGCCCAGGACATCGGGTCCTACAAGCCGAGCGACCGGAACTTCGAATACATGCTCGGAAGGCTCGAGAAGGATCTTGGCTTTGACAAGCCCGACGTCCTCCATGTCGCGCAGAGTCTGCTTCATGACCACGCGCCGGCGAATCGGGCGGGCCTGGCGTCGGCGTGGATCGATCGTCGCCATGCCTTGGAGGGTTGGGGCGCCACGATGCCACCGTCCGGCACGCCGCGTTACGACTTCCGGTTCGAGAGCATGGCCGCCCTCGCCGATGCGCATAAAAGTGAGAGCGAGTAGCGAGCGTGGGCGTAGTTCGTTCAATTCGGACGAAGTCGTAAGTAAAACTACCACTTTCTGGCACGGCGGGGATTCGGCACCTGAAGGGGAGATCTGCAAATGCGGCAATTACTCGAGCGGCACTGGGCGGCATCCGATGCGAACGATTTTGCGGCGGAGCATGAGATCTATCGCGAGGATGCGGTGCTCTGTTATCCGCAGTCGGGCGAACACATTCGCGGGCGAGACAACATCCAGGAAAGCAGAAGGGTGCAGCCGAGCGAGAAGCGCTTCACCATTCAGCGGATCATCGGCAGCGGCGATCTGTGGGTCACCGAATTGGTGCTGAGCTATGACGGCGTACCGTTCTACACCGTGAGCATCATGGAATTCAGCGACGGCAAGGTGGCCCGCGAGACGCAGTACTTCGGCCAGGCGTTCACGCCCGGGCCCTCGCGGGCGCACCTGGTCGACCCGGATCACTGAAACCCGACCTGCGCGCCTTTTTAGGGCTCGCGAGCCAGACTCGATGCGACTCGAGTGAGTTCGTGGTCAGCGGCTGGCCGCCCCGTCAGCTTGACTCGGCCGTCGGGCAGGGGAACCGCTATGGGTGCGACCACGACCTTCGCGACACCGATACGCTTCGTGATTCCGATCTTGTGGGCGGTGGAAGGCGACAAGTCGACGATACGACCCTTGATGTAGGGACCGCGATCCTCGATCCTGATGATGGCGCTCTTCCCGGTGGCGACGTTGGTGACTTTCGCCACGGTTCCGAGCGGCAGAGTCCGGCTCGCGGCGTTGTTGCCGCGCGGGTTCATCGGAGCGCCATTCGCCATGGGCTTACCGAAGAACCGGCGCGCGTAATACGAGGCGTTGCCGCGACGCTTGCGCGCCGAGAGATCTGGCTTCGCGGGCCCCCTGACTCGCTGTGGCGCCTCTCGATGCGGGGTTTTCGCGGCGCCAAGCGGCGAGAACGCGACACCCAATCCCGCAATGAGCAACAGCGGTACTGCTCCGGCCAAGCGCGGCACGTACTCTCCAGGTGAGAACCGATGAAAAGATAACCTGGCACCGCATTGAGAGTTCCAAACCCGGTACTGGGGGCTTCGGCGGGCCGCTGGAGCGCATGATCACGTCATGCAACTGAACGGAACATGAACGGTGCCACCGCATACCATCACGGACAAGAGCGCCGGCGACGACTCCCGGCGAGCCAAAGACCGTACTTGCCGGCAGGATTCCCCTGGTGCGTCAGGTGCGGGGACCCTGCGCTGCGAGGTATTCATCATAGGTGCCGCTGAAATCGTCGATGGTCCCACCCGGTCTCAGTTCAATGATGCGTGTGGCGAGACCGCCGACGAACTCCCGGTCGTGCGACACGAAGATCACGGTGCCGGGATAGTTCTCCAGGCCGATCTGCAGCGACTCGATGGTTTCCATGTCCATGTGGTTCGTGGGCTCGTCCATGAGCAGGACATTCGGCTTGATGAGCATCAGCTTGCCGTAGATCATGCGGCCCTTCTCGCCGCCGGACAGCACCTTGACCGACTTCCTGACTTCGTCGCCGGAGAAGAGGAGCCGGCCGAGTGTCGCGCGGACTATCTGATCGTCGTCGGCCTTGCCCGACCACTCGGACATCCACGTGAAGAGGTCGAGCTTCTTGGCGAACTCTGCCTGCGGGTCCTGCGGCATGTAGCCGAGCTCGGCGTTCTCCACCCAGGCGATACGCCCGGCGGAGGGCGTCAGATCGCCGCTGAGACAGCGTATCAGCGTTGTCTTGCCGACCCCATTCGGGCCGATGACGGCAATGCGCTCGCCGGCATGGACGTTGAAGCTGACGTCGTTGAGCACGTTGACGTCGGAGCCGGGATACCGGAAGGAGAGCGTGTCGACGGATACCGCCGAATGGTAGAGCTTCTTGCGCTGGTCGAAGCGGATGTAAGGGTTCTGGCGCGAGGACGGCCTCACCTCCTCGACCTTGATCTTCTCGAGCTGCTTGCGGCGCGAGGTGGCCTGGCGCGCCTTGGAGGCGTTTGCCGAAAAGCGCCGCACGAACTCCTGCAGGTCTGAAATCCGGTCCTGGGCCTTTGCATTGGCGGCTTCAATTCGCTGGCGTGCCTGCAACGATGCCAGCATGAACTCGTCATAGTTGCCCGGATAGATCCTCAGCTGCTGGAAATCGAGATCCGCTATGTGCGTGCACACCTGGTTGAGGAAGTGCCGGTCGTGGCTGATGATGACCATGGTCGCGTCATAGTCATTGAGCACCCCCTCGAGCCAGCGTATCGAGTGGATGTCCAGATTGTTCGTGGGCTCGTCCAGCAGAAGCACGTCCGGCTTTGAGAACAGGGCCTGCGCGAGCAGCACCCGCAGCTTCAATCCGGGCGGAACCTCGCGCATCGGGCGCTCGTGCAACGACGCATCGATGCCGGCTTCGGTGAGGATGCTGCCGGCACGGGCTGGCGCATCATAGCCGCCGTACTCGGCAAACCGGTTCTCGAGCTCCGCCGCCTTCATGTAGTCCTCGTCGGTCGCCTGCGCATCCATGTAGATGCGGTCGCGCTCCTGCATTGCGCACCACATCTCCACGTGTCCCTGCATGACCACATCGAGCACGCGCTCATCCTCGTAAGCGAACTGATTCTGTCGGAGCGTGCCGCGGCGCACGCCCGGCTGCAGCACGACATCGCCGGCGGTCGGCTCCAGCTCACCGCTCAGGATCTTCATCAAGGTCGATTTGCCGCAGCCGTTGGCGCCGATCAGGCCATAACGGTTACCATCGGAGAACTTGACGGTGACCTGCTCGAATAGCGGTTTGGCGCCGAACTGGATCGCCGTGTTGAAGGTGGCAAGCATCTCTGTCCAATTTGAAATAGGCGGTTGCCGCGAGTCTCGCGGTTCGCAGCGACGGGGAGTGCCGCGCCATCTGCCGGTCACAGGCTCGCGCCGATCGATCCGGGTGATCGGCGGGCCGGTCGTACTGGCGGTTCGGAGTACCGCTCGGGTGCGGCCGCGAGCGGGCCGCGAAGTCTACTGGATACGGCGGGGCGGTTCAACGGATCAAGCCCGGGGCGGTGGCTCGCTCGAACCGACCGGGGGATCGTGATTTGCCAATCTCGAAAGCGGACGTACAGAATGGCTTCCCCATAGGCCATTCTGAGATCAGAGGATCAAATCATCCGCTTTGCGTCGTTGCATAAAACGTCTGAGTAAAGGCTCGCATCATGATCCACGACAGCATACTCGGCACGATCGGGCGAACTCCCATCGTGCGGATCAACCGGCTCGCACCGTCTCACGTCACGATGTACGTGAAGTGCGAGTTTTTCAATCCTCTTTCCTCCGTCAAGGACCGTCTCGCCATTGCCATCATCGAGGATGCGGAGCAGCGGGGCCTGCTCAAGCCCGGACAAACCGTGGTCGAAGCCACCTCCGGTAATACCGGCATCGCGCTGGCGATGGTCTGCGCGGCGAAGGGCTATCCGTTCGTTGCCCTGATGAGCGAGACCTTCTCCGTCGAGCGACGCAAGATCATGCGGATGCTCGGCGCCAAGGTGATCCTCACGCCGGCGGCCGAGCGAGGCACGGGCATGATCCGCAAGGCGGAGGAGCTCGCGCGCAAGCACGGCTGGTTCCTCGCCCGGCAATTCGAGAACCCTGCCAATCCGGCCTATCACCGCAGCACCACGGGTCCGGAGATCCTGAGCGACTTCGCCGGCAAGCGTCTCGACTTCTTCGTCACCGGTTGGGGGACCGGCGGCACGCTGACGGGTGCGGGGGAAATGATTCGGCTTGCGCGCCCGGAAGTGAAGATCGTGGCCGTGGAACCGGAAGTGGCGGCGATGCTCGCCGGAAAGCCGTGGTCCCCCCACAAGATTCAGGGGTGGACACCGGACCTCGTCCCGGCCGTGCTCAACCGCGAGGTACCACATCGGCTGATCACGGTCACGGACGCCGAGGCCGTGGAGGCCGCTCGCGCGCTCGCGCGCAGCGAGGGCATTTTCTGCGGTATCTCTTCGGGCGGCACGTTTGCCGCGGCGCTCAAAGTGGCCAAGGAGGCGCCCGCCGGCTCGGTCATGCTGGCGATGCTGCCCGATACTGGCGAGCGCTACTTGACGACGCTGCTGTTCGAAGGGATTGCCGATGGCAGTGACCCCGAGCCCTGAGAGCGGAGTCACTCGGCCCCGGCCGAGTGGCCGAGCGGCCGAGTGGCCGAGCGGCTGAGTGGCTGGTGGCGGCGGATGCAAGACGACGGGAGCGCTCCAAAGATGCAAACCGAGCAGCAGCTGTCCCGCTCCTTGAGCGGGCTCCACCTTTGGGGCATCGCTGTGGGCCTGGTGATCTCCGGAGAGTACTTCGGCTGGAGCTACGGTTGGGCGAATGCGGGCACCCTCGGGTTCCTGGTGACGACGGTGCTCATTGCCGTGATGTACACGACGTTCATCTTCAGCTACACGGAGCTCACGACTGCCATTCCGCATGCGGGTGGCCCGTTCGCTTATGGTTATCGCGCGTTCGGCCCCGTGGGAGGCTATGTCGCAGGGTTTGCGACTCTGGTGGAGTTCGTGTTCGCACCACCTGCGATCGCGCTCGCCATAGGGGCCTATCTGCACGTGCAGTTCCAGCACCTCGACGCGCGCGTCGCGGCCGTAGGTGCGTACGCGATATTCATGACGCTCAACATCGTCGGCGTCGTCATCGCGGCGACTTTCGAGCTGGTCATCACCTTATTGGCCATCGCGGAGCTCGTAGTCTTCATGGCCGTAGTCTCGGGAGGATTCAGCTGGGCGCACTACACCCATCTGGGCTGGGCCGGTCATGCGCATCCGTCGGCAGGATTGGTCGGTGGAATTTTCGCAGCAATACCGTTCGCGATCTGGTTTTTCCTCGCGATCGAGGGCGCTGCAATGGCCGCTGAGGAGGTCAAGAATCCTTCGCGGACCATACCGCCTGCCTATCTGTTCGGGATCCTTACGCTCCTGGCGCTGGCCTTCGGTACGATGATCTTCGCCGGGGGGGCCGGAAACTGGCGTGCGATCGCGGATATCAACGACCCGCTGCCACAGGCGATGAGAATCGTCGTGGGAGCCCGGAGCGGTTGGCTGCGCCTGCTGGTATGGGTCGGCCTACTGGGGCTGATCGCCTCTTTCCACGGCATCATCATGGGTTACTCACGGCAGATTTTCGCGCTGGCGCGGGCAGGTTACCTGCCTCGCTGCTTGGGCCGAATTCACCAGCGTTGGCGCACGCCGTACGTGGCGGTGTTGGGCGGAGGTGCAGTCGGGGTTGCGGCGATTTACTCGGATCGAGTGATCACCATAGCCGGGCAGCCGCTCACGGCGAGTATCGTGACGCTGTCCGCGCTCGGTGCCATCGTCATGTATATCGTGAGTCTCGCGGGCGTGTTCCGCCTGCGACGACGCGAGCCGCATCTCAACCGGCCTTTCCGAACGCCGCTTTTCCCGATCTTTCCGTCGGTGGCACTGCTGCTCGCGGTGGTTTCACTGGTGTCGATCGTTTACTACAACCCACAGCTCGCCGTCATATTCGTTGCGCTCGGTGCGTTGGGCGGGGTCGTCACCTGTTATCGGGCGAGGCATCACACCCTGGGTGGGGAAGACACGCTGTTGCTGGCGTCCAAACCAGAGGCAGGCCTGGCGGCGCGTGAGGCCGAATAGCCGGCCGAAGATTCTCTTCGATCGAGTATGAGGCATTCCTTGAAAACATCCTACTACGGTAGTATCCTGGTAGGATGAAGGCCAAGACGTCTCTTACCCTTTCGGGCGACCTGCTCAAGGAGCTGGATCGCATGGCGGGTCCCAAAGTTTCACGCTCCTCATTCATCGAGCGAATCCTGCGCGACTTTGTTGACCAACGAGCTCGGCAAAAGCGCTTGGCGGAGGAAGTGGCCGCCATCAACGAGCATGCCGGCAGGCTCAATTCCGAGATGAGCGACGCGCTGTCATTGCAGGCGAAGATGGAATGACTCTTGCGCAGAGGGGAGCTATATCGCGTGCGCCGGCCGCCGGGAGACACAAAGCCCGCGCGATCGTTCGTGATCGTCAGCCGACAGGCGCTCATTGATTCCAACTACGCGACGATCGTGTGTGCTCCCATCTTCACGGAACGGCATGGATTGCCGACTCAGGTGAATGTGGGGGCGGAGGATGGCTTGAAACACGATTGCGCGATCCATTGTGATGGCTTGATGAGCCTCGAGAAGTCACGGCTGACGGATTACGTCGGTGAGTTGAGCGAAGCGAAAAAGGAACAATTGGACAAAGCGCTGCAGATCGCGCTCGCGCTACCGACGATCAAGCCATAGAAGAACCAACAGCCGGCAGGTGTAAGACTCTGGAACTGGACCGAAAAATATCAGTCGCCCCCATGATGGACTGGACCGACCGCCACTGCCGGTACTTCCTGCGCGGCTTCTCTCCGACGGCGCTTCTTTATACGGAGATGATCACCGCCGCCGCGATCGTCCGCGGCGATACGCGGCGGCTCCTCGCTTTCGATCCGGAGGAGCATCCGGTCGCGCTGCAGTTGGGTGGCAGCGAGCCGCGGGAGCTCGCGGCCGCGGCGCGCGCCGGGGAGGAGGCCGGGTATGACGAGATCAACCTGAATTGCGGCTGTCCGAGCGACCGCGTTGCGAGCGGCGCGTTCGGCGCCTGCCTGATGCGGGAACCGGCGCGGGTCGCGGCTTGCGTCGCGGCGATGCGCGCCGCTGTTGCAATCCCGGTTACGGTGAAGATGCGCATCGGCGTCGTCAGCGGCACGCGCGAAAAAGCGCGCGAGGCGCTCGCCGGGTTCGACGAATCTGACTTCGAGGCGCTGCACGGGTTCGTGAGTCAGGTGCGGGACGCGGGCTGCGCAGTCGCGATCGTCCACGCGCGCAAGGCTGTGTTGGGAGGCTTGTCGCCGAAGGACAACAGGGAGATTCCGCCGCTGCGCTACGATGTCGTGCGGCGATTGAAGCGGCAACTGTGCGATCTGCCGGTCATCGTCAACGGCGGCTTACGCACCGCGGCGAGCGTCCTCGACGCACTCACCTGGTGTGACGGAGTGATGCTGGGTCGCGAGGCCTACCACCGCCCCTTCGTTCTCAGTGAGCTGCAGCGCACGCTCGGGGGCTCGGAGCGTTTCGAGCCGCTGAGCCGAGAGGCCGTGCTGGAGCGGATGGCGGGATACGCGCAGCGGCAGCTCGCACAGGGCGATCGCCTGTCGGCGATCACGCGCCACATGCTCGGGCTCTATGCGGGCGAGCCCGGCGCCAGGGACTACCGCCGCTTGCTCAGCGAAGGGGCACGGGCGGCGGGTGCGGGGCCGGACCTGCTGCGCCGCGCCGCGGCTGGGGGAAAGGCCGGCCAATAGGTAAGACGGTAGCGGAGCGGGGCCTCTCTGGTATCATCCCGCCAACGTCGTCGCCTTGCCGTCCGGGGGTGCAAGGGTGGGCGGCCAGCTGCACACTCTCACATGGGCAAGGATATCGAACTCGCCATATTGTTTGCCGACGTTGTCGGCTCGACCCGGCTCTATGAGCTCATGGGTGATCTGCGCGCGCGCGATATGGTGTCGATCTGCATCGAGGCCATGCGCAGTGCGACGGAACAGCGCCATGGCACGGTCATCAAGACAATGGGCGACGAGGTCATGGCGACCTTCCCCAGCGCGGACGAGGCACTCAACGCCGCGGCGCAGATGCAGCTGCAGATCTCGACCCACGCCCAGCTCAAGGTTGACGGCCAGCCGGTCGCGATCCGGATCGGCTGCCACTTCGGGCCGGTGGTCCTCGAGAGCCGCGATGTCTTCGGCTCAACGGTGCATACCGCCAATCGCATGACCAGCCAGGCCAAGGCCGGCCAGATCATCACGACGGCGGCGACCGTCGATCATCTCTCGCCGGAATGGCGTGCCAACTGCAGGCTGATCGACACGGCACCCATCAAGGGGCAGGGGAACGAGGTTCCCCTTTACGAGGTGCTCTGGCAGACCGAAGACGTCACCAGCATGGTGCCGGCGATCGCCCTCAAGGGGCGCCAGGCGGCGGTGCGCCTGCGGCTGCGCTGGCTCGACCAGGAAGTCGTCGTCGACGAGCGCCGGCCGAGCGTCACCATCGGCCGCGCCGAGGACAACGATCTGGTCGTGAAGGGCAATCTCATCTCGCGCCTGCACGCGCGTATCGAGCTCAGCCGCAACAAGCTCGTGCTGATAGATCAGAGCACCAACGGCACCTTCGTGCAGACCCAGGGCGGCGAGGAGTCTTTCGTCCGCCGCGACAGCCTGCAACTCAAGGGTGAGGGAATGATCGGCCTCGGCCGTCTGCCGGAGCCCGACTCCGCGCAGACCATCCGCTTCGCCTGCGAGGCCTGCTAACCGAGCTGGTCCTGGGCAGCGGCGAGCTCCGCGAGCAGCTCCGGCGGCAGTCGCGAGCTGTACTTCTCGAGGTAGGTGCGGATGTCCGCCAACTCCTTGCGCCAGAGCGCCGGATCGACCGAGAGCAGCGCGTGCAGGGAGTCCTCGCCGATGCGCAACCCCTGTACGTTCAGGTCCTGCGCCCGCGGCAGCAGCCCGATCGCCGACTCTACTGCGCCGGCCCTGCCGCTGCAGCGATCGAGCATCCACGCGAGCACGCGCAGGTTCTCGCCATAGCCCGGCCAGAGGAACTTGCCCTGCCCATCGCGCCGGAACCAGTTGACGTGAAAGATCCGCGGCGGCCGCGCCAGCTTCGCGCCGACCGTGAGCCAATGCCGCCAGTAGTCTGCGAAGTTGTAGCCGCAGAAAGGCTGCATCGCCATGGGGTCGCGGCGGACCACTCCCACCTGACCGACGGCTGCCGCAGTCGTCTCCGAAGCGACGGAGGCTCCGACCAGCACCCCATGCTGCCAGTTGCGCGCCTCGTACACGAGCGGTGCCACCTCGCGGCGCCTGCCCCCGAAGACGAGCGCCGATATCGGCACGCCACGCGCGTCCTCGGCGTGCGTCGAGTAGCTCGGATTGCGCGTGGCCGAGACGGTGAATCGTGAGTTGGGATGCGCCGCCGGTCCCTTCGTGGGATCGTAAGGGCGGCCCTGCCAGTCCGTGACCGGAATGCCGGTTGGCAGGCCCTCCCACCAGGGTTGGTTGTCCGCAGTGAGCGCGACGTTGGTGAAGAGCGTGTCGCGCCGGATCATCTCGTAGGCGTTGCGGTTGGTTTCGCGGTTCGTTCCGGGCACGACGCCGAAGTAGCCGGCCTCGGGATTGATGGCCCAGAGCCGCCCGTCGGCGCCCGGATGCAGCCAGGCAATGTCATCGCCGACGGTGTAGACCTTCCAGCCCGGGAGCGAGGCCGGCGGGATCAGCATGGCGAGATTGGTCTTGCCGCAGGCGGAGGGGAAGGCGCAGGCGATGTAGTGCGTCTCGCCCTGCGGGCTCTCGAGACCGACGATGAGCATGTGCTCGGCCAGCCAGCCCTCGGTGCGCGCCTGCCAGCTCGCGATGCGCAGCGCATGACATTTCTTGCCGAGCAGCGCGTTGCCGCCGTAGCCGGAGCCGAAACTCTCGATGGCAAGCTCTTCCGGGAAATGCATGATGAAGCGCCGGTTCGGATCGAGCTCCCCGATCGAGTGCAGGCCGCGGACGAAGTTGCCGTCAACCGCGATCCGCTCCAGCGCGGCGCGTCCCGCCCGTGTCATGATCATCATATTGATGGCGACGTAGGCGCTGTCAGTGATCTCGACTCCGCAGCGCGAGAGCGGCGAGTCGATGGGGCCCATGCAATACGGGATGACGTACAGCGTGCGCCCGCGCATGCAGCCGGAGAAGAGCTCGCGCATCCTGGCATGCGCTTCCTTCGGGTCCATCCAGTTGTTGTTGGGACCGGCGTCGTCCCTGGAGCTGGTGCAGATATAGGTCAGATGCTCGACGCGCGCGACGTCGTTCGGGCTCGAGCGGGAGAGATGGCAGCCCGGGAAGTGCTCCGGGTCGAGCTTGATGAGCTCACCCTCGCGGATCAGCTTCGAGCTCAGCTCGCTTTGCTCCGCCTCGGTCCCCTCGCACCAGCGCACCCCGGCCGGCTGGGTGAGGGCTCGAACCGACTCTACCCAGTCCGTGACCGCGCGGGAGAGTTGGGACATCGGGATCGGCAGGGGTACAGCAGTGGCCATCCTCGGTTCCTCTTGTCGTGTGCGGCCCGGCCTTCACCGAGGCCGTTCACCGCACGTGGGGGACCCATCGGCTCCTGCCGCGTCCCGGAGTGCATCGCAGTATAGCCGCGCCTCCCGCTGGCCTTCATAAAGTACGATAAAAGCTTCGCTTTTGTTCCATAATCGCACACGGCGGATTCCACGGGAAATCAATCACCTGGCAGAGCCGCGGCCCTGCCTTTCAGCGCAGTATGTTGGAGCTCGAGGACATCTTCGGGGAGGGAGGGCCTCTGCAGCGCGCGCTGCCGGGCTTCAACGTTCGCCGTCAACAAATGCACATGGCCGAGCGGGTTGCCGCCGCTCTGGCCCGGCGCGAAATCCTGACGGTGGAGGCGGGCACCGGCACGGGCAAGACTTTCGCATATCTCGTACCCGCGCTGCTCTCGGGCGCGCGCGTGCTGATCTCGACGGGTACCCGGACGTTGCAGGACCAGCTTTATGCCAAGGACCTGCCGCTCGTCGGCGCGGCTCTCGGCCGCCCGGCCAGGGTCGCCCTGTTGAAGGGCCGCGCCAACTATCTCTGCCGTCATCGTCTGGAACAGGCGGCGGGTCAGGGGCGGGACGACATGCTCGGGCGCGTAGCCAGTTGGTCGCAGACCACGCGCAGCGGCGACCTTGCGGAAGTCGTCGGCCTCGCGGACTCGCACCCCGTATGGGCGCAGGTCACTTCGACGCGCGACAACTGTCTCGGCGCACGCTGTCCGCACCTTGCGGGTTGTCACGTCGCGCTCGCCAGGCGCCAGGCGCTCGATGCCGACATCGTGATCGTCAACCATCACCTGTTGCTCGCCGACCTGGCGCTCAAGGAGGACGGCTTCGGCGACCTGCTGGGTGCGGCCGACGCCATCATCCTGGATGAGGCGCACCAGATTCCCGACCTCGCGGCGCAGTTCTTCGGCGCCCACGTGAGCAGCCGCCGCATCGAGAGTTTGCTCGATGATGTTCAGGCGGAGCTGGCGAAGGGGTGCGGTCTCACGCCCGAGGCACACTCGCATGCCGCAGCAACCATGCGTGTTGTCCAAACCCGTGTCGCCGAGCTCTGCGGCGCGGCTGCGGGCAGCGTGGGCCGCATCGCATGGACGGAAGCGAGTTCACCCGTGGCCGAGGCCGTAGCGGACCTGGGCCATGCAGTCGCCGCGCTGGCGCAGGCGCTGCGCGCTGCCGGCGAAGAGACCGTGGCGCGCGCGCTCAGCGAGCGGGCGGCCGACCTCGCGGCGAGTCTCGAGCGCATCGCCGCGGTCGGCGAGATCGAGGGAGCGCGCTCGCTCGAGATGAGCGCCGGGAAGCGCTTTGCCGTGAGCCTTCTGCCATTCGATATCGCGGCTCGCTTCCAGGCGCTCATCGAGGCTCACCCCTGCTCCTGGGTATTCACCTCCGCCACCTTGTCGCTGGGTGAGGACTTCACTCCCTTTACCGGCCGGCTGGGGCTCGACGGTAGCGCCACGCTCAAGATAGACAGCCCGTTCGACTATGCACGCCAGAGTCTGCTGTACCTTCCGGCGCACATGCCGCTCCCCGCATCGCCGCAATTCCTGCCCGCGGTGATGGAGGTCGCGCTCGCGCTCATCGATGCTTCGCAGGGCGGCGCCTTCCTCCTCTTCACCAGTCACCGCGCGCTCGCTGCGGCGGCTGCGCTCTGGCGTCAGCAATATCCACGGACCGCGAGGTATCACCTGCTGGTACAGGGTGAAGGACCGCGCGAGCGTCTGCTCAGGGATTTCCGCGCGGACGGCAGCGCCGTGCTGCTCGGCACGACCAGCTTTTGGGAGGGCGTGGACGTCAAGGGCAGCGCGCTGCGACTCGTCATCATCGAGAAGTTGCCGTTCGCATCCCCCGACGACCCGCTGGTTCGCGCACGGGTCGCGCACCTGGAGGCGACGGGGAGGAGCGCCTTTCGCGAGTACCAGCTTCCGGAGGCGGCACTGGCCCTGAAGCAGGGCGTCGGCCGTCTCATCCGCAGCGAGGAGGATTTCGGCGCGGTCGCGATCTGTGATCCCCGGCTGACGGGACGCGCCTACGGCAAGGTTTTTCTCGCGGCGCTGCCCCCGATGACCGTTACGCACGATCGGCAGGGGGCCATCGATTTTCTCCTCCGCCACCCGCCGCCGGCGGCCCGGCCGTACCGGGCTCTGGCGCCGTGAGGCTGTTGGGCGTAGACACTGCCACGGAGTGCTGCTCGGCGGCGCTGCTCATCGAAGGCAGGCTGCTCACCCGCGAGACGGAGCTTGCGCGCGGCCATGCGGAGCGCATCCTGCCAATGATCGATGAGCTCCTCGGCGAGGCCGGGATCGGCCTGCGGGAGCTCCAGACGATCGCCTTCGGCCGCGGCCCCGGTTCCTTCACCGGCGTCCGGCTCGCGGCGAGCATCGCCCAGGGGCTCGCTTTCGGCAGCGGTCTCGGGGTCGTGGCGATCTCGGACCTGAGCGCCGTCGCGCAGCGGGTCTTCGATGAAGACAGCGGCGTTACGCGCGCGCTCGTCTGTAACGACGCGCGCATGCAGGAGGTGTACTGGGGGTGCTTCGAGCGTGGGAGCGACGGACTGGCCGTCAGCCGGAGCCCGGAGCGCGTGGGTCCGCCGGAGAGTGTCGAGCTACCGTCCGCATGGGCGGATGCGGCGGGCCTGGGGCGCGGATTCGCGGCCTATCCGGTGCTGAGAGCGCTGGCCGGCGTCACGGTGCGCGGGGATTGGGACCGGCTCCTGCCTCGTGCCGCCGAAGTGGCCCGGCTTGCCGTTCCGGAGCTCACCGCCGGCCGGTTGCTCCCGCCGGAAGCCGCCGTGCCGGTCTATCTTCGGGATGATGTCGCGCGGCCGCCGCCGTAACATAGAGGGAGTGCTGTCATTACTCTGCAACATTCCGCGTCTGTAATACTTGCGTTGCGGAGAAGTGCGCACCAATGCACGGAAAACTCATTCTAGTGGTGGAGGACGAGCGGGCGATCCGCGACATGATCGCTTTCGGTCTGAAGCGCGCGGGCTACGGGGTGCGTGAGGCGGAAGACTGCCGGACCGCGCGCGAGGCGCTGGCCGACCGCCTCCCGGACCTGATGCTGGTCGACTGGATGCTGCCGGACATGAGCGGCCTCGAGCTCACCCGCTCGGTCAAGCGCGACCGCCTCACGAAGGAGCTCCCCGTCATCATGCTGACCGCCCGGGCCGAGGAGGGTGACAAGGTCATGGGCCTGGAGAACGGCGCGGATGACTACATCACCAAGCCCTTCTCGCCGCGGGAGCTGCTGGCGCGGATCGGCGCGGTGCTGCGCCGGGCGGGCACCGTCGGCCTCAATCAGGTCATCGAGTTCGAAGGGCTCAAGCTGGATCAGCAGGGCCAGCGGATGACCGTCAATGACGAGGTGCTGCCGCTCGCGCGCACCGAGTTCCGCATGCTCGAGTTCTTCATGACCCGGCCGGAGCGGGTGTTCAGCCGCGAGCAGCTCATTGCACGGCTCTGGGGCAGCGACACCAGCGTCGAGGACCGGACGATCGATGTCTGCATCCGCAGGCTCCGCATGGCGCTCGAGCCGTACGGTCTGGATCGCTATATTCAGACGGTGCGCAGCGCGGGTTACCGTTTCTCCAACAAGGCGCAGTGAGGCACCGCTGCAACCGGCAACTCAGGCATGGTGGTTTGCGGCCGGGCGATTGCTCGCGACGGTCGTCGCCGGGCTCATCGTCGGCGCGCTGCTCGGCAGCATCTGGGGCGGTCTCGCCTGCGCGCTTGCCGTCCACCTCACCTGGCAGCTCGTCGTGCTGTTCAGGGTGGAATGGTGGCTGCGGCACCGCAGCTTTCAGGATCCTCCCGATGTCGGCGGCGTATGGGGCGAGATCATCTCGCAGATCGTGCGGCTGCACCGCCGCAAGCGCTTCCACAAGCAGCGCTTCGTGCAGCTCATGCGCCAGCTGCAGAGCTCGACCGCGGCGTTGCCCAACGGCGTGGTCATCCTCAACCCGCAGCGCGAGATCGTCTGGTTCAACCGCATGGCCGGCAGGCTCCTCGATCTGCGGCGCACGGCGGACCTTGGCCTGAGGATCGAGAACCTGCTGCGCGAGCCCGAGTTCGCGCGCTACCTCGAGCTTCAGGACTACGCGAATCCGGTGACCATTCGCCGGGCGAACCGCGAGGACTGCTACCTCTCGCTGCAGGTCGTACCCTACGGTGACGGCCAGCAGCTGCTGCTCGCGGCCGACGTGTCGCGGCAAATGCGCCTCGAAGCCGTGCGGCGGGATTTCGTCGCCAACGCCTCGCACGAGCTGCGCTCGCCTCTCACCGTGATCTCCGGCTACCTCGAGACGCTCAGTCAGGACCCGGCGCTCGACCGGGATCTCGCCGGGCCGGTCGCGGAGATGCGCCGGCAGGCCGAGCGCATGACGGCCATCATCGAGGACCTGCTCGAGCTGTCGCGCCTGGAGCAGACGGGAGAGCCCGTCGGCGGCGAGCCGATCGACGTGCCGGCGCTGCTCGCGCTGCTGCGCAAGGATGTGCTCGCCCGGCCCGTTCACCCGCGGGAAGTGCGGGTGCGCATCGAATCCGACGCCGTGCTGATCGGCGTCGAGTCCGAGATCCACTCCGCGTTCTCCAACCTGGTGGACAACGCCGCCAAATACACGCCCGCGGACGGCGCCATCGAGATGCGTTGGTGGGTCGACGAGGACGGCGGCCACTTCTCCGTGACCGACACCGGGATCGGCATACCCTCCGAGCACATCCCCCGGCTGACGGAGCGCTTCTATCGTGTGGACCAGGGCCGCTCGCGCGCAACGGGCGGGTCTGGTCTCGGCCTCGCCATCGTCAAGCACGTCCTGCAGCGGCATGGCGCGGAGCTGGAGGTGCGCAGCACGATCGGCAAGGGCAGCATTTTCTCGTGCCATTTCCCGCCGCAGCGCGTGCACGCCGCTCGCGCTGCAACCGCCGTGTAAAAGTGATGCACGCGCACGTCTGACCGCCGGTGTTTCAGCTATCATCCGCACCCGAGCCGGAGAACGACCCTGATGGAAACCGCCGACCTCAGCCACCACATCTCCCGTCGCTTCAACGAAGACCTCGAGCGCGTGCGCAGCAAAGTGCTCGCCATGGGCGGCTTCGTGGAGCAGCAGCTGCAGAAGGCCATCACGGCGCTTACCGAGGGCGACAGCACTCTCGGCGAGTCGGTGGCGCTCGGGGACTACCAGGTGAACAACATGGAGGTCTCGATCGACGAGGAGTGCAGCCGGATTCTGGCGACACGGGCGCCGGCGGCAGGCGATCTGCGCGTCATCGTGGCCATCATCAAGACCATCACCGATCTCGAGCGCATCGGCGATGAGGGTGAGAAGATCGGCTACATCGCCTCGCGGCTGGCGACCATGGAGCGGCCCGCCGACAAATACCGCGAGATCAAGCATCTCGGCCGCATCGTTTCGGAGATGGTCCACGATGCCCTCGACGCCTTCGCCCGCATGGATGCGGAATCGGCCCTGCGCGTCGCGCGCCAGGATCGGCTGGTCGATGAGGAATACGAGGCCATCCAGCGGCAGAGCATCACGTTCATGATGGAGGATCCGCGCACGATTCGCCGGGCGCTCGACGTGATGTGGGTCGTGCGCGCATTGGAGCGCATCGGCGATCACGCGAAGAACATCAGCGAGTACGTCATATATATGGTGTACGGAAAGGATGTCCGCCACACCTCGCTGGATGACGTCGAGCGCGAGTTGCGGGAGCGGGCGGCTCCCGGCGGCGAGCCGCGGCCCACGGCTGCCACATGAGCGGAACGCCGCCGGCCGCGAAGCGGTCCGCAAGCGCGTTCCCCCGGCGGCCGATCAACTTCGCGGGCTTCCTGATCTGCGCCGGGCTCATCGGCTACGCCCTGTATGCGCAGTTCAAACTCGGACTCGATCCCTGTCCGCTCTGCATCTTCCAGCGCATCGGCATCGCCGCGCTCGGCGTGGTGTTTCTGATCGCCGCGCTTCACAACCCGCGTAACTGGGGTGCGAGCGTCTACGCCGCCCTCATCGCCCTCGCCGCCCTCGCCGCCGCGGGGGTTGCCGCCCGCCAGCTCTACATTCAACACCTGCCGCCGGGAGCCATTCCTTCGTGCGGCGCGCCGCTGTCCATGATGATGAAGTTCATGCCGCTCACCGCGGTGATCCGCAAGGTGCTCAGCGGCAGCGGGGAGTGCGGCATCGTCAACTGGCGGTTCCTGGGCCTCGCGATGCCGGCGTGGGTGCTCATCTGGGCCGTTTGCCTCGGTGCCGCGGGCGTGCTCGCGAACGTCAGACGGACGTGATCCCTCCGCCCAGGCACACGGATGTGCCCCGCCGCCGCAGGTGGCGGAGGTCGCGAGCAAAAACCGCGCTTTTGCTTGCGACCGCGCTGGGCCGGCCAGGATGGCCGGATCCAGCGCCTAAACAAGCAGGTTTCGCAGCACGTTGAAGTACATGCGATGGAGCGCCTCGATGTCCGTGAGCCGCACACACTCATTCACCTTGTGGATTGATGCGTTCACGACCCCGAGCTCCACCACCTGCGCTCCAAGAGGCGCAATGAATCGTCCGTCCGACGTACCCCCGCCGGTCGACAATTTGGGCTCGCGTCCAGTCACTTCCTCGATCGCCGCCCGCACGCCTTGCGACAGCCTTCCTGCCGGGGTGTAGAACGGCTCTCCGGATAGGTACCACTCCAGCGTGTAGCGCACGCCGTGCTTGCGCAGGATGCCCTCGACCGTCGCCTTCAATCCTTCGAGCGTCTGCACGGGCGAGTACCGCAGATTGAACCTTGCCTTGAGCTCGCCGGGAATGACGTTCGGTGCGCCGGTGCCCGCGTTGAGGTTCGAGACCTGGAAGCTCGTCGGATCGAAGTGCTCCGTCCCCTGGTCCCATATGCGGCTGGTCAGCTCGGCGAGAGCCGGGGCGAGGGTATGGACCGGGTTTTCCGCCAGGTGAGGGTAGGCGACGTGGCCCTGCACGCCATGGACCGTCAACCGGCCGCTGAAGGAGCCCCGCCGGCCGATCTTGATCGTGTCTCCAATCGCGACCTCGCTCGAGGGCTCGCCCACCAGGCACCAGTCGATCCGCTCGGATCGCGCGGCCAGGGCCTCGACGACCCGCTTGGTGCCGTCGACGGAGGGCCCTTCTTCGTCGCTGGTGATGAGGAAGGCGATGCGGCCGCGGTGCGCGGGATGGGCGGCGACGAACTCCTCCGTGGCGGTGATCATCGCCGCGAGGCCGCTTTTCATATCGGCCGCGCCCCTGCCGTAGAGCAGACCATCGCGAACCGTCGGTACGAAGGGATCGCTGCGCCACTCTTCCAGCGGCCCCGTCGGCACCACGTCCGTGTGCCCGGCAAAGCAGAACACCGGACCGTCGTCGTGGCCGTGCCGCGCCCAGAAATTCTCCACGCTGCCGAAACGCAGTGGCTCGACGTCGAAGCCGACCGCCTGCAGGCGCCGCATCATCACCTCCTGGCAGCCTTCGTCGGCTGGCGTCACGGAGCGGCGGGTCATCAGGTCGCGGGTGAGCTCGAGGGTGGCGGACATGTCTCCATCCGGGTGTGCCGGGCATTCGGTGCGCGTTTATAAGGCGCGCGGCCGGGCGCATCAAGGCTTTTCGTCGCCGGAGCGGTGCCTGTCACGCGCGCGCAACGTTCAGCGGCAAGACTATCGGGAGCCGAGGCGAGCGGGAGCCGGGCGAGCGCCTGTCACACTGCCGTCACATTGATGTCATTAAATGCGGGCGCCATGCTCTTGTCCCTCGAATCAGAACAACGTGGAGGTATCATGAACGTATTTCATCCCGGCGCAGTGCGCAAATCGATGGCAACGCGCCTGATCGCAGTCGCCGCAGCCTCGGTTCTCAGCACGAGCGCCTTTGCGGCCGGGCAGATCACGGGCGCCGGCAGCACCTGGGTCTATCCGCTCGTCGCCAAATGGGCAGCAACCTATGCCCAGCAGACCGGGGTGCAGGTCAACTACCAGCCGATCGGCTCCGGCGGCGGTATCCAGCAGATCAAGGCAGGAACTGTGGCGTTCGGGGCGAGCGACATGCCGCTCACGCCTGCCGTGCTCAGCCAGAACCAGCTGATCCAGTTTCCCACCGCGATCGCGGGCGAGGACATCGTTTACAACCTTCCTGGCGTGGCAGCGGGACAGCTTCTCCTCACGGGTCCGGTCATCGCCGATATCTATCTCGGCAAGATCACCCAGTGGAATGATCCGGCCATCCAGAAACTGAACCCGCACCTGCACCTGCCCTCCATGGCGATCAGCGTAGTGCACCGGTCCGACGGCTCCGGCACGACCTTCACGTTCGCTGACTATCTCTCCAAGGTGAGCCCGGAATGGAAGCAGAAGGTCGGTGAGAACACCTCGATCGACTGGCCGACCGGTATCGGCGGCAAAGGCAATCAGGGCGTGGCCGGCTACGTGCAGCGCCTGCGGGGCTCGATCGGCTACGTGGAATACGCGTATATCCTCGAGAATCACATGGATTACGCGCGCATGATCAACAGGGCGGGCAAGGTGGTGAGTCCGAGCCTCCAGGGCTTCCAGGCCGCCGCGGCCAACGTCGATTTTACGAAAGTGCAGGACTTCTACGTGATCCTGACGGATCAGCCCGGCGCGCGGAGCTGGCCGATATCCGGCTGCACGTGGCAGATCCTGCGCAAGAGCGCGCCGAAGTCCGTGAACGAGCCCGTGACGAAGTTCTTCCTTTGGGGGTTCGACAACGGCCAGCAGATGGCGAAGTCGATCGCGTTCGGGCCGCTGCCGGTGAGCACTGTGCGCGCGATCCAGAAGTACTGGCAGCAGAATCTGGGTATATGAGCAGCGATCGCCCGCGAAACTTGCAGCCGCGGGTGATCGAATTGAGGTAGGCTCGGAACCGGGCGGCTGTCCCGCGGGGGCAGCCGCCCGAGTACCGAACACGGTACGCGATCCGCACCCACCCGGGTGGGCCGGACGGACCCGACCGACAGTGATGACTAGCAATGTGAGCGTCGATACCGGGATGTGGTCATGAGCAGCGCGGTGGCGTTCGATGCAAAGCGCATGGCCGGCCAGCGTGTCAAGGAGCGGATCTTCCATGCGACGACTCTCGTGGCGGCGCTGCTGGTGCTGGCGCTGCTCGGCGGGGTCGCCGTGTCGCTCGCGCACGGCGCCTGGCCCGCGCTCTCGCACTTCAAGCTCGCGTTCCTGACCCGGGAGATCTGGGACCCGGTCACCGATCAGTACGGTGCCTTGGGGGCGGTCTATGGGACGGTCGTAACATCGATCATCGCGATGCTGCTCGCGCTTCCGGTCAGCTTTGGCATCGCGGTATTCCTGACGGAGCTCGCCCCGTCATGGCTCAAGCGGCCGATCGGCGTTGCGATCGAGCTGCTGGCGGCGATTCCCAGCATCATCTATGGCTTCTGGGGGCTGTTCATCCTCGCCCCGTTGCTGCAGGTGCATGTCGAGCCGTGGATCAGCAGCACACTCGGGGTGTTGCCCGGAGTCGGCGTGCTCTTTCGCGGCGCTCCTTTCGGAATCGGTGTTCTGACCGCCGGCATCGTGCTCGCGATCATGGTCGTCCCGTTCATCGCCGCCGTGATGCGCGATGTCTTCGAGACCGTGCCCGATGTGCTCAAAGAGTCGGCCTACGGTCTCGGCGCGACGACCTGGGAAGTGATATGGCGCGTCGTCGTGCCGTATTCGCGCACCGGCATGGTGGGCGGGACGATGCTCGGCCTCGGTCGCGCCCTCGGCGAGACCATGGCGGTGACGTTCGTGATCGGCAACGCCCACGAGATCTCGCGCTCGCTGCTGGATCCCGGCACGACGATTTCCGCAGCGATCGCCAACGAGTTCACGGAGGCCACGACGAAGCTCTACGCCTCCTCGCTCATCGCACTCGGCGCTCTCCTCTTCGTCATCACGTTCACGGTGATCGCACTGGCGCGACTCATGCTCCTGCGGCTCGATCGCCGGGCGCTCTCCTCGGTATGAGCCGCCGCGCCTTTCGCAAGATCATCAATGGGCTCGCGCTCGGGCTGTCGGGAGTCGCGACCCTGGTGGGGCTGCTGGTGCTCGGCGCGCTGCTGTGGTCGCTGCTGAAGGAGGGGCTCGGGCATCTCTCGGCGAGCGTGTTCACGAAGATGACACCGCCGCCGGCAACGCCCGGGGGCGGACTGCTGAACGCGATCTACGGCAGCGCCATCATGACCTTGATCGGCATTCTGATCGGAGGGCCGATCGGCGTGCTGGCGGGCACGTACCTGGCAGAGTACGGACGCGGCTCACGCTTGAGCACGGTCGTCCGATTCATCAACGATGTGCTGCTGAGCGCTCCGTCGATCATCATCGGGCTGTTCGTTTACGAGCTCGTGGTGGTGCCGATGGGGAATTTCTCGGCCATCTCGGGCGCCATCTCGCTGGCGATCATCGCCATGCCCGTCATCGTGCGAACGACCGAGGACATGCTCAATCTGGTTCCGCAGGGCATCAAGGATGCCTCGACGGCGATGGGCGCCTATCCATGGCGGACCATCATGAGCGTCGCCTACCCGGCCGCCCGCAGCGGCATGCTGACGGGCCTGCTGTTGGCGGTGGCGCGCATCAGCGGCGAGACGGCGCCGCTGCTCTTCACCGCCCTCAACAACCAGTTCTGGAGCACGGACCTCAAGGCGCCGATGGCGAACCTGCCGGTGATGATCTTCCAGTTCGCGCTGAGCCCGTATGACAACTGGCAGCAGCTTGCGTGGGAAGGGGCGCTCATCATCACTTTCGCGATCCTGATCCTGAGCATCATCGCCCGTGTGGTGGTCTCGACTCTGGGCCCCGGGACGGGCCGCAGATGAGCGTGCCGCAACGACAGTTGGATACCGGACGGCCGGAAGAGGGGGCCGAGGTCGTCAAGATCGAAGTGCGGCACCTGAATTTCTACTACGGGGCGGCGCACGCGCTGAAGGATGTGAGCCTCACCCTGCGCGACCGGAGCATCACCGCCTTCATCGGCCCCTCCGGATGCGGCAAGTCGACGCTGCTGCGCGTTTTCAACCGCATGTACACCCTCTATCCGGGACACCGTGCGGTGGGGCAGGTCCTGCTCGACGGGCAGGACATCCTGGCGCCCTCGGTCGACGTAGCGGACCTGCGGCTGCGTGTCGGCATGGTGTTCCAGAGGCCGACCCCCTTCCCGATGTCGATCTTCGAGAATGTCGCCTTCGGCCTGCGCCTCTCGCGTGGCATCGGCAGGGGGGAGCTGCGCGAGCGCGTCCACGCCGCGTTGCAGGATGCCGCGATGTGGGAGGAGGTCAAGGACAAGCTGAACGAGGACGGGCGAAGCCTCTCGGGCGGGCAGCAGCAAAGGCTCTGCATAGCGCGTACCATAGCGCTGGAGCCGGAGGTGATCCTGTTCGACGAGCCGACGGCCGCGCTCGATCCGATCTCGACCCTGCGGGTCGAGGAGACGCTGCAGAGCCTGCGCGAGAGGTACTGCATCGCGATCGTGACACACAACCTGCAGCAGGCCGCGCGCGTGTCCAACTTCACGGCCTTCATGTACCTGGGCGAGCTCATCGAGATGGGATCCACCGGACAGATATTCACCGCGCCGAAGAACCGCCGGACGGACGACTACGTCACGGGCAGGTTCGGGTGAGCGCGGTGGCTTCATCGAGGACACTCAACGTGTCCTCCATCCGCGCGAACGCCCGCGCGGGACGGCGCGGGCCGGGTGCCCTGCCGCCATGGATGGCCAGTGGCATGTGCCTGTCTGTTTCGATGGTATGAACGGTACGCGCGAAGACATGAAGCACGAACCCAGACGAGCTGAGTCCAACGCCACGGGCGGCTCGGATGCAGGCCGGCGCTTCGGCGATGGCGGGTTGAATCTCAAGCCGAGCGGCCGCGTGCACCTTCCCGAGAGCCTCGAGGGCGGGTCCCCTTCGCGTCCGCTGGGGGACGTCCCGATTGCGGACGCGGTCTTCTCTTGCCGCGATGTCAGCGTTCTCTACGGGACCAAACCGGCGCTGAAGAATGTGTCGATCGATGTCGCGCGCCGCCAGGTGCTCGCGGCCATCGGCCCGTCCGGTTGCGGCAAGTCGACCTTCCTGCGCTGTCTCAACCGCATGAACGACACCATTGCCGGTGCGAGCGTGACGGGTACCATCACACTCGACGGCCAGGACATCTACTCGAAACGCCAGGACCTCGCGCAGCTGCGCGCCCGCATCGGCATGGTCTTCCAGAAGCCGAATCCGTTTCCGAAGTCGATTTACGACAACGTCGCCTACGGCCCGCGCATCCACAAGCTCGCCCGCAGTCGCGCCGACCTCGACGAGATCGTGTTCACCAGCCTGCAGCGCGCAGGCCTTTGGGACGAGGTCAAGGACCGCCTGAGCTCCCACGCCGTCGGCCTCTCCGGCGGCCAGCAGCAACGCCTCTGCATAGCCCGCACGCTTGCGGTGCAGCCCGAAGTCATTCTCATGGACGAGCCGTGCTCCGCTCTCGACCCCATCGCCACCGCCCACGTCGAGGACCTGATCGAGCAGCTACGCGCCTCCTACGCCATAGTGATCGTGACGCACTCGATGCAACAAGCCGCCCGCGTCTCGCAACGCACCGCCTATTTCTACATGGGCCAACTGATCGAAGTAGGCGATACCGACCGCATCTTCACCAACCCCCAGCACCGCCTGACAGAAGACTACATCACCGGCCGCTTCGGATGACGCCGAGCGCTCGATCGCCGTCTCTAGCCAGAGAGGGGACTTGGTTCGAAAGGCATTTCCCGGGGCGTGAAAAACAGGATGTTTTTCCCGCAGCCTACAGGGACGTATTCACGGCGGCCCGGGAAATGCCTTTCGAAGCGAGGCCCCGGAGATCTGTATATCACACGCCTGATTCCGCCGCCCGCAACAGCTCATTGATCGAAGTCTTACCCCGCGTCTGCGCATCGACACGCTTCACGATCACCGCACAGTAAAGCCCGTGCTTCCCATCAGCAGAAGGCAGCGTCCCCGGCACCACCACCGACCCCGCCGGAATGCGCCCCCGCAGTATCTGTCCCGTAGTACGGTCATAGATGCGGGTGCTCTGCCCGATGAACACCCCCATCGAAATGACCGATCCCGCCTCGACGACGACTCCCTCGACGACCTCCGACCGCGCTCCGATGAAACAGTCGTCCTCGATGATCGTGGGACTTGCCTGCAGCGGCTCCAGAACTCCTCCGATCCCGACACCTCCCGACAAATGCACGTTGCGTCCGATCTGCGCGCAAGACCCAACCGTCGCCCAGGTGTCCACCATCGTGCCCGCGCCCACGTACGCCCCGATGTTGACGTAGCACGGCATCAGCACGACGTTGGAAGCCACAAATGCTCCCCTGCGAACGACGGCGTGCGGCACGACTCGCGCGCCCGACGCACGCAGCTCCGCCTCCGTCGAGCCGGCATACTTCAGTGGAACCTTGTCGTAAAACCGCGTGAACCCCGCATCCATCACCACGTTGTCGCGCATGCGGAAGTAGAGCAACACGGCCTTCCTCAGCCATTCGTTGACGACCCATATGCCGTCCTTCCGCTCCGCGACCCGCGCGCTGCCCGAGTCGAGCAGCCCGATGGATTCTTCCAGCACTTCCTCGAGCCCCGCCGGGACGTTCTTCGGCGAGATCTCGGCGCGGAATTCGAAAGCCGCATCGATCGCGGACTGGAGATTCTTGAGGTCGTTCATGTTGGGTTCCGTTGCACGAATTCGCGGATGCGCTCGGCGGCCTCGACACACTGTTCCACTGGCGGCACCAGCGAGATGCGCACGCGGCCGGCACCCGGGTTCCGGTCCGCGCCCGCGCGCGCAAGGTAAGTGCCCGGCAGCACCGTGACCGCATGGCTGCCGTAGAGGTTACGCACGAAACGCTCGTCGTCGCCCCGCACGTTGGGCCAGAGATAGAACGCGCCGTCGGGCCGCGGGATGTCGAAGCAAGGCGCGAGGATGGGCAGCACCCGCTCGAACTTCTCCTGGTACAGGCGGCGGTTGCGGGCCGCGTACTCCTCGTCCTGCCAGGCCGTCACGCTCGCAAGCTGTGTCGGCACGGGCATGGCGCTGCCGTGGTAGGTCCGATACAGAAGAAAACGCGACAGGATCGCGGGATCGCCGCAGACGAAGCCCGACCTCAGGCCGGGCACGCTCGAGCGCTTGGAGAGGCTGTGGAACACCACACAGCGCTCGAAGCGGCCGTGGCCGGCCGCGAGGCAGGCTTCGAGGAGCCCGGGGGGAGGGGAGCGCTCGTCGCGGTAAATCTCGGTGTAGCACTCATCGGCGGCGACGATGAAGTCGTGCCGCTCGGCGAGCGCGAGCGCGTGGCGGAGGAAGGCGAGCGAGAGCACCTTGCCGGTCGGGTTCCCGGGGCTGCAGAGAAACAACACCTGACAGCGGCGCCAGATGCTCTCGGGTACGGCATCGAGATCGGGCGTGTAGTCGTTGCCGGCCGTGGTGTCGAGAAAATGGGCGTTCGCTCCGGCGAGGAGGGCCGCTCCTTCGTAGATCTGGTAGAACGGGTTTGGCATGAGCACCAGTGGATCGCTGCGGGCGTCGATGGCCGCCTGCACGAAGGCGAAGAGGGCTTCGCGGGTGCCGTTGACGGGCAGGACCATGGTGGCGGGATCGACGCTTGCGGCGGGCAGGCGGTAGCGCTTTTCGAGCCAACGGGCGCAGGCCGAGCGCAGCTCCGGAAGGCCGGCGGTGGCGGGGTAGGTGCCCAGGCGGTGGAGGTTGTCACGCAGCGTTGCCAGTACGTTTGCGGGTGGGTCGTGGCGGGGCTCGCCGATCCACATGTCAATTGGGGTCAGACCGGCGGGCGCACTCACGCCGGACTTCAAGCGCGCCAAGCGCTCGAAGGGATATGCATGCAGTCTGGTCAGCCGAGGATTCATGAGATGAACATCGTACACCGGGGACTCGGTTCGAAAGGCATTTCCCGGGGCGTGAAAAACCGGATGTTTTTCCCGCAGACTGCAGGGAAGTATTCACGGCGGCCTGGGAAATGCCTTTCGAAGCGAGTGCCCGCCGACTGAATGCAACGTCCGCACACGAGGACTAAGCCGCATCGCGGCGGTCGAGAGCACGCATGAGGCTTTCGCGCAGCCGATCCCCCGCGGCAGCGTTCAGCGGCCGCCCGTCGAAGTCGGTGACGTAGAAGACGTCTTCGGCGCGCTCGCCCACGGTCATGATCTTGGCGGCCTGCAGCTCGACACGCTGCTCCATCAGGACCTTGCCGACGTCGCAGAGCAGGCCGGGTCGGTCGCCGGCGGTCAGCTCGAGGACGGAGCGGCGGTTGCGGTCGTCGACGCTCAGGGCGATGAGGGTTGCCGTATGGAACATGCGGGCCTGGCGGGGAGCGCGGCGGTAGACGGCGAAGGGCGTGTCGTCGGGGCGCTGCAGCGAGCGCCACAGGGCGTGCTCGATTTCCTCCTCGCGGTCGCGGTCGGTGATCGGCGCGCCGTCGTCTTCCAACACATGGAACAGATCGAGGCTGAAGCCGTCGCCCGTCGGAGTGATCCGCGCGTCGACGACGTTGAGTCCCAGCTGGTCGAGCACCGCGGTGGTCCGGGCGAAGCCGTGCCGGCGCGCGCGCGCGTAGATGAGCACCGCGGTGGTGCCGCGCAGGCTCTGCGGGTCGAGCGCGATCAGCGGCTCGTCGGAGCTCGGGTCGCGCTCCGCGAGCAGGCGGGAGTGCCAGGCGACCTCCTCCGGCGAGTGCTGCAGAAAATACGTGGCGGAGAAGCGCGTCCAGGCGCGCTCGATGTCGGCCGCGGGGAGGTTGCGCTCCTGGATCAAGCGGCGGGCGGCCTCCTGGGTCTCACGCACCAGCTGTTCCTGGTCGATGGGCGCCTCGAGGCCGCGCCGCAGCGCCCGCCGCACGCGGTGATAGAAGTCATGGAAGAGCGAGGCTTTCCACGAATTCCATAGCTTGGGGTTGGTGCCGCGCACGTCCGCGCAGGTGAGCACGTAGAGATAGTCGAGGTGCGCCTCATCGCCCACCGTGCGGGCGAACGCGTTGATGACCTGCGGGTCGCCGATGTCCTGCTTCTGCGCTGTGATCGAGAAAGTGAGATGGCTGCGCACCAGCCAGGCCACCATGCGCGCGTCGTAGGGCGAGAGCCCCTGCTCCAGGCAGAAGGCTTCCGCGTCCACCGCGCCGAGGTCGGAATGATCGCCGCCGCGGCCCTTGGCGATGTCGTGGAACAGTGCCGCCAGGTAGGCGACCTCGGGGCGGGGCAGCTGCTGCATGATGCGCGAGGCTTGCGGCAGCTCGTGATCGTACTTCGGGATCGCGAACCGCCTGAGGTTGCTCACGACGAAGAGCGTATGAGCATCCACCGTATAGGCGTGGAAGAGATCGTACTGCATCCGGCCGACGATGCGGCCGAAAGCCGGGATGTAGCGCCCCAGCACTCCGTAGCCGTTCATCCGCCGCAGCTCGTGGGTAACGCCGGCCGGCGCCCGCACGATCTCGAGGAAGAGTCGATGGTGGCGCGGGTTCTGGCGGAACTCCTCATCGATCAGCCAGAGGCTGCGCGCGACCGCGCGCATGGTGGCGGCACGCACTCCCTTGACGTCGGGATTCTGCTGCAGCAGCACGAAGAGCTCGAGAAGCGCCGAGGGGACGCGGGCGAACACATCCTCGCTGACGGCCTCGAGCGAGCCGTTGCGCACCTGGAAGCGGGCGTTCAGCGGCCGGGGCGGCTCGCTCTCCGTCTGCACCGCCTCGCGGAAGAGCTGCAGCAGCAGCTCGTTCAACAGGCTGACATCCTTGACCGTGCGGTAGTAGCGCTGCATGAACTGCTCTACGGCCAGGGTGTAGGAAGCGTCCTCGTAGCCGAAGGTCTGCGCCAGCTTGAGCTGATGATCGAAGAGCAGGCGGTCCTCGCGCCGCCCGGTGATCACGTGCAGGCCGAAGCGCACCTTCCAGAGGAAGGACTGCGCCTGCTTCAGGCGCCGCAGCTCCGCGAGCGTGAGAAAGCCGTTGGTGACCAGCCCGTCGAGCGTGTCGGAGCCGAAGCGGCGCTTGGCGACCCAGGCGATGGTCTGGATGTCGCGCAGCCCCCCGGGGCTCGTCTTGACGTTGGGCTCGAGGTTGTAGGCGGTATCGTTGGCCTTCAGGTGGCGCTCCGATTGCTCGCGCACCTTGGCCTCGAAGAATTCCCTCACGGGCCAGATCCGATCCGGCGCGAGCGCGGTCTGCATGTCGGCGAGCAGCGCGGCGTTGCCCGAGAGCAGGCGTGCCTCGATGAGCGTCGTCATCACGCTGACGTCGGCGACGCTCTCTGCCGCGCATTCCTCCACCGTGCGCACGCTGTGGCCGACCTCGAGGCCGATGTCCCAAAGGAAGGCGAGCAGCCGTTCAGTCGCCCCACGCTCCGGAGCGTCCGGTGTGCGCGGCACGAGGAGCAGGATGTCGATGTCGGAGCAGGGGTGCAGCTCGCCGCGCCCGTAGCCTCCCACCGCAACCAGGGCCCAGGAGATCATCGACGCGATCGAGTGAGTGCGCCACGACTCGCGCAGCACCACATCGACGAGCGCCGCCCGAGCATGCACCAGCGTCTCGACCGGCTCTTCGGCGAGGAAGCGGGCTTTCAGCTCCTCGTGGGCCTGGCGCAGCAGGTCACGCCAGGCCGCGCTCGACCCCTGCGCCTCGGCGAGGAGGGACGGCAAGCGCTGCAGCCAGGGCCAGCCGGGATCGGCAGGCGGGGCGGGTAGCGTTTCCTCGAGGAGATCGGCGTCTCCGGCGGCCATGATCGCGCTCAGTGCACGTGCCGTTCGCTGGCGCCGAGCGTGAGCACCTCGTGCCCCTGATCGGTGACCAACACCGTGTGCTCCCACTGGGCCGAGAGCGAGTGGTCCTTGGTGATCACCGTCCAGCCATCCGGCAGCAGGCGCACGTGACGCTTGCCGGCGTTGACCATAGGCTCCACGGTGAAAGTCATGCCGGCCTTGAGCTCGAAACCCGTGCCGGGCTCCCCGTAGTGCAGGACCTGCGGGTCCTCGTGGTAAATGCGTCCGATGCCGTGGCCGCAGTACTCGCGTACCACGGAGTAATTGTTCTGCTCCACGAAGGTCTGGATGGCGTGGCCGATATCGCCGAGCCGCGTCCCGGGACGCACGGTCTGGATGCCACGCCACATGGCCTCGAAGCAGGTGTCGGCGAGCCGCTGCGCGTGCGCCGGCGCCTTGCCGACGAAGTACATGCGGCTGGTGTCACCGTGAAACCCGTCCCGGATCACCGTGACGTCGATGTTCACGATGTCGCCGGCCTTGAGGCGCTTGTCGTTGGGGATGCCATGGCAGACGACGTGATTGACCGAGGTGCAGATGGTCTTGGGGAACCCACGGTAGTTCAGGTTCGCAGGGACCGATTTCTGCACGTTGACGATGTAGTCGTGGCAGATGCGGTCGAGCTCGTCCGTGGTCACCCCGGGGACGACGTACTCTGTGATCATGTCGAGCACATCGGCGGCGAGGTGGCCGGCGATGCGCATCTTTTCCTGCTCTTCGGGCGTTTTGATCGTCACGTGCATGGTGTCTCGATTCATGGTATAAAGCGCCGCCTTTTTTGGCAATTCTCGACTATTAACACACCACACGCGCATCGCTATACCCGCCGGCTGGGTGTCCTCGCCTAGGATGAGGATGGCCGCGGGGATGCGCGGAGGCTCAACCCAAACAGGAGATTTCTCCATGTCCGGCGTGTCCATGCGACAGATGCTGGAAGCGGGGGTCCATTTTGGACATCAGACCCGCTTCTGGAACCCGAAGATGGCCCCATTCATCTTCGGCGAGCGTAACAAGATCCACATCATCAATCTCGAGAAGACGCAGCCGCTCTACGCGGAGGCGGCCCAGTTCATCAAGGGTGTGGTCGCCGACGGCGGCACGGTGCTCTTCGTCGGCACCAAGCGCTCCGCCCGCGAGGCGATGCAGAAGGAGGCCGAGCGCTCCGGCCAGCCGTTCGTCAACCAGCGCTGGCTGGGGGGGATGCTGACGAACTTCAAGACCATCCGGCAGTCGATCAAGCGGCTGGCCGAGATCACCGAGCTCGCCACCTCGGGCGCGCTCGAGAAGCGCGGCAAGAAGGAGGCGACCCAGCTCCGCCGTGAGATGGAAAAGCTGGAAAGGAGCCTCGGCGGTATCAAGCACATGGAGGCCCTGCCGGATGCGCTCTTCGTCGTCGACGTCGGGCACGAGAAGATTGCCGTCGATGAGGCGAGGAAGCTCGGCATTCCGGTGGTGGCGATCGTTGACACCAATTGCTCCCCCGACGGGATCGACTACGTGATTCCCGGCAATGACGATGCCATGCGTGCCATCCTCCTCTATGCCGCGGGCGTCGCAGATGCCGTGCTCGAGGGCAAGGAGTCCGTGCCTGCCGTCGCCGTGGGCGAAGACGAGTTCGTGGAGCTGGACGAGGCCGGCGTCCCGCGCCGCAAGTCCGCGCGCGGCCGCCAGAGGCCCGCTGCCACGGTGCGCAGCAAGAAGGCTCCGCCGCGACGCCGGCCTGCGCCGGTCAAGACCCCGGCGGTCATCGGTGCCCCCGAGGAGGTCGTCGGCGACGAGGATGACCTGGAGGGCGAGGAGGTGCCGGAGGTTGCCGCTTCCGGTGGCACGAGCGACAAGGCCGCCGTTCTTCCGGCACGGCGTCCGGGCGGCAGCGGCACGCGGCGCAGGTCCAAGTCGGGTGACTGACCTGCGCGCAGTGCACGAGGAGCATCACGATTCATGAGCATCTCAGCAGATACGGTCAAGCAGCTTCGCGAGCGCACCGGCGCCGGCATGATGGAGTGCAAGAAGGCCCTGGTGGAGACTGCCGGCGACCTCGATGCGGCCGCGGAGCTCATGCGCAAGCAGGGCCTCGCCAAGGCCGACAAGAAGGCGACGCGCATTGCTGCCGAGGGCGTCATCGCCATCGAGCGCTCCGCCGACGGCCTCGCGGCCGCGATGGTGGAGGTCAACTGTGAGACGGATTTCGTCGCCCGGGAGCAGGACTTCCGTGCCTTTGCCAAGGCGGTTGCCCACCGCGCCCTGACCGACCGCCCGCAGACGCTCGAAGCTCTGCTGCAGGCAAAGCTCGAGGGCTCGGAGACCATCGAGGAGCGCCGAAGGTCCCTGGTGGCCAAGATCGGCGAGAACATCGGCGTGCGGCGCTTTGCCGTGCTCACCTCGCCGCAACACCTGGGTGCCTATACCCATGGCACCCGCATTGGAGTGCTGGTCGCGCTGCAGGGCGGGCATGCTCAGCTCGCGCACGACCTCGCGATGCACGTCGCGGCGAGCAATCCGAAGTACCTCTCCCAGCGTGAGGTGCCGGCGGAAGTGCTCGCCAAGGAGCGGGAAATACTCGGCGAGCAGGCCCTGAAAGAGGGCAAACCGCCGGAGATCGTGGCCAAGATGGTCGAGGGGCGCTTGCGCAAGTCGCTGGGGGAGATCACGCTTCTCGGCCAGCCGTTCGTGAAGGATCCGGACACGACCGTGGAGAAGCTGCTGAAGGGCGCCGGCGCGCAGGTGACGGCGTTCGAGCGCTTCGAGGTCGGTGCCGGCATCGAGAAGAAGCAGGAGGACTACGTGGCGGAGGTCATGGCCCAGGTGAAGGCCGCCTCCGGCCCTGGCAAGCGCTGATACCGCGGCAGCCGTTCACGAAAAAGCCCCGCCGCCGGCGGGGTTTTTTCCATCACGACGAGGCGATTTGGGATGACCGAAAGCAATAAGGCCCGCTACTCCCGCATTCTCGTGAAGCTCTCGGGAGAGGCGCTGCTCGGACGCACCGACTACGGCATCGATCCGGCGATCCTCAAGCGCATCGCGGGGGAGCTGCAGGAGATCGTCGGCCTCGGGGTGCAGCTCGCGGTGGTCATCGGCGGCGGCAATATCTTCCGCGGCGCAGGCCTCGCGCGCGCCGGCATGGACCGGGTGGCGGGCGACCACATGGGCATGCTCGCCACCGTCATGAATGCGCTCGCGATGCAGGATGCGCTCGAGAGCCTCGGACTCTACGCACGTGTGATGTCCGCCATCCGCATCAACGAGGTCTGCGAGGACTACATCCGCCGCCGCGCCATCCGTCACCTCGAGAAGGGCCGGGTGGTCATCTGCGCCGCCGGAACCGGCAACCCCTTCTTCACGACGGACACCGCCGCGGCGCTGCGGGCGATCGAGATCAGTGCCGAAGTGCTCCTCAAGGCTACCAAGGTGAACGGTGTCTACTCCGACGATCCGGTGCGCAACCCGGCCGCGGTCCGCTACACGCACCTCACCTTCGACAGGGTGCTCACCGAGAAGCTCAACGTCATGGACGCGACCGCCGTCGTGATGTGCCGTGACAACAACCTGCCGTTGCGGGTCTTCAATCTCAACAATCCAGGCGACCTGACGCGCATCGTGCGCGGCGAAGAGGTGGGTACCTCGGTGACTTGTGAGTAAGCGGGCAAAGGCCGCTAGGAGATACCAGAATGCT
>Ga0335073_10000687_pt1 | contig 43930 bp, 37 predicted proteins | sample Lox_Sample_22_FD_207093 | JGI IMG/M metagenome (GOLD analysis project Ga0335073, IMG submission 207093) | Soil microbial communities from Loxahatchee National Wildlife Refuge, Florida, United States - Lox_Sample_2.2 | ecosystem: Environmental > Terrestrial > Soil > Wetlands | place: USA...
GGCGGCCCGCTTCCCACCCAGTCGAGCGCGGCCCGCAGGATCTCCACCGCGAGCTGCTGCCTGCGCATGTCGTCGAGGGATAGCCGGCCGAGCCGGCTATCGGCCTGCGCCAGGTCCGCGGCGGAGACCGAGCTCCCGCCCGCGACGAGCAACCGGACGGCGGCGATCTGGGCCGCCGCGTGGTGGCTGGAGGTCTCGGGGACGGTCGCGACCGCGGTGATGGCGGCCACCCGGTCGCCTGCCGCCAGGCTGGTCCGGGCCGCGCCGAACGCCGCCGACACATAGGACCGGTCGACCGTCCAGACCAGCTCGAAGTAGTGCCGCGCCGTGGCCGGGTCCCCGGCCGCCTCGGCGGCGAACGCGAGCGCGAGCTTGGGCGCCAGCTCGCCGGGCAGCTCGTCGTAGACGGCACTGAACGCGTCCCGTGCCTGGTCTGCTCGGCCGTCTGCGAGCTCGCACAGCCCCCCGTACCAGGTGACCCGCCAGTCGGTGTTATCAGCCGTGGACAGTTCACCAAGGTGCGCCCGCGCCGTGGGCACGTCTCCGACCGCGACCAGGGCGCGGACAAGCGCCAGCCGGGTCTCCCGCGACCCGGCCACGGCCGGCGGGACGCCGGCGTCTCCGGCAACCGCGCGGAGCAGGGCCTGCGCCTGCTGGGCGGGCTCAAGTCCGCCGAACGTGGCCAGGTAGCCGGCAGCCGGGTCGGCGCCGTCCGCGAGCGGGGCGGGCAACCCAGCGATCACCTCGGCGGCGGGCGGCGGGCTGACCGCGAGCGCGGCGCTCCCGTGCGCCCGGACGGGCTGCATGTCGGTGCCGATGGCCCGCAGCTCGGGGCTGAACAGCCCGGAGAAGGCCGGCCGCTGCTGGCCGTCGTCGACCGACAGCACCTCCCGAAGCACGCCGGTGAGCTGCTCGGCCATTTCGGCCGCCGACTGGAAACGGCGCGCGGGATCGCGGTCCGTGGCGCGGCGCAGCAGACGGGCGTAGGACCCCTCCCGGGCGAGCAGCGGCTCGTCCTCGGGCAACTGGAACCGGTCCTCGCCCTGGTAAGCCGCGAAGTCGAAGGTGAGCACGGCAAGGGTCCGGCCGACGGTGTAGAGGTCCGAGCTCGGCGACGGGCCTTCGTCCTCGATCTCCGGCGCCTGGTAGCCGACCGTGCCGTAGATCGGGGCGTTGTCGTCGTCGATGTACCGGACGCCGCCCACATCGATGAGCTTGAGCTGCTCCTCGGTCTGGATGATGTTGTCCGGCTTGAAGTCGCAGTACACCAGGCCGTGGTCGTGCAGGTAGCCGAAGGCGGGCAGGATTTCCAGGGCGTAGGCGAGCGCATGCGCGAGCGGCACCGCCTCGCCGCGCTGGCGCGCTTCGAGCCGGATCTGCTTGAGCGACTTGCCGCCCACGTATTCCATCACGATGTACCCGGCGGTTTCTCCGTCGCGGCCCGCGTGCTGCACGAAGTTGTAGATCCGGACGATGTTGGGGTGCTCGATCTGCGCGAGGAACCGCCCTTCGGCAGGGGCGGCCGCAATCGCGTCCGCGTCGCCGCTGTTGAGCAGGCCCTTGAGTACCACCCAGCGGTCGCTGACGTTGCGGTCTCGCGCCAGGTAGATCCACCCGAGGCCGCCGTGTGCGAGGCAGCCGAGCACCTCGTACTGCCCGGCCACGAGGTCGCCGGGGGCCAGCTTGGGGCTGAAGGAGTACGGGGTGCCGCAGCTCGGGCAGAACCCCTCGCTCAGGCCGGGCTTGCCGTCGCGCGACTGGCCGACGAGCTTCCCGCAGTTACCGCAGTACCGCCGGTGCTCCGGGACCATCGGGTCGGCGAGCACCGCCGTCGCGGGGTCGAGCGCCGGGACCGGCGGCACCTCCACCAGGTCGGCGCCCAGCCGGCCCCGGGACGGGCGGCCGCTGCCCGACCGCGAGCCGCGCGACCCCCGACGGCTGCCCGAGCCGCTGCCCGAGGCCGCCGACCAGCCCCCACGGGATCCGGCACTCCCCGATCCGGCACCACCAGAGCCCGTCCTGCCGGACGCGCCCGCCCCGGCAGGCGCGCCCGCGTAGCGGATACTGGCGCTGCTCGGCACCACTCCCCAGGTGGCCGGCCCCGCGGTGCGTGCGCGCGGCCCCGCGGGCGCCAGGCCGCAGACGTTGCAGTACCCGTCCTCTATCGTTCCGCCGCACCCCGGCTGAGTGCATGCCGCAGCGGTCATGGTCGTCCCTCCGTTGCCAGGATGGCGCGCTGGTAGGCCGCCACGGCCGCCTCGGCCGCGGCGAGGTCGCACGGTGCGGTCCACAGCAGGGCTTGCGCCCTGTCATGGCTGGCGCTCAGGCCCGCGTCCTCGGCGGCGCCGAGGCGGGCGGCCTTGGCCCGGTAGGCGCGCAGCAGCCCGCGCAGCTCATTTCTCTTGTCGATAGCGGCGATCGCCGTCCGGCGCACCTGCGCGGTCTGCGCGCTGCAGGAAGCCAGTTCCGCCTCGCATCGGTCAAGCTCGGCCGCCAGCCGGCTCCACTGACCGCTGGACGCCAGGGCGCCGAGGCTCGTCAGCGGCGGTTCCGGTGGACCGAGTGGCAGCGGCGGCAGCCCGCTGATTCGCGTGGCTGCCTCCTGCCATACCGCGTCGGCCGCCTGGAGGTCCGCGCGGGCGTCCGCGGTCGCGGACACGAGGTCTTCGATCCGGTGCCGTGCCTGCTGCCGCACCTGGTCGCGCTTGGAAATCCGGTCGGCCAGTGCCACGACCTGCGCGCTGAGCCGGTCGGCGGCAGCGGTGTCGGCCCGCCCGTCCAGCGATAGGGCCAGGGGGTCGGCGTTGGCGGCGGCGCGCAGCGCTTCAAGTGCGGACTCGGCGGCGCGGAACTCGGCCTCAATGTCCGCGCCAGCCTCGGCGAGCAGGGGACGGCAGCGGGCCAGCTCCGAAGTCGCGGCGTCAAGCGGCGCGCCGACGGCGGCCCAGACCGCCTCGACGGCCGAGGTAACCTCGGTCACCTCGGCGAACGCCCGGCGCATGGTGCCGACGGCGGTTCGCAGGGTGACCGAGGGGCGCCCGGTCGCGGCCAGGTCCCGTCGCGCCAGCGAAACGGGCGCGCCGGGCAGCTGGACGCAGCCCCCGCTGAGCAGCTCAGTAAGCTCGGGCAGGTCCCTCTTCGAGGCTCGGCCACCCTCGCTACTGAGGGCCGCGATCCGGTCGACGACCGCCGAGTACGCCAGGAACGTCTCCCACAGGGCGGCCAGGGACGCCGACGCCCGCTGCCAGCGCTCCCGGGTCTTTCCGGTCAGGGTCGCACCCTCGAGCACCTGCTTGACGAAGCTTCCGTCAAGCTCCAGGAGGTTGGCCTGGATGGCATCCCGCTCCGCCAAGACCGCGCCCGCCTGCTTGGCGACGGGCTGCTCGGGCGTCACGGGGACTCCGTGCCCTTCTGCCGAGGCACTATTCGCGGCACCGTGCGCACCGCGCTCGCGGCCACGCGGGCACCTGGCACCGCCACCACTGAACCCGACATCCCGTCCCTGCTCCCACCCCGCAGCGATGCCCGATGACCAGCCGTCCGACCCCGAGCCGCACACCACGCCGGGAATTCCTTTTTACCTTAGTTCGTGGGCATTGTAAGTAGCCGCGGCCGGATCGCAGCCAACTTGTAAAGGCCGCACACGCACCCGCGGACCTCGCCGGCCCGGCGGCGGCCTCGCGCGGGCCGGTCAACGCGGCGGGCAGCGCCATGGCGGCAAGTTCGGCGGCCTGCAGGCGGTAGTTCCACAGGCCGTCAGAGCCTGTGACAGGTCCGTTTTCACCGTAGTGCGGCCGCATTTCACGGGGCCCGGCCCGATTCGCGGCACTAGATTTTTATGGGCGCTGGCGCGCTTGCTTGCAGGATATGAGAATGGCTGGTGCGTAGCGGGATCTCCCGCGGCAAGCCCCGGGCGGCGGCTCGGCTGTGCCTCTCACATCACGTCTTGGGTCGAGCGTGCTTCACCGGCGAGACCGTCGGCGGCAGTACCGGTTACGATCGCAGCCCTAGCTAAGGAACGCCACGCACGCGGGCCGGGTGGTGCCGGTCGCTTGCCTGATTCCAGGTCACTCGCTCCCGGTCGAAAAGGCGGCGTCGAACGCCGCCTCCGGCGGCTCGAGCAGGTTGCGCCGGACGAAGGCGAGCGCGTCCGGCGCGCCGCGCAGCCGGTCCATGCCGGCGTCTTCCCACTCGACCGAGACGGGCCCGTCGTAGCCGATCGCGTTGAGCGCGCGGAAGCACGGCCCCCACGGCACGTCGCCGAGGCCGACGGAGACGAAGTCCCAGCCGCGCCGCGGGTCGGCCCACGGCAGGTGGGAGGCCAGCCGGGCGTTGCGCCCGTTGCCGGTCGCCATCTTGGTGTCCTTGCAGTCGACGTGGTAGATCCGGTCGGCGAAGTCGACCAGGAAGGCGACCGGGTCGACCTGCTGCCAGATCATGTGGCTCGGATCCCAGTTCAGGCCGAACGCGGGGCGGTGCCCGATCGCCTCCAGCGCCGCCACCGTCGTCCAGTAGTCGTAGGCGATCTCCGACGGGTGCACCTCGTGCGCGAACCGCACCCCGGCCTCGTCGAACACGTCCAGGATGGGGTTCCACCGGTCCGCGAAGTCCCGGTACCCGGCCGCCACCATGCCGGCGGGCACCGGCGGGAACATCGCGACCGTCTTCCAGATCGACGACCCGGTGAACCCCACCACCGTGTCCACCCCCAGTTTGGCGGCCATCCGGGCGGTGTCCTTGAGCTCCTGCGCCGCCCGCCGCCGTACCCCCTCCGGCTCGCCGTCGCCCCACACCCGGGCCGGGACGATCGCCTTGTGCCGCACGTCGATCGGGTCGTCGCAGACCGCCTGGCCGGCCAGGTGATTGGAGATCGCCCACACGCCAAGGCCGTTGCGCCGCAGGATGTCGAGACGGGACGCCACGTACTCCTGGTCGTCCCACCGGGACACGTCCAGGTGATCACCCCAGCAGGCGATCTCCAGGCCGTCATAGCCCCACTCGCCGGCCAGCCGGGCGACCTCCTCGAACGGCAGGTCGGCCCACTGGCCGGTGAACAAAGTTACCGGGCGCGCCACAGAACCCTCCCACTTCCTCTCAGGCCGGCAGTCCGGCGAACGCCGCGGACGCCGGGCTCGGCACGGCCGCTTCCGTCAGCGGCCGCTGTTCGACGGTCCAAGCTGGCCAGAGTCATCGGGACGGCAGTGACCCGTCGGTCAGGCTCACCCATGAGTTCTCCGACGCGGCGCTGCGCGCCACCGCGTCGAGCACCCGCTGCACCACCAGGCCGTCGCCGAACGAAGGCAGCGGCTGTGCACCGTCAGCGATCGCCGTCAGCAGGTCGGCCGCCTGGTGCGTGAACGTGTGCTCCCAGCCGAGCGTGTGCCCGGGCGGCCACCAGCCTGACAGGTAGGGATGGCTGGCTTCGGTGACCAGGATCCGGCGGAAGCCGTTGTCCGCGGTGCCGTCGCTGAGGTCGAAGAACTCAAGCTCGTTGAGGCGCTCAAGGTCGAACGCGAGGCTGCCCGCGGACCCGTTCAGCTCGATGCGCAGGCCGTTCTTGCGGCCGGTGGCGTACCGCGTGGCCTCGAACGAGGCCAGGGCGCCCGAGGCAAGCCTGGCGGTGAAGACCACCGCGTCGTCGACGGTGACCGTGCCCGTGCCCGAGCCGCCGGAGTACGGGCGCTCGCCGACGAACGTCGCGCTGACCGCGGATACCCCGGTGATCTCGTCGGCGGTCAGGTAGCGGGCCAGGTCGACGATGTGCGCGCCGAGGTCGCCGAGGGCGCCGGAGCCCGCGCGCTCGGCGCGCATCCGCCAGGTCATCGGCACCGTCGCATCCGCGAGCCAGTCCTGCAGGTAGACGGCGCGGACGTGGCGCAGGGTGCCGATGCGGCCCTGTTCGACGAGCCGCCTGGCCAGGGCGAGCGCCGGGACGCGGCGGTAGTTGAAGCCGACCATGGCCCGGACGCCGCGGTCGTAGGCGGCGTCCGCGGCGGCCGCCATCGCCTCGGCCTCGGCCAGGGTGTTCGCCAGCGGCTTCTCGCACAGCACGTGCTTGCCTGCCTGCAGGGCGGCGATCGCTATCGGCGCGTGCAGGTCACCTGGCGCGGAGATGTCGACGAGCTGGACATCGTCGCGGGCGATCAGTGCCCGCCAGTCCGTCTCGACGGCGGCCCAGCCGAGGCGGGCGGCCGCCGCCCCCGTCGCCGCCTTGTCGCGTCCGCAGATGGCGGCAAGCCGGGGCTTCATGGGGACGTCGAATACCCGGCTGACCGTGTTCCAGGCCTGTGAGTGGGCCCGGCCCATGAACGCGTAGCCGACCATGCCGACACCGATGCCGGCTGGCTCCTCAGTTACTTGCGACATATGGGTCCCATTGTGGGTCAAGCGGGGCGGGCGGGTCGAAGCGGGTCTCCAGCGACTCGAAGGCGGCGCTCGCGGCGGACCGCTCGATGGCGGTCATCATCTCAAGGACGTGCAGTGCCAGTTCACCGGAGGCGCGGTGCGCAGTACCGGCCCGGACAGCGCGGACCATGTCCACTACGCCGCTGCCGCGCCCGGCCGCCGCGCCCTCGGCGGGGATCACCGTCCAGTCGGCGTCCCCGGCCCGCCGTACCCGGAGGTCACCGTCGAAACGGTTCGGGTCGGGCAGCGCGAGGGTCGCCTCGGTGCCGGTGATCTCAACGAAACCCGCACGGGCCAGCGGCGAGTCCCAGCTGAACAGCAGCGAGGCGGCCTGGCCGCCGTGGTACTCGGCGAGCGCGGCGACGTAGGTGGGCACGGCGACGCCGAACGAGGCGCCCGCGCGCGGCCCCGAGCCGATGACCCGGGACTCGCGCGGCCTGCGCCCGACGGCGGCGACCCGCCGCGCCGGGCCGAACAGCGTCGCGAGCACCGACAGGTAGTACGGCCCGAGGTCGAACAGCGGGCCCGCGCCCGGCGCGAACAGGAACTCCGGGTCCGGGTGCCACGACTGCGGTCCCGGCCCCTGCAGCAAGGTCAGCGCGGTCAGCGGCGTCCCGATGGCACCGGAGTCGATGAGCCGCCTGGCGGACTGCAGGCCCGCGCCGAGCACGGTGTCAGGCGCGCAGCCCACGCGGACCCCGGCGGCCGCCGCCTGGCCGAGCAGCGCGCGCCCGGCGGCGACGTCGAGGGTCAGCGGCTTCTCGTTCCATACGTGCTTGCCTGCGGCGACGGCGGCCCCCGCCACCTCGGCGTGGGCGGCGGGCACGGTCAGGTTCACGATCAGCTGGACGCCGGGGTGACTGAGCGCGTCGGCCGGGCCGCCCCACGCGGGAACGCCGTAGCTTGCCGCCTGCGCCTTGGCGCGGCTCTCGTCCAGGTCGGCGCAGATCAGCACCGCGACGTCGGGGAACGCCGTCAGGTTCCGCAGGTACTGTCTGCTGATGATGCCGCAGCCGATGACGCCGATGCCGAAGGGCTGAGCTCGGCTCATCGGGCGGGCGCCGCGGTCGCCAGCCCGTGCCCGGTGAGCCAGGCGGCGCTCTCCCGGACGGCGATGAGCATGTCGGTGGCGCACCGGTCAAGTTCGACCACGTGCCATTCGGCGGACGGGCAGGCGGCCAGGATCTCCGCGACGGGCATCCGCCCGGTGCCGACCGCAGTCATCGGGTCTTCCCTGGTGACCGGGCCGTCCTTCACGTGCAGGTAGCGAACCCGGTCGCCGAGCCTGCCGAGCAGGGCCGGGACGGCACCGGGGTCCTGGCAGCCGACCGCCGCCCAGTAGGTGTCGACCTCGAGCAGCACGCCCGGGTCGAGGGCGTCCGCGAGCACCTCTAGGCCGTACCGGCCGCCGGCCAGTGAGAACTCGAAAGCGTGGTTGTGGTAGCCGAACCGCAGCCCCGCATCCGCCGCGCGGGCGGCCGCCTGGTTGAACTCGCGGGCGAGGGCGGCGATCGCGTCGCGGTCCGCGAAGCGCTCCGCGGGCACCGACGGCACGATCACCGTGTCCGCGCCGACCGTGCGGGCGCCGTCGAGCAGCGCGGCGGCGTCCTCGCCAAGAGCCCGCGCGTGCACGGAGCACACCGCGAGCCCGGCCTCGTCGAGGTCGGCGCGCAGTGCGTCCGGATCGGTCCGCACGTCGTACGGCTCAACCGCGCCGTAGCCGAAGTCCCTGATCGCCGCAAGGACGGCCGTGCGGCCCGACGCGAGCTGGTCTCTCACCGTGTACAACTGCAGGGCCAGCGGATTGCTCGTCAAGTTCGTCGCAGCCTTTCGCGTTCTGGGGTAAACCGCCTCAACGCACGCTAGAGATGACATAGAGACGTGTCAATGGGGCGGCGGGGCACGGGCGGGGGCGCGGCGGGCGGCGAGGGCCATGGGGCGCGGCGACGGGAATGCGCGATCGTTCGGGATCAGCCGCGGCGCGCGCCGGTGACCAGGCGAGCGCCGGGTGACCGCGACGGCCCGCTCGTCAGGGCGAGGAGGTGCCCGCGGGAGGTGCCGGTGCCGGGACGGCGGTGGCCGGGGGTCGCGGTGGCCGGACTGACCTTATCCCGCTGCGGACGCCGGAGCGGCTGCGGACGCGGGAGCGGCGTCGGGCCGCGGTGGGAACGGGATGATGACGACGGTGATGTTGTCGAGGCCGCCCGAGTCGAGCGCGAACTTCGCGAGGTCGCTGGCCGCGTCAAGCGGCCGGGTCAGAGCCGCGGGCATCGCCATCGAGGCGAGTTCCGCGGCCTCGGGGCGGTAGTTCCACAGCCCGTCAGAGCACAGCAGGAGGACACCGGGGCCGGTCGGGCTGAACTGCTCGACGTGCGCCTCGGGATCGGCCATGTCCGCGCCGAGCCAGCGGGTGATCACGTGTGCCTGCGGGGAGGCGAGCGCCTCGTCCATGGACGCCAGGCCCGCCGCGACGATCTCCTCGGCGAGCGAGTCATCTCGCGAAACGCGCTTGGAGCCGCCGGTGATGTCGATGGTGTCGTTGGGGCCGTGCGGGTTCGCCGAGTTCGCGGCGAGCCAGTAGGCGCGGCTGTCGCCGACCCAGCACACGGTGACCTGCCGCTGGGTGACGACGGCGGACACCCAGGTCGTGGCGGGCGACCCGTCGGGGCCCGCCAGTTCTGTCAGCGCGTGCGCGGCGGCCTTGACCGCCGCCTCGGAGATCGTGGCCGGGTTGTCGCCGCGTTCCGCTCCCTCGGCGAGCAGCCTGATCCCGGTGTTCACCGCCGTCCACGACGCCTCGTGGGGTCGGGGGGCCGACGAGACGCCGTCGCAGACGATCGCGACGGCGACCGGGCCCGCGTCGGTCTCGGCGACGGCGAAATGCATCGCGTCCTCGTTGCGCGAATGACGCAGTCCGCGATCGCTGACCCCGGCCACCTGGCCGAGGTCTTCTTCCATGTGGTCCCTGTCAGTTTCCATATGGTCCCTGCCCGCCTCGACCCGACGGCCACAGGAGGGGCAGTATCCGTCCTCGCCTGCGGTAACAGGTTCCGCGGAGTCCGTAGAACACGCCGTGCACATCCGTGCGCCTGGCGAATCATCCCGCGACGTGCTCATGGCCGAATCACCGCTCCTGTTCGCCTGGCGACATTCCGCTCGCCAGGACATTAGCCTATGTCCGCCAGGGTCAGGACGCCATTTTTTCCTTTTTCGCAGCGCTTTTTTCGCAGGGAGGCGTTTGCGCTGTTCCTTGGCGAACGTTTGCGCGGAGGCTAATCAGGGATAGGGCAGATTGATGGCGTCGCCGATGCGGTGGACGCGCAGCGCGTTGGTCTTGCCCGGGCTGCCGGGCGGGCTGCCCGCCACGATGACGATCTTGTCGCCGATGGCGCACCGGTTGAGGCCGACGAGGGCCGAGTCGACCTCGTGCACCATGTCGTCGGTGTGCCGGACGGTCTGGGAGATGAATGTCTCGACGCCCCAGGTGAGGGCGAGCTGGCTCCTGATGGCCGGGTCCGTGGTGAACGCCAGCAGCGGGATCACCGAGCGGTACCTGGCCAGGCGGCGCACGGTCTCGCCGGTCATGGTGAACGCGACAAGCGCCTTGGCCCCGACGATCGCGCCGACCTCGGCGGCGGCGCGGGCGATCGCCCCGCCGGTGGTGGTGGGCATCCGCGACAGGTGGTGCTCCGCCCGCAGCGAGGACTCCTCCGCCGCCGCGACGATCCTGCTCATGGTGGCGACCGTCTCGATCGGGTACGCGCCCACGCTGGTCTCCGCGGACAGCATGACCGCGTCCGCTCCGGCGGCCACCGCGCCGGCCACGTCGGAGACCTCGGCCCGCGTGGGGCGCGGCGCGCTGATCATCGACTCGAGCATCTGGGTCGCCACGATGACCGGGCGGGCACGTTCCCGGGCCAGCTTGATCGCCTGCGTCTGGACGGCGGGCACCTGCTCGAGCGGCAGTTCGACGCCCAGGTCGCCGCGGGCCACCATAATGGCGTCGAAGGCGTCCACGATGTCGGGCAGAACCCTGACCGCCTCTGGCTTCTCGATCTTGGCGATCAGCGGGACGCCGGGGCGGCCCATGTCCGTCATGATCTTCCGGGCCAGCTGGGCGTCGTCCGGCGACCGGACGAAGGACATCGCGATCATGTCCACGCCGGTGGACAGTGCCCAGCGGAGGTCCGCCTCGTCCTTGTCTGTGAGAGCGGGCGCGCTGACGTTGACGCCCGGCAGGTTGATGCCCTTGTGGTCGGAGATCTTGCCGCCGACGACGACCCGCAGGCGCACCCGGTTGCCGGTGACCCCGGTGACATCGAGCTGGACGTTGCCGTCGTCGATGAGGATGCGGTCGCCCGGCCGGACGTCCTCCGGGAGTCCCTCGTAGGTAGTAGACGCCTCGTGCTGATCGCCAGGGATGTCCTCGGTGGTGATGCTGAACTCGTCGCCCGCGCCGAGGCGGACCGGGCCGCCGGGGAACTCACCCAGGCGGATCTTCGGCCCCTGGAGGTCGGCGAGGATGCCGACGGCCCGGCCGGTCGCATCCGAGCCGGCCCGTACCCGGCGGTACGCCTCCAGGTGGTCGGCCTGGTGGCCATGACTCATGTTCAGCCTGGCGACATCGAGGCCGGCGGCGATCAGTGCGGTGATCTTCTCCTGGCTTGAAGTCGCTGGTCCTAGGGTGCAGACGATCTTCGCACGCCGGCTCATCCTGAAATCCCCTTCCGGTGGTCTATACCACCTTAGCCCTCCTTCCGGGCAGCCGTGACCGCAGTCACAGAACGTTCACCCATTCGATGCGGGCTGGTGAGCTCCCGTGCCGGGCTGGCCACGGCCTGGCCGGCCGCCTCCCGTGCGCTGGCACGAAGAGGCGGCCGCCGGCCGTCAGACGAGCGGGCGGGCCGTCGGCGGGATGGCCACCGGGAGGGCGGGGCGGTCCAGGGCGCGGAGGTACTGGTCGACGGAGGCCGCCGCGCTGCGGCCCTCGGCGATGGCCCAGACAATCAGCGACTGGCCGCGGCCCATGTCACCGGCCACAAACACCCCGGGCACCGAAGTCTGGTACCCGCCGTCGCGGGCCACGTTGCCCCGTGCGTCGAACTTCACCCCGAGGTCGGTGAGCAGCCCCGGCTTCTCCGCGCCGGTAAAGCCCATCGCGAGCAGCGCCAGGTCGCACGGGATCTCCTGCCGCGTGCCCGGGACAGGGGCGAACCGGCCGCCGTCCAGGGCCACCTCGGTGAGCCGCAGCGCTCGCACCGCGCCGCCCGGGCCGCCGACGAACTCTTCGGTGGAGGCGGCGTACACGCGGTCGCCGCCCTCCTCGTGGGCGGAGGAGACCCGGTAGATCACCGGGTAGGTCGGCCACGGCTGGCTCGCGTCGCGGACCTGCGGCGGCCTTGGCATGATCTCCAGCTGCGTCACGCTCGCGGCGCCCTGGCGGTGCGAGGTGCCGAGGCAGTCCGCGCCGGTGTCACCGCCGCCGATGATGACGACATGCTTGCCAGCCGCGCTGACCGGCGAGCCCGCCCCGTGCCTGTTGGCCAGCGGCAGGAACTCCATCGCCTGGTAGATGCCGGCCAGGTCGCGGCCCGGCACGGGCAGGTCGCGTGCCACCCGCGCGCCGCCGGCCAGGACGACCGCGGAGAACCCGGCGAGCTGCGCCGCGGAGTCGATGGAGGCGGCGGCCACGAACTCGGTACCCTCCGCCTCCATCTGCGCGAGGCGCCGGTCCAGGTGCCGCTTTTCCATCTTGAACTCGGGGATGCCGTAACGGAGCAGCCCGCCGATGGCGTCGTCGCGCTCGAAGACGGTCACTTTGTGCCCGGCCCTGGTCAGCTGCTGTGCCGCGGCCAGCCCGGCGGGTCCGGACCCGACGACCGCGACCGTGAACCCGGTCGGGGCCAGGGGGGCGAGCGGTACGACGCCGCCGTCCGCCCAGGCGCGGTCGATGATGTCGACCTCGACCTGCTTGATCGTGACCGGGTCAGCGTTGATGCCGAGGACGCACGCGGACTCACAGGGTGCGGGGCACAGCCGCCCGGTGAACTCGGGGAAGTTGTTGGTCGCGTGCAGCCGGTCGGCGGCGTGCGCCCACTCGCCCCGGTAGACGAGGTCGTTCCACTCGGGGATGAGGTTGCCAAGCGGGCAGCCGTTGTGGCAGAACGGGATGCCGCAGTCCATGCAGCGCGCCGCCTGCCGCACGGAGGCGTCGGCCGGATGACGCTCGTACACCTCGCGCCAGTCCGTGATCCGGACGTCGACGGGACGCCGGCGCGGCGTTTCGCGGGCAGTCTTCAGGAAGCCCTTGGGGTCACCCATGATCAGATACTCCTCACCCGTGCGTTCCGTTTGACCATGTGTGCCTTATCCATGAGCCGCCGCCATCACGGCCTCGTTGACGTCCCGGCCCTCGCGCTCGGCGGCCGACGCCGCGATGAGGACCCGCTTGTAGTCCTTGGGCATGACCTTGGTGAACCGGCCGGCTGACGACTCCCAGTCGCCGAGCAGCCGCGCGGCCACCGCCGAGCCGGTCTCGGCGTGGTGCCTGGCCACGGTCTCGGCGAGGAACTCAAGGTCGGCGTCGTCCAGGGGGTCGATGTCGACCATTTCCCTGTTCAGCCGCGCTGGGTTGAGGTCGAGCAGGTAGGCGACGCCGCCTGACATGCCGGCCGCGAAGTTCCGCCCCGTCGGCCCGAGGATCACCACCCGGCCCCCGGTCATGTACTCGCAGCCGTGGTCGCCGACGCCCTCGGCTACGGCCAGGGCACCGGAGTTGCGGACGCAGAACCGCTCGCCCACCACGCCGCGCAGGAAGATCTCGCCGGCCGTCGCGCCGTACCCGATCACGTTGCCCGCGACGACCTGGGTCTCCGCCTCGAACGGCGAGTCCGGGGACGGCGCGACGATCAGCCGGCCGCCGGACAGGCCCTTGCCGAGGTAGTCGTTGGCGTCACCGGTCAGCTTCAGCGTGATGCCGCGCGGAACGAAGGCGCCGAACGACTGCCCGGCGGAGCCGGTGAAGGCCACGGTGATCGTGTCGGCGGGCAGGCCCTCGCCGCCCCACCGCCTGGTCACCTCGTAGCCGAGCATGGTGCCGACGGTCCGGTTGACGTTCCGGATCGGCAGCTCCAGGTGTACCGGGTGGCCTTCCTCCAGCGCGCCCTCGGCGAGTTGGATGAGCGTATTGTCCAGAGCCCGGTCAAGGCCGTGGTCCTGCTCGGTGACCTGGTGCAGCGTCATTGCCGCGAGCGGCCCGTCCGCCCCGTCGGGTACGTGCAGCACCGGGGTCAGGTCGAGCCCGGCGGCCTTCCAGTGCGACACCGCCAAGGCGCTGTCGAGCAGGTCGACGCGGCCGACGGCCTCCTCGATCGAGCGGAGCCCGAGCGCGGCGAGGTATTCGCGGACCTCTTCGGCGATGAACTCGAAGAAGTTGACCACGAACTCCGGCTTGCCGGTGAACCGGCGCCTGAGCTCCGGGTTCTGCGTGGCGATGCCGACCGGGCAGGTGTCCAGGTGGCAGACCCGCATCATGATGCAGCCGCTGACCACGAGCGGCGCGCTGGCGAACCCGAACTCCTCCGCGCCGAGCAGCGCGGCGATGACCACGTCCCTGCCGGTCTTGAGCTGGCCGTCGACCTGGACGACGATCCGGTCGCGCAGCCGGTTGCGCAGCAGCGTCTGCTGTGTTTCCGCGAGGCCGAGTTCCCACGGGGCGCCCGCGTGCTTCAGCGACGTCAGCGGCGCGGCGCCGGTGCCGCCGTCGTGGCCGGAGATAAGCACCACGTCGGCGTGTGCCTTGGAGACGCCCGCCGCGACCGTGCCGACGCCCACCTCGGCGACGAGCTTGACGTGCACCCGGGCGGCCGGGTTGGCGTTCTTCAGGTCGTGGATGAGCTGAGCCAGGTCCTCGATGGAGTAGATGTCGTGGTGCGGCGGCGGTGAGATGAGGCCGACACCGGGCGTGGAGTACCGGGTCTTGGCGATCCACGGGTACACCTTGTGCCCGGGAAGCTGGCCGCCTTCTCCGGGCTTGGCGCCCTGAGCCATCTTGATCTGCAGGTCGTCGGCGTTGACCAGGTACTCGCTGGTAACGCCGAACCGGCCGGAGGCCACCTGCTTGACCGCCGAGCGGCGCAGGTCGCCGTTGGGGTCGGGGATGAACCGCTCCGGGTCCTCGCCGCCCTCGCCGGTGTTGGACCGGCCGCCGAGCCGGTTCATCGCGATGGCCAGGGTCTCGTGCGCCTCGGCCGAGATGGACCCGTAGGACATCGCCCCGGTGGCGAACCGCTTCACGATCGACGCCACCGGCTCCACGTCGTCGATGGGGATGTGCCGAACGTTTTCCGCCTGCTCCGCTCCCTCGTCGATCCCCTTGATGCGCAACAGGCCACGCAGCGTCTTCAGCTGGGCCGACTGATCGTCGACCAGGGAGGTGTACTCCTTGAAGATCTCGTAGCGGCGGCCGCGGGTGGCGTGCTGGAGCTTGAACACGGTCTCCGGGTTGAACAGGTGCGGCTCGCCCTCGCGCCGCCACTGGTACTCACCGCCGATCTCCAGCCGCCGGTGGCTCAGCCCGGCGCCGCCCGCGGCGACCGCAGCCCGTCTGGCCGCCTCCTGCGCCAGGACGTCGAACCCGACGCCGGACAGGCGCGAGGCCGTGCCGGCGAAGCAGGCGCCGATGACGTCGGCGCCGAGTCCGATCGCCTCGAAGATCTGGGCACCGGTGTAGGACGCGACCGTGGACACGCCCATCTTGGACATGATCTTGAGCAGGCCCTTGCCGAGAGCCTTGATCAGGTTCTTCTCCGCCCTGTCGGGGCTGATGGCCTGCCCCCCGGCGGTGATGAGCTCACCGCGCGCCGCGAGATCGCGCACGGTCTCGATGGCGAGGTACGGGCAGACCGCCGCGGCACCGTAGCCGACAAGCAGCGCGATGTGGTGGCACTCGCGGGCGTCGCCCGACTCGACGATCAGCCCGACCCTGGTGCGGGTCTTCTCCTTGATCAGCTGATGGTGCACCGCCCCGGTGAGCAGCAGTGAGGGGATCGGGATCAGCCCGGATACCGGCCCGGAGCCGGCGGGCGAGGCCGTCCGCGCTGCGCGCGTGTTGCTGTTATCAGGCTGGGCGCGGTCGGAGAGGATGATGAGCCGCGCGCCGTTCTCGATCGCCGCGTGCACCTCGGTACAGATCTCGGCGAGGCGGGCCCGCAGCGCGTCGCCGCCGCCGGAGGAGTCGAAGCGGCCGTCGACCACGTGCGCGGCCAGGCCAGGCATGTTGCCGTCGTCGTTGATGTGCACCAGCTTGGCCAGGTCCTGCTCGCCGATCACCGGGAACGGCAGCACCACCTGGCGGCAGGATGCCGGCGACGGCTGCAGGAGGTTCTCCTCCGGTCCTGTCGTCGTGCTCAGCGAGGTGACGAGCTCCTCCCTGATCGCGTCCAGCGGGGGGTTGGTCACCTGGGCGAACAGCTGGGTGAAGTAGTCGAAGACCAGCCGCGGCCGGTCGGATAGCACCGCGACCGGGGTGTCGGTGCCCATCGAGCCGATCGGCTCCGCGCCGGCGCGTGCCATCGGACCGAGGATGACGCGCAGTTCCTCCTCGGTGTAGCCGAAGGTGCGCTGGCGGGTCAGCAGGTCCGCCGCCGTCGGCACGACCCGTGCGCGGTCGGGCAGGTCGTCCAGGTGGACAAGCCCGGCGTGCAGCCAGTCACGGTAGGGATGCTCGGCGGCGAGGCCCGACTTTACTTCTTCGTCCTCCACGATCCGGCCGGAGGCGGTGTCGGCGAGGAAGATACGGCCGGGCTGCAGCCGGCCCCTGCGCACCACGCGGGCCGGCTCGATGTCGAGCACGCCGACCTCGGAGGCGAGGACGACAAGGCCGTCGGCGGTGACCCAGTATCTGCCGGGACGCAGGCCGTTGCGGTCAAGGACCGCGCCGATCACGGTCCCGTCGGTGAACGCGATCAGCGCCGGGCCGTCCCAGGGTTCCATGACGCTGGCGTGGAACTGGTAGAACGCGCGTCGCTTGGCGTCCATATCCTCATGGTTCTCCCACGGCTCGGGGATCATCATGAGCAGCGCGTGCGGCAGCGACCGGCCGCCGAGGTGGAGCAGTTCCAGGCACTCGTCGAACGACCCGGAGTCCGAGCCGTCCGGGTCGATGACCGGGAACAGCCGCTCGATGCCCCGGCCGGACTTCGACGGCGGGATCAGCGGGGACCGGAGCATCGCCTCACGGGCGCGCATCCAGTTCCTGTTGCCCTGCACCGTGTTGATCTCGCCGTTGTGCGCGATGTAACGGTAGGGGTGCGACCTCGGCCAGGACGGGAACGTGTTGGTGGAAAACCGGGAGTGGACCAGGGCGAGGCTGGACGCGTAGCGCTCGTCGGACAGATCAGGGAAGAACGGCTCGACCTGGGGCGCCGACAGCATGCCCTTGTAGACGATCGTCCGGCTTGACAGGCTCGCGAAGTAGACGCCCGTCTCGTGCTCGGCGCGCTTGCGGAGGCAGAACGCGAGACGGTCAAGGACCAGGCCGCTCTCGCCCGCGTCGGCGGCCACGAACAACTGCGCCAGATGGGGCAGTACCTCGAGCGCGCCCGCGCCGCAGGCCGCCTCGTTGACGGGAACGTCGCGCCAGCCGAGTACCGTCAGGCCCTCGTCGGCGGCCAGGTCGGCGACCTGGGCGACGGCGCGTACACGGTCAGCGGCGTCAGTGGGAAGAAAGGCCAGGCCCGCGGCGTAGCTGCCGACGGGGGGCAGATCGAATCCGGTGACCGCGCGGAAGAACGCGTCCGGGATCTGGGTGAGGATGCCGGCGCCGTCGCCGGTGTCCGGGTCGGCGCCCGCCGCGCCGCGGTGCTCGAGGTTGCAAAGAACGCGAAGGGCATTCGCCACGACGCCGTGGCCGCCGCTTGCCCGTAGATCCGCTACCAGGCCGACGCCGCAGGCGTCGTGCTCGAACCGGCTGTCGTAAAGCGAGCGCTCTTCTTCTTTCCGCCGATCCTGGCCCGCCCCAGTGCCTGGGGGTAGATCAGAAAAAAGGTTGCTCGAACCCTCGGTTGCGGCAGGCACCATCAACACTCCTGTCGTCATATCTCCGCTGTACTGCGCTGCTGCGGTGGGGACGACGCTGGCCCTGCTGCTACACGTAAGTTACATCGAGATTACAGCACTGGTGAATCGCTTTTCCAGAGGCCACTTATGAGCAGCCTGGGCGGTTTGGTGTCCGTGAGCAGGATGTGCACTCAGGGGGATGATCGCGTCGGCGAGCGGCCGCCGCGTCCTTGAGGCGGGCCCGCACCGGTCCCAGGATCACTGGTAGGTGAGCGATACCCAGCCAAAACACGGCGAAACCGCCGGTCTCACCGGGCGAGAGCCGACGGGCGGTAAACGCCCATCACGAGTTTGCGGCGCCTTCATTCCGCGTTCACCTTCGGCACCCGCCGTTAACGCTTCGTATCGGCCGGATAAAAATTTCCCGCGCCGATGTGGGGAAATTCTCAAGGCACGGCTGACGGCGCGTGGGGGAAATCACGGCCCGGCGGCAGGCACGGGCGGCGCTGCGCGCATCTTGCTGTTATCTGGGCCGACAGGTGCGAGCACCTGCGGCTCGGCGGGCGTGAGGCGTTGCAGTGGTCAGAAGAGACAGACGGTGCGACCGGGGGAACGCTCCGTCTGCTTCCTGCCGGCCAGTGGAGCTAGCCGACATGCCGCCGGCCACGGTCTCGCCACCCATCCCGTGAGTTAGCGTGGAAAATCCGCGCAGCGTGGAAACTAAGCGTGCGTGGGAGACGCTTTCTTTCCACGCTGCGCAAAGTTTCCACGGTGAGTGCCCGGTTGGTGGGCCGGATGTCGTCACGCTTGCGTGGACCACTGGGCTTTTTGCTGTTATCCGCGGCGGACGCCGGCGGCGAGGTCCGCGGTGAGGTCGCGGACCGCGGCGACCGCGGCGTCCGGGGTCGCCGCCTCGGCGAGACGGCGGACGTATGCGGAGCCGACGATGACGCCGTCGGCGAAGCCGGCCACCTGCCGCGCCTGGGCGCCGGTGGAGACGCCGACGCCGACCGCGGCCGGGAGGCTGGTGTGCTCGCGGATGCGGGCGACGACGCCGGCGGCGCTCGAGCTAAGCGCGTCCCTGGCGCCGGTGATGCCCATCAGGCTGACCGCGTAGACGAAACCACGGCAGAGCCTGGTGATCGCCGCCACCCGCTCGGGCGGCGAGGACGGGGCGACAAGGAAGACGCGGTCCAGGTTGTGCGCGTCGGACGCCTCCAGCCAGGGCCCGGCCTCTTCCGGCGTCAGGTCCGGGGTGATCAGGCCCGCGCCGCCGGCGCTGGCCAGGTCGCGGGAGAACCGGTCGGGACCGTACCGGTCGACCGGGTTCCAGTAGGTCATGATGAGGGCCGCGGCGCCGGCGTCGGCGATCGCCTGGACGGTGTCGAAGACGTCCTTGATCTTCACGCCGCCCTTAAGCGCCTGGTGGACGGCGGCCGCGATCACCGGGCCGTCCATCAGCGGGTCGGAGTAGGGCAGGCCGACCTCGATAACGTCGGCGCCTGACTGGACCATGGCCAGGGCGGCCCTGATCGCGGTCTGCTTGTCGGGGAAGCCGGCCGGGAGGTAACCGACCAGGGCGGCGCGGTCTTCCGCGGCGGCCTTCTCAAACGCCGTGCTCACGGTGCTCATGTTGTTGGTTATCCCTTACACGCCGAAGTAGGCGGACGCGGTGGCCACGTCCTTGTCGCCGCGGCCGGACAGGTTGACGAGGATCAGTGCGTCAGGGCCGAGTTCGCGGCCGAGCCTGATCGCGCCGGCCACCGCGTGCGAGGACTCGAGGGCGGGGATTATGCCCTCGGTCTGGCACAGGGCGGAGAAGCCCTCCATCGCCTCCGCGTCGCTGACGGAGCGGTACTCGGCGCGGCCGGTGTCCTTCAGCCAGGAGTGCTCGGGGCCGACGCCCGGGTAGTCGAGTCCGGCGGAGATCGAGTGGGTGTCGAGGGTCTGGCCCTCGGCGTCCTGCAGTACGTAGGTGCGCATGCCGTGCAGCACGCCCGGGCTGCCCAGGGTCAGCGTCGCGGCGGACCGCTCCGGCCGGCCGTCGCCGTCGCCGCCGGCCTCGCAGCCGACAAGCCGCACCGCCGTATCGGGGATGAAGGCATGGAAGATGCCGATGGCGTTGCTGCCGCCGCCGACGCAGGCGACGACCGCGTCGGGCAGCCGCCCGGTGCGGTCGAGCACCTGCTGACGGGCCTCGACGCCGATGATCCGCTGGAAGTCGCGGACCATCATCGGGAACGGGTGCGGGCCGCCGACGCTGCCGATGCAGTAGTGGGTGTTCTCCACGGTGGAGACCCAGTCGCGGAACGCCTCGTTCATGGCATCCTTCAGGGTCTTCGTGCCCGCGGTGACAGGGATGACGGTCGCGCCGAGCATGCGCATCCGTGACACGTTCAGCGCCTGGCGCCTGGTGTCCTCCTCGCCCATGTAGACCACGCACTCAAGGCCGAGCAGCGCACAGGCGGTCGCGGTGGCCACGCCGTGCTGGCCGGCGCCGGTTTCGGCGATCACCCGGGTCTTGCCCATCCGCTTGGTGAGCAGCACCTGACCGAGCACGTTGTTGATCTTGTGGCTGCCGGTGTGGGCCAGGTCCTCGCGTTTGAGCAGCACCCGCGCGCCGCCGGCGAACTCCCGCCCGAACCGCTTCGCCTCCGTGACCAGGGTCGGCCTCGCCGCGTAGTTCTTCAGCAGATCGTCGAGCTCCGCCGTGAACTCCGGGTCACTGCGCGCCGCCTCGTACTCCTTGGCTAGCTGCTCCAGGGCGGCCATCAGCGATTCCGGGGCGAACAGGCCGCCGTAGGCGCCGAAGTGCCCGGCGACGTCGGGGACTGGGGAGATGTCGGGTTCCGCGGGTACCGTGCTCACGCCCGCCACCCTATCGCCCCCCGCGGGCGGTACCGAATTCCCCTAGCCGCGCTCGCGCAGGGCCGGGTGCGACCCGGCGGTCACCAGGTCGGCGACCGCGGCCCGCGGGTCCTTCTCGGTGACCAGGGATTCACCGACGAGCACCGCGTCGGCGCCGGCGGCGGCGTAGGCGAGCAGGTCGTGCGGGCCGCGCACGCCCGACTCCGCGATCTTCACCACGCCCTCGGGGATGCGCGGCGCGACCCGGGAGAAGATGCTCCTGTCCACCTCGAGCGTGGCCAGGTTGCGCGCGTTCACCCCGATGACGGTGGCGCCGGCCTCGACCGCACGGTCGAGCTCCTCGTCCGCGTGCACCTCGACGAGCGGCAGCAGGCCGATGGACATGGCCCGCTCGATCAGCGAGACCAGCGCGGACTGCTCAAGTGCGGCGACGATCAGCAGCACCAGGTCCGCGCCGTAGGCGCGCGCCTCCCACAGCTGGTAGGAGCTGACAATGAAATCCTTGCGGAGCACGGGGATCTGCACGGCCCGCCGGACGGCGGCCAGGTCCTCAAGCGACCCGCCGAACCGGCGCTGCTCGGTGAGCACGCTGATCACCCGTGCGCCGCCCGCCTCGTAGTCGCCCGCGAGTGCGGACGGATCGTCAATGTCGGCCATCGCGCCGCGCGACGGGCTCGCCCGCTTCACCTCCGCGATGACGCTGACACCTTCCGCCTTGAGCGCGGCCATGGCATCAAGGGGGGACGGAGCCTTTCTCGCCCGGTCCTTCAGCTGCTCAAGCGAGACGCGTGACTGCCGTTCCGCCAGGTCGGCGCGCACCCCTTCGAGGATCTCGTCGAGCACACTCACCGCGGTTCCGCCGTCTCCTCAAATCGGAAATGTTGCGCCACTGATGCTAGCCGCCCGCCGAACGCGCCCCCGGCGACCCCCCTCAAGTTTGCCTTCGCTATGCATTGGTCTTACGTTCACGTTGCGCACGCGAGGTCACTGGGCGCGGCTGTCCCCGGTGAGGTCGGGCGCGTCCTGCGTGGGGTCCTCGCCCCCGTTCAGCGACTCCCACATCGACGCCGAGTCCGCCGCCCGTGGCTGTCCGTCCGGCCCGGCCGCCCGGACACCGCCCGCGCCCTGGGCTGCCGGGGCGTCGTACCGTGACGACATCACCGGCCAGTCCGGGCCGTGCAGCGCCGTGGCCAGGCCCGCTACGAAGATCAGCAGCGCGCCGATGAGAACCGCCACGTGCCAGGGGGTGCCGGTCATGTACGCCTGCGCGGCCGAACCTGACACCACGAACCCGCCGACGCTTGTCGAGCCGCTTGTGGTGGACCCGGCCGCACCGGAGACCGCCGCCGACGCGGGCGAGGCGACCTTGGACGTCGCCACGGAGATCACGGTCGCGGCGGTCACCGACGTCATGATCGCGGCACCCGCCCCAGCGCCGAACAGCGCGAGCAGCACCCCCGCGGCCCGGCGGAGCACGCCCTTGGTGGCGATTACGGCGGCCAGGCCGGCCAGGGCGGCGAGGGCGAGCGCGCCGGCCAGCGGCACGAGGTCGGACCCTGACACGTCCACCACCTGCGCGGGCAGCGGGTTCGGCTGGGTGAAGACCGCCTTCGCCCACTGCTGCCTGACCGCCAGCAGGACCAGGCAGGCACCGACCGCGCCAGCCAGCAGGACCAGCCCGTATTCGCGCTTGGCCGTCATGGCCGGAAACCCGCTCGCCTGGCTGCTCATGCGCCGGCCGTCTCCGGGCGCTCGCCCGTCACGCTGTCAAGCACGTCGGCGTCGAAGCAGGTGCGGTCGCCGGTGTGGCAGGCCGCGCCGACCTGGTCCACCTTCACAAGGATTGTGTCGCCGTCGCAGTCGAGCGCGACCGACTTGACCCACTGCTGGTGGCCCGAGGTGTCGCCCTTCACCCAGTACTCCTGGCGGCTGCGCGACCAGTAGGTGCACCGGCCCGTGGTCAGCGTGCGGTGCAGCGCCTCGTCGTCCATCCAGGCGACCATCAGGACCTCGCCGGTGTCGTACTGCTGGGCGACGGCGGGGACCAGCCCGTTGCCGTCCCGCTTAAGCCGGGAGGCGATCTTCGGGTCCAGGTTTGACGGGCGCGCCGCGTCTGTCATCGTTGACCTCTGTTCTGTCAGGGATACCCCTACAGCCTACGAGGCTCGGGATGCGGATTCTTTCTGCGGGGCGGCAGGCCGTGAAACCATCTGGTTATGACCTACGCGCAAGACGAACGGGCGGCACTCGCCGCGCTGCTTGACGAGACCGGCCCGGACGGGCCCACGCTCTGCGAAGGCTGGCAGACCAGGGACCTGGCGGCGCACCTCGTCCTGCGCGAGCGCAGGCCGGACGCCGCCGCCGGCGTGATGGGCGGCCCGCTGGCCGGCCACACCGCGCGGGTCCAGCGGCAGTACCTGGACCGCTACTCCTATCCGCAGCTGATCACGCTGTTCAGACAGGGGCCGCCCGCCATGTCGCCGTTCGCGATTCCCGGCGCCGACGAGGCCGCCAACACCGTGGAGTACTTCGTGCACCACGAGGACGTGCGGCGCGCCGCCGCGGACTGGACGGAACGGGAACTGCCCGCGGGCCTGCAGGAAGCGCTGTGGAAGCGGCTCAAGGGCGCGCGGCTGTTCCTGCGCTCGGCACCGACCGGGGTGGTGCTCGCCAGGGAAAGCGCGGGCAAGCTCGACCTGATCGTCGCGAAGAACGCGACGCCGTCGGTCACGGTCACCGGGTCTCCGGCTGAACTGACCTTGTGGGCCATGGGCCGGGTCGGTGCCGCGCACGTGAAGCTCGACGGCCCGGACGAGGCTGTGGCGAAACTCACTGACCGCCGGCGGTTACGACCGCCGCTCGCGGAGAGCTTGGTGGTCGTCCGTTACCAGACGACCGCACCGCGCGCGTGATGCGCAACGGCCTGGCCAGGCGGTCGCGAAGCCGACCGCCTGGCGGTCCTGACGGCTTCTGCCGGTTAGTACCGGCCGCGGCGGATCTCGCGGCGGCGGCCGCCGCTGATCACCCTGTAGGCGACGTATCCGCCGCCCGCGATGACGGCCACGAACAGCAGCGCGCCGAGGAGGCCGAGGAGCACGTGGACCACAGAGTCCAGGATGAAGAAAACAACGATCCCGCCGACCACGACAGCGCCAATCTTGGCCCAGTTCATAGCGGCGCCCCCTTTCTCTTCGGGCACATTCGATAATAGTCGTGTTGGCTGGAGATAAGGCCGGCGGTCAAACAGAGTCAGGGAAGACTCAGGGAAAACCCTGGGCGACCCTGAGGTTTTCCTGTGGGAAGGACGAGTCATGCAGGCACTAGGGATCGACATCGGCGGCACGGGGATCAAGGGGGCGCCGGTGGATCTCGCCACCGGGAAACTGCTCGCCGACAGGAAAAAGATCGCCACCCCGCAGCCATCCACGCCGGAGGCGGTCACCGAGGTGGTGCGGGAAGTGGCGCAATCGTTCGGTTGGACGGGTCTCACCGGGGCGACCTTCCCTGGGGTCGTGACCAGCGGCACCGTCCGCACCGCGGCCAACGTCGATAAGAAGTGGATCGGCGCAGACGCGGCGGGGCTGTTTGGCAAGGCGATCGGCGCCGACGTGGTGGTGCTCAACGACGCGGACGCGGCCGGGATCGCGGAGATGACGTTCGGGGCGGGCCTGGAGACGAAGGGCACGGTGCTCATGCTGACTTTCGGCACCGGCGTCGGCTCCGCGCTGTTCACCGACGGCACCCTGGTGCGGAACACCGAGTTCGGCCACATCGAGATCCGGGGCAAGGACGCGGAGAGGCGCGCGTCCGAGAGCGCCAAGGTCTCGCACGACTGGGGCTGGAAGGAGTGGGCCGAGAAGGTGTCCGAGTACCTTGAGCGCATGGAGCAGCTGCTGTCACCCGACCTGATCGTCGTCGGCGGCGGGATCAGCAAGGAGTCGGAGAAGTGGGTGCCGCTGCTGACCGGTGTCCGGGCGGAGATCGTGCCGGCGACCCTGCTGAACGACGCGGGAATCGTCGGCGCCGCGATGGCGGCCGCGGGGGTGGCCGCCATCCGCGAGTGACGGCCCCGCGGTCCTGAGCCGCCCGTGTCCCCCGGCGCGATGCACGCGCCGGGGCACACCGCACATCTTCACAGGCTTCAGCAGTTATCAAACTTTGATGCCGGCGGTGCCTTTCGGACGGTCAACGGCGGGCATGAGAAAGAGCAGGTCTGTCTAACCGAGTCGACCGGAGGCCGAGATGACTGTCGAAACTTCACTCGAGTTCTATCTGTTCACGTGCGCACGATGCACTGCCCGGTGGGCCGAGAGCTACGAGGTCAGTCAGCAAAGCGACGACGAAGGCGCCATCCGGTCGTTCTACCGGCACCACGGAAACCCGTGCGAGGCCCCGGTCAGCGGGAACGTCGAGTGCCCGCGCTGCCACAGCAGCAAGGTATTCAGAGACCCGCTTTACGGCGCGGGACCGGGCTTTGACCCGGAGGCCGCCGCTGACATCGCCTACGCCGTGCCCAGGCAGCAGGCTGTCACGGAGGTGGCCACCCCGCCGGACGCCCCGGCGGTGGTGCGGCAGGCCGTCGCGGGCACCTGGCACCGGTACAAGTTCTCCGCCGTCGTCACCCTCGAGCACGTCGGGAAGACCAGGCGGTACTACCCGAGCGGTGCGCCCGGCCTGCTGCTGCGCGCCCCGTCGGTCGAACGGCCCGACGTGCAGCAGTACTTCCCCGCGATCGCCTACGTCGATGACGACCGCCCGCTGCGGGTCGGCGACAAGGGCGTCACCGTGGTCTTCTCGGTGCCGGACGACGACGCGTCGGACTTCTTCCAGGCGGGACAGCACTTCACGCTGTGGGACGGCAAGGACATCGGGCACGGCACCGTCGCCGAGCGGCTGTTCGCCCGTTGGCTGTGAGGTCCCGGGGCAGGAGCCCGCTGAATTACACCGCCTCTGGCAGCGGTGCCGACCCGGGGTCCGCACGGTAGCCGGCAAACGACTGTGCCCGGCTTCGGTAAGTCAGCGGACTCCTAACGGACCGGGAGGCCGGATTCGCGCAGGGCTTCCTTGACCTCGGCGACGCGCAGCGTGCCGAAATGGAACACGCTGGCCGCGAGCACCGCGTCCGCGCCGGCCTCGATGGCGGGCGGGAAGTCGGCGGCGGTGCCGGCCCCGCCGCTGGCGATCACCGGGACCGTGACGGCCGCACGGACCAGCCGGATCAGGTCCAGGTCGAAGCCCGCCCTGGTGCCGTCGGCGTCCATGGAGTTGAGCAGGATCTCGCCCGCGCCGAGGTCGGTGGCCTGGCGGGCCCAGTCGACGGCGTCGATGCCGGTGCCGGTGCGGCCGCCGTGGGTGGTGACCTCAAAGCCGCTGGGCGTCGGCGTGGCGCCCGGCTTGACCCGCCTGGCGTCCACCGAGAGGACCACGCACTGCGAGCCGAACTGCCTGGCGGCCTCGCCGAGGAGGACGGGGCGGGCGATCGCGGCGGTGTTCAGCGACACCTTGTCCGCGCCTGCCCGCAGCAGGGCGTCGATGTCGCCGGCTGACCTGACACCGCCGCCGACGGTGAGCGGGATGAATACTTGCTCGGCGGTGCGGCGGACCACGTCGTACATGGTCTGGCGGCCACCGCTGGACGCGGTGATGTCGAGGAACGTCAGTTCGTCGGCGCCTTCTGCGTCGTAGCGTGCGGCGAGTTCCACCGGGTCGCCGGCGTCGCGGAGGTTCTCGAAGTTCACGCCCTTGACGACCCGGCCCGCGTCGACGTCAAGGCAGGGGATGACGCGGACGGCGACGGTCATGCGGAGACCGCCGCGAGGGCGTCGGCGAGGGTGAACGCGCCGGCGTACAGAGCCTTGCCGACGATGACGCCTTCGACGCCGTCCGGGACGAGGGTCGCCAGCGCGCGCAGGTCGTCGAGTGAGGACACCCCGCCGCTCGCGACGACCGGCGCCTTGGTGCGGGAGCACACGTCGCGGTACAGGTCCAGGTTGGGGCCGCGGAGCATGCCGTCCTTGAGGACGTCGGTGATCACGTACCGGGCGCAGCCTTCGGCGTCGAGGCGGTCAAGCGCCTCGTACAGGTCGCCGCCCTCGCGCGTCCAGCCCCTGGCGGCGAGTGTCCGGCCGCGGACGTCGAGGCCGATCGCGATCTTGTCGCCATGTGCGGCGATGACCTCGCGGACCCAGTCCGGGTTCTCCATCGCGGCGGTACCGATATTGACCCGGGCGCAGCCGGTCGCCAGGGCGCGGCCCAGTGACGCATCGTCGCGGATGCCGCCGGACATCTCCACCTTCACGTCCAGCCTGCCGACGACCTCGGCGAGGAGCCCGGCGTTGCTGCCCCGGCCGAAGGCGGCGTCCAGGTCGACCAGGTGAATCCACTCCGCGCCGGCCGATTGCCAGGCAAGGGCGGCGTCAAGCGGGTCGCCGTAGGAGGTCTCGGAGCCGGCGGCGCCCTGCACGAGGCGGACCGCCTGTCCCCCGGAGACGTCAACGGCGGGCAGCAAGACCAGCGAGGTCACGGTGTCTCCAGATGAGCGAGGAACGAAAGTGCGCGAAGCGCTTCTTGCTGTTATCCCATGTTGCATGCCTAGTACCGCAGCTTCGCATAGCAGCGGGTGCCACATAACGGGCAAATCGGTCACGATTGTGGGCGTCGGCTATGCAAAGGCGACGATCATGGGCGCCGGCTAGGCAAAGACGGCGCGCAGCAGGGGACTGGCCGCGCCGGGATCGGATCACAGGGTCGCCAGCCAGTTGGCGAGGACCGCCGCGCCGGCGTCGCCGGATTTTTCCGGGTGGAACTGGGTCGCGGCGACGGCGCCCCGCTCGACGGCGGCGGCGAACGGCTCGCCGTGCTCGGTGACGGTCAGCTTCGCGCCGGCGTCGAGCAGCGGGGCGGCGTCGGCCATGCGCAGGGCGTAGGAGTGGACGAAGTAGAACCGGGTGCCGTCCGGCAGGCCGGCGAACAGGACCGAACCGTCCGGCGGGGCGACGGTGTTCCAGCCCATGTGCGGCAGCACCGGCGCGGACAGCCGCTCGACGGTGCCGGGGAAGACGGCGCAGCCGTCGGTGCGCTGGCCGTGCTCCACGCCGGCGGTGAACAGCACCTGCATGCCGACGCAGATGCCGAGGACCGGGCGTCCGGCCTCGACCCTGGCGGCGATCACCTTCTCGCCGCCGATGCCCCTGATGCCCGCCATGCACGCGGCGAACGCGCCGACGCCGGGGACGACCAGGCCGTCGCAGTTGAGCGCGGCGTCCAGGTCCGCGGTCACCGTGACGTCGGCGCCGACGCGGGCCAGGGCCCGCTCGGCGGAGCGGAGGTTCCCCGACCCGTAGTCGAGCACGACGACCTTCGCGGTCATGGGGCGGTGCCCAGGGTAATCCGCATCCGTTCCTCCCTTGCCTGTGGGTTGCCGCCGCTGCCTTACAAGACGCCCTTGGTGGAGGGGACGCCGGCCGCCCGCGGGTCGAAGGCGGCGGCGCTGCGCAGCGCCCGGGCGACGGCCTTGAACTGGGCCTCGACGATGTGGTGCGGGTTGCGGCCGTACAGCACGTGGACGTGCAGGCAGATGCCCGCCGAGAAGGCCAGCGACTCCCAGATGTGCCTGGTCAGCGTGGTGTCATAGGTGCCGATGACCGGGGACATGCCGTCGGGCTCCTGGTGCACGACGTACGGGCGGCCCGACAGGTCGACGGCGGCGCGGACCAGCGTCTCGTCCAGCGGGACGAGCGCGTCGCCGAACCGCTGGATGCCAGACTTGTCGCCGAGGGCTTCGCGCAGTGCCTGGCCGAGCGCGATCGACGTGTCCTCGACCGTGTGGTGCGCGTCGATCTCGATGTCGCCCTTGGCGCGGACGGTCAGGCCCAGGCAGCCGTGCTTGCCGAGCTGGTTGAGCATGTGATCGAAGAACGGTACGCCGGTCTCTACCTCGACCGGGCCTGGGCCGTCAAGGTCGAGCTCGACGAGGAGCTCGGTCTCCTTGGTCTCGCGGGTGACCCGGCCGACGCGGGTGCCCGGGGTGCCCGTGGCTGAGGGGGATGTCATGGGGCCAGTACCTCCGTCAGGGCACGGGTGAACGCGTCGTTCTCGGCGGGGGTGCCGATCGTCACGCGGAGCCAGCCCGTGGGGCCGGTGTTGCGGATTAGGACGCCGCGGTCGAGCAGGGCCTGCCAGACCGCGTCGCGGTCGTCGAAGACGCCGAACAGGACGAAGTTCGCGTCGCTGTCGGCGACGCGCAGGCCACGCTGGCGCAGCCAGGCGACGAGGCCGTCGCGGGTCCGGCGGAGCGCTTCGACGGTGGCGAGGGGCTCGTCCTTGTGCGCGATGGCCGCGCGGGCGACGGCCTGGGTGACCGTGGACAGGTGGTACGGAAGCCGGACGGTGAGCAGGGCGTCGATCACGGCCGGATCGGCGGCGAGGTAGCCGAGCCGGGTGCCGGCCGCGGCGAACGCCTTGGACATGGTGCGTGACACGACCAGCCGTGGCCTGCCGGGCAGCAGGGTGAGGGCGCTCGGGGTGCCCGCGCGGACGAACTCAGCGTAGGCCTCGTCGACCACGACCAGGCCGGGGGCCGCGTCGTAGACCTCCTCGATGAGCGCCAGCGGTACGGAGGTGCCGGTCGGGTTGTTCGGCGAGGTGATGAACGTGACGTCGGGCCGCTGCCGCCTGACCTGCTCGGCGCCGGTCGACATGCCGTAGTCGGCGTCGCGGCTGCCCGCGATCCACCGGGTGCAGGTGACCTGGGAGATCAGCGGGTGCATCGAGTAGGACGGCTCGAAGCCGAGCGCCGTGCGGCCCGGGCCGCCGAACGCCTGGAGCAGCTGCTGGATGATCTCGTTGGACCCGTTCGCGGCCCACACCTGCTGCCCGGTGAGGCCGTGGCCGAGGTAGTCGGCGAGGTCCTTGCGCAGGTCGACGGCGTCGCGGTCGGGGTAGCGGTTGAGCGTGCCCGCGACGGCGGCGACGGCGTCCGCGATGGCCCGCCGCAGGCGCTCGCTCGGCGGGTACGGGTTCTCGTTGGTGTTCAGCTGAACGGGGACGTCCAGCTGGGGGGCGCCGTACGGGTGCAGGTGGCGCAGGTCCTCGCGGATCAGGTCCCTGATCACGTCGCCACCGCTCACCGGGCTCTCCGACACCGGGCTTTCCGACACCGGGCTTTCCGTCACCGGGCCGCCTCCGTCTTCGGCACGCGGACGCGGACGGCGGCAACGTGGGCGGCCAGGTCCTCGGCGCCGCCCAGGGCGTCGACGCGCGGCGCCACCGCGGCCAGGGAGTCGCGGTCGCACTCGATGACGTTCACGACCTTAAGGTAGGGGTAGACGGACAGCCCGCTGGTGTGCCTGGCCGTGCCGCCGGTGGGCAGCACGTGGTTGGAGCCGGCCAGGTAGTCACCCAGGGAGACCGGGCTATAGGGACCGACGAAGATGGCGCCGGCGTTGCGGATCTCGCTCGCGACCTTCGCGGCGTCGTCGGTCTGGATCTCCAGGTGCTCGGGCGCCCAGGCGTCGGAGACGGCCCTCGCGGCGCCGATGTCGTCGACGAGGACGTAGCCGGCCTGGCCGCCGAGCGCGGTGAGCACGCGTTCCTTGTGCCTGGTGAGCGGGATCTGCCGGGCCAGTTCCGCGTCGACCTTGGCCGGCGTGTCCGGGTCGGTGGTGATCAGCAGGCAGGCGGCGAGTTCGTCGTGCTCGGCCTGGCCGATCAGGTCCGCGGCTAGGTTGGCCGGGTCCGCGGTGTGGTCGGCGATGATGCCGATCTCGGTGGGGCCGTTCTCGCCGTCGATGCCGACGGTGCCCTGCAGGATCCGCTTGGCGGCGGCGACGTAGACATTGCCCGGGCCGGTGATCACGTCGACGGGGGCGCACTCGCCGGTGCCGTAGGCGAACATGGCCAGGGCCTGCGCGCCGCCGACCGCGTGCACCTCGGTGATGCCGAGCAGGGCGCAGGCGGCGAGGACGGCGGGGTGCGGCAGCCCGCCGAACTCGCGCTGCGGCGGGGAGGCGACCGCGATCGAGTCAACGCCGGCGGCCTGGGCCGGGATCACGTTCATCACGACCGACGACGGATAGGCGACAAGGCCGCCCGGGACGTAGACGCCGGCCCGCTCGACGGGGATGAACCGGGTCGAGACGGTCAGCCCGTCGGCCGGCACGCTGTCCCTGCGGCCTGGAAGCTGCGCCTCGTGCACGACGCGGGCGCGGCGGGCGGCCTCTTCGAGCGCGTCCCTGACGGCCGGGTCGATCGTGGTCAGGGCATGGGCGATGACTTCTTCCGGTACCCGGGTACGCTCAAGGTCCACGCCGTCGAAGCGATGCGTGTACTCGCGGACGGCGGCGCCGCCGCGGACGCGCACGTCCTCGGTGATCGGCCTGACCAGGTCCACGGCGCGGTCCACGTCGAGGGCGGCCCGCGGCAGGACGCCGGCCAGGGCCTGGCGGGTGAGGCCGGCCGCGTCACGGCCGCGCAGGTCAATGAGGGTAGTTACGGGACTTGTCCCGCTGTCCGAAGTCACCTGCCTAGTCTACGAACGTCGCCTGCGGGGCGCAGACCCGTCCGCATGCTGGACAGCTCTGCAGGAACCGGCAACGCTTCTTGCTGTTATCAGATCACGGCAGCGTAGCGTCGGGAGCGGCGTGCCGCATCCCCCGCCCCGGCGCGGTTCGCGCGGTCACGCCGTCACGAGCCCCAGACGCGCTCGGAGGCGATCCTGGCGCCGTCGACGAGCGCGCCGAACTTGGCCCACACCACCTCCGGGTGGGTGCGCCTGATCCGGGACGACTGAGCGAAGCCGCAGTCCGCGCCGCCGATGACGTTTTCCCGGCCGACGATCCTGGCGAAACGTTCCAGCCGCTGGGCGACCAGCCGCGGGTGCTCGACCGTCGTCGTGTGATGAGTGATCACGCCTGGGATGAGGACCTTGCCGTCCGGCAGATTGGTCCGCTCCCACACCTCCCACTCCCACTCGTGCCGCGGGTTCGCCGCCTCGATGGAGTAGGCGCCGGCGTTCACTTGCAGGATCAGGTCGATGAGGGCCTCGAGCGGCGCGTCGGCGACGTGCGGGACATGCCAGCTGCCGAAGCAGACGTGATACCGGATCCGGTCCTCGGGGATCCCGGCGAGCGCGTGGTTGAGCGCGTCCACCCGTAGCTGCGCCCAGCGCCGGTAGGCGCCCTCCTCCTGCTGGATGAGGTGGTCGTACATGTTGGCGAGCACGGCGTCGTCGACCTGGAGGATGAACCCGGCCTCGTGGATGGCCAGGTACTCCTGTCGGAGCGCTTCGGCGAGCGCGTAGACATACTCTTCCTCGGTCTCGTAGTACTCGTTCACCCCGTTGTACGCCATGCTGGCCGGCGCGACGCTGGTGAAGAAGACCTCGCGGTCCTGGTGGCCGGCCACCGCGGCCCTCAGGTTGGCCAGGTCTCGGATGATCATGTCGTGGCCGGTGTACTTGACAGGACCGACGCACACCTGCGCAGGCGCGCCGGTCAGCGCGCCCGGCATGTCCGGGTTGTCGGTGAAGAACTCCCTGAACCGCTCCCTGTCCCGGCCGAGCCAGTTAAGCGGAACGACCTGGTCCGCGCGGACCTCAAAGCCGGTCACCCGGCCGAGCGCATACGCCGCCCAGCTTGACTTGCCGAACTCACCGTCGTTCACGATGGACAGGCCGATGTCGGACTGCCGGGCGACCACGCCGGCCACCGCCGCGGTCAGGTCGCGCTCGTAGGCGCCGCGGGTAGCCAGGTCGGCGTCCGGCGCCGGCTCGTCGACCAGGGCGTCCGGGCGGATCAGGCTGCCGGTGTGGGTGGTCAGAAAGCTGTTCTCGCTGCGCTGCACGGTATGCCGCTCCTTTTCCTCCCGGTCAGGCGCGCTGGCTCGCGGCCCGGATCTGACGGCGCGTGGTTCCCTCATCGAGCGACAGCACGGCCATGTCATTAAGACCACGCAGATCAGGGTTTCCGCAAGACCGCGCCGCTCGTTTCCTGTCCCTGGCGGCCATTGCGCCCGCCGGGTTGTCCCAGGCCGGCCGGGACGGCACCGGGATTCCGGCTAGCGGAGGCTCGCCGCGGCCGGGGTCGCCGCGGCCGGGGTCGCCGCGGCCGGGGTCGCCGCGGCCGGGGTCGCCGCGGCCGGGGTCGCCGCGGCCCGCGAGGACACCGGGGTAGGCATCGAGGTCGCCGCGGTCGCGGCGGTTGAGGTCCGCGAGGGGGTCGCGGAGCCGGACGGGTTCGGTGTCGCGGTCCCCGGCCCGGGGCTGACCGCCGGTACGGGGGTGGGCAGGCCGGCGGTCGGCCGCTGGACAGGGAACGGACTTACCCGGCCGGCGGGCGGCCGCTGCCCGGCCGGCCGGTGCTGTGCGGGGCCGACGGGCTGGACACGGGACGGGCCGACGGCACGGTTCGCGATCGCCGTCGCCGTGCCGGTCACCAGCGCGACCGCGCAGACCGCGGCGGCCAGGGCGGCGAGACGGCGGCGGCGTCGCAGACGGCGGCCCCGTGCCACGATCTGGGTCACGTCGACCGTAACGCACGGGTCGTGCTGCGTCCTGAGGGCCTGGCGCAGGGCGTCGGTATCGAGTTGGCTCATCCCCGCTCCCCTCCGATCCACTGGGGCTGGATGTCGCCGTCGGCGCGGACGCGCAGCTTGGCGAGCGCGCGGGAACTGGTGGACTTGACGGTGCCGACGGTGACTCCGAGGTCCCTGGCCACCGCCGCCTCAGGCAGGTCAAAGAGGTAGCGCATGACGATGACGGCGCGCTCCTTGACGGTGAGGGTGGCGAGCGCCCCGGTCAGCCAGTGGCGCAGCGCCACCTCATCGGCCGGATCGGGCGTGCCGTCCTGCTCGGGCAGGTCGCCGACCGGGTACTCGCGCAGGCGGCGGCGCCAGCGGTCGGTGACGTGGTTGACGAGCACCTTGCGCGCGTAGGCGTAGGCGTCGTCACGCCGGACCCGGGACCAGGCGGCGTACGTGCGGACCAGGGCCGTCTGGGCGGCGTCCTCCGCCACGTGCCGGTCGCCGGTCAGCAGGTAGGCGGCATGCCTGAGCCCCCCGTAGCTCGCCCGCGCGAATTCGGCGAAGTCCTCGTCTGTGCCCGCCATTCCGTCCTTTCCGCCTCCGCCCATGGGCGGCTCGTGCGCCACCGCGGCGCCGCGCCGGGTCGCGTCGCGACAGCCCTGGCCCCGCTTGTCCATATACGGCCGGCCGGCTGGAAAGGTTGCGGCCTTGACGGCACAACTTTTCGCCGGCCCCGACGTATCTCCCGGTGTTCGGGCCAGCTGGGAACTACGTCAAGGAGCATGCAGGTGCGGTCAAACGATAGGACGCCCCGGGTAGCGGTCGGCATGGTGCTCGGGATGGCGGCGGGCCTGGTGCTTGCCGGGTGCTCCGGCGCTGCTTCGGCGGAGGCGGGCGGTCACGGCTCGTCCGGGTCGGCGCACTCCGCGAGCGCCGGCCCCACCGGGCACCCGGGCGCCGCGACGCCGTCCGCCGCGCCCTCAGCGGCGGGAAAGGCCAGCCCGGTCGCCGTCCCGACGTCGGCTCAGCCGGACCCGCCGGCCGCCGGGTGCGCGACCCCGGTACCGTCGGCGAGCGCGAGCGGGACGGCCGTGCCCCGGCCGGCACCCACGGGAGCGACCCCGGTCCCGACGATGAGCGCGAACGGGACGGCAACGGCGACGCCGGTGCCCACGAGAGCGGCCGCGATCTCGCCGGGCAGCGGCACGGCAACGTCGGCACCGGTGCCTGTCAAGGCGACTCCGGTTCCGTCATTGAGCCCGCCGAGGACCACAACGCCGAGCACGACGTCCGACGGCTCCGGTTCGCCGTGTGCCGCCGCGACTCCGGCCGCGCCGGGCGCGGCCACGCCGGTCCCGGCGCCCACCAGGGACATCGCGACACCGGTGGCGAGCCCCACGCCGTCCCGGTAGCCGGTCCGGAAAAGACGGGCGGGTGCGGGTGTCACCCGCGCCCGTTCCGCTGACCGGTGACCGCTGCCCGAGGGTACCGCGGGCGCGGTAGCTGCCCGGCAGCGGGGCGTGACCGCTGCCCGGACGAGGGCCGCGGGCGCGGTAGCTAGCGCGGCGGCTGCTCGGGTGCGGGGCGGGTGCCCCATTCGGCGACCAGGATGGCGGCCGCGGTGAACAGCGGCCAGAAGGCGAGGGCGCTCTTCGCGCCGAGCGCGAGCGAGGCCGGGAACAGGGTGCCGTTGGGGCTGGACGCGAGGTGCTGGTTGTAGGCGGACAGGCCGATTTGCTCGCCGAGCCACATCATGGTGAGGCCGCCGGCGACGGCGCCGAGGATGAGGCCGGCAGCCGCGGCGGCGCGGGCGAGCCCGTCGCGGGGTGCGACCGCGAAGCGGTAGCCGAGGACGCCGGCGAGCAGGCCGGCGACCACGGCGATCCCGCTGAACCAGACGTCCGCGCCGAAGAACGCGCGGGTCTCCGCGTTGATCACCTCGGCGGTCCCGGTACCGATCTCCTCGAGCATCGCCCGAGGGGCGACCTCGCCCCAGATCAGGCCGCCGAGCAGACCGAGTGCGGCACTGCCCGCCAGCATCGCCACGAACCAGACGGCGGCCGAGCGCGCCGAGTGCCGCGCTGCCGGGAGCCCGGCAGAACCGGGCACCTCAAGTCTCTCTGGCCCCATTGCCATCGCCGACATCCCACCTCGCTTCCTTTCGGTGATCGTATGCGTGAATCCGACCTCACGGGCGCATGGAGTCCGCATATGCCTGGTTTGGGCGCCGGCCCTGCGGGCAGTTGACGGCGGCAAGCCGATGTGCTGGAGGTCACAGTGTCTGCTGGCACCATTATCGCGATCGTGATCATCCTGGTGCTCATGGCCGTGGCGGCGGCCACCGCGAGCATGATGATCATGCGCAGAGCGGCCGAGCGAAGGGTGCTCGGCCCGGAGTACGACCGACTGGCCAGGGAAGTCGGGCCGCGCAAGGCGAACGCCGAGTTCGCGAAGCGCCGTCAGCGGGTCGACGGGCTTGGCATCACACCGCTGAGCGATGAGCGGCGAGCCGCCTACACCACCCAGTGGGAGGCCGTGCAGGCACAGTTCGTCGACAGCCCGGCGCAGACGGTGCGCGCGGCGCGGGCGATGATCACCACCGTCGCGGTGGACCGCGGCTATGAGGTAACCGACCATGACCAGCTCCTGACCGACCTGTCCGTCTACCACGGACGCCACCTTGAGGGTTACCGGCGAGCGGGGCAGACGACGCAGCAGGCGGAGAAGGCCTCGACCGAGAACCTGCGGCAGGCGCTGCTCGGCTACCGTCACCTTCTCCTGGACCTGATCGGACCGTCCGGCAAGTGGAGCGCGGGACCTGCCGGGGTGCCGTCGGCGGCGGCAGGCAGGAAGTCCGTGCTGTCCGCACAGCGACCGTGGAAGCAGGTAACCCAGGGGCAGCACTGGAAGACCAGGCGCCAGGAAGACAACGACATGGCCGCGCCCCGGCCGTAGCACGAGACCTGGCGATTGAACCCGGGCGATGAGTAAGCCCTGCGATGAGAAAGGACACGGAGTGATGAGCCTGCTGCGAAGCCATTCGTCAAGCGCCGCCAAGCCCGACGAGGACCCGGACGACGACACCGCACAGACGACACCGGCGGACGACGCCGGCCCCGCGGCGGACCCCGCGGCGGACCCCGCGGCCGACAGCCAGGCTGCGGACAGTCCGCGGTATGCCTTCGCCCGGCCGGACGGCGAGGCACCGGCCGGCGCGGTCCCCGCGACCCTCGCAGAGACGACCCCGCAGCCGGTGCCCGGGTTCACGCCCGCGCCGCCCGCCACCCCGGCGCCGGTTCCCGGACCCAGGCCGACGACGGGTCCTGACGGCGAGCCGGCCACCCCGGCGGCGCCCATGACCGGAACGGCCCTTGACGCGCCGCTGCTCAGCGACGCGACGCAACTGCGGGCGCGGTGGCAGCGGGCGCAGTCCGGCTTCGTCGACGACCCCGCGCAGGCGGTCGGGGAAGCCGCCGACCTGGTCGAGCAGACGGCGCAAGCCCTCGTGGGCGCGCTGCGGCAGCGGCAGCGGCAACTGCGCGACCAGTGGAAGCGCGGCCCGGCGGAAGATTCCGCGGACACGGACACCACGGCGCAAGACGTGCCAGACACCGAGCACCTGCGGTTGATGATGCAGCGCTACCGGGCCCTGTTCAACCAGCTCTGCCGCCCTTCGCAAACCTGAGCGGCCCGGCGGGGTCACCCGAGCCGCGGGCGGATCCACGCAGCGATGCGCTCGGCCGTCTCGTCTGGCGTCAGCGTGCTGGTGTCCCACGTCGGCTCGATGTGGTGGCGGAGCCAGGCGGCGAAGCGCTGATGCTCCCTGATGACCTCCTCGGTGCTGCTGTGCCGCCAGGACGGGCGGGCACGGAGCCGGGCGGCGAGGATGTCATCGGGGCAGTCGAGGTTGCAGAAGTGAACCGGACCGAGGAGCTTGCTGGCCGGGAGCGCTTCAAGGGCGCCTGGCATGAGCGAGGTGCACAGCACCATTGACCTGCCGTTGAGCGCCACCTCGTGGGCGATGTGCAGCCAGGTGTCACGGAACACGTCCCAGCCGAGTGCGGCGACCTGAGAGATGGGGTCGCCCTCGAAGACGACGCACTCCGGCAGCCGGCGGCGCAACGGCCCGGCGACCGTGGTCTTGCCGGCCCCGCTCGCGCCGGTGACCACGAACAGCGGCAGGGCCGGAACCTCCGTCACCGCGCCGCATGACGTGCAGCGCAGCAGCGGGCCCGCCGGGTCCCTGCTCAGCAGCGCCTCCGGACCGCAGGTCATGCAGAAGAGCTGTTGCGGCGGCCGCTCGGCGGCGCTCACAGGCGGTCGAACGGCTCGGGGTAGGCGAACTGGCCGCGCACGGCCGGGTCGTACGCGGTGAGGGCGCGAACCTGGAAGTCCGGTGTCCATTCGGGGTGGCCGGGCATGATGCCGTACTCGCTCGCCAGGCGGAAGCCGAATCTCGGGTAGTAGCCGGTTGAGCCGAGCAGCGCCACCAAAGGCTCACCGAGGGCCTCGGCGGCGCCGAGGACCGCGTGCACGAGGGCCTTGCCGACTCCGCGCCGCTGCCGGTCCGGCCGCACGGACAGCGGTCCAAGCGCGAGCACCGGCGACGCTTCGACGGTCCCGCGGGTGCAGACCACATGGCCGATGACGTCGCCGTCCAGGTCGGCCGCCACCAGCGAGAGTTCCGCGATCCACGCCGGACTCGCGCGCAGCCAGCCGACCAGGGGCGCTTCCACGGGCGTGTCCAGCCCTGGCTTGGCGAAGGCCGCCGCCGTAACCGCGCGGATGACGTCCACGTCCGCGGGCGACTCTCTGCGTACCAGCACCACCGCACGATGCCAGCCGCGACGTCGGCGGCGCAACTGATTTAGCAGCTACCGGTTCAGCTCGCTATGCAGGAAGGGCCGAGGAGCTGCTTGAGGTCGGCGTGCAGGGCGGGGGAAGCGGTGACGCGGAGCTTGTCATCGAGGCGGACAACGGTGGTCTTCTGGTTGCCGCGGACCCGCAGGTGGACCTCGGTGGTGCCAGGGTGGGTGCGCAGGACGTCGCGGAGCTGTTCGACGACCGGGCCGACGCAGCGGGCGACCGGGAGGTTAAGCACGAAAGGGGCGCTGCCGTCGGCGCCGGTCGCCAGGTCGGGGATCGTCATGTCCATGGCGATGAGCTTCGGCACGTCCTCTCGGCGGTCGACCCTGCCCTTGACGATGACGATCGCGTCGTCGGCGATCGCGGTCGCGTAGAGCTGGTAGCTGTTGGGGAAGAACAGCACCTCGATCGCCCCGCCCAGGTCTTCCAGGGTCGCCGCGGCCCAGGTGTCGCCCTTCTTGGTGACCTTGCGGGTGACGCCGGACAGGATGCCGCCGATCTTGACGATCTGGCCGTCGTTGCGGCCGCGCTGGACGGCAGTGCTCATCGGCGCTGCGCGGTCCTCCTCCTCGGCGTCCTCGTCGTCCTCGCCGACGGCCATCAGCTCGGCGACGGAGATGTCGGTGTCCTTCGCGATCACGTGCTCGATGCCGAGCAGCGGGTGGTCGGAGACGTACAGGCCGAGCATCTCGCGCTCGAAGTTCAGCCTGGTCTTCTTGTCCCACTCCGCGAGGGGGATCGCGACCTCGAACGCCGCCTCGGCCTGCTCGTCGCCGCCGAAAAGGCTGTCCTGGCCGATCGCCTCGTTGCGCTTGAGGTCGATGACGGAGTCGACGGCCTGCTCGTGGATGAGCACCAGGCCCTTGCGCGGGTGGCCGAAGGAGTCGAATGCCCCGGCCTTGACCAGCGACTCGATGACGCGCTTGTTGCAGACGACGGCGGGCACCTTGCGCAGGAAGTCGGCGAAGCTGGTGAACTCGCCCTTGGACCTGCGGGTCGCGACGATCGCGTCGACGACGTTCGCGCCGACGTTACGGATCGCGGCGAGGCCGAACCGCACGTCCTCGCCGACGGCGGTGAACGTGGCGATGGACGCGTTGACGTCAGGCGGGAGGACCTTGACCCCCATCCGGCGGGCTTCTGACAGGTAGAGGGCGGACCGGTCCTTGTTGTCGCCGACCGAGGTGAGAACGGCGGCCATGTACTCGGCGGGGTAGTTCGCCTTGAGGTAGGCGGTCCAGTAGGAGACAAGGCCGTAGGCGGCGGAGTGCGCCTTGTTGAACGCGTAGCCGGCGAACGGCACGAGGACGTCCCAGACCGCCTGGATGGCGGCGTCCGAGTAGCCGCGCTCCCGGCAGCCCTTCTGGAACGGGACGAACTCCTTGTCGAGGATCTCCTTCTTCTTCTTGCCCATGGCCCGGCGGAGCAGGTCGGCCTGTCCGAGCGTGTACCCGGCGAGCACCTGCGCCGCCTTCTGCACCTGCTCCTGGTACACGATCAGGCCGTAGGTGGGCTCGAGGATCTCCCGCAGCGGGTCGGCCAGTTCCTTGTGGATCGGAGTGATCTCCTGCTGGCCGTTCTTCCGCAGCGCGTAGTTGGTGTGCGAGTTGACGCCCATCGGGCCGGGCCGGTACAGCGCGCCGAGCGCGGAGATGTCCTCGAAGTTGTCCGGCTTCAGCAGGCGCAGCAGGGTCCGGTATCCGCTCGAGTCGAACTGGAAGACACCGAGGGTGTCGCCGCGCGACAGCAGCTCGTACGTGGGCTTGTCGTCAAGCGGGAGGCCGAGCAGGTCGATCGTGATGCCCTTGTTCGACTCGATGGCCTTCACCGCGTCGGACATGATCGTGAGGTTGCGCAGGCCGAGGAAGTCCATCTTGAGCAGTCCGAGGCCCTCGCAGGTGGGGTAGTCGAACTGCGTGATCACCGCGCCGTCGGTGTTCCTTGTCCACACCGGGATGTGGTCGGTGAGCGGCTCGGCGGACATGATCACGCCGGCGGCGTGTACGCCCGGCTGACGGATCAGGCCCTCGATGCCCTTGGCGGTGTCGATGATCTGCTTGACCTCGGCCTCGGTGTTGTAGAGGTTCCGCAAGTCGCCGGCCTCGTGGTACCGGGGGTGCTCCTCGTCGAAGATGCCGGATAGCGGGATGTCCTTGCCCATCACCGCCGGGGGGAAGGCCTTGGTGATGCGGTCGCCGAGGGCGTAAGGGAAGCCGAGGACGCGGGTCGAGTCCTTGATGGCCGCCTTGGCCTTGATGGTGCCGTAGGTGATGATCTGGGCGACCTTGTCTGATCCCCACTTCTGCGTGACGTAGCGGATGACGTCGGCGCGGCCGCGTTCGTCGAAGTCGATGTCGATGTCCGGCATCGAGATGCGCTCAGGGTTGAGGAACCGCTCGAAGATCAGGCCGTGGTCGAGCGGGTCGAGGTCGGTGATGCCCATCGCGTAGGCGACGATGCTGCCCGCGGCGGAGCCACGGCCAGGGCCGACGGCGACGCCGTTGTTCTTCGCCCAGTTGATGAAGTCCGCGACCACCAGGAAGTAGGCGGGAAAGCCCATCTGCGAGATGATCGCGATCTCGTACTCGGCCTGCTTGCGGCGGGTGTCGTCGATGCCGTTGGGGTAGCGCTTGGCCATGCCCTTCCAGACCGTGTCGGCGAACAATGCGTCCTCCGACTCGAACTCCGCCGGGATGGGGAAGCGCGGCATCAGGTTCACGAACTCGAACATGCCGGCCGTGTCGACCCGGTCGGCGATCAGCAGCTGGGAGTTGCGGCAGCCGTCGCGCCAGACGTCGCTGCTGTCGACCGCGTACATCTCGGCCGGCGACTTGATGTAGTAGCCGGTGCCGTCGAACTTGAACCGGTCCTCGTCGGCGAGGGTCTTACCGGTCTGGATGCACAGCAGGAGTTCCTGCGCCTGGGCGTCGGACTCCTTGCTGTAGTGGGAGTCGTTGGTGACCACCGGGGGGAGGCCGAGCTTCCTGCCGATCTCGAGCAGGCCGTCGCGGACCCGTCGCTCGATCTCAAGGCCGTGGTCCATCAGCTCGAGGAAGTAGTTCTCCTTGCCGAAGATGTCCTGGTACTCGGCGGCTGCCTTGAGCGCTTCCTCTTCCTGGCCCAGCCGCAGCCGGGTCTGCACGTCCCCTGACGGGCAGCCGGTGGAGGCCATCAGGCCGGCGGCGTGCTCGGCGATGATCTCCTTGTCGAACCGGGCGTACTTGATCATCCAGCCCTCGGCGAACGACCGCGACGTGAGCTTGAAGAGGTTGTGCAGGCCCTCGTTGTCGCGTGCCCAGATGGTCTTGTGCAGGTAGGCCCCTGAGGCGGAGACGTCGTCGCTCTTCTGGTGCGGCTGGCCCCACAGGATGCGGTTCCTGTTGTCCCGCCGCTCGGGCGCCACGTACGCCTCGATGCCGATGACCGGGGTGACGCCGTTTTCCTTGGCCTGCCGGTGGAACTCGGCCGCGCCGTACAGGTTGCCGTGGTCGGTCATCGCCACGTGCGTCATGCCGTGCCTGGTGACCTCTTTGAACAGCTCCTTGAGCCGGGCGGCGCCGTCGAGCATCGAGTACTCGGTGTGCACGTGCAGGTGGGCGTAGGGGGTGCCGGCCATCTGCGTTCATCGCCTCCTGCTCGGTGCCGCTGTGCTGTCCCGGCTTCCGCGCACGCTCCGCGCCGCCGCTTCCGGAAAACCGGGCTGCGCGGGCGGGTGGCTGTGCCGGTGCGACTACCTTAGCCGGTTATGCGCGGGAGGTGTCGGTCCCGCGCCGGGCGGGGGGATTCGGAAGAAAGTCGCGCGGCGGCAGGGCCCGCGCCGCCCGCCGGCCGCGTGCTGTTACTTACTCGGGACCGGGGCGTCGATCCGGACTTCCCAGCGAGAACCGCGGGTGACGGTGACCCGGGCGATGGCGCGGTGCCCCACGGCGCTGCTAGGCGAGCGGAAGTTGATGCCCGCGGGATTGTCGCCGTTACCGCACGGGATATCCCACTTCAGGCCGATCGCGGGGCTGGCGAGCTGGACCTTGCCCTTGCCGATGCAGTTCAGCCAGAACACCATGTTCTGCTTGTCGGTGAAGCCGAAGTCACGCGGCGTGGTGCCGGTCTTCGCCTTCACCACCATCACGTACACCACGGCCTCGTAGCCGTTCCACCGCGTCGGCACCGGGAACGGCGCGAAGTTCGTCGACCCCGCGGGCCGCACCGGGCCGATAGCCGCTGAGTCTTCCGTGGCCCCGGGGGGCGCCGCGGAACAGCCGGCCGCCAGGACGAGCGCGGCCAGGCCGGCGCAGGCCGCGAGCGAAGTACGCAGGGGGTGGCGGATCCGCACTTTCATGCACCTTCCGGGTTAGCTTTCTGCGGCCAGGATGTCCAGGGCGTGCGCGAGGTCCTCTGGGTAGGGCGACTCGAAGGTGACCTCGCGCCCGGTGGACGGATGTTCGAATGACAAGCGGACCGCGTGCAGCCACTGCCTGGTCAGGCCTAGGTGCGCGGCGAGCACAGGGTCGGCGCCGTACAGCAGGTCACCGCAGCACGGATGGCGCAGCGCGGCCATGTGCACGCGGATCTGGTGGGTGCGGCCCGTTTCCAGCCCCACGCTGAGCAGCGAGGCCGCGCGAAACGCTTCGATTGTGTCATAGTGCGTGACCGAGGGGCGGCCGTCCGCGATAACCGCGAAGCGGCCGTCACCCGAGGGGTGGCGGCCGATGGGCGCGTCGATCGTCCCGCGCAGCGGGTCGGGGTGGCCCTGGATCAGCGCGTGGTAGGTCTTGGACACCGTCCGGTTCCTGAAGGCCTGCTTCAGCGCGCTGTACGCGGGCTCGCTCTTGGCGACCACCATCAGGCCGGTGGTGTTCGCGTCCAGCCGGTGCACGATGCCCTGCCGCTCGGCCGCTCCGCTGGTGGCCACCCGGTGCCCGGATCCCAGCAGGCCGCCGATCACCGTCGGCCCGGTCCAGCCGGGGGTGGGGTGCGCCGCGACGCCGCGCGGCTTGTCGACCACCACGATGTCGTCGTCCTCGTAGACGATCCCCATGCCGGGAACCGGTTCGGCCGCGACCGGCGGTCCGGCGCCCGGCGGCGGCAGCGTCACGGCGAGTTCGGCCCCGGCGACTACCCGGTCCGACTTCGACGTCGGCCTGCCGTCCATCAGCACGTCGCCCGCGGCGATCAGGTCGGCGGCACCAGTCCTTGAGAAGCCGAACATCCGGGCGAGGGCCGCGTCGAGCCGTTCCCCGTCCAGGCCCTCGGGGACGTAGACGAGCCGCTCCCCCACGCTCACTGCTCGGCCCGCTCCGCCGGGTCGGCCGCGTCCCGGCCGGTTTCCCGCCCGCCAGGCAGTTCCCCGTGCTCGGCGGCACCGTGCTCGTTAACGGCGCGCTCGCCGGCACCATGCTCGTTAGCACCGTGCTCGCCGGCACCGCGCTCGCCGGCACCATGCTCGTTAACACCGCGCTCGTTAACACCGCGCTCGTTAACACCGCGCTCGTTAACACCGCGCTCGCCGGCACTGCGCGTGCCGTCCAGGTGGTAGCCGCGCATGGCCAGGATCACGGTCAGGATGCCACCGCACACGATGGCCGAATCGGCCAGGTTGAAGATCGGGTAGTACCTGGGCACCACGCCGATCCAGTCGACGACGTCGCCGCGGAACAGTCCGGGTGCGCGGAAGATCCGGTCGCCCAGGTTCCCCGCGGCCCCGCCGAGCAGCAGCCCGAGGGCGATCGCCCAGCCGGTCGAGTACAGCTTGCGCGCGGTGCGTGCGATGTAGACGATGACACCGAAGGCGATGACCGTGAACACCGCGGTCTCCCCGGTGCCCACGCTGAACGCCGCGCCCGGGTTCCTGGTCAGCCACAGCTCGAAGATGTTCCCGAGCAGGTGCACCGGCTGGTCCGGCCGCAGGTGGGCCACCACGATGGCCTTGGTGGTGATGTCGGCGGCGAGCACGAACGCCGCGACGCCGGCCAGGACGGCGACCCGCCGCTTCCTGGCCGGCCCCGTGGTCAGCGGCGCAGCGGTCAGCGGCGTTCCTGGCGCTGCTTGCACGCCACGCACAGGGTCGCCCGCGGGAACGCCTGCAGGCGCGCCTTGCCTATCGGCTTGCCGCACGATTCGCACACTCCATAGGTTCCGGCCTCGATCCGCGCCAGGGCATGCTCGGTCTGCTCGAGCAGCTCGCGCGTGTTGTTGCTCAGCGCGAGCTCATGCTCCC
>Ga0335073_10000688_pt1 | contig 43924 bp, 68 predicted proteins | sample Lox_Sample_22_FD_207093 | JGI IMG/M metagenome (GOLD analysis project Ga0335073, IMG submission 207093) | Soil microbial communities from Loxahatchee National Wildlife Refuge, Florida, United States - Lox_Sample_2.2 | ecosystem: Environmental > Terrestrial > Soil > Wetlands | place: USA...
CACTTCGACGGCAAGGTGTGGCGCTGCGTGGTCCGGTGCTCGGACTACGCGATGCCCGGCGGCAACCAGATCCGCGCGCACGGCCACACCGCCGGCGGCGTGTCGACGCGCAACGTGATGTTGCACCTCGATCCCGACGGCTGGAAGATCGAGACGATGTTCGCGATGGCCGAAGAGGATGGCTACCGTCGGAGCGATCAGGTCATCCGCGGCTACGAGGACATGCGGCTGTTCTGGACCGAGAAGTTCGGGCTACAGGGGATCGCGGCGTCCACGCACCTGGCCCGAACGACGAAGTTCTCGAAGCATCCCGAGCAGGTCGTGGTCTCGTTCCGCACCGATGGCAGCGATCCATCCGATCCATCATCGTACGACATCGTCAAGGTCGAGCCGATTCGCGGCGAGAAGTGGGACCGGCCCCAGAAGAACTGGTCACCCTTCGACGGTGCCACGGAGCCGATGTTCCTCTACTCGATCGAGCGGGGCATCGTCGCGACGATGGAGGGCCCCCAGGCCGATGACGACGCGCTGGTCGAGCCCGATGGCCATGCGGGTCCGGCCAAGGGGCCCGGGCATCCCGTGCGCCACGACCTGCGCCGCACGATGGTGACCAATCAATCGAGCGGCGTCGTGAACGGGCGCCGCGTGATGCCGCCCTCAGCGACCGAGAGCAAGATCGTCGCGACGGTCGCCCGCAACGAGGCCAAGATGCTCAACGGCGGCAAGAACCGCTACTCGGGCCTCCGCGGCGGAACGCAGCTCGCGTACATCGGCGCGATCGACGGCGCCGCCGATGGTGCCGATCTGTGGCTGGGCGTGGGCCACGAGATGGTGATCCGCAGCGGCAAGAAGTTCTACTGGCACCGCTTCTACGCGGTCGACAGCGGCGGGACGATGGTCATGCGCTCGGGGCCCATCAAGCTCGCGCCCGAGGGCATCGAGTTCGCCGCCGGCATGGCCATCGCTGGCGATCGGGTCGTGATCTCGTTCGGCGTCGACGACGCGCTGTGCCGGCTCGGCGAGACCAGCCTCGAAGACATCATCTGGTGCCTCGAGCAGGTCCGGCCCGAAGATCGGACGGTCGCGCCGCTCATCAAGCACAAGACGTCGCCGCCACGCATCTTGCTGGGGACCAGCGGCGTCAACAAGACCCAGCAGGGACGCCCGATCCTCCGAGGCGAATAGCGCATGTCCGAGCTCGGCGATCTGTCCCCGTTCATGGCCAAGGTCCGCGACAGCCGCTACCCCGGCGCGTGGCCTTCGGTCGAGAAGTGCCAGGTCCTGTCCGCGCTGGTGATCGCGTTCCACCCCGACCTCGCGGTCGAGATCGGCGTGTGGAAGGGGGACTCGCTGGTGCCCGTGCTGATGGCGATGTCGCTCATCGGGCACGGGCGCGCGGTCGCGATCGACCCATGGTCGGCCGATGCGTCGATCGCGGGCCAGGACGGTCCCAACCACGAGTGGTGGGCCAAGGTCGACCACGAGGCCATCTACAAGGAGTTCGCAGATCGCCTCACCAAGGAGGCGCTCTGGGACCGGTGCCAGGTCCTTCGCAAGGCGTCCCGGGATATCGATCCGGTAACGCTGGGCCCCATCGGGCTCCTACACGTCGACGGCAACCATGGCGAGGAGGCCTTCGCCGACATCGCTAACTACGGTCGGCAGGTGCCGGTGGGCGGCGTCATGGTGCTCGACGACCTCGACTGGGCGGGCGGCGCGGTGCGGCGCGGCATGGAGCACGCCGTGCAGTGTGGTTTCCGCGTGCTCTTCACCCTGGGCACCGGCTGCGTTCTGCAGCGGATCGCCGTCTGATACCCTGGAGAGACCGCCATGGCGCACGGTAATGGTGCCGCTGATCACCCCTTCCTCGAAGCACGGCACGTCGACAACCTGACTGAGGCAACGCGCACCCTGTCGCGGCACATCTCGACCTTCAACGAGATCGCCAAGGAGCAGCTCGCGACCACCAAGGCCTTCATGGAGGTCGCCAAGCAGCAGACCGAGGCGCTCCGCGACCTCACGAGCATCCTGCGCAGCGATGGCATCGTCCGCAGTGGCAACACCGTGCCGATCTCGCCGCCGCCTCCACCGGCGCCGCCCACCGCATCGACCAAGGTGGCAGCGGTATCGACCACCGCGGCGAAGATCAACCGACGTCGGTGATTCCTCGCTCGGCCAGGATCGGCCGAGACCGCCTCGCCACTGACTTGTAGCCACAACGTGTCAGACCCCCGCCCTACGCTCCGCGCCCATGCGCATCGGAGTGATCGGGCATCATGGGGTTGTCGGCAGTGCCATCCGCCACGGCTTCGAACGCCTGGGGCATCACGTCGTGGGGGTCGACCCCAAGGCGCCGTCGACCAGCCTCGCCGATGTCCGGGGCACGGACATCACCTTCATCTGTGTCCCCACACCCCAGCGCTCGGACGGCTCGTGCGACACATCGATCGTCGAGGAGACCGTCCACCAGCTCGCCGAGTACCGCTACGGCGGCATCGTGGCGATCAAGAGTACGATCACCCCGGGCACGTCCGCCGCGCTCGCCGCTGCGTACGGCCACCTCAACATCACGTTCGTGCCCGAGTTCCTGCGCGAGCGGTGCGCGTTCTCGGACTTCTACGAGCACCATGACCTCCTGGTGATCGGCATCGGGCCCGGCGGGCTAGGCGCCGCCGCTGCCGAGGCGATCACCGACGCCCATGGCCATCTGCCCAAGCAGGTCGCGGTGATGTCGCGGACCGAGGCCGAGCTCTGCAAATACTTCAGCAACCTCTTCAACGCGCTCCGCATCGTCTTCGCCAACGAGTTCGCCGAGGTCGCCACCGTGCTGGGGTGCGACTACGCGAAGATCAAGCGCGCGATGGTCGCGCGGCCCGGGATCCCGGACGCCTACCTCGACGTCAGCGACACGTTCAAGGGCTTCGCTGGCGTGTGCCTGCCCAAGGACACCGCAGCCTTCGCTCATCTGGCCCGGAAGCTCTGCCCGCACTTGGCCCTGTTCGAGACCATCGTCGAGGACAACAAGAAGTTCACGGCCTCGGTCCCGCCCGGGATGAGGGCCTGAGGACGCGATGACCCGCGCAACCTACGACCGGACCATCGTCATCACCGGCGCAGCGGGCTTCATCGGCCTCCACCTCGCGCGGCACCTTCGCGGGTCGTCACCCAACGCGCGGATCGTGCTGATCGACAATTTCCAGCGCGGCGAGCGCGATGCGGACTACCGCCAGTTCTGGCACGAGCACGCGGATCACCTGCTCGAGTTCGATGTCGACCTGACCTGCTGCGAGGCGGTCGGCGAGGTCGGCAACTTCCTGCAGTGGAAGATCGACGACGTCTACCACCTGGCCGCCGTCAACGGCACCGCCGCGTTCTACGACCGCCCTGCGGATGTGCTCGATACCAACGTCCGCACCCTCCAGAACGTGCTCGACCTCATCAAGCTCGCGCGCGGCCACACCGGCGACCAGCCGCCGCCGCGGCTGCTCTTCACGTCCTCGAACGAGGCCTACGCGGGCGCGCTGGAGGCCTTCAAGCACCTACCCATCCCGACGCCCGAGCGTGTCCCGCTGGTGATCGCCGACCCCTACAACCCGCGCTGGTCGTACGCAGCGTCCAAGCTCGTTGGCGAGCTGATGGTGATCCACACCGCCAAGCGCGACGGCTTCCCTGCGGTGATCGTGCGCCCGCACAACTTCTACGGGCCACGTAGCGGGACCGGGCACGTCATCCCGCAAATGCTCCGGCGCATCCAGGACCGCGTGGACCCGTTCCCGATCGCGGGGCACAACGAGACGCGGTCGTTCTGCTACATCGCCGATGCGGTAGACGCGATCGCGCGCGCGATCGAGGTCGCCAGCGTGGAAGTCCCGACGTTCCACATCGGCTCGACCAGCGAGACCCGCATCGGCGCGCTCGCGCAGATGCTGTTCATGCTCGCGCGGTGGGAGCCCGCGAGCATCGACTACAAGACCTCGCCGCCCGGGAGCGTCGCGCGGCGCCTCCCCGACGTGACCAAGATCGAGGATGTCATCGGCTGGTCGGCGACGACCTCGCTGCACGACGGCCTCGCGCGGACGGCAGAGTGGTACTGGCGGTAGCATCGTCTCGAGCGTCGTCCGGCGCATGGTCTCGCGAGGAGATCTCCGAGCAGGGTGTTGCCTCGGTTTCTAATCGTCGCCGAGGCGCGTGTCCCGACATGAAACAAAGCCGGACGACGCTCGCTCTTGTGCTGGCCCGGGATCGGATGCCCGGATGCCCGTTGCATCTGTAGCTACGTTGTGGCACTGATGGGCGGGTGACACGCAAGCGGATCATCGTGACGGGCGGACATGGCGCGATCGGCAAGTGGATCGTCCGCGAGCTCGCCAAGGCAGCGACATCGGAGGTCACGATCGACCCCACGGACCAGATCCTGGACATGCGCCGGCTCGGCGACGTGACCTCGCTCTGTGCGGGCGCGACGCCCATCGATGCCGTGATCTTGGCGGCAGCGACCAACTACCGTGCCCAGACCGGCGCGCCGTTCGAGCACGCCGTGTCGGACCTCGAGATGACCACCAACGTGCTCCGCGTGCTGAGGCAGCGGACCCAGCAACCGCCGCCGCACGTCGTGTTCTTGTCCTCGGCCACGGTCTACGAGCGCGCGAACCCCGCGCAGGTGGGTCGACTGGCTGAGACTGCGACCAGCCGCGCCGCGCTGCCGGAGGGCGCAATCGGCATGACCAAGCTCGTGCTGGAGAGCCTGATCCGGATGTGGGCGCTGCAGTACGGCGGCACGTATACGATCTGGCGCCTCTTCAACGTCGTGACCCCGGACGAGCCGCACGATGTCCCTGGCCACATCCAGACTGACCTCTACCACCGCCTGTTCGTCAACCACGATCCGGTCATCCACGCCAGCACGCAGCAGCGACAGTTCACGTGGGTGGGCGATGTCGCCGCCGCGATCGCGCGGTACCTCCACCACGAGCGAGCCCGAAACAAGATCTTCAACCTGGGGTCCGGGGATGCGCGATCAGTGCGTGATCTGGTGGTCGCGATGCTCCGCGCGGGCCGCGAGCGTGACATGCTGCCCGCCGACTACAACCCGCAGATCGTCGATGTCTCCGATGGCCGCGAACGCCCCCAGGATGCCGGCATCGACACCACCAACGCCCAGTGGATGCTGGAGTGGTCTAGCACCACCGACTTCCAGACCACGATCGACCACTTCGTCGAAGGCAAGCGCACAAGGTGGCCAAGCGCGTGATGGAGACCCAATGACGCGTCGGAACGGCATCTCCAACTTCGGGTACCTATCCCCTGCGATGCTCCACAACCCGCCTGGGTCAACGCCGACGCTCGTCCGCGCGGACCGCCGCGCGCGCCGCAAGGCCAAGATGCGGCTGCGCAAGCGCCACCGAACCTGGTCGGCGCGCAGGTCGAGGCAATCGCGGTGATCACAGCGGTCAACCCATGATCGCGCGCACCATGCGCAGTTGCCGTCTCTGCCTCGAGCGCGGTCACCTCGTGCCCGTGATCGATCTGGGCCACCATCCGCTCGCCGACCGGTTCCTGACCGCCGACCAGGTCCGCGAACCCGAGATCGCCTACCCGCTCAAGCTCCGGCTGTGCACCGCGTGCGGCTACGTCGGGACGGACTACCTAGTGCCGGCGCCGACGCGCTACGCCGATCCGGAGGTCGCCTACAGTTACACCGCAGGCAACTCGGCGGTGTCGCGCGCGCACTTCGACGAGCTGGCGGAGGCGATCGCGCAGCGTGTGCCCGCGTCGGCGATGGCGATCCGTGGGGAGGGCCGGCTCGTGGTCGATGTCGGCGGCAACGATGGGACCCTCCTGCGCGCGATCAAGGACCGATGGCCCGGGATCGCGGTGCTCAACGTCGAGCCATCGCCCGCGATGGCCGAACTCGCCGAGCAGAACGGCACCCCGACGCACGAGGGGTTCCTGGGCGGAGGCCTCTTCGAAGATGCCTCGCTGGTCGTCACGACCAACTGCCTGAACCACGCCTCCGATCCACTCGACTTCATCCATCAGGTCCACGACGGCCTGGTCGATGGTGGCTGGTTCGTGATCGAGGTGCCATCCGTGCAGCACCTGGTCGCCGATGGCGCGTGGGATACCATCTACCACGAGCACGTCTCGTACTTCACGCCGGAGGCGCTCGTGAGCGTTCTGGCCGCGGAGGGGTTCGGCGCGATCGAGTTCTCCGAGAACAGCTACCAGGGCGGCACGGTGCGGATCTGGGCGCGCAAGGGCATCGTCGGGATCGACGACAACGTGCGGACCCGCGCGCACATCGCGTCATCGCGAAACACCGAACTGGGCTGGGCCGAGCTCGCCATCCGCGCGGGGCTCACGCGGCGATCGCTCACCCAGCAACTCCTGGAGGCGTCGCAGGACGGCGAGCCCGTGTTCGCGATCGGCGCCGCCGCCAAGGGGAACACGCTCCTCAACTACTGCCGCTTCGACGACAAGTGGATCATGGCGATCGCCGACTCCTCGCCGCACAAGATCGGCAAGTACGCCCCGGGGAGCCACATCCCCATCATCCCGGAATCGCAGGTGCCCACGCGCGCGCGGGCGCTGATCTTGCCCTGGAACATCGCGCCGTTTCTCCGGGACAAGCTCGCGCCGCTCCGGCTGCGCTACCTCCGCTACCATCCCCAGGCGCCCACATGAAGCTCGCCCACCTCCCCATCAACCACCGCGACGACCGCGGCACCATCCGCGACATCTTCCCGTCGGCCGCGCCCGAGTGCGTCACGGTCATCACGAGCGAGGTGGGAGCGGTGCGCGGCAACCACGTGCACGATCAGTCCACGCAGTACATCTACGTGATCGAGGGCGAGCTCGAAGCGTGGTGGCGCGACCCCGCCACCGGCAAGGTCTGGCTCGAACATCTCGGGCCCGGCGACCTCATGACCCACGATCCGGGCGAAGAGCACGCGTACCGGGCTACCGCGCCCACGACGTTTCTGGCGTTCGCCCAGGGCATCCGCAAGGGTACCGACTACGAGAAGGACACGCGCCGGGTCCCGTCGCTGATCGACGCGTGGCGAGCGCAGCAGGGCGACCAGAAGTGACCGCCGCACCGATCACCTGCTCGTGCTCGGTCCTGATCCCGTCGCGGGCGCGTTACCCGCGGCTTGTAAAGACGATCGATTCGGTGTTCGCGACCGCTGCCGATCCGCGCCGCGTGGAGGTGATCATCCGACTCGATGACGACGACGAGTCATCGCTTCGCCATCTTGAGAACCTCGTGCGCTGGCCCAAGATCGACATCATCGTGGGTCCGCGACGCAACGGCTACGCGTCGCTCTCGGAGTTCTACGAGGAGTGCGCCGACCGCGCGCGCGGCGCGTGGCTCTGGGTGATGAATGACGATGCGATCATCGACAGCGCGAACAAGTACCCGCGCCTCGATGGGCGTGCGTACCCGATGCAGACGAAGCGCTGGGACGAGATGCTCGCGGAGCTCTCGTCCGCCGACCGCATCCTGATCCAACCCGAGCTCTACAAGCTGGGTGGGAGTGGCTACTGGGACTGCGAGGGCGGCGCCTTCCCCATCGTGTCCAAGGACTGCTGGCGGCGCGTTGGTCATGACCACATCGGGCACCCGATCGATACGTGGTTCGATCAGGTGCTGCGCGTCCAGAACGGCTGGCGCACGCACTTCCTGACCGGCTGGGCGGTCGTGCACGATCGCGACACGGACGACGTGCTGGCCAAGCACCGCGAGATCACGCCCAAGTGAACGCGGTCCCTGGTTCGGGATTGAAGATTCCAGCGACTGAGACTTCTACGAGCGTCCCGCATCGTACGCGCTCGGCATGAGATCGCCGAGACATCGAGCCAACCTGCCTAGGGTAAACTTGCCCCGAATGACCAAGTTCGCGATCGCCTACATCACAGGACGCGAAGACCCGCGCCTCGACTGGCTCGTCGACGGCATCTCGGATGGGGCCCATCCCAACGACGAGATCACGCTGATCGTCATCGACCAGCTCGCGGCGTGGGACAAGGCGCGCGAGGTCCGGCAACTCGGCTTCCGCGAAACCCCCGCGATCCAGCGGGTGATCCACGCCGCGCCAAAGCCGAACCCCTGGTCGGGGCCGCACCGCATCACCAGCCGCGAGTGGTGGAGCAAGTCCAACAGCGCGAACACGGCGATCGTGCTGTGCCCACCAGACGTGCCGTATGTTGTGTTTATCGACGATCGCTCCAAGCTCGGTCCCCACTGGCTCGAAGCGGTCCGCAAGGGCAATCGCGAGCGCAAGTCGGTGCTCGCCGGCGCGTACGAGCGCATCGAGACCATCGACGGCCAGGCGAAGATCACGCACGACCACCGGCGCAAGCACTTCCCGCAGGGCAAGACCGGATGCCCAGGCGGCTGGTGCTACGGGTGCACGATCGCGCTGCCGATGGCCTGGGCGCTCGAGGTCAATGGCTTCGAGGAAGGCTGCGACAGCCTGACCGGCGAGGACTACACGTTCGGGCTCATGCTCGCCAACCGTGGCCATCGGATCGACTACTCCACCGATCTCTTCATCACGATCGACCGCACCGCTGGCAACGCCTCGTGCAAGGGCGCCTATGCGTGCACCGACAAGGGCGTGAGCCCCAACGACAAGAGCCACGCCGCACTCAAGCGGTTCGGTGGCCGATCGCGGACCGATCCGGCGCTGACCCCAGACCTCCGCTCGCTGCGCGCGCTGTGGCACGTCCAGAAGATGGGCGATGGCACGTGGCCGCGCCCCGATCCGAACATGCGGGATTGGTTCGACAACGAGTTGGTTCGTGACATGAAGCCGCCGCCATGAGAGTCCACGCTGTCTGGACATTGAACGGCACATTGATGTCCGATGTCCGTACCTATCGGCGAGCTCGTGCTGCAGGTGGAGTGCCCATGCGGCGCGAAGATCGGTGAATCGTGCGGGGATCGGCCGCAAGTGGTCGAGCCGATGGTGCTCACGCGCGCGGGCCGGATGTACGGCGTGCGGATGTCGCGCATGGCCGCTCTGCGGCGGGTGCACGCACGCCATGTGGTCGACGCTTCCGTAGCGTAGGATGTGCCCATGGGGTTCGCGGTCGGTATCCCGTACTTCCGCATCCGCGAGGACATCTTCCGCGAGACGATCGCGGGCATCCGCGCCAGCTCGCGGCGCCCCGACCGCCTCATCATCGTGGTCAACGGCGGCACGCTGCCGTCCATCCCCGACCTCGGCGCGCTCGTGCTCTTCCAGCGCTCGAACATCGGCGTGGCCGCTTCGTGGAACCTCATCATGCGGACGGCCAAGCGCGATCCGACCATCACGCAGGTCGTGCTGCTCAACGATGACTGCAAGGTCGCGCCGGATAGCCTGGCCAAGCTGGTCGACGATCCATGGTCGGTCGTGCTCGCGCACTGGTTCTCGTGCTGGAAGCTCGCGATGCGGACCTGGGAAGAGGTCGGTCCCTTCGACGAACAGTTCTGGCCCGCCTACTTCGAGGACGCCGACTACCGCGCGCGGCTCGATCGCGCGGGTATCATTCCGGTGGAGTGGCCCATGGAAGAGACCGCCACGGCGATCCCGGGCCGGACCCGCAAGCCGAGCGGCATCGAGCATGGATTCTGGGCCGGCCCGCACGAGCATCGCGGATGGCACGGCGAGCAGCTCGCGGTCTTCAACCGCTGCATCGAGTCCAACCGCGCGCGGGTCGTCGCGAAGTGGAACGCCGATCCGGACGAGCTCAAGTGGAACAAGGCGGACGGCCCCAACGCCTACCGCGAGCCGTTCAATGGCGCGCCCGATCCGGGCATCGGGGGCAGGTCCGTTCCCAACGCCTCGATCTTGGATCGCGAGATCCCGCGCGCGCCGACGAAGACCCTTCCACCGCCCGCCGCGACCAAGCGGCCGTCTGTCACCGGGGCCGGGCGAGGGCGACGAGCATTCCATTCGGGTTTGGCGGGGCGGCGCCGTCCTGGGTCGGATGGACGGTGATCTCGTAGCCCGCGAGCCGCGACTGGATCTGCTCGAGCGTTGGCCAGTCCCTGGGGTTGAAGGCGACCCCGCCATGACGCCGATCGGCGCGATCAATGAACATGAACGCGTCATCGATCAGGATGGCTGGCGGGATCTCCCAGGGCTGGGACATGATCGCGTCGAGCTCCCACAAGAGCGGGCACTCGCCATACTGTGGGTGACGCTCGTCGGCGCCGCCGCTGTAGTGGGCATCGAGCCAGAACGTCGTGCTCCGCGCGGGGTTGATGACGGCGGACAGGAGCATCGGGCTCGCACCCAGCACGATCTGCACGCGGCGATCGCCAGCAAACCGCCGCATCGCGATGTCGTAGGCGACGCGGTTCATCTCGATCGAGACGCACCGCTTGTATCCCTGCACGAGCGCGGACGCGACCCCATCGCCATGGTAGGTCCCCGTCTCGATCCACACGTCCGTCAGAGGCACGTGCGATGGTCTCTTGTAGAGGCTCACGGGCAAGACGGTACCAGCGCGCTGACCGTTTGACAATTCCGCAAACTGGCACCACACTGTGCTCGATGCCATCCGACCGGCCGCTCACTGGTGCCGCGCTCCGCAAGGCCGTGATCGACCACATCACGACCGGACGCGTCACCTTCAGTGCGCACGCATTGGCGCGCCTGAAGGAGCGCAAGGTCACTGCGCTCGAAGCGACCAGGGTGCTTCGTTCCGGTGCGCTGACCTACGAGGCGACCGAGCGCGGTCGCCATCGCTACCTCGCATCGAGCACCCGGATCGCGATCGTCTTCACGTTCGAGCACGGTCTGATCGTTATCACCGTGATCGTGAAGGGGTGATCAACATGCACTGCCTCAACTGCAACCACATCATGAAGAAGATCACGCTGGATCGGTACCCGTACGACACGTGCGGGCTGCCGATGGTGACCGTGCACGACGTGGAGAAGTACGAGTGCCCATCGTGCGGCGACGAGATGACCTCGTTCTGGGCGATCGCCGACCTCCACCGCGCGATCGCGATCGCGATCGCGATGAAGCCCGAGCGTCTCTCCTCACCGGAGGTACGCTTCCTTCGGGACAACCTGGGCATGACGAATCAGGACTTCGCGCGGGCGATGGGGGTCACGCAGCACCAGACCTCGCGATGGGCAACGAGCGCGCCGATCAGTTCGTCTGCCGAGCGTCTGCTCCGCCTGCTCGCGGTCGGCGCTGCCGGCAAGTCCGGCAAGGAGAGCGCTCGGCTGGTCGACATGATCCTGTCCGGGTCGTGCGCGCACGGAGCACGGAAGGACGCCAAGATCGATGTGGTGCGCCGCGGCGGTCACTGGACCGCGACGCTGACCGGCTGACGTACCAGCTCGGCGGGGATCTGATCGCCGAGACAGACAGCGCACCGTGCACCATAACCGGTGTTATGATCGGTAACGTCTTCGCAAGGGCCAGCCCGCAAGGGTGCGATGTCGACCCGACCGATGGGCACGCTCAGTCTGTGTGGCTGGGGTGACTCCGACTAGGCCCGCTGATCCACGCCAGAACACCGCCGATCGGTCCGGCGTGTTCGCTATGACCGCTCGACGGTCCCATCGCCGAGCCTACTGGTACGGTCCCGCGCTCGACACGGCCCCGCGCCTCGCCTACGATCCGGCTATGACCATGACGTTCACCGAGCTCCTCGGCGGCGCGGCCATGTTCGGCGTCGCGGGCTGGGGCATCGAGAACGCCCTCTTCGGTCCGCGGTACTCCGCCGCGTTCGGCGGTACGCACGTCCCGTTTCTGCCCGTCTACGCGCTCGGTGGCGCCACGGTTCTGGCGCTCGCGCCCACGCTCAAGGCCCAGAACATCCCCTGGCCGCTCCGCGGCGCCGCGTACGCGGGCGTCCTGACCGGGGTCGAGTGGGCGGGCTGCCAGGTCGATCGGCACACGCTTGGGGCCAAGTCCTGGGACTACGATCACGAGGAGTCGCTCGACGGTCACGGCTGCATCGACTGGAAGCACGCGGTCGCGTGGGGGGTCCTTGGGCTCATCGCCGAGCAATTCGCGATGGGCACCGGCTCGCCGCGCGAGCGGTAGCGGCGTGCGGCTCTAGCCCATCACGTAGCGCGTCCAACCGATGTAGGATCGGGCGCATGTCACCCGAGGAACCGACTTCGCCCGATCGGCTGCGTCCGCAGGTCTCGTCCGGTCGCCGCATGCTGATCGCACAGGTCGCGGTCATGATGGTGGGCATCGTCATGGTAGCGCTGCTCGCGCACTCCGAATCGGAGCGTCGAGCGCGGTTGCGGCGCATTCACGTGTGGACGCGCGATGACGATGGCATCCCCTACATCATCGCCGAGGATGTCGTGATCCAGGACGGTCCCGAACCGGCCGTCGGTCTCTACTGGTACGCAAGCTTCGATCCGACGACCGGCGCAGGGATGGCGGCGCCACTGAACCAGTTGCTCGTGCGTACCGACATGCCGAGCATCTACTACAAGAGCGGCGTCGCGAACACGGCGTGGACCCAGATCGGGATCTCGGGTGGCGGATCGGGCGTCGCGGTCACGGGCGGCTGTGGCTCGGGCAACGTGTGCTACGGCAACGGGCCAACGAGCATCACCGGATCGGCAACGTTCACGACGGATGGCTCTGGGGATGTCGACGTGAACAGCATCACGGTGAACACCGGGCAGTTGTTCCCAGCAGGCAACGCAATTGAGTTCGCGACGTTCGGCGGCGGCGGGAACATCTTCGTTGGCGGAGGTGGCTCGCAGTTTCTGGGCTCGAGCTGTTGCGGCTACGCCAGCAACACGGCGGTCGGCTACAACGCGCTCGATCTGTGCGTCGATTGCTATGGCAATACGGCTGTCGGGTACAACGCGCTCGGGTCGGACATCGGCGGATCGGGCGACGAGTTCGGATCCAACGTCGCGATCACCTCCACTGCCGTGGGATACGGCTCGCTCGGCAACGCAACCGCCAGCGTCGACAACACGTGCATGGGCTACCTGTCTTGCGAGTTCGTCAGCACGGGTCGCGAGAACACGATCGTGGGCGTCGAGACCGCAGGCACGTGCACGACGTGCACCGACAACGCGGTCTATGGCAACGGAGCAGGCAACGGGATCACGTCGGGCAGCGAAAACACGTGCCTGGGTCCGGAAGCGGGATGTGGCTCCGGCAGCGCGCAGTACAACGTCTCGGTCGGCTTCGAAGCGGGCGGTGGCATCGGCTTTGGAAGCTCCAACGTCGCGATCGGCGTGTTCTCGATGAACGGCAGTGGCGCACCTTCGGTGGACACGTCGGTCGCGGACACGTGCGTGGGTGACAGCTCGTGCATCCAGATGCGATCGGGAAGCTTCAATGCGGGGATCGGAGACTTCGCGCTCGCGACCGTGCAGACGGGCAACGAGGACAGCGCGCTCGGCGATCACGCATGCGGGCTCGCCGCGAACGGGCTTTCGAACGACACGTGCGTCGGCGCGTTCTCGCTCGAGGGCGATACCGGCGGGTTCAATGTCGGCATCGGCTACAACGCTGGCGCGGGAATCACCGGCGGCGTCGGTAACACGGTGGTCGGCTACGACACCGTGGACACTGGCATCGGGACAGGAAACTTCAACACGGTGATCGGCGCCGAGATCAACACGCTCGGCACGATCTCGAACGCGCTGATCCTCGGCGCTGGCGGCGGCGGCGCCGGCGCCGTGCTGCTCTACCAGACGGTGACCATGATCATCGATGGCCGTAACGCACCGTCGGTGAATAACGGTACGCTTGCCACCGGGTCGACGAACGCGGCAGGTCGCGTGACGGGCGTCGGCAGCAACAACACGACCATCACGTTCGGCGCATCGCTGACATTCAGCCACGACGACATCTGCCACGCGCAGGGCGAGGGAAGCGCGAGCTTCGGGATCGGCTTCTCCTGGACCCCGAGCACGACGGCGCCGACCGTGAGTTGCTGGACGACAAGCAACGGCTCGGCGGCGACCTGTCCGTCGTTCCGTTACTGGTGTCCGGGGTTCTGATGTCCGGCCTTCCGCGCACGATCGACAAGCCATGGGGGCACGAGCTCCTCTGGGCCAAGACCGATCGCTACGTCGGCAAGATCCTCCACATCCGCGCGGGCGAGTCGCTCTCGCTACAGTACCACTCCATCAAGGACGAGACGATCATGGTGATCGTCGGCCGCATCCGGTTCGAGGGTTCCGAGCTCGGCGAACGCACCATCGATCGCGAGCTGGTGCCCGGCGAACCGGTCCACGTCCCGCCCGGGATGGTGCATCGGATGTCGGCGATCGAGGACTCGCAGGTGCTCGAGGTCAGCACGCCCGAGCTCGAAGACGTGGTGCGGCTGGAAGACAAGTACGGGCGCGCCTAGATCCAACGATCAGGCGACATCACGTCTCGGCGGGACCCGCCGAGCGAGCATCAGAAGACTCCGGATTGGGGTAGCATCCGCCCATGGCTACTTCCACGACCCCTCCGTCGACTCCTGCACCCACGCCCGCGCCTGCCCCCGTTCCTGCGCCGGTGAAGCCAGGCTGGAAGACCAGCGAGTTCTGGCTGTCCAACGCTGCGCTGCTGCTGTCGTACCTGTTCGCGACCAACGTGATCCCGACCACCGGCACGGCCGAGAAGCTAGCGGTGATCGCCGCATCGGTCCTGACCTCGCTGGGCTACACGGTCGTCCGCGGCGCGGTGAAGTCCAACGCGATCCGGGCAGCGCGTCTAGTGGCAACCACCGGGATCGGCTTCCTGATGGTGTTCGCCATCGGCTCGATGGTGCTGTCCCAGAGCGGCTGCGCCACCGCCAAGTCGATCGGCGCCTGCACGATCTCGACGCTCGAGGGCACGGGATCGGGCGGCCAGTCGGTGCTGACCCAGGTCGAAGGCGACCTCCTGTCGGCCCAGTACCTGGCCGCGCTGGAGAGCACCGCGGTCGCGGTCGGTGATGCGGTCGTCAACTGCGCGCTCACCGCGATCCGCGACCTCACCGCCGCCGAGCTCGCCAACCTGGTCGGCTCTGGTTCGAGTGGTAGCGGCTCGGCGGCATCGCCAGCGGTCGCCCACGACCTCGCGACCGCGCAACTGCTCCACGATCGAGCGGTCACCGCGCTCAAGGCGCGCGGCCAGTAGCGTGGCGCTGTAGCTACACTGTAGCGACAGGTTGACAGGCGCGGCGCGCCGCGCGGACGGTTCCGAGATCTTGGACATGGCCCGGGAGTTGTAGCTACAACTGGGCATGACCAAGAAGATCATCGCGACACGTAAGCGTGCACTTACGGATGCCGAGATCGAGAGCAAGGCATCCGACATCGCGCACCTCGCCTTGATGCGTCGTCTCAAGGCTGCCAAGCGCGGCAAGAGCGTCCATGGTCACGGCGTTGCCGACGTGCAGTTCTGGTGTCGTGCCTACCAGCGCGCCGCCCGTCGCTTGATGGCCGACCCGGCGCCGGACGTGCGGTCGTGAACCACTTCGGTCGCATGGTCATAACGATGTGGGTCGTGTTCCTTGCGGGCGCACTGCTCGCGCTCGCGGCTTGCGGCATCGATTCAGCGCCGATCGCGGACGGCGGTGCATTACCGCCATGCCCGCCCGACACCGAGGCGCTCTGCACGCGCGCGGGCGTGTGCACCATCGACGGCATGCAGTGTCAGGAGGGCAGCGGCGGCGGCTTCGGACACCCGGACGCGCGCCCCATCGACGCTGAGCCCGTCCGCCCCGATGTCGGCGTGCTGCCCGCGTGCTCCACCGCGTGCGGCTCGGACCAGCAGGTCACGCCCTGGTGCATCGACGGTTCGTACTGGTGGAGTTACTGCCTGCCTTCGTATGAGATGTGCGAGGACGGCTCCGCGACGTGCGGGTAGGATAGGCGTCATGCCGATCCCGAAGAGACCGAGCAAGCGTGAGGCGACGTTGGCCCACATGCGCATCGCGGGTTACGCTGGCGATCGCGCGGCGTGGACGCGACTCCTTGTGGAGAATCGAATCAGCTACGAGACGGCCAAGGAGGCATGGCGGCAGGGCGAAGCGATGAAGGCTGCGGGCGTTCCACGATCGCGGTAGCCGCTCGGCGGCACGATCGCCGAGACTCCATGGACGTAAGGACACACCGCCGAGACATCCTGCGCTCGGGGGGTCACCGCCGAGATAGCCAGAGAAGACACGATGGCCAACCAACTCCAAGCCCAGTTCGTCGACCTCGCCCAGGAGGACAGCGTCACCGCCGCGCAGGTGACGCAGCTGCAACAGGAAGGTCCGCCGTGGACCGGCGTCTCGATGCAGTGCTCGAATGGCCTCTACACGTACGCCGACTGGTTCGGCGCGGTGTGGAAGGCGGCGGGGCCCGGCGACCATAACCCGAATTATGGTCGGTCGACGTTCCGCATGGCCTACCACTACTTCGTGTGCGTCTCCCCCGGATCGACCGCCGAGGAGGTCGCCGCGAATGGTGTCAAGCAGGCGAACATCGCGTGCGATGCGGTCGCCGCCGCAGGCGGCTGGGCCACGGGCGACCTCGCGATGGGGGTCGACATCGAGAACGGTGAGCAGCCCGAGGGGCTGACCGCCACGGACGTCACGGGCGGGGTCACCGCGTTCGCGGACCAGGTCCTCGCGCGCACCGGGCGTCGCCCCATCCTGTACGGCGGGTCGCTCATCCGCGCACTGGGCATCACCTCGCGCATGGGGTGCGCCTACTACTGGTTCCCGGAGTGGTCGCCCGAGCTCGACTGGACGCTCGTGCAGCGAGCTGGCTGGGACGAGGCCTCGACCCTCTTGTGGCAGGACGTCGGGGACGGCAGCCCGACTGCGCCACCGGGATACTCCCACATCACGCCGATTGGCGGCAACCTCGACATCAGTACGATGGTGCTCGGCAACATGCCGTACGACCAGCAGATCCCATGGCTGGTCGCCTACTGCGCGCAGGCGAAGACCGCGTAAGGGAGCGACGATGGCGCTCAAGTCACGCACCGGGCAGATCGACTACGACGACGGTCGTGTCGAGCAGGCTCGCTTCTACTACTCCGACGACGAGCCCGAACCGCAACAAGAGCACCTCCATTCGGATCGGCACGTGACGTGGACCGAAGCGGACGGCACCATTGGCATCCGCCGCGGCACCGTGGTCTCGGTCGGTGCCTCGCCGACCTATCGAAGGGCTACGACGCGATCGACTGGAACTAGGTGTGAAGTTGAAGCTACCCATCATCATGATGTGGCCATCCCCGCCGGTGCCACGACGGTCAGCGCGCGTCCCTGCCGGCGCTGTGCGGTCGACGGTTCCCGGGCTGTGCCGCCGCGCGGGCATCGAGGTCCGCGCGACGACCGACCGGCCGGTCATTGTGTTCCGCGGTCGCCGCAGTGTCCGCACGCTGGCGGCGGACTATGTCGCGGTTCCGTGCTCACCGAGGTCTGCCGAGGGCGCGCTCCGCGCGCTCGAAGTGCTGGCCCATGGATTCCACGACCCATGCGCGCGGCACTGCGTGTGCGGGCGCGGCTACTTTCGCGCTGTCTGACAGGGGCAGCGGGTAGGGTGGCGTCATGTCGAACGCACAACAGCAGACCGCGACGGTGATCAAACGCTACTTCACCATGAGCGATGGCGACCTCGACTACACGATCGTCGCCAACGACCTCGAACACGCCAAGCAGATCGTCCGCGCATCGGGGATCGAGTTCCATGATCCGTCCGTCCCGTTCGACAAGGCCGAGCTCGACTGGACGGAGATCGGCGCCGACCGCGCGGCGCAGGTCCGGGTCCGCGATGATGACCGTCGCGGCGCAGGTCCGGACGGCAACGGCTGGCCGCTCGACACCTTCGAACCGGGCGACTGGTTCTGCTCGGAGTGGTGATGGCGGTCCGCGAGCGCGCCAAGCGGTTCGCGAACTGGCCACACAAGCCGCAGATCGCGCCGGTACGGCTCGACCCGCTCGGCCATGCGATCGAGCGCTACATCGAGCGCTGGCACCCGGCGATGGGGTGGCTCGAGGCCGAGGGCGCGCTCGACAACGCGCTCCGTACCGCGCACTTCGTCGAAGACGACCCCAAGACCGAGCGGACGTTATGGCGCACGACCGAAGGATGCTTGCTGGTCGTAGACCGCGAGGGAACCGTCCGCTCGGTGCTGCCTCGGAACGCGTGCCTGCGGCGCGTGCGGCGGGGCCTGCGGTGAGGGACGAGACGATCTGGCTCGTGTTCCAGGCTGTGAACACGGCGGCGGTCCCGATCGCGTGGCGCCTCACCGAGGCCGATGCGCAGCCTGCCTGCGCGCACTGGCCGAGACGGCGCCGCCAGATACCAAGCCGCTGCTCTGGAGCATCCAGGTGACCAACACGATCGGCGAGGTCATCCAGTGACCGCGCCGGTCGGGGCGATCGTCGGGCTCCATCTCGACGGCATGGAGCCGATCATGCTCGACGAGATCATCGAGACCCAGAGCGGGCGCCGCTACCGGGTCCTGGATGTGCGCGTCCAGGTCCGCGGCAAGTAACGCGGGCAGGCAGCACATCCGCGCGCTCGTGCTGGGCAAGCCGACGCTCGACGAACTGGGGAGCGAGCTGGCAGCCCGCGCCACGTACGACGGCCCCCAGACGCTTCCGCCCCGCGTACACCACATCCGCTGGTATCCTCGCGGGTAGCACCATGGCGACCAAGAAGACGCTCCCCGAGCTCGTGGGCTACACGACCTCGGGTAAGCCCGTGTTCCTGCCTTCAACGCGCGCACCGAACACCAACGACGTGACCGTGTTTCTGCGCACGAAGGCCAAGTTTCCGGGCTGGACGCGTCGCGATCACATGGACGCCGAGAACCTCATGATCGAGCGGTCGAGACGCGAGGCGCGCGAGGGCAGCGCCCTGCTGGCGGACCGGCTGGTGCGCTGGGCCTCGGTCCACTGGGACATCGGCGGTCGCTGGTCGGCGCCCGAGGTCGAGCGCGAGACGGGCATCGTGCGGTGATGCACCGTCTGCCCTTGCTCCGGTTGTTCGCGGGCGCGCTCCTCTGCCATCCCGATGCGCCCTGGAACCGCACGCGGTGAGCGACGCCAAGCACACCGCGGACGTCCGAACGCTCCCCGACATCCGGGGGCTCGTGGCCTATGCGGTGTGCTCGTGCGGCTGGCGCGGCACCAACCACCCCAGCATCCCGACCGCTGCCTCCGCGGTCACCCGCGCGACCGCCGACATGCACGTGCACCTCGCTGACAGCGCGGAGGGTGCGCCGATCGCGACCGCGGGCGCCGAGTAGCCTTGCATCTGTAGCTACGATGTGGCAACAACGTAGCTGATGGTAGCCCGCAAGACCTCGGACACGCCGACCCGCATCTACTCCTACCGGTGTCTGCCGCCGATCACCGAGCAGCAGCGCGTAGAGCACCAGTTCCGCATCGCACACCAGTACCGCAACGCGCTGGTTGAGCTCGAACACCGCGTGCGGCGCAAGATCCGCGAAGCGCAACTCGCGCACGGGGTCGACGACGAGCATCCCTCCGGCGAGGGCGGCGTCGGCTGGCCGCTGCGGCACTTCGAGGACTGCAGCGCCTTCGTCGACGCCGTCTACGACGACATCCGCGCTGCCAAGGCGGGCACCAAGGAGCCGGACCTGACCGTGCCCCGGATGGAGCTCGAACACGCCAAGGAGCTACGCCGCTTCGCGATCGAGGACCTCAAGGCCGCCAAGAAGACGTTCGCCGAGGATCTGAAGCCTCAGTACGAAGAGATCCGCCTCTGGGCACGGGAAGAGCGCAAGCGGATCCGCGGCGACTTCTCCCAGCGCGGGCTCCGCCACGGAACGTACACGCGCATCGAGAACGCGATCGACCAGGCCGCCAAGAGCACCAAGAAGCCGCTGACGTTCGAGAGCTATGACAAGTCGGGCTCCATCGGGACGCAGTTGACCCAGGGCGACGACGTCATGGGCCTGACGGTCAGCGAGCTTCACTCCTGCCAGGACACGCGCGTGCGGGTCGAACCACTGCCCGCGGACTACCTGCAGCGCAACCGCAACCAGCGCCGCCACGCGCACCGCCGGATGATGTGGCTCCGCATCGGCAGCAACCCCGACCGGTCGCCGATCTTCGCCCAGTTCCCCATCACGTTTCACCGACCGCTCCCCAAGGACGCCGTCATCAAGTGGGCGTACGTCGTCCGCCGCCCCATCGGACCGCACCTCGAGTGGCGGTTCCAGTTGACCATCGAGAGCGAGACCTTCCGGGTGCCGACGCAGCCGGTGGGCGAGGGGACGGTGGCCATCGATCTGGGCTGGCGGCGCCTGTTCGATGATGAGGGGTGCCACGTGGGGCTGCGCGCGGGCTACACGGTCGACGATCAGGGGTACGAGCGCGAGATCCTGGTTCCCCAGAAGGTGATCGAGCGGATGCCCAAGGTGTCCGACCTCGCCGCGATCCGGGACAAGAACCTGGAGAAATTCCAGTTCGAGCTCTCGAACTGGATGGTGGGCCGCGACATGTCCGGATGGGACCTTGTCGAGAAGGACCAGGACGGCAAGGACATGCCGTCCATGAACGATCGGCTCCGCGGCTACACGCACTGGCGCAGCGCGCGCAAGCTCCACTACTTCATCGACCTGTGGGCCAAGCGGCGGCTCGCCGGCGATGACGAGATGTACGAGCACGCGCGCGCATGGGCCAAGCAGGACCGCCACCTCCACGCGTGGCAAGAGCACCAGCGCGATCGGCTCATCGCGCACCGCCGCGAGACGTGGCGCGTGATCGCCAGCCAGCTCGCCAAGACCTACGCCACCATCATCCTGGAGGATGGCGGCGCCAAGGACGGCCTCATCAACCTGACCGAGATCCCGGGCTGGGAGCAGGCGGCGCCCGACGATGGCGATCCGTCCGAGGGGCGCGAGCAACGCAAGATGGCGCGGCTCGCGGCGGTCGGCGAGCTCCGCGATGCGATCGTCAAGGCGGCGGCGAAGAACGGCGCCAAGATCGTGCCCGTCTCGGGCGTGTACTCGACGCGCCAGTGTGCGCTCTGCCAGCACGTCAACACGTTCGACGCGCGCTCGCAGATCGTGCAGACCTGCGCGGGGTGCGGCAAGCGCTGGGATCAGGACGCCAACGCGTGCCGCAACCTCCTCGCGCGCCATGGTGGCGTTCCACTTCCGCCCAAGTCCGCGCCGCCGACCGATGGCAGCGACAGAGACCACCACAAGACCGATCACGCCGAGATGTCCGCCGGATCGACCCACGAACCGGACAAGGCCAGCAACACGATCAAGTCCGCGCCGCCGACCGATGGCGGCGACGACGCGAGAGACGACGACAAGGAGGAAGCGGGTAGCACTCGCGCTGCCGGTTGGATGGCAGCGACGCAGCCACCCGGGTGAACAGTAATGCCCGCCGGATCGACCAACGAACCGGACAGCCCGCAGATCTCAAGCCCGATCGCGTTGCACCCTCATCTCCGCTCGCCCGATGACCAGCGAGACTCGACATGTTCTCCCACTTCCAGTGGGAGATCTCCCCTTTGCGGGAGGGTTGTAGCTACGTTGTGGTAGGGTGCCGTAGATGGCCGGACCGAACTTCGTGGTGGGGAATGCCCCTCGATCTGGGTTCGGTGGCGACGACTACGCCACCAAGCAGCTGCGCGACGAGATCGACCGGCTCAAGAAAGAGCCGTCGCTAGTCGCGACGATCGTCGAGATCCGCGACCAGCACATGCTGATCTCGCTGGGTGCGGGCAACGCGGTCTACGTTGACGCGATCAAGGGCGCGAAGGTCGGCTACCGGGTGCTGGTCACCCGCAACACGATGCAGCCCACCGAGCTCATCGAGGACATCGTACCCACCGGCACCATCCTGACGGTCACCAACGTCTCGGACCGCGCCATCGAGGGCGAGATCTTGAACATGCTCCGCGCGTTCAAGCCGCCGCCGGATCGGAAGGTCCAGAAGGGCGAGCGCGTCATCCTGGACGCCTCGCTGTCGTTCGTGATCGGTACGCTGGGGATGCCTGCGGCCAAGCACACCTACCAGCCCAAGATCAACGTGTCCTGGGATGATGTCGGTGGCCAGGACGAGGCCAAGGAGGCACTCCGCGAGGCCATCGAGTTGCCGCTGTCGCAGCCCGATCTCTTCCGCGCCTACGGCAAGCGGCACAGCCGCGGCGTGATGCTGTCGGGGCCCGCGGGGACCGGCAAGACCCTCCTAGCCAAGGCCGCCGCCACAGCGATCGCGCGCAACCACCATGGCGGGCGCGATCGCGATGCGGCGGGCGGGTTCGTCTACGTCAAGGGCCCGGAGATCCTGTCGAAGTGGATCGGCGAGACCGAGGAGCGCATCCGCGGGATCTTCCGCGCCGCGCGCGAGTTCCACAAGATGAACGGCTACCCCGCGGTCGTGTTCCTCGACGAGGCGGACGCGCTGCTGGGGTCACGCGATCGCAGCCACGTCGCCTCCATCAACACGACGGTGGTGCCGCAGTTCCTTGCCGAGATGGACGGCCTCGACGACTCGGCGGCGATGTTCATCCTGGCCACCAACCGCCCCGACATGCTCGATCCGGCGGTGGTCCGCGACGGCCGGATCGATCGCAAGGTCCGCGTCGCGCGCCCGGGGATGACCGACTGCGCCAAGATCTTCGAGATCCACCTCCGGGGCCGCCCGCTGTCGACCGATGGCGGCACCGCGATCAAGGGCGAGGCGCACGCCAAGGCCTCGAGCGAGAAGGCCGCGCTCGTGTCGGCCGCCATGTTCGAGGATGCGCGCGTTGTCCGGCAGATCCCGCTCGGCGACGGGACCATGCAGACCATCCGCCTGCGCAACTTCGCCTCCGGCGCGATGGTCGCGGGCATCGTCGAGCGCGCGGCCACCGCTGCGATGCTCCGCGACGTCGAGGCGGGGCGCCGGCGCCCCGGTGGCATCGCCACGGAAGACCTGGTCGCTGCGGTCGGTCACGCGAGCACCGGCCTCGTCGACACCGACATGCGCGAAGTCCTCCGCGAGCTGGCCAACCAGTAGGTGACCGATGGCCAAGCCGAGCCGTAAGAAGCGCAAGGCCGCCAAGGCGAAGGCCAAGGCGAAGAACCCGCTGGGCACGCTGGGGAAGTGGCCTGGCGAGAGCGTCAACAAGGAGCTCCTTGCTCAATGGCAGAAGGTCGTCGGGCAGACACCGCAGTTCGCCAACAGCAACCACACGCTACCGCTGCATCCGGCACAGTTCGCATCGTCATCGAACACGCTGCCGGTGAAGCATCGGGCGCCCGTGCCGATGGGGATTCGGAGCAACGAGGAGGTCCGCGACCGCCTCACCGGCCAGAAGTACGGCAGCGCGGGATACGATGTCGTCGGCGCCTCACCCGAGCTCGCCTGCGCGCTGTTCGCGCGCTCGCTCAAGCTCCACGCGCCCATCGTCGACTTGATCGCGAGCGCTGCGTACATCGAGGAACCGGTCGCCGCCGCCCCCTCGCCACCGACGATCGAGGAGCGTCCCCCGCGCGCTCCCTTCCACCCGACCCGCATCCCACGGCATTGGGCATGGATCGTCATGCTCGATCGCAAGGACGATGCGGACAAGGACGCCCCGGTCATCGCGCTCGTCACCGCGACGCAGGGCGCACCGCTTGCCGTCGATGACCTCGGGCAGCCCCTGGCCGAGCTTCTCTACACGCTCGACGAGTTCACGCACGGCGAGTACGACAGTCGCCCGAGTCGCCAGACGATACCGATCTCATCCGGCGGACAGGCGGTCTTGCCCGATCAGAGCGTGCAACTCACCGTACGTCCGCAGGCGCTGGCATTCCGTCCCGAACGATTCTTCATCTCCGCCGCTGGAACACCCGGTGGCGCGGCGGACTGGATCGTCGAGGAGATCCGGATCGGCAACCGGAGCCAGTTCGCGCAAGCGGCTGCGGTTCCCGGCGACATGTTTTCGTCGGCCGCGATCGATGCGTACGTCTCGTTCGAGACGTGCCAGACGGCGATGGACATCACCGTCGTCGTTCGTTACGTCGGCACCAACCCGGAAGGCGCGATCTTCTACGGCGCGTTCGTGGGGGTTGCCGCTCGCGACTACCAGGCCAACACGCGCGTCACCTACCACGCCACGCTGGCCTCGGCGGTGATCAACGCGCCAAGGCCGCTGCACGTCGAGCTCGCTGGCCAACTGAACATCCCGGTGCCTGCGCTCCCTCTGGAGGACCTGACGAAGCTCGAAGGAACCGCAGCGGTCTAAGCGATGGTCGTGCGGCTCTCGTACTCCATGCAGGATGCGCTGTCGCTGCTCAAGATCGCGCCGCGCGCGATCGGCAGCCGACACGGCTACACGAACATCAATCCCAAGACCGCGCAGAAGCTGATCGAGCGTGGCTACGCCGCCATGCGCCCGGACGGCAAGCTCGAGGTGACGCCCCATGGGCTTGCAGCGTACGATGACGCTCAGAGCCGAACCCACCGGGACCGCTAAAGGCCACATGCCGACCAGAACGAAGAAGATCTCCGCCGCGCTCGAAGCCGAGATCCAGGGGATCCTGGCCAGCTCGCAGCCCGGGCACCCGCTCACCTACCACGCGATCGGCAGCGACGCCGAGCGATGGCCTGCGTGGCTCCGCGCCTACGGCCGCTCATGCGGCGTCTACATCATCCGCGACAAGAGCAGTCATCGCGTGCTCTACGTCGGATCGTCACGCGCGCAGCTCTATGACACGATCACGCGGCACTTCCAGCAGTGGAAACGCAAGAAGAACTACTGGAAGGGCATGCGCGGCGCCCACCACGATCCGGGGATGACCTACAGCCGCGCGCACTGCGAGGTCGCGGTGCGGCTATGCTCGTGCGGCGAGCAGACCGAGGAGGAGGCCGCGACGATCAAGCGGCTCCACCCGCGGGACAATCTTGTCGAACATCCGGACGGCGAGCTCGAAGACGCGCCGTTCTGAAAGGTCACATGGGAGCGGAGATCTAGATGTCCTACGATCCGGACCTGATCAACAGGATCATGGAGGTCGTCAAGCACGATCTCGACCCACAGACGATCGAGATCGTCAACGAGATGCTCTACGACGGTCATCGTCTGTCGGTGATCCGCGACGCGTTCATGGAGAACCGGGACGCGCTCGCGGTGAAGATGATCCGCGACCTCGATCCGCTTCAGGGCATGGAGCTACTTCCGTTCAGCACGTCGGTGTTCGTGGAGCCGAGCCAGTCCGCGCAGGTCACCGCGCGCCCGCAGCGCGTCGCGTTCCGGCCGCGTTACCTGATCCTGGCCAAGGAGACCGCCGAGGCGGTCGACATCAACGACATCAAGATCGGTAACCGGAGCCAGATGAGTCAGGCTGGCGATGTCCCGGGCGAGATGTTCGGGGTCGACATCCCAGCGGGCTCGTTCGATCGCCTCGACGAGCTCGCGAGAGATCTCAGTGACGGACCGCCGCTCACGCCGGTCTTCCAACTGCGCGTCGGCATGCGCGCGCTCGAGCGGCTGCCGCTGCCGCTGGACTTCGAGACCGCCCAGACCGCGATGGACGTGACCGTCATCTTCACCAACATCTCCAACAAGCCCGTCCGCATCCGCGGTGCGTTCGTCGGCGCTGTCGAAGGGCACACGCCGAACTACTGGTCGATGCACTCCGCCGCCATCGCCGCAGCGAGCGCTCACGCACAGGGGCACGCACCGGGCGGTTTGCCGCCGCTACCGGACGCCGATGTGCACGAGACCATGCTGGGGACCGACCAGGAGCCGCCGCCAGACCCGCCGGACCCATCGACGTAGCCTCCGGTAGCCCCGTTGCATTCGTCGCTACGTTGTGGCAACACTTAGGGACGTGAGCAAGGAGCGTCCGAACACGGACAAGCCTCGGAAGTCAAGGCGTCGCGGCAACGATGCCCAGGTGGCGGACGCAGGTCTCGTCGAGGTCAACGGCAACGGGCACCACCATCCTTCGCGGAAGGTGACCCTGCGCATCCGCCTGTCCAAGGCCGAGGCGGACGCATGGCGCGTGAAGGCCGATGCGACCAGCGAGGGCAACGTGTCGCGGTTCGTGCGCGACATCGTCAACCAGATCATCGCGCGAGAGGCGGCGAACTGATGTCGATGCCGGTTCGTCTGATGACGCTCGACCAGATCGAGGCCGAGCTCGCCGCTCTGCGCGCGCGCCCACTCGGTGAGCGGACGCTCAGCGTCGCTGACCGGATGAACGAGCTCGAAGAGGCGGCAGCATCGATCCGCGGTAGCCGGCGCCCGGGCTACCGTCGCGTCGTCAACCCCTGGGTCTACTGATGACGGCCACCACGGCGCCCTCGGGGCAGCCAGCGCCGAACCCGGTCGACGGCGAGCGTCTGAACCACATCGGCGCCGCGCTCGCGTGCAAGGCGGCGCACCAGGACACGTTCCTCGCGATGGTCGACGAGCTCGCCGAGGCCGCGCGCGAGCTGGCGGCGCGCAGACCGAACGGCATGCTCGAGCCGGATGCCGCCGATCCCATCGTCGGGCTCCGCGACGGGCTCCTCTACTTCAACGTCATCCAGGTCAAGACCGAGCTTCGCGAGCTCCTCCGCAACGACCAGTACGCGTACCAAGCGACGAAGACCAACGACCATCCCACGATCGTGCGGTTCGGCGCGTTCCTCGCGGGCCCGGACTTCGCGACCTGGCAGCTATCGGCGCCGGCGGCGGGGTGCGGCGCCATCGCCAAGGGGCACCCCGAGCGGTTCACGTGGTTCCGCGCCGCCGACGCAGCCAGCGCGGTGGAGTAGCGCTCCCCCTCGTGCCCGAACCCCTCCGCCGCTACGCATGCAGCACCTGTCGTGCCGTCCATCGCGAATGGATGGGGCGGTGCTCGAAGTGTGGCCAGCCGACGATCCGGCTGGTCGATGACACCGGGCGGATCCCGGACGAGGTCACGACCTCGGCGCCGCGGCTAGTGGCCGTGCCCGAGCCCGCGCCGGACCCGCACGCGTCCGCGCCCGTGCCGATCACCGATGTCCCGCCCGCCGCGTTCCACCGCGATGCGACGGGCCTCGATCCGTTCGATACGGTGCTCGGCGGCGGCATCGTCCAGGGGTCGTTCATCGTGGTCTCCGGCGAGCCCGGGTGCGGCAAGAGCTCGTGCGTGCTGCAAGGCGCCGCCGGCATCGTCGGGCACCGGCTCCGCGCGCTCTACGCGACGGGGGAGGAGACGGTCGCCCAGGCATCGGATCGCGCGCGGCGGATCGGCGCCAACAAGCCGCACATCCTCATCGTCGCCGAGCCGCGGCTCGAGGTCGTGCTCGATCACGCGCTCGCGGCGCGGGTTGGCATCCTGATCGTGGACTCGATCAGCACGCTGACCTGCAAGCGATCGCAGGCCGAGCCCGGTTCCACCGCGCAGGTCAAGGCGTGCGCCGACATGCTCATGCGGTTCGCCAAGGACAACGAGATCACGGTGATCGCGATCTCGCACGTGGACAAGCAGGGCATGATCGCTGGCCCCAAGACGCTCGCGCACCTGGCCGACGTCGTGCTCATGCTCGAACAGACCCGCGACGTGGACCTGATCTCGATCCGGTCCATCGGCAAGAACCGGTTCGGCCGCGCCAACCTCCGCGCGATGTTCCAGATGACCCAGCACGGCCTCGTTGCCGCGCCCGAGGTCGCCACGGAATCGGAGGCGAGCGACGAGGCGAGCGACGAGGAGTCCGACGAGGGGGAAGAGGCCGACGATCTCGCGACTAACCCCGGAGACGATCCCGCGCTATCCTGATCCGGATGGGGCTGCCGCTCTCGGCACATCAACTGGACGTGCTCCGCGCGCTCCGCGAGCCCAAGACCGTCGTCGAGCTCGCGCGGCTGCTGACACTGGATGGCCTGCCCGGTCACCTCCAGGCCGTCATGCGCGCGCTGCACCAGCGCTGCCTCATCTCGTACATGGGCGGTCGCGGCGTGAAGGCCTACAAGGGGCGATGGCAGTTGACCCGGTACGGCGCGCAGACCTTGCGCGAGCTTGGGGAGATCGGCCCAGGCGATCCCCTGCTGACCCGCACGACCATGTAGCCGTTGACACAATCGGCAACCGTCGCCACAGTGTAGCCACCATGTTGTGGCCGCCGTACCCCGTCCGGATCGACGCCGAGCTCGCCTCGCGGGTCGAGGCTGAGGCCGCGCGGCGCTGCATGCCCGTCCGCGAGCTGGTGGACGAACTGCTCGGCACCGATGCGGACTGGCAGGCGACCGCGAAGAAGATCCGCAAGCAGCGGGCGGCGTGATGCTGGCCTCCGATCCGCCGATCCGGGTCCGGATTCCATCCAAGGTCGCGCAGGCCTTCCTCGACTCGCACGCGCGCGGGATGTGGATCTACCGGCGCGGCTCCGCGAATGGCGGCGGATGGTCGCGATGTTCGTGCTGGTCTGGGTGATGGGTGCGTTGTCGGTCAGCATCGCGAGCGTGGAAGGGCAACGGCTCTCTCCGGCAGTCGGCACGATCGCGCTCGGGTATGGCACCTACCTGATCATCAAGCTGGTTCGACGCCGCCCCATTCGACCGCAGCCGTCCTACGTGGTCCCCGAAGAGCATTCCGCTGCCTAGGCCTTGACCTGTAGCACTGTTGTAGCTACAACTGGTGGGTGGCAGGCGAGAAGACGACCAAGAGCATCCGCAACGCCATCGCGTGGCTACGCAACGCCGCGAACCAGGCGCGGCTCGATGGCGATGACGAGACCGCCGATCGGGTGATGGCGCTCCTGCGGATCATCTCCGAGACGATGCCTGGCGTTGCACGGTCCGCAGCAGCGACGCCATACGTCGGGTTCAGCAACGAGACGCTGGTCAAGCAGCCGCTACTCAAGGCGGACGATAGCGCCGAACGCCTTCGCGCCGCCCTCAAGGCCGCCATCGCCATGGCTGGTACTGGAACGCATTGGCGCTACCAAGCACACATCATCAGCGAGCTGACAAACGTCGAGCTTGACGAACTGCATGCCGACGAGCGCCTACTCGGCAGGCTGGAGATGTTCGCGAATGGCGTCACCGACGACTGGAAGGCGCCGTGATGAAGGCGATCACCTTCACGCAGCCTTGGGGCGGTCTCGTGGCCTCCGGGATCAAGAAGATCGAGAACCGCCCGCGCAACATCGTCCGGCGCGACGACTTCGGGAAGCGGTTCGCGATCCACGTGAGTCGCGAGATCGACGAGAGCGTGTACGACCGCATCGCCGAGCTCGATCCTCAACTCGATCCGCCCGTTGCGACGCACGGCTACCGCCAGCAGCCATGGCAACGCCTGTCGCGCATCACGAGCGCGGTGATCGGCACGGCGCGGATCGTCGGCATCGCCGGTACCGATCAGCCGTGCGATCCGGAGCAGCAACGGTGGTTCTTCGGTCCTATCGGCTACATCCTCGACGACATCATCGCGCTCGATCGCGCGATCCCATGCAAGGGGATGCTGGGGTTCTGGACGCTGCCCGCCGATGTCGAGGCACAGATCCAGGACGAGTACCTGCGGCGAAGCCTGCCATGGTGATCCCCAAGGAGCTTCGCGACGAGATCGCGGTGCTTGGTCAGCGCCAAAGCGAAGGCAACGAGTCCGACTCCGCGATAGAAGCCGAGGACGACGGCTGGAACGACGCGATCACGGCGGTGCTAGAGATCCTCGACAAGCACGCCGCCAAGACCACCGCCGCGCTCGAGCAGCGCCGCGCCGCCGGCAAGTGGACCGGCGGCAACATCCCGTACGGGCGCCAGCTCGCACCCGATGGCGAGACGCTGATCGCGCACCCGGAGGAGCAGGCGGTTATCAAGCTCGCAAAGCAGCTCCGCGCGAACGGTCAGACGTTCCGGCAGATCGCGCACGAGCTCGACAAGCGCGGCCACGTGTCGCGGCTTGGGCTCAAGTTTCGACCGTTCGCGATCTCGCGCCTCATGAGGGAAGGCTAGATGACGCTCGTGCACTATGCCCGCACCGGGCTCGCGCTCGAAGACGTCCGGTCGATCGAACAGGTCGCGTTCGACGAGCGCCATCCGCACTCGTGGCACAAGAAGCCGCGCGGCTTGTGGGTCTCGGTCCTGGGGGACCGCGACTGGCGCTCGTTCTGCCTCGACCGATCCGAAGGACACTTCGCGCACGATCTCGCGGTGGCGACCGAGATCGTGCTGGTCGATGGAGCGAACGTGCCCGTGATCGGCGCCATCGGGCAGCTGCGCGTTTTCGGGGACCGATACGAGCTCGTGCCGCAGCCGTTCGACTACGGTGGCGCCGCGCGCGGCTGGCTCGACTGGATCAAGGCCGCCACGGAGATCGACGGCGTGATCATCGCGCCCTGGCAGGAGGAGGCCGCGCTCTTCGACATGCGGCTGTTCTGGTACCAAGGGTGGGACTGCGCGTCCGGCGTGATCTGGAACCGCGCGGCGATCGCCGCATGCATCCCGCGCCCGGACCTCGCGATCGCACCAGGGAGCGTGTCATGTCCAACCGCGTGAAGATCCGGATCCGCTGGCCACACGCAGGGATGTCGACCTCGATGGCGACATCCGTCATCGTGCTCGACGTCGTGCCACGCGTCGGCGAGAACATCTTCCTAGACCTCGACGACCTCCGGCTCGTTGTTCGTCAGGTCACCCACCTGGCCGACGGTGACATCGCCGCCGACCTCGTCTGCGAGCGGGCAATGCCACCATGACCGCCGCGATCGAGCGCCTCGCCGCGATCTGCCAGCGCTGGCGCGGCGAGCTGGTGTCGGTGCCATCCGAAGACTGGGGACGAACGCTCGCGACCCTCCGCATCGCGGAGCATCCGCACGGCGCACATGCGCTCGACTGGCGGCGACGTCGCATCTACGTGAGCGCGCAGAACGCGAACGCCGGAACCATCGTCCACGAAATGGGGCACGTGTTCCTGCATGACGAGCCTGCGTCCAGACAGGACTCTGAGCTCCATTGGCTGGGCTGGGAGATCTGCATGGCCCGTAAGGTCGGCTGTTATCGCGTCTGGGACGTCCAGAACGCAGCCTACGGCCTCTGGGACGGCGAGGAATGGGGGTGTTCCCGCAAGCGCCTCGCGATCAAGGAAGCGCTGGAAGAGAGCCACGCGTGGGGCTACATCGACCGCAAGGGCAATCCACGCTGCACAAGGAAGGCACCATGAAAGAAGACGATGTGAGAGACGTCCTGCGTAGCAAGGGATTCTGCGGACACATCTCCGGCGAGACCGAGTCCCGACAGGCCTGCATCAAACCAGTCGGGCACGATCGGTGGGAACACGAATCGAAGTTGAATCATCTCATTGGTCGCAAGCTCGAATTCGTGACCGTCTCGCCGCTGGAACCGGGTGACTTTTCCAAGTGCACGATGGTCATGAAGTTCGATCGCGCTGAGATGCTGGTGACCATCCTGGGCCCGTGCGGTCGATCGATTACGCGGAAACTCGTACACGTGGGTGGCAAATGACGAACCCCGAGGCAGTGCTGGTGCTCATGCGCATCGCGACGGACCTCAATGTGAGGATCGGGACGGAAGAGGACAGGGCGATCGCGCTCGCGATCAACGCGCTCAACGACGCGTCTATGCCGACGCCACCCGATCCAGTGCCCATGTTGCTCTGGTGTCCTGGGTGCGGCGGACGCCACATCGACGAAGGCGACTTCGCCACCAAGGCGCATCACACGCACGCGTGTCAGGGATGCGGCATGGTCTGGCGTCCCGCGATCGGCCCCACGTGCGGCGTCCAGTTCCTGCCCGGGTTCAAGGGAGGTGCGATCTCGGCCCGCTGACACCGAGACATGGAGGAGCTTATTCCATTCGCGCTCGGCGCATCTTCGTCGAGACTGCAAGGGTTGCAACGGTCAGTAGCACGCGCTCGACGCAAGACCGTCGAGACAGCGGTTCGCCGGTCACCATAAGGCGGATTATGATCGCTCGACCAGTGTGAGTACGACCGCTCGGCCGACCGAAGGCCGAGACGTCGGAGCGAGTTACGATGGTGGAATCGTACGATGACCTCTACGACCGCTCGGTCGACCGAAGGCCGAGACGCGCCCAAGCTCCTGATGACAACTGAATAGATGACCGCTCGGCGGCACGACCCGCCGAGACTGATTCGGATCTGCGTATCTGTGACCGCTCGGCTGTCCTAAGGCCGAGACGTGTCGACCGAAGGCCTGCTCGACGGCTCGACGGCGTGACCGCCGAGACCACTGCACTGTCATCGGCTAGCAACCGCTCGGTGGAACGATCGCCGAGACGCAGCACGGAGCTCGACACTTGAGATCGGTGACCGCTCGGCGATCAACCGCCGAGACTACGTCGACGGACGCCCGCCTGATCGATGCTCGGTGATGCAACCACCGAGATGATTGTCGGGCTTGCGAGAGACCATGACTGCTCGGTTGGCCGACCGCCGAGGCCTCTGGCGGAAGAGAGATACGGCCGCTCGGCGAAACGATCGCCGAGACAGTTGTCAGATCATCGCCGAGACGAAGAGCCTTCGTTCGCACGAACGACCGCTCGGTGTGACGACCGCCGAGACAACCCATGGATGACGACTGCTCGGTGTACCGATCGCCGAGACTTCGCGAGGTAACCGCTCGGCGGCACGACCCGCCGAGACTGATTCGCATCTGCGTACTTGTGGCCGCTCGGCTGTCCTAAGGCCGAGACGTAGGGAGTCATGGCGCATCCACGATCGCTTGGCGGAACGATCGCCGAGACAAGTCGAGACCTAACGCGAATTATGATCGCTCGGCGATCCGATCGCCGAGACCAGGTAGTGGTTCCGCGATCCGCGGCGATCGCCGAGACCGTGTCCTCGAGACCGTTACGACGAACGCTCGGCGTTCCTACCGCTGAGACTGAGGTCAGTGCTCGCTCGCGCCAGCTCGATGGCGGAGACATGATCTCGTCCTTGTTCGATCGAAGGCGGCTCGGTTGCCTTCAACCGAGACACAGCGGACGCTCGGATCTTCACCTCCGAGACTTCTGGTTGCGCTGTTGCGATGACAGCCCAGTGGTGCGACCGCTGGGACACTTCGACGAGTAGACGAGTGCTCGGCGATCTGATCGCTGAGATGGAGGAATAGACGATTCGCAGGAATGATCGCTCCACGATCTGATCGTGGGGACGTCGGTGAGCACGTGAGGATGAGGCACGAGAAACTGTGACCGCCCAGTGGCCCAACGCTGGGACGTGGTGCACGTGTCCCTGCGCGTGCTCGGTGCTCTTGATTACCGGGACAGGATTTCGGCGAACTGACCGCCGAGACAGGGTGCTCGATGCTTCGATCGTCGAGACATCAAGGATGTGAAGCGCAGCGAACGCTCGGCGTTTGATCACGGCCGAGACAAGGCACGCAGTCACGACCGCTCGGCGCGATGACCGCCGAGACAAGGAACGACGGTGGTCAAGGGCGTGCGTGGTAACGTCCAGAGATGGCGTTGCCATACATCCGCAAGCTCGGCCACGTTGCAGGACAGACGGTGTGGCTCGTCTCGGGCGAGTACGTGCGGAACCACATCTTCCTGGACTTCACCCAGGGCGGTAACGACCAGGTCTACCGGCGGTTCACGCCAGCCGGCGAGGTCTGGATCGACGATGCTACCGGGCCGTTCGATCAGACCGCCACCGCGCTGCACGAGATCGTGGAGCGCGATCAGATGCTGCGCCGCCATCTGCCGTACGAGAAGGCGCATGACATCGCGCTCTCGTACGAGCGCCCCTTCCGCCGCGAGCTGGCCAAACGCGGCAAGATGCGGGCGATCGATCTCGGGGCGGTAGCGCGCGCGTACCGCGAGTACCAGACCATCGCCAAGGTGATCGGCCAGTGACATCTCGGGGCCGGCTTGCGGTGATCCGTCGCCGCGCGCACTACTCAAGGTGGCTTGCGTCGATGAACGATGTCGAGGCCTCTGGGCGCGAGATGTCGATGGACGAGCGAAAGGAATTCGATCGCATGGCGACCAGCATGCGCCAGCAGATTGGCGCGCGCTGGGCCGCGCGGCACCGAGGCATCGTCTGATGCCGCCGGCGCCGCCCGACTACCGCGGACATGTTGGACGCCGCATCGCGCTCCGCGATCTGGAGGCCAAGTTCATCGTCGTCGCGGGCGACTCCTGGCGCGAGATCGACCTGGACGCAATCGCGGGCGGGCTCTACGACCGGCACGGGATCTACTTCCTCTGTCCGAAGTGCTTCGCGTTCAACAACGGCCCGATCGGCACGCATCGCTGCCTATGTTGGTTCGTCGGCTGCGTGCCGGACGACCGCGATCCCAAGCCCGGGCGATGGACACCGAGCGGCATGGGAATCGACGATCTGACGTTCGTTCCCGGCAACCCACCGCGCAACGTGAGCGTGCGCCTCACCAATGGGTGCGCGTGGCACGGGGTCGTCACTGGTGGCGCCATCGAGAGCGACGAGTAGTAGCGACCATCGCCAAGATTGCTGGCCAGTAGTCCAGTGGAGCGCGCTCGGCGCAATGATCGATCACCGAGACAACCAAGACCGCCGAGACGAACGAGCCATGCCACCCAACTAGAGCTCGGCACCCTACGACCGCCGAGACGCTGCACACGATCTACAGCAACACGTGCTCGGCGCGATTGACCGCCGAGACCTCCTTCGCGGCGCGCTACCTCACTTCACGAGGTCTTCGATCTCGGGCATCCCCTCGAAGGCTTCACGGCCGCGCCACTTCGCGCGGTCGTAGCCTGCGGTGGTCGCGGGGTCCGAATGCCCAGCTGCCTGCTGCTTGGCTTCGAGGCCCGCCTTGTTGAAGGTCAGGAACGCTGCCCGGAACATGTGCGGCGAGCACCGCTCGGTCACGCCGGCGAGCTCGGCGCGGTCGCGGATGATCCGCCAGACCGAGACGGGGCCAAGCGGCGCGCGCTGGCTCCGCCACAACGCCCCGGTGCGGAGCCCCGAGTCCGCCAAGATCTTGACGTAGGCCTGCAAGTCCGTGGCGGCTTGGCCGCGGACCCAGATCCGGACCCGCTTGCCGCCCTTGCCGAACACGTCGGTCTCGCACCCGCCGCCTTCCCGCTTGGGGAGCCAGCGGAGCTTCTCGATCTGCATGTCCACGAGGCTCGAGCGGCGGATGCCGGTGGCCCAGAGCACGCGCAGCATGGCGCGATCGCGGATCCCCAGCGGGTCGGGGCCGCAGGTCTCGATCAGCTTGATCAGAGTCTCGGGGATGAGCGCGGGGGTCGGGGTGTTCGGCGCCGCCGATCCTTCCCGCCGCGGCCCATCTTCCACGCTGAACGGGTTAGGGACGGTCACGACCGGATCGATGGGCTCGCCATTGCGGTTCACCAGCTCGCGCCGGAGCTCGCGGTAGATCGAGCAGAGGCTCGACATCCGCCGCGCGCGGGTCTTGGGCGCGACCTCGTCCGCGAGCATGGCCTCGAGCCACTGGCTGACCGCCTGGCGGTTGGCGGTGAACGGGTCGACGGAGTGCGCTTCGCAGAATGCGAGCCAGCCGCGGACGTCGCGCCAGTACGCCGCCTGCGTGTGGGGGTTGCGCGAGATCATCGACATCGCCATCCCCACGAATTCCTCGAAGCGGCCCAGATCGAGCGGGCGCGCGAGCGTGCGATCGACAGGCGGCTTAGGCATCGGCGCCTCTGTTCGAGCTCACCGACACCTTCGCCTCCCATGCCTCGATCGCGGCGTGATGGAGATCGTTGAGCTCGGGCCAGGAGGCGACGCTGGCCAGTGATGTCACGAGCTCGACGAAGCCACGCCCATTGTCCCTGACGACCGCATCGGCGCTCGGACCGCAGCCGATACTGGTCTCGGTCGTGAATTCGTACCGCTTGCCGTGAACGTTGCGCACCCGGAGCAGGAGCCGCGTAGGCGGCTGTCGCGAGGCGTCATCGATGCGGTTGAATACCCAGCGCTTGGCGATGTGGTGGTAGTTCCAGAACCACTCCCCGCTGTTGCCCGTCCGATCGAACGCGCACAGGTCCCGCACCTGCTCGTCCAGCGCACCGATCGTCCGCTTACAGCACGAACGGATCCACTCACTGAGCGTCTGCCCCGCATCGTCCGCCCACCCCTCCATCGTGGCGTACTCGAACGGCGTGAACCGAACGCTGACGATCTCATGGCGTGCCGCATCCCCCAGTGAGGGACGCCCGCGCCGGCGCCTACCCATCGGTGCGCCTCATGATCGCTTCGAGGTTGCAGTCGCGGCACCGGCCGTCGGCGTTGGATGCATGCTCTTCGCCGCAGTCCGTGCAGAGCTTCCGATCGCGGCAGTAGGCCTCGTCGGAACCGCATACCTTGCACGGCGTGCCCGTCTCGCCAGCGCCGATCCGCCGCCACACCGACCTGAACCCATCCCACCACAGGCACGTCGCGCAGGTGATGCGGAGGAGGCCGCCTCGCGGCAATGGTGTGTGGCACGTCCAGCAAGTACAGCACCGCTCAGCGTTCGTCCGGCTCCACTCCGCGATGCCGCGGTGAGGACCTGGCGGATCCTCGATCCACATCGGCGTGCTGCCGCCCGCCACCACGTGGCAGGTGCCGCAGGCGTAGGCGTAGATCCGGCCATCAGGCGCGGCGAGCGGGATCGGCGCGGTCACGACGGCTTCCGCTGCAAGATCGCCCCGAGCTCCCTGACCTTCTCTATCGGCACGTCCAGCGAGCCGAGTGCCTCATTCGGCGCGGGGAGATCGCACTCCACGAGATCATCCGGATCGATCCCGAACACCTTCCGCTCGAACGCGACCAGGTTGAATTCGCCGGTCACGCCGACGCTCAACAGCACCTTGCCCGCATCGTCCGGATCGAAGAACCCCATCACGAACACGCGCTGCCCGGTGGACTTCATCCGGTACAGGGTCCAGGGCTCGAAGCGCTCGGCGACCGCGCGCACGGCCTCCGGGCGCCCCGCGACCCATTCCTTCCACTCGCGCTCCTGTTCGGGCGATGGCTGTATGTGCCTCGCCATGGCTAACCTCCGGATCCTACCCGCGGGCGCCGGAGCATCGTAAGGGCATCGGTGATCGATGTCGTGAACGTTCGCTCCACGGGGAGCAGCAGCGTCCCGCCCTCGCGGTCCGCCGCCATGGTCGTCGCGATCGTGAAGCCGTAGGTGTCGTTGTCATGATGGATAACCTTGGCGACTTTGCCTCGGGACCATCCGCCAACAACGTTCCGGATCTCGACCTCATCACCCTCCTTGAGTGAGGTCAGCCATGCATGATGCGCATCCGACCACGAGGCGGGACGCGGATCCCGCGACGGGCGGAGGTTGTCGTGGACCGAGAAGTTGGTGGTCGCTGGATCGGTCACCATCAGGTACAGCACGATCGCGCGCGCGGGTGGGTAGTCGGCTTCGGTGATGCGGACCTTGATCGCGGTGACCTTGCCGCGCTCGTTGGCCACGAGCTCGTGGATCACGGCCTCGTGCCAGCGACCATCGATACGCGCTTCGAGCGCGTCCCCCTCCTGGGCCCTGTCTAGCCACTTGATGCTGGTCTTGGCATCGTTGATGGTCACCGCATCGTCTGCGGCAGCCGTCTCAAGCTTGGCGAGCCGTTGCCGGATCAGGTTGATCTCGTGCGCGTGGAAGTTCAGCCGCTGGGAATCCTTCTCTAACGCTTTCTTGCTGTCGGCCTCGAGCGCTTCCATCCGGGTCTTGATCCGGACGATGTCCAGGCCGTGCTGTTCGATGGTGCTGTCGAGCTCCTCGGCATGCTTCACAAGATCACCGCCAAACGTCTCAAGGCGCCGCCCGAGGTCAGATTGGTGCAATTCACGTGGTGTCTCTGCAGTCGCCGATGCGTGCTGGAGGTTCGCGAGGTGGTTGAGCCAGTACAGCGCGGACCGGATGACCAGGTCCGGCGCGATGCCATTCAGCGCGTCAGGCGCGTCAGCGATGTCGCGCATTCGCAACTGTCCGATCGTCGTGTCCAGGGGGAACGGGTTGCCTTCGTGCTTGTCCATGGCCGCGAGCCACTTCCGATCGATGTCCGCTGTCCACGATGCGGCGATGGGTTCGGACACAGGTGTGACCTCTGCGGTGACCAAGCGGACCGATGCCGCGTGTTCGGCACGAGCGCGCCACCGCGCCGCTTCCTTCTCCCAGCGGTCGCGTTCGGCAATCACGGGCTCAAACATCTTGCGGCGATGGATCAACTCGTCCACCGCCGCGCAGACCGCGAACTGGGCTTCCTCTTCACCGGGCTTGGTGGGGGTGTCGATGGCATCGCGGCGGAGCTTCCGAAGGCGCTCGGCGGTCAACCACTGGTCGGGCGGGATGGGCTTGCTGAGGTCGTACGTGGGCATGTCCGGTCGGTCTCCTCGTCGATGGTCTGAACGCTGTCGCTACGTTGTAGCTACAGCCGGTGTCGATGTCCATCTCTGGACGCTTCGACGTGACATAACTAGGATTATGATTGTCACAACGTCGAGACGGTGTGACGCTCCGACCACACACCGTGAACGGGCGGCGACGGAGCCTTCCGGATGGGGACCGAGATCTTGCGCAAGCGCGCGATGATGTTGTAGCTACAACGTAGCAGACACGTGGCACACGGCGCGCAATAGGGATGGCCATGCAGGCGATGACGATGACGGCCTCCGAGTCCTTCAAGGCGCAGCGCAAGGCGACCGTCATGGTCGCGATGGACGCCGCGCTGACGGGCGACACCAACGCGATGCTCCGCTGCGTCGACCAGATCGGTCGGGCCTACTTCCCCAAGCCGACGATCCTCAAGGTCGCCCGCGAACTGGTCCGGCAGGGTCGCCCCGCGGAGGCGCTGCTCGTGCTCACCATCCGCTACGACCGCTCGGACGCCCTGGACGAGCTTGCGCCGCTGCCCACCGTCAAGGTCGGCGACATCTTCGTCGCGGACTGGGGCTACGACCAGACCAACCTCGACTGGTACGAGGTGATCGCGGTCAAGGGTTCGACCGTCACCGCCCGCGAGATCATGATGCAGGCGATCGAGGCCTCGCAGGGCTCGGAGACGATGATCCCGGTGCGCGGCGCGTTCATCGGCGCCGAGTTCAAGGCGCGCATCGGGCGCGGCTACAAGGGCAAGGCGTACATCAACGACCAGCGCGACAACCATGCCTACGCGTGGGACGGCACCCCGCGCCACCAGACCGCGTCCGGCTATGGCCACTAGGAGGCATGCGACCATGACGACCACCGCCACCGCCGACTTCGATCGCGCCTACGCCGAACTGGAGGCGCTCGTCATCGGGCTCGTGCTCGCGATCGGACGGCTGCTCGCATGGTGACGCGCACCTACGTGTGCTTCGCCGCCGCCTTCCGCAGCGAATCCGCGCCGTGCATCTCGCACGAGACGATCGAGACGCTGTGCGGTCGGCTGGTCGCCGATGCAGTGACCGTCGAGCCCGACAACAACAACCTCGAACCCGACTGCAACACTTGTCGCCGCATCGTCATGAAGCGACGCGGACAGAACAACGCGTAAGGAGACCGTCATGGGTACCGCCGCCACCAACAACTGGTTCGAGGTCGATCGCAAGGGCTTGTCCAAGCTGATCGAACGGCGCGGCAAGGTCGCGCTGGTCCACGAGCTGATCTCGAACGCGTGGGATGCGGACGGCACGACCTCGGTGACCGTCACGTTCACGCCGGAAGAGAACGCGCGCAAGGTGTGGATCAACGTGTCGGACGACGCCCCGGACGGCTTCGCCGACCTCCGCCACGCGTGGACGCTGTTCGCCGAGAGCACGCGCAAGGCGCGCTCCGACAAACGGGGACGCTTCAACCTCGGCGAGAAGCTCGTGCTCGCGCTCTGTGACGAGGCCTCGATCACCACCACGACCGCAGCGGTCATGTTCGACCAGCGCGGGCGTACGACCTCGCGCGAGCGCAGGGAACGGGGGAGCGAGTTCTGCGGGCTTGCGCGGATGACGCGCGGCGAGCTGGCGGAGATCAAGGCCGATCTCAAGAAACTGATCCCGCCCGCGGGCATCACGGTCACGATCGATGGCGAGACCCTCGCCGCGCGCACGCCCATCGCGACGTTCGAGGCCACGCTCCCCACGGAGATCGCGGATGAGGATGGCGTCCTCAAGCGCTCTACGCGCAAGTGCATGGTCTCGGTCTACGACCCCCAGGAGGGCGAGGTGCCCATGCTCTACGAGATGGGGATCCCGGTGGTCGAGACCGGAGACAAGTGGCACGTCGAGGTGCACCAGAAGGTCCCGCTCAACATGGACCGGGACAACGTCACCCCCGTGTACCTGCGGACGCTCCGCACGCTGGTCGTCAACCACATGCATGCGGGCCTCACCGAAGACGACGCCAACGCCACGTTCGTGAACGACGCGCTCTCCGACAAGGACATCGCGCCCGAAGCCGTAACGCGCGCGCTCGACATCAAGTACGGCACCAAGCGCGCGGTCTGGGACCCGTCCGACCTTGAAGCGAACATGAACCTGGTCGCCCAGGGCTACACGGTCATCAAGGGCGCACAGTTGTCGCGGGCGCAGTGGGACAACATCCGCAAGCACGATGCGGTCAACACCCGCCCTGCCGGACAGATCGCGCCGACCAACAAGCCCGCGGGCACGCGCATCATGCTGCCCCGCAAGGAGTGGACGCGTTACGAGGTCATCGCGGTCGACTACGTTGTGACGATCGCCCAGGAGCTCGTGGGCGCGCCAATCACGGTCGAGATCTCGAACGAGCCCGCTGGCGGTTACCTGGCCTGCTACGGCGCGGACGTGCTGACGTTCAACGTCGCGCGGCTGGGGCACACGTTCTTCGAGCGCGGGGTCTACGGCGGTCGTCCGTCCGAGGAGTTGAACGAGCTCGTGATCCACGAGCTTGGTCACCACTACGAGGGCAACCACCTTGACACGAAGTACCACGATGCGCTCTGTCGGCTCGGCGCGAAGTTGGCGAGCCTCGCGCTCCGCCGCCCCGGGCTCTTCGACCTCGGAGGCATGTAGCCATGGCCGCCCGCCAGCCCAGGCCGCAGCCGCCGACCAAGATCGCGGCCGACTTCGTCCGCGTTCATCTCGGCAAGGGCGCGTTCGCGCCGTTCACCGGGACCGACTACCGCGCGTGGAACGCGTTCGTCTACCTGCTGGGGCTCTACGGCGCGACCCGCCTGCCCCAAGCGGGGGTCGCGCTGCGCGAGACCTACAGTTGCACGCTCCGCGGGTATGGCGAGCAGGAGGACGTGGCGGAGGTGTTCCGGCAGACCATCGCCGCGGTGCTCGACTGGTCCGACGTGCGCATGCTCTGGCCGATGATCGCGCCGAACAGCAAGCTCGCACCACGAGCGGTGGAACGTGGCTAAGAAGTGGGTCCGATCGCACCGGCTGGGGATCGGCTGTTACGTCGTGGCCCGTTCTGTCCCGACAAGCGAGGACAAGCGCTCAACGAGGCCATGCCCTGGTGCGCGACGTGGGCTGCGAGTACCGCATCACGCCGCGCGGAGCGACGTTCGATCAGTCTCTCAAGACCGAACGATACGCATGGGGCAAGGCACTCAACCTCGCCGGTGGCATCCGGATGGGTAACGTCAGGAGCTCGCGCAAGTGACCGACCACGCCGTGCATATCCACATCTACCGCGCTCGCGACCAACCTGCGACGAGACAGGTGATCGGCATGCTCGGCGATGGCAAGACGTGGATCTTCCGGCTCCGTCCGCATCAGCGCGTGCAGTGCTTCACGTGTCGGCGCCTCCGCTTGGCCAAGAACGTGGTCGGCGCCGGCGCCGGAAGGCGGTAAGACGGGATCGCTTCGCGGTTGTGTTGTAGCTACAACGTGGCATATGGTTGCGAAGGAGCCATCGATGATCTGGGAAGTGATCTCTGGGGCCGCCGTGAACGGTGGTCTCCAAGCCAAGCTGAAGAGCGCTTCACCCGCGCGCGGGTGTGCCGCGTACACCAGCGAGCTCGTGCCGATCACTGTACTCGTCGACTACGAGGATGGCACCGCGATGGTGCACTTCCGGGTCGAACGCGGCGATCGCCGCCCGAACGACAGCGATCGGCTGTCCAACTCGATCGAGATGGCGATGGCGTGCCGCTTTGCCGCGTACGCCTACGACCAGCCGGAATCGTGTGACGCCGAGCCCGGGCTCGACGAGTTGGCGTGCCAAGGCGCGCCGCGCATCACCCTGACCGGCAACGACGCGCTAGCGGTCGTGCTGGGGTTCTTCGAAGGCTGCCTCAACCACCTCGCGTGTGCGGCATGATGGTCGAGATGGACGAAGATCGGATCGACCGTGTCCTGACCGCCGTCGCGATCCTGTTGTGCGGCTTCGCGTTCGGATTCCTCTTCGTCCTGGAGTCGTGCTGATGACCAAGCTCGCTGCATACAAGTGCCCGTTCGGCTACCGCTGCGCTGGGTGCGCAGATCGGTTCCGCGCGATGGCGCTCAATCCCAACACGGTCGTCAACCTCATCTCATCTCCGGTCGACCGCGCACCGAAGCCGCGGGAAGCCGTGCTCAAGCTCGTGAAATGAGGGATCCGATTCAGGTTGCAGAATGGTGTGAAAAATGGGCGTTTTGCTACCCATTTGATAGACTCGAAAGAACGATGAAGCCCGCCATTCAACGCACAGGTCACAAGGGGCTCGCCCTCCGACGCAAGCTACAGCGTCTGGCTGCGCGCCAGGGAGTCAGATGAGTCATGGCTGCAACGGCAACTGACGACCAGCTCGCCCAACTTCGCCGTCACGCGGTCAACACGGTGACGCGCGAGATCATGGCGAACGGCATCAAGCTCACGTGGGAACAGGCCGACGATCTCGGCGACGAGGTGATCGACTGGATGGGAACGCGCCTCGGGCTCAAGTCGCGGACCACCGACGCCGGCATCGTCTTCTCGCCGACGAGGACGAGCGGCTATCATGGCGACGAGCGGGCACTCTACGGTCGAGGTCGCTACTACATCCGCATCAAGACGGAGCCGCATCAGCAGTGGACGGTGCCGGCCGGCTGGACCTGGGACGATCTCGATGAAGCCAAGATCGGCGCGGCGAAGGCCGACGAGCAGTGGATGGCCGTCGAGCTGATGGATTCGGAGACCGGCAGGAAGGTCCGGTGGCGCTAGTCATGGCGAACGACAAGGCACTCGCCAAAGCCTCATGCCGACGTGCGATGAGTGTGGTGAGACGCCGGTCCACGCACGCACATGCAGCGCGACGCAGCGCGCTGCGCTGGGACCTCAGTGAGAGTCGGCTAGTGTGGCTGACTCTTTCCATGGCATGCTGACTCTGGATCCCCTCGTCGACGAGGAGTCTGGAGTCAAAGCCCATCGCCCTACCACGCGTGAACCAGGGACCCTCGTTGACGAGGGTCTTCGGGAACCACCTGGCACGAGCGGCGGCTGGCCGCCCTAACGAATCGTGAAGGGCCGTAGCGGCACGCCACCGTGAACGTGTCACTACAGATCTCCGATCTGGAGTGGACAAGGCCTTGCCGATGTTGTAGCTACAACGTAGCAGCACGATGGCACGTCCCCCGCAATACCGTTCGGCATGGAGAACATGGCCGCCTGCATCGCCGACACGATCCTGTCCAACGTCGACGCTTGGTACGAGGGCGTCATCACGTACGAGGCGTTCAACGAGCGCCAGATCATCGCGTGGGGCGCGGCCAAGGACTCCGAAGTGGTCCAGATGGTCGCCGACATCATTGGCGATCGCGCGCTCGGTCCGCTGATCCGCTGATCGACTGAGACTTCCGTTACTCCTTGCCACAACGCCGTCGGAGACCATCATGACCATCCTCACCCCATCGTTCGTCGTCGGCATGGTTGCGGGCGCCTTCCTGATGGCGCTCGGCACCTGGGTCGGCGCGCTCGCGGAGCGTATCCGCGGGACGCATCGCGTTACGGTTGCTCGGTCGTCCGATGACCGAGACGTGCACCGGTCGCCAGGCCAGCCTGTTACTCCGATGCGCGCAAAGCGCACGCCGCCGCCGCGCCGCCCGATGGCCAACGTCCGGCCCAAGCGCGCCGCACCGTCGCCGCGCGCGCGCGACGATGTCCGGGACTGGCTCATGCAGATGGGCTA
>Ga0335073_10000689_pt1 | contig 43909 bp, 35 predicted proteins | sample Lox_Sample_22_FD_207093 | JGI IMG/M metagenome (GOLD analysis project Ga0335073, IMG submission 207093) | Soil microbial communities from Loxahatchee National Wildlife Refuge, Florida, United States - Lox_Sample_2.2 | ecosystem: Environmental > Terrestrial > Soil > Wetlands | place: USA...
TTCCCCCGATGCATTCGCTGTCAGCGTGCTCGGAGCGGCCAGCGTCTGCAGCCCATCCTTCTCATGTAGCGCTGACATCTGCCCTGCGTCCGGCCACCTTGGACTCCCCATCGCCTGCCACGCCCCATAAACATTGGAGTGGGTATTATCGATGCGGTCGTGTTCAAGGCGATATGACGCGCCGGGCGTAAGACCGGAGACGGTCAGGGTGATATGGCGGTCGAGGGGCACGCTGCCCGCAGCCTTGCTGTGCTGCTGCGTCGCGTTGCTCAGAAGGACCTCGACGCTGCCGTCATCACTTCGCACCGCAAGCACCTTCACCAGCTCTCCGAAGCCGTCTCCCGAGCCCGTGACATCAAGCCGCTTCGTCCCAAGCTCGTGCAGCAGGTAGTAGGCCCAGTAGCGCGGCTTGCGCAGCGCATCCAGCCCAATCAGCCCGAATCCCCCATGAAAAAGCTCCTTTGGATCGCCGCTCTCTTCGAAGTAATCGCTGGCCGTCCAGTAGCTGATCGACGTGACCTGATCGAGGCTGTCTTCGATGCCCGATACCGTCGCAGCCGCGCTGTATGCCATGTCGCTCACCTCATCTCCGTATTCAGCAGAGACGCCCCACTCCGTGTAGTAGATCGGCACATTGGCGAGCCCATATCGGCGGAGCAGCGGCCGGTAGTCCGGCACTGGCAGATAGTAATTGTGCAGATCGAGAAAATCGAGAGGCGCACGATGGCCGGCGGTAGCGAAATTGTCGCGAGTCACGTGACGCAGAAAAGGCTCCTGATAGGTCGTAAACGCGGCAACGGGTCCCCCAACTTTGAGATTCGGGTCCACTGATTTCAAACCTTCAGCCGCAAAGTCATACAGGCGAAAATAGTCGTCGCGTGACCCGCTCCAGAAGATTGGGCTGTGCAGGTCCGGCTCATTCCACACTTCAAAGGGCCAGCTCTCCACTTCTCCTTTGCCGTAACGGTCGATGAGATGCCGCGCCAGCGCGGCAACCAGCGCCTGCCATTTCCTGTAGTCCTTGGGAGGCGAACTGCTGGCCCGATACTTGAAGATTTTTGGTGTAAAGGAATGGGCCGCAAGCGCGGCCGGCATAAAATCCAGCTCGACAAACGGCTTCAGACCATCGTGCCGCAGCATGTCGTACAGCTTGTCTACCTTCGTGAAATCGTACTGCGGATGCCCCTCTCTGTCCTCGGTGTAGACGCTGGGGTCATCCATGAGAATGCCGTGGGCGCGGATGTACTGGATGCCAAGAGTATCGTGTGCGAGTTTGTTGCCGGCGCGCAGCCCGGCTCCCGCCGCTTTCACATGTTCATTGAGATCGCCCTTGAACATGTAGCTGAGATGTTCCGATCCGAGGGCGACCTCCCACTTGTGGTCGAGAGATCCAGCAAACTTGTCGGCATCGACGCGGATCTGAACCTCCGGCGACTGACCCGATATGGCTGCGGCTGTCGCCGACACCATGATCCCCTGCGGACTCCACGCACTGCCGTCGTTTCCGCGCACCCGGTAGTAGTAGGTTTGCCCCGGGCGGATATCCGAGTCCACCCACGGTCCGCGCGGGACCCGCCCAAAAGGTTCGCCCGGAAAAAATCTCTCCAGGGCGTGCTCAACAAAAATTGGCTCAACCCCAAACGCGGAGCTGGCAAGCGCGAAGGGACCGTTAGGGTGGTTACTGCGCAGCACCTGGTAGCAGATGGCATTGGGAATCGGGGTCCACTCGATCGAGATGATTCCCTGCCCGGCGGTTGTCCGTACTTCTGTAACCGGAGAAAGTAGACTGGATTGAGGAAGAGAAGGCGGCGGAACGTACCTCAACCATAGGAAAGCTGTAAGGCCGAGGGCGAAGCCGATTCCTGCAACCACCAGCAGGATCCTGAGCCCCATCAGCAACCATCTTCCCAAGCGCGCGTTCCTCCGTCACACCCGGTTCACGGGATTGATGTCCAAGGAACGTAGTCTACTCGAATCGGCATTGTGCGCAGTAGTTAACTGAACGCCGGATCGCAGCGATTCACGGAGCGACCGCCACTCCCCGAAGGCCAAGGACGTCAGCGTTGCGTTGCATCGCCTGGATGCAGAAAGCAATGTGGTCGTCAAGTGGGACGTCGAGTTCGGCGGCACCCTTCGTAATGTCCTCCCGGTTAACTCCCCGGGCAAATGCCTTGTCCTTCATCTTCTTTTTCACCCCCGCGACATCCACATCAAAAATCGACTTTGTGGGTTTGACCAGAGAGCAGGCAGTAAGAAAGCCCGCCAGCTCGTCGCAGGCAAAGAGCGCCTTGTCGAGGTGGGATTCGCGCGGCACGCCGGAGTATTCGGCATGTCCAAGGATTGCCGTGCGAATCGCTTCGGGCCATCCCTGCTCCACAAGGAGGCGGTTGCCGACGAAGGGATGCTCCTCGAGAGACGGATGTCGTTCGTAATCGAAATCGTGGAGCAATCCGGTCATGGAATAAATCTCGACTAATACATCACGCTCGCGATCGGTTAGCTCGCGAGCATCAGCCTCGCGTTCGCCGTACGCGCGGACACAAGTTTCAACGGCGAGCGCGTGCTTGATCAGGCTGGGCGACTGCGTCCACTGCTGGAGCAGTTCCCACGCTCGCTCGCGTGTGTACATCTCTTCGGCCATCGTCAATCCTCTCCTGGCAAAAATCCCATTTTGGGTTTCTTCGGGTTTCTTAGGGTTTTCTTCGGCTGACTCACAGTTTTCACTTGACAACAAAGATACCCCGGATGCAAGCTGAATCTCAGTTGGACGGGATAGCGGCTATAATCCGCTGCCTCTTCCGACCTGGAGAGCCTGCTCTGGCACTCCGTACAACTTATGGCAACTATCTTAGCCACCGTCGAAGCACGTGAGGTGCTTCGCTGCGAACACTGCAGTCTGGTGCAATTCCGAACGGCGAATTCACTCTGCAGGCGCTGCCACAAACCACTCGAAATCGAAGAGCCGGAACCGCAATTGCCTCAGCTAGTGGTGGCAACTGCGAATCCCACTACCAGCGAAGACGAGATCAACGTTGCCCGAGCGGTTCGCGACATTCGGCGCGTCCGCGGTCTGAGCCAGCGTCAGCTTGCCGGCCGAATGCAGGTGCCGCGCACCTACATCTCGAAGATCGAGAACGCCAAGGCCATGCCGACGCTGTCCTCGCTCGAAAGACTGGCCAACGCCCTTGAGGTCGACATCTGTGCGCTGCTGCGCGATGCGCGTAGTCGTGCCCAGGCGGAGACCGCGGCCATCATGTCGGATCCGTTTCTCGCTGAGATCGCGTCCATGGTGTCGCAACTTGACGGCTTCCAGCGGTCAATGGTCCTCAACCAGGTTCGGGAGATGGCCTCGGGGCGCAGGCGCATGGCGTAGAGTCGCGGACTGCGCGGCCCCCCGGCATTGCCGCATCGAGCCATATGGCCATGCTTCGAATCGATCCGGCTGGTAGCTCAGCGACAGAGATATACAAGCTGATGATCGGGATAGTCGTTCCCCGCCCGATCGCGTTTGTTTCCAGCCTCGACGAGAACGGCATCCGCAATCTCGCCCCTTTTAGCTATTTCATGGCCTGTACGGCTGACCCACCGGTCGTGTGCTTTGTCAGCTCCTACCGCAAGGCCGACACTCCGACGAAAGACACCCTGCGCAACATTTCCGCGACGAAAGAATTCGTGGTCAACATCGTCTCTGAAGACTTCGCCGAAAAGATGAACCTCACCTCGGCTGAAGTTGCCCCCGAAATCGACGAGTTCGAGTTGTCGGGACTCACCCCGGTCGCGAGCGAGTTGGTCCATCCTCCGCGTGTGGGCGAGAGCCGGGCGCAGATGGAATGCCGCTTGCGACAGCTTTTGCCGATTGGCGACGCACCGGGTGGAGGCACAGTAATCTTCGGGGACGTTCTGCGCTTTCACCTGGACGAGACCATCGTCGACAACTACAAGATCGATCCCGAGAAACTGAAAGCCATCGGCAGAATGGGCGGTCCAACCTACGTCCGCACGCATGACCGCTTCGATATGGCCCGCCCAAAATGACGAAATCGTAATAGGCTGCGAAGTGTCGGGTAATAACCACTGTGAATCTTCTCTTCGTGTCATTGCGGCAGCGCCGGGCGGCGTGCTACGGTCGAATCAGGGCATTTTGGAAAACTCTCGTTCCCTTGTTTACAGGGTCACCGCTCCCTGAGATCGGATTGAATTGAGCGGCTCTGATTCACTATGTTTCCGATGATGCCATAGGGGAAGCATTGCTAAACTTCAGCCGTGTCCATGAACTGCCGCCCGAGGAGTTGGCCATCTATCGCCGCCTCGACGCTGCGCGCCTGCCTGAACATGTCGCCATCATCATGGACGGCAACGGCCGCTGGGCCGGCAAGCGACGCCTCAAGCGCTTTCTGGGTCATCAGCAGGGCGCCGAATCGGTTCAATATGTCGTGGAGACGGCTTCTCGCATCAGCCTGCCCTGGCTCACGCTCTATGCCTTCTCGCTTGAGAACAACCTGAAGCGTCCCCGGACCGAAGTCAGCTTTCTGATGCGCCTGCTGCGCACCTATCTGACCAACAACGTGCAGCGGATGAATGACAACAACGTCCGCATCCAGTACATCGGACGCACCGACGAGTTGGACAACGAAGTGCGCGAGCGCATGGAGTGGGCGGCGGACGCGACAAAGCACAACACCGGCACAGTGCTCACCCTGGCCCTCAACTACGGGTCCCGCTCGGAGCTGGTTGACGCCTTCCGCGCCTTGTCAGCAGAGGTAAGCCGGCGCGAGCTGCGGGCGGAAGACATCACCGAGCAGGACATCCAGCGCCATCTCTACACCGCACACATGCCCGATCCGGATCTGCTGATCCGCACCTCGGGAGAGATGCGCATCTCCAACTTCCTGCTTTGGCAGATCGCTTACGCGGAAATTTTCGTCACCGATCGCCTCTGGCCCGACTTTCGCGGCATCCACATGCTCGAAGCCATCGAGGATTTCCAGAAGCGCGAACGCCGCTATGGCGGACTCGCCGACGGCTCGGAGTCCGATGATGTGGCCTCCCTGCCGGCGAACACACTGGTTCCTCGATAGTCGATCCTCACGCGCTTATGCGCTGCCGCGGCAGGTTCGGCACCATGCCGAAATGCGCGCTGCCCCAATCGCAGAGTGTTTCCATTAGCGGCACCAGCTTCTCTCCCTCGGCGTTAAGGGAATAGGCAACCATTGGCGGCACCGTGGGTGTTACCTGCCGTTGAATCACTCCATCCGCCTCCAGTTGCCGCAGCTGGTCGGTCAGCACTTTTTCTGAAATCCTGTTGAGTTTCCGGCGTAATTCCGCAAAGCGCAGCTGGCCAAAGGAAAGAAGCCACAGGATCTGAACCTTCCACTTGCCAGACATCACATTGATGGTCGCTTGCACGGGACAACCGTGGTTCGGTTTCATTTTCATTTCCTCGAAAATTCTCAGCCGAGTGATGCCCTTACTTATTTGTGCGTACTTCCGCGCTGCGTTTGCCTGGCAGTAGGATACCGCCCATAAGCCGGGTGCGCACTTGATTGCGCCCGCAGAAGGGAAATCCATGATCCTGATTACAGGTGCCTCTGGAAATGCTGGACGCACCGTACTCGATGAAGTGCGTAAGCTCGATGCTCCATTTTGTGCGATGCATCGCTCTCAAGAGGACGCCCACAAAGCGCCAACCGGGACCACCACCGTCATCGCCGACTTCGCAGACAAAGATAGCCTTAGGAACGCTCTCGCCGGCGTGGATTCGGTGTACCTGGTTTGTTCTCCCATCCCCGCGCTGGTGGAACTTGAAAGCAATGTCATCGACGCCAGCAAGGAGTGCGGTGTAAAGCACGTGGTGCTGAACTCCGCGCTGGGAGCGGCCGATTATCCGAAGTCCTTCCCCAGCTGGCACCGGGTCGTCGAGGAAAAACTCCAGTCATCCGGTCTCGCCCATACGATCCTCCGTCCCAACAGCTTCATGCAAAATATCCTCGCCTATTTCGCTCCTACGATTCGCGAGCAGGGAGCTTTTTACGCTGCCATGGGCGATGCCCGCGTCAGTTATCTCGATCTTCGAGACATCGCTGTCGTAATTGCAAAGGTGCTGATCTCGCCTGGAGATCATATCGGCAAAATTTATGAACTGAATGGGCCCGAAGCAATCAACTACACCGAGCTTGCCGAACGCATCTCGCGCGCCGGCGGACGAACCATCAGCTTCGTAGACCTGCCGGAAGCCGCGCAACGCAAAAGCATGCTCGATGTGGGCATGCCGGAGTGGCAGGTGAATGCCCTGCTCGAGTTGCAGCAGTACTACACCAACGGCCAGGGCGGAGAAGTTACCGAAACACTGCCTCGCCTGCTCGACCGGCCGCCAATCATGCTCGATGATTTCCTGTCGGAGTTCAAGGACAGCTTCAACAGCGTTGCCACGGCCGCCTGAGCCGCACTCGAGGAGCCATCAGATGCACAGCGTAGTCGAAGTCGTGAACCCCGCCACAGGCATGACCGTGGACGAAATGAAGGCATTTGTTCGCAACCATTTCGAAGAATTTGTGAATCGCAAGAATCTCGACATCGGGGACGTGAACTTCGCACCCGAGTTCGAAGACCACGGCGCTGATGTCCCACCAGGCACGGCGCCGGGCCCCGCAGGCGCGAAAGCGTATGTCGGCGGAGCATACAAAAAATTCCCCGACATTCACGTAGATATCCTCGATCTCATCGCCGAAGGTGATCGCGTCGTCATTCGCAATCACTGGACCGGCACCGAAGCCGCCTCAGGAACGAAGTATGAATTTTCCGGAATCGTGATCTGGCGCATCGCACACCGCCAGTTGGTCGAACGCTGGGCCTATCTCACGCCGCCACAGCCCGTCAAAACGTAACGCCCACCATAAATCCGTAGTGAACTCCCGGGCGGCAGCCCCATCTCTGCGTCCCACGCATAATTCCCCATCGGTGCCACAAAACCGCTACCATAACGCAGTATTTTGAGGCTGTCGTAACACTTGATGGGAGAAAGAAATAATGAAATCAGCCGTTTGCGCTCTCGGCCTGTTTGTTTTATCTGCCGCAGCAACTCATTCATTCGCTCAGGATGCAGCGTCTCAGACTCCACAAGACGCATGGACTGTCCTGAACACCGGGCTTCAGGACAACAGTACCGATCTGCGGGTAAGAGCGGTTCGAGTCCTGGGCGAGCTCAACGGCGACAAGAGAGCAGAAGACGCCGCGCTTACTGCACTGCAAAATGACAAACAGCCGGAGGTGCGTGCCGCTGCAGCCCAGGCCCTGGGAGAAATGGGCGCGAAGGATTCGAGGACACAGCTGCACGCAGCCTTTCAGGATACGGACCCTTCGGTCATCATCGCGGCTGCACATTCATTGATCCAGCTGGGAGACGACCAGGGATACAACGTCTACTATGCCGTTCTTACTGGCCAGCAGAAGACCGGGACGAGTCTGACGGATCAGCAGAAAAAAATGCTGAAGGATCCAAAGAAAATGGCAAACCTCGGCCTGCAGGCCGGCATCGGATTTGTGCCCTTCGGTGGCCTGGCAATGACCGGCTACAAGATGATGACTCGCGACGACACGTCTCCGGTGCTTGCTGCCGCCGCGCTGATGCTCGCCAAAGATCCCGACCCGAAAAGTGGCGAGGCTCTCGCGGACGCCTCGGCCAATAAAGACAAGTGGCTGGTGCGCGCCGCGGCCTTTGATGCAATCGCCAGGCGCGGCGATCCGGTGCTCCTCAAGGCTGCTGAGGCCGGACTGCAGGACGAAAAGGATCAGGTGAAAATTTCAGCCGCAGGAGCAGTCATTCGCCTGACCGACATTCAGTCGCAGCCGAAGCCCGAACCGAAACCTGAAAAACGAAAGCCCGTAACGAAAAAGCCGAAGTAGCATCAGATCAGCGTCTGCCGGTTCCGTTCGATTGCGTCGTCAGCTCGCGGATCAAGTCGACCTCGTGCTGGCGATAAGGTGTGCCGTCTTCATGGAAGACCTCATGGAACCAGACCGTAGGCTGCTCCAGGGTGTACGGCCGGTACCAGGAATCCCAGGGCAACCACGTCTGCGTCTTCCCTGCCACCAGACCCCAGTTGATCGCACCGACCCGATGCTTCTGCGCAATCGGCAAAGTGTTGTCGAAGGTGCTGCCTGCTCCGCGCGCCATGTATTCTGTGCAGATCAGCGGGCGATGGTATTTCTCGAGCCACTCGACGCGCTGCTCGAAGTCCTCCGGCCATCCGTAATTGTGGAACGAGATCACGTCAGACTCCTCGATCTGAAGCCGAGCCATCGGGCTGAGCTTCTCCGGAGAAGACCAGTCGCCCTGCCAGATGCCGCTGGTGAGCGGCTGCATCGGATGCGCCTCCCGCGCCCAGGCGAACACCTGAGGTAGAAGTTTCAGCACCAGCTCAGTCTTGTTCTTCGGATCTTCCTTCGCGTAGGAGCTATTGTTGCCATTGTCCGGCTCATTCCATAGATCCCAGGCCAGCACGCGGTCGTCATTCGCGAAGGCTCCCACTACGCCCTGGACGTAGGCCTTGAGCCGCGGATATTCAGCAGGATCCTCCAGCGCGCGCGCCCCCGGGCTCTGCACCCATCCCGAGTTATGTACACCCGGAATAGGCGGGTGCTGAGGACCGAGCTTCGGGTCCGGATCCCAGCATGAATCGAAGAGAACGAAAACAGGCCGTATGCGATGACGCGCGGCGATTTCAAGAAACGTATTGATGCGCTGAGTGAACCCCTTAGGGTCCTGCTGCCAGAGAAGGTCATGCAGGAACACCCGCATGGTGTTCATTCCGATCGCCTGAGCCCAACCCAGTTCCTTGTCGATCTCCTGCGGATCGAAGGTGTCGGCCTGCCACATCTCCAGCTGATTGATTGCGTCTTCAGGAATGAAATTGCTGCCCACAAGCCAGGGCTGCTTCTGATACCACTCGTTAGCTTTCTCGGCAGACCAGCGTGACTCCTGCGCACCTGCCACCAGCGCCGGAATAAGAAGACAAAGAGCGAGCAATCGCGTCACCAGAACCCTCCACGGTGGAGGATAGGCGAAATCGATCCGGCGGGGACAGTTACAAATGAACCCCTGAGGATTTGCAGGACTGCCCATGCTGAAGGCAGCGAGCCCGGCGCAACGCACTTACGCGAGCCACGCCGGGCTGCAACAGATTCGTTATTGGTGAGCAACTCCTCCGGGAACGATCGCGATCTTCTGCGGCGCGTCTATCTTTGCGCCCGGCATTGTCAGCTTCACCTTGAGAGCGGCTATCTCCGGTTTCGATTTTGCGTTCACGGCGAAACCGAGCTCGTACTGATTTTGCAGGCGGCGGCCCAGGTCATCGAAGAACGGCGCAAAGGATACGGGATTGCCCAGTCCCTGCCAGTACGCCTTCCCTCCCGTTACCTGAGAGACCTGATTCAGAAGGCTCTGGCCCGCATTGTTCTGGTAAGGTCCGCGGTCATATCGGCCCTGATCGTGCCAGTAGATGGAGTCAACGATGAGGCCGGCGCGAATCGAATCGTTGATCGCAGACTGCAGGTAAGGATTCTCCGGATCGAAGCGAAGGTTATACGGATCGACGCCGTCGGTGATCATCACCACCTCGCGCCTGTTCTCGCGGTTGGTGGAGGGCCATTTTTTCGCCAGATCCGAGAGGCAGAAATACGGGCTGGCGCTGCTGCCCGGCGATCCGTTCGGCAGACGCAGGCTTTCCAGTGCCTTTGCTTTGTCCGTGGTCAACGCCTGCGAAAATACAGCGCGGCCGTTCTGCATGTAGGCAATACCAACGGAAGTCGTGGGCGGCAGCGACTTCACAAAGCGCTCGATGTCCCCCAACTGTGTGCCCAGGCTGGTGCGGGCCGAGCCGTCGATCAGGATTACCAGTTCAAGCCCGGCGCGATCGCCGCGCAGGGGAACCAGATCCGTCACGTTGGCCGACTTACCGGCGACCTGAACACTCACATCTCTCTCCTGCACAGGCGCAGCAGCTTCGTTGTTCTTGCCGAGCACCGTGATGACTGTCTGGGCAGAGGCGTCGTCGGAGCCTTGGGCTAACACAGGCGATACCGCTGCCACCAAGCCGATCATTGCCGCGGCAGCAAAAATTGGATTCAGTTTCATTTACGTTCCCTCAGGAATTTCTGTAAATCGCCGGCGCCTTTTGGCCGTGTAAGGCGTCGCAGCTATTCACGGTCTGTTCTGTTTTCTATCTATAAGATGTTCAACACCCCGGTTTCGTCTTTGTTGCTTTGACGAGGCGCACACGCTCAAAGACCCAGACTCCAACGTGTATGCTTTCAAAGAGATGAAACGGGTTGCTACGGCTGCGGTTCTTGTTCCCCTGGTTTTACTCCTGATATTCCTGGGGCCGGCCTGGCTCATCGCACTGGTCGCCGTGTTCGTAGCAGAGCTGGCGCTTTGGGAATACCTTGCCCTCGCTGATGCCGCCGGCGCGAAAACACCCCGTATTGCTACCATGATCGCGGTAGTGCTCCTGTTTGCCTGCATCTTTCGTCGCCCGGACTTCCTTGGACCGGTCCTGGGAGCATTCGCATTGGCGCTGTTTATTCTCTGCGCCTTCCGTTCACCCCTCAAGCGCGTGCTGCCTGACACTGCGTACTCCGTCTTCGGACTCCTCTACATCGGTGTACCCCTCACCACCCTGCCCCTGCTCAGCGAGCAGGAGAACGGCCCCTCGCTACTACTCTTTCTTTTCTTCGTAGTATGGGCGGGCGACGTCGCGGCACTCTATGTGGGTCGGGCATGGGGCCGGCGAAAACTCGCTCCCCACATCAGCCCGGCAAAAACATGGGAAGGATCCGTAGCCTCCATCGCTGGCAGCGTATTGATTGCACTCCTCTTAATCTTCTTGGCCGGATATCTCGCTCGAGGCAATTTCGGCAAGCTGTCGTCGCTCCTGTCCTTTCCGGGCTCGATGACGGCGTGGCTCGTCTTGGCGGCCATTCTTAACGTTGCCGCCCAGGTCGGCGATCTGGTGGAGTCAGCAATCAAGCGTGGGGCGGGCGTGAAAGACTCGGGCACGCTGCTTCCCGGTCATGGCGGGGTCCTCGACAGGATCGATGCGCTGCTCGTGGCCGCCCCTGTGCTGTGGTACGCTCTACTCTTGCAGCAGTCCTTCTAGATGAAGCAGATCGCCATCCTGGGATCGACCGGCTCGATCGGTCAGAGCACCCTCAGCATCGTTGAGAAATATCCGGAGCGGTTTACTGTAGCCGCGCTGGCCGCCGGCCAGAACATCGATACAGCTTTTGAACAATGCAAGTGCTGGCGTCCCGCCGTGGTATCGATGGCCACCGGTGAGGTCGCCGCCAATCTCGAGCGCCGGTTAAAGCAGGCTGGGATTACCGGGATCGAAGTGGTATACGGCACCGCCGGCACAGTCCGCGTGGCCACCCTGCCCCAGGCAGATTTCGTCGTCTCGGCCATCGTCGGGGTCTCCGGACTCGAAGCAACTTACGCGGCCGTCCAGGCGGGAAAGCCCGTCGGCCTTGCGAACAAAGAAGCTATGGTAGCGGCTGGAGAGATCCTGGTCGCAGCGGCTCGGGCTAAGAGTGTTCCCCTGCTGCCGATCGACTCCGAGCACAACGCCATCCATCAGTGCATGCGGGCCGGCGAGAAGCGCGAAATCCGGCGCATATGGTTGACAGCCTCCGGCGGACCCTTCCGAAACCTGCCGCTCAGCCAGTTTGAGCACATCACCGTTGAGCAGGCGCTCAAACACCCTACCTGGGTCATGGGCCGCCGGATCACCATCGATTCCGCCACCATGTTGAACAAAGGATTGGAGATAATCGAAGCCTGCCGGCTCTTCGATTTGTCGCCATCGGCGGTCAAAGTGACCGTGCACCCGCAGTCGACGGTGCATTCCCTGGTCGAATACATCGACGGCAGCATTCTCGCCCAGATATCGGTCACCGATATGCGGCTGCCGATCCTCTATGCGATGAGCTATCCCGAACGTGTTGAATCAGATCTGACCTTTGACATGGAGGCGCTCGGCCATCTCGACTTCTCTCCCCCCGACTTTGAGCGTTTTCCCTGCCTGCGGCTGGCCTATGAAGCGGCGGAACGTGGCGGGGCACACTCTATCGCACTGAATGCGGCGGATGAGGTCGCGGTCGAGGCATTCCTCGAACGAGCCATTCCATTTCCGGGCATACCGCGTACAATTGAAGAGGTACTTGAGGCAATCCCAGAATCTCATCCAGCGAGCATTTCAGAAGTGCTGGCGTTGGACCAGCAGGCGCGCGAGATGGCGAGATGTGCCGTTAAGTTGATCGCGTCTCCGGCGGGTAGGCTTGCGCCCTGACCGCAGAAGTGGGAGCGCAGAAGAAGGAACTGGCGCGGCTGGTGAGCTTTCGATTCCGCTGCCAGCGGGTATTCATTAAAAATATGTCTTTTGCTCTTACCGCCCTCGTTTCCATGCTGGTCGTGCTGGGCATCATGGTGCTCGTGCACGAGTTCGGCCACTTCGCAGTCGCCAAGTTCTTCGGCGTTCGCGTAGAAGTCTTCTCGATTGGCTTCGGCAAGCGGCTTTTTGGCTTCCGGCGCGGCGACACCGACTACCGCATCAGCCTGCTGCCCCTCGGCGGCTACGTGAAGATGTCGGGCGAGACTCCGGGCGAGGCCCGCACCGGTGACCCGGGAGAGTTTTCTTCGCATCCCCGCTGGCAGCGCATCCTCATCGGTCTGGCTGGTCCGGTCGCGAATTTCCTGCTGGCATTTGTGCTCATGGCGGGCTTGTACATGATGCACAACGAGGTGCCGAATTACATGTCCAGCCCGGCTGTAACCGACATCGTGCCGCCGGACACGCCGGCCGCTCGCGCCGGCGTTCAGCCAGGTGATCGGATCGTGCGCTTCGATACCGATACCAACCCGACCTGGGAGCAGGTTGGAATGCGCGCCGCGCTGGATGCCAATTCCTATGTTCCGGTCACCGTCGAACGAATGGTGAACGGCCAGCCTCAGCACGTGAATCTCGAGCTGTACATCGCTGACCCAAGCAAAGGACAGGATTTTGAGCTCGAATCGGTTGGCCTGCTGCCCCGTGTGCAGAATGGCCCTCTCGGAGTGCGCGATGTCATGCCGGGCAATCCGGCTGAACGCGCCGGGCTTAAGGCCGGTGACGCCATCATCTCCATCAATGGCCAGCTGGTCCACTCGGTCGCCGCCGTCATGGCAGTCCTGCAGGAAACCAACGGCAAGGCGGTAAATCTCGTCGTTCAGCGCGGCAGCCAGACGCTGGCCATGAACGCTACCCCTATCTGGGGCGACGATGGTACCGGACGCATGGGTTACCGTCTCGGCTTTCATCCCGCGCTGGCCCCTTTTCACGTTGAGCAGCTCCCACTGCTGAAGGCTGTCAAAGAATCGATACACGTCAATCTGCGCTACTCCGGCCTGATCATCGATGTCCTCAAGCGTCTTGTTTCCCATCGCTCGAACGTCCAGCAGCTGAGCGGCCCCATCGGAATTGCGCGTGAGACAGGCGAGGCCGTAACCGCTCCCGGATGGCAGCCGATCATCGGCACGATGGCGCTCATCAGCCTGAACCTCGGCATCTTCAACCTCCTTCCCATCCCGATTCTCGATGGCGGCATGATCCTGCTGCTGTTAATCGAAGGCGTGCTGCGCCGCGATCTGAATCAGGAATTCAAGGAGCGCGTCTATCAGGTGGCCTTCGTCGTACTCGTTCTCTTTGCCGCGTTTGTAATGTTCAACGATGTGGCAAAGCTCAACATCCTGTCGAAGCTCAAGCCGTAATTCAGCATTAAGGGCGCAGCGTTCGAGTGATCGCTGCGCTCTGAATCTGCACCCAATCTCTTTTTCCGATTTTCCCCATGCCTGTTCGCACGACCCTTCGCGTTCGCTATGCCGAAACCGACCAGATGGGCGTCGTCTATTACGCCAACTACTTTGTCTGGTGCGAAATCGGACGGGTCGAGTTCTTCCGTCAGCTCGGCTACGACTACAAGCAGATGGAAATCGAGGACGACTGCCACCTGCCTGTTGTCGACGCAAGCTGCCGCTATCGCTCGCCGGCAAGATATGACGACGAGGTGGCCATCGAGACCCGCGTAATCGCCCTCCGCACATCATTCATCAAATTCGGATATCGCATCCTGCGACTGCATTCGGATGGCGAGCAGCTGCTCGCCGAAGCGGAGACTGTGCACGTCAGTGTGGATAAGACAATGACAAAACGCCCACTGCCGGAGAAACATCTCCGCGCGATCGAAGCCATGCTCGAAAAGAGCTAGGCCTGGCGCTGCTACGAATCGTCAAAGCTTGTCATGCAGGGCACAAGGTGAGGCGTGAACGGCACCAGTGTCGGTTTGCTCGGATTGCTGACAGGAGTCAGTGTGTGGATGCCGGTGACATAGACCTTCCATTTGCCCCCGGTGTGCACACTGAGAATGCAGTGCTGAAAATAAGTCTTCACCTTATCGGTGGTCAGATCGGCTGCCTTCCTCTCGCCGATCTGAAGCGGACCCGCGTAGGACTTGTATTCGACGCGGCAAACCTGCGTTCCCGCCACATTTCCCTTCTTCGCGAGCGATTCGCCATTGGAGTCGTGATAGAAGACGAAATCGTTTCCGACTCGGTTCACCTGAAGCGCACAACCGTTCATGCTGCCGGTCAGCGCCAGCGTTCCGTCGCGCTGGCCGATTGGGACTTTACACTCCCCGACTCCACCGGTGCTCGCATTCATGTAAGGAAAGAAGAAATCGCTGCCCCCTGACTTTACCAGCAGCTTGTATACCTGGTCGTTGATCTTTTCCAGGGTGATGGTGCACGCACCTCCCGTAGGACTGGAGTTCATCGTGCTTCCGTCCACGGTGAAGGCATAGCTCTTGCAGGCGCTTTCGGGATCGTTGCGAAGCAGGTCGAGGACACCCACGCTGTTTTCTCCTGAATTTCTGTTTCCGGAACTTCACGGGATGCGAAGCGGGCTGACCTGGTCAGATCAGCGCCAGAAGTATAGAACATCCGCCACAGGAAGGCAGCACACCGAAGTACCCTGCGGAAGGCGGTCGGCCGACGCAGGTTGTAAACTTTTGAAAACAGATGTTCGAGTTCCTGCTCTTTCGCGGCGTAGCGATCATGGTGCTTATCCTGGCCAACGGCTTTTTCGTGGCCGCCGAGCTCTCACTGGTGAGCGTCCGCGAGACGCGCATCGAGCAGCTCATCGCCCAGCGTCGGCCCGGCGCACGAATGGTACGGCGCCTGCAACAACACCTGGACGACTTCCTGCCTGCCGTTCAGCTGGGCGTCACACTCTGCAGCCTGGCTCTCGGTTGGATCGGCGAACCGGTGGTTGCGGCAATATTCGAGCAATGGCTGGGATGGATGCCTCACGCCCATCTCTCCGCGCATCTGATCGCCGTTCCGGTCGCCTTCGCGTTCATCACCTATTTCCACGTTCTCCTCGGCGAACTCGTACCGAAGGCGCTTGCCCTGCGCAAGGCCGAACAGGTTGCCGTCGCCACGGCTGGGCCGATCGAAGTATTCATTCAGCTCACCCGGCCCGCAGTGCGCCTGATGAATCGCTCGGCGCGCCTGGTACTTCGCCTCTTCCGCACCCCGATGATGCACGAAGGCTCGGTTCATTCACCCGAAGAACTGAAACTGATCGCGACCGCCGCTCGCCGCTCCGGTATGCTGCCCGAATATCAGGAAGCGATCATCCACCGAGCCGTGGAGATTAACGAAATTCCGACCCGCGAAATCATGACGCCACGCCAGCGCATTTTTTCGCTGCCCTTCGACCTCTTGATCGAAGACGCGAGCGCCCGCATCGTCGACGAGCTGCATTCCCGTGTACCTGTTTATGATCCGGCACGCGGGCCGGAGTACATCGTCGGTGTCGTCTATTCGAAAGACATCTCCCGATTGATGCACTTCCGCGCATCCGCAAAGACCCGCTTTGCCGAAGCCCCGTTTGTGGAATTGCGACTCAAGCAGGTAATGCGCGAGGTCCTGGTCGTTCCTGAAACCAAGCCGGTGCTCGACCTGCTGCACGAGTTTCAGGCCCGTCGCCGGCATCTCGCCATAGTGGTCGATGAGTTCGGCTCGACCGTAGGACTCGTAACCGTCGAAGACGCCATCGAGCAGTTGATAGGTGAGGTCGAAGATGAGTTCGACATTGCCGCCAAGACCGTGCTCACCACCGCCAGCGGTGAGCTGATGCTCGACGGCAGCGTCAACTTGCGCGACCTCGAAACACAAATGCATTGGAGCCTGCCGCGTGACGCGGGTGTAGAAACCCTGGCAGGATTTCTGCTCGCGCGCCTGGGAAGGATTCCCCACGGGGGCGAAGTGGTGGAATACGAGGGCCGGCGCTTCACCGTCGTCGAAATGAACGGAAACCGGATCAGCCGGGTGCGCATCGAGAAGATCGATGACCAGCCAGGTGAATACGAAGCAGGTGACCGTGCCGCAGTGGAGAACGCGCGCTGATGGGGATTCCCCGGGCGCTACGCGCGCTTCTCTTCCGGCTGCTTTACACCATCCCCGTCATCTGGCTGGTGGTGTCGATCGTCTTCCTGCTGATTCACCTCGTTCCTGGCGACCCAATAGAACAGATGCTCGGCGAGGGAGCCCGTCCTGCCGATATCGTTGCACTCCGCCACACGTACGGGCTGGATGCGCCGCTCGGCCAGCAATACATCCGCTACTGGCGCGGAGTTCTGCATGGCGACCTCGGACACTCACTTCGCCTGAATGACTCCGTCACCCACCTGGTGCTGGTGCGCTACCCCTACACGATTGAGCTGGCAGGGGCGGCGGTACTGCTGGCCCTCGCACTCGCAATTCCTGCAGGCATTGCGGCGGCCCTCCATCGAACCCGCTGGCAGGACCAGGCGCTGGGTGTGGTCAGCCTTCTGGGACTGTCCTTTCCCGGCTTCGCTCTCGGGCCGATTCTCATTCTTCTGGTTTCCATCAAGCTCGGATGGCTGCCCGTGAGCGGCACCGGAGATATCAGCCACCTCATCCTCCCTGCCGTCACCATGGGCAGTGCGCTGGCGGCCATCCTCACCCGCATGGTGCGTACTTCCATGCTCGAAGAGCTCAGCCAGGACTATATCCGCACCGCGCGCGCCAAGGGCCTACCGGAGCGCACCGTGGTTTACAGGCACGCTCTACGCAATGCCCTGATTCCGGTAATTACTCTGGTCGGATTGCAGTTCGGGGCACTCCTCGCGGGAGCCATTGTCACTGAGAAAATCTTCAGTTGGCCAGGCATCGGACAACTGACCGTTTCCGCAATCTCCAACCGTGACTATTCGCTGCTGCAGGGATGTATCCTCGCCGTCAGCCTCACATACGTTCTGGTCAATCTGGCGACCGATGTCCTTTACCTGGTTGTGAATCCGAGGATTAGAGGCTAGGGTACAGTCGACAACTCGCCCACTTTTGGCACCCTGCTCCCTGTTCCCTTCCCCCTGTCTTCCGGGAACTTATGACAAATGTCATGCGTATCCCCCAGTGCGGTCGAAGAGCGTCTAAATAACCGCGCACATTTTTGGAGGAAGCTGCTTGGCCAATCAGCGTAATCGCAGAAAGAAATGGTATTGGATCGGAGGCATTGCGCTGATAGTCATCGCGGCGGCCGGAATTGCCATTGCCGCCCATGGAAATGGAACCAAGATCGAGCCGGGAAGATTAGCCAAGGTAACCCGTGGCGACATTGCAAAGAGCGTGGTGGCCACCGGCAAAATTCAGCCCATCACCAAAGTCGAGTTGAAGTCGAAGGCCAGCGGTCTCGTCGAAAAACTTTACGTCGACATCAACCAGCACGTGCATAAAGGCCAGATTCTCGCCCAACTGGACCAGCAGGAAATTCTGGCTCAGGTTGCGGCACAGAAAGCGCAACTCGCCGCCGCGCAGGCGAACGTTGTTACCTATCAGCAGAACATCGCGCAGGACAAGGTCAATGCGGAAGCTCCCGACCTTCCGATGTACAAGGATACCTACCAGCGCAATCTCGCAATGCTGAAACAGGGCATCGTCTCGCAGCAGACGCTGGATAACGCCGAGCGCGACTATCTGGCCAACAAGAACAAGCAACAGGCAGCGCAGGCGCAGATCGGCGTAGACCAGGCCAAACTGCGCCAGGCGCAGGCGCAGGTCCAGCAGGCGCAGGCCAGCCTCGATCAGCTCAATGAGCAACTGAGCTACACCATCCTTGTCTCTCCCATGGACGGCGTTGTTCTTTCCCGCGACGTCGAGGTCGGAGATGCGGTCAGCTCCATCCTGGTACTGGGATCGACAGCAACATTAGTGATGACCCTGGGAGACACCACGCAGGTCTACGTGAACGGCAAGGTAGACGAGGCAGATATCGGCAGCGTATACCTTGGCCAGCCGGCGCGCATCCGCGTAGAGTCCTTCCCGAACAGAATCTTCAACGGCAAGGTAACGAAGATCGCTCCGCTCGGCGTCGAAAAAGATAATGTGACGACCTTCGAAGTCCGCGTCTCCATCGATAACCCCAGCGGCGAGCTCAAGGCAAACATGACCGCCAACGCCGAAATCCTGATCAAGGAAGACAAGGGCGTGCTTTCCGTCCCTGCCGCTGCCGTCGTCTACGACGCCGATAAGAAGGCCTCCGTCTTCGTCCCCGATCCAAAACAGAAAGACGGACAGCGAAAGGTTGCGGTGAAAGCAGGCATCTCCAACGGCAGCAGAATCGAGATTCTTGACGGATTAAAAGAGGGTGACACGGTTGTGCTCCAGCAGTAAACGGGCTCTTTGGGTGCATAGCGCTTCACGCATCGGCAAACAAAGTATTCAGGGAAACTCAAGTAAGGTCTGGAGGCAGTTATGAGAATGCAACTGATAGCAGTAGCGGCGTTGGCCCTTTCTCCCGCGTGGATGCTGGCGGCCGATGGCACGTTCGACAAGACCCTCCACGTAAGCGGCACGCCCACACTCAGCCTGAATACCGGCTCGGGTTACGTGCACGTCTCGCCGGGTTCTGATAACGAGATCCACATCATCGGACACGTGCACGCCAACCGCTGGGGCGGCATGGACTTTGGCTCACCTGAAGATCGCGTGAAGCAGGTGGTGGATAACCCACCCATCGAGCAGAGCGGAAACGTCATCACTGTGGGCAAGCACACCAGCTATCACAACGTCTCCATCGACTATGACGTCACCACTCCGAAAGGCACAAACCTGGAAGCGAACTCCGGTTCCGGCGATCTGCGCATCTCCGACCTCGGCGGTTCCCTTAAGGCCAATACCGGTTCGGGATCCATTGACGCCAACGGGCTGAGCGGACGGGTCGCGCTCGAGACCGGCTCTGGCGACATCCGCGCCGGAATGCTCTCTGCTCAGGACGTCAAAGCACAGACGGGCAGCGGCAGCATTCGGTTGAAAGGCGTGAATGGCGGCCTCTTTGCGGAGACCGGCTCCGGCGATATCGAAATTGACGGCCAGCCCGGCGCAGCATGGAAACTCGAAACTGGTTCGGGCTCCGTGACCATGAACACAGGTGGCGCTAAGTTTTCACTCGATGCAACCACCGGCTCCGGCTCCATTCACAGCGATCCACCCATCAGCGTGCATGGGAGCCTCGAGCGTCACCATGTCATGGGTGACGTCAACGGAGGCGGCGTAACCGTTCGAGTTGAGACCGGCTCCGGCGACATCCGCATCCACTGAGCACAATCCGGACAGGCAAAAGGCCCCGATGCTTCGGGGCCTTTCTCGCGAGATCCCACCGGCGAATTTTCACACCTCAGTGTCGCCCGAAGTTGTGAGAATCGCGTCCGAGATCAGGTGATCAATCACGGCTCGATCAAAGTTCATCTCCACACTCTGCTCGGCAGGCTTGAAGAGCCGGTAGAGACGCGCCGGCCACTGGCGATGCGGCCACGGGTCCCGGAGCAGCTCCCGAAAGAGTGCCGGCTCCTGCCAGGGAACATCGTGATATCCCTCCCGAAGATAAGGACTCTGCGGATTCAGACGAAACGCCTGCGGGAAAAACGCGATGGTGTCACTCGTCACCGGGTCATCTTCCGCGGGTGGCCGTTCGCCTTTCAACCGGGCAATCAGGATGCCCGCAAGATCTCCTTCTCCGGCCAGCCGCAAGTGGCCAAGCTGCGTGCATCGCGGATTCAGCTCAATCAGGTAAGCCGCGCCTGTTCCCTGCTCCAGCATAAAGTCCAACCCATAGAAGCCCGTCAGTTCGAACCTGCTCGCAAGCAATCGAGCCGCTTGCGCAATCTCCGAATTCTGTATCAACCGAACAACGGTCGAAATCCCGGTCGCACCATGGGCGCACACAACCTCGACCATCACCATGGATAGGATCTCCCCCCGCCAGCACGCAAACATCGTGTTCGCTGGGCGGCCGGGGATGAATTGCTGAATCGTGATGTCCCGCCGCTCCTGACCTGGCCGCGACCACAACGCGGAAAGATCATGATGGAACAGCACTCTCTGCCAACCAACGCGAGCCACCTGAGCCTTAGACAGGCGCCCATACGCAGCGCGCATCTGGTCCCGCGAATGCGCGATTTCCACGCCCGTGCCCGCCCAGGTTCCGTCGAGCTTCAAGACAGCATCGCTCAGGCCCCAGCTATCGAGATCTTCTATTGACGTCAGCGTCTTTGTCTCGGGAATCCGAATACCCAGTTCCGACGCCACCCGCAGCGTCTCGCCTCGGCTGCGAATGATCGGATACATCTCCGCCGGACCCAACGAATTCTCAATCAACGGCCTCAGTGCAGGCCTCGAGGCGTGCAGCCGGTGCAGCTGCCAGACAACACCCTCGTCACAGGGCAGCACAATGTCTGGATTGCAGTCCGCGATAGCCGACTTAAGCGCATCTCCACGATCGGGATACAGATTCTCAATGCCGCTCACAAACTTCAGCGGATGCCCCGGCGGACAGACCGCGGAAACTTTGCATCCGTGCCGTATGAGAGCCATCGCCAGGCGGGCCGATAGTGGCCACCACCTGGTCGCACCCAGTAGTACTACAGGTGGACCGTTGTTTTTCGTACAGTTCCCGTGCCTTATGACAACAAATTGATGCTGAGTGACCTGAATCCGCGAGGGTTCACTTCACCACATTTCGAGTGATACTTTAAATCGTCCGCGCTTGAGAAGACACCAAAAGAACAAGCACGAAAGTGGTATTTACTCATTCTTCGCTATCACTGCCAACTAAAATTCTGTCTGGGGCACCTACTTGAGTCGTCTGACTGATATAGCCATCATTGGGGCAGGTCCTTACGGCCTGTCCATCGCCGCGCACCTGCGCAAAAGTAAATTGAGCTTTCGCATTTTCGGAAAGCCCATGCAGAGCTGGCGCGAGCACATGCCCAAGGGGATGCTGCTCAAATCCGAGGGATTCGCGTCATTTCTGTTCGATCCTGAGTCGTCCTTTACGCTCGAGCACTATTGCGCCGAAAACAATCTTCCCTACGCGCATGTCGGCATCCCTGTGCCCCTCGAAACTTTTGCCGCATATGGGGTCGAGTTCCAGAAGCGCTTTGTGCCGTCTCTGGAGGAGACGAATATAACTTCTGTGAAACGGAGCGGCGATGGGTTCGAGCTGCGAACCGAAACTGGCGAGCTATTCCAAGCTCGCAAAGTAATTATCGCCGCCGGCATCGCCCATTTTGGATATCTTCCGCCGATTCTCGCGGACCTCCCGCGAGACAAGGTAGTGCATAGCTCCACGCATCACGACCTCAGCGGATTCAAAGGGCAGAAAGTTGCCGTGATCGGCGCGGGCTCTTCTGCGATCGATATCGCAGCACTGTTACACGAGCAGGGGGCTGACGTTCATTTGATCGCGCGCAGAAAGAGCCTCGTCTTCCATAACCGCACCCATGAGCCTCGCCCGCTTCTCCAGAGAATGCTGCGCCCACGTTCCGGCCTCGGCGCTAGCTGGAAATCGAAGCTCTGCACTGACGCCCCGCTTCTCTTCTACCGCATGCCTCAAAAGCTTCGCTTCGAAATCGTACGGCGACATCTCGGTCCGTCCGGAACATGGTTCATTCGCGACAAGGTCGAAGGCTGCATTCCCGTTCATGCCGGCACCACACTTAAGCAAGCCTGCGTTACCAACGGCCATGTGAATTTGAAGTTTACCGAGGCTGACGGCGGCGAGACCGAGTTGGCAGTGGATCACGTAATCGCCGCTACCGGTTATCGGATCGCGATTTCACGATGGAAATTCCTGAACGATGATCTGCTGAAACAGATTCGCACCGTAGAGGATACCCCTGTGTTGTCGACAAACTTCGAATCGTCCGTGAAAGGACTCTACATCGTCGGCCTGGCTTCAGCGAATTCCTTTGGTCCGCTCACCCGATTCGCCTATGGCGCGAAGTTCACGGCGAAGCGCCTCTCCCGGCATCTGACTCGCTAGCTGAAAAGAAATTCCTTGGTGCGCAGTTCCTTAACTCTGTCACGCAGCCGTGCCGCTTTTTCAAACTCGAACTTTCGTGCCGCCTCACGCATGTCGGATTCCAGATTCACAATGTAAGCGTCGAGGTCATCCTGAGACCTGAAGTCTGGCATCGAGTCCGTATCATCGGTGAGGTCGGCGTAATCCGCCTTGAGGATCTGAGCCAGCGACATTTCAGTCGCACGGATGATCGACGTTGGCGTGATGCCATGTTCTTCGTTGTAGGCACGCTGTACCTCGCGGCGCCTGTTCGTCTCGTCAATTGCCTGCTTCATTGAGTCCGTCATACGATCGGCATAAAGAATCGCGCGGCCGTTCACGTGTCGCGCCGCACGCCCGATCGTCTGGATCAGCGAGCCGGAAGACCGCAGAAAGCCTTCCTTATCCGCGTCCAGAATTGCGACCAGCGAGACCTCCGGCAGGTCAAGTCCCTCGCGCAGCAGATTGATCCCGATGAGCACGTCGTATTCGCCCTTGCGCAGATCGCGCAGCAACCGCACGCGCTCCAGTGTCTCAATCTCCGAATGCATGTACCGGCAGCGCACGCCCACCTCGGAGTAGTACCCCGCCAGATCCTCAGCCATCCGCTTGGTCAGCGTCGTCACCAGCACGCGCTCATTTCGCGCAGCACGGTCGCGGATCTCGGCAAGCAGGTCGTCAATCTGTCCGCGGATCGGTCGAATCTCAACCTGGGGATCGACCAGTCCCGTCGGCCGGATGATCTGCTCCACCACCACCCCGGACGACTTCGTCAGCTCGTACGGCCCCGGCGTCGCCGAGACGTAGATCACCTGGTTCACTCGGCCTTCGAATTCCTCAAACTTCAACGGCCGGTTGTCGACAGCAGAGGGTAGCCTGAAGCCATAATCGACCAGGTTCTGCTTGCGCGAACGATCGCCGTGCCACATGCCATGGACCTGCGGCACCGTTGCGTGCGATTCGTCGATGAAGAGCAGATAATCGCGCGGGAAATAGTCCAGCAATGTCGGCGGAGGCTCACCCGGTAGCCGTCCCGAGAAGTGACGCGAGTAGTTCTCAATGCCGTGACAATAGCCGACGGATTTGATCATCTCCAGATCAAACCGCGTTCGCTGATGAATCCGTTGCGACTCAACCAGACGCCCCTGCGATTCCAGCTCTTTCTCCCAGCCGGCCAGCTCTTCAAGAATCGATTCAATTGCTGTCTTCTTGCGTTCCGGCTGAACAACGTAGTGGCTCTTGGGGTAGATCGGCAGACGCGAGTATTTTTCTCGTACCGACCCGAACAGCGGATCGATCTGCGAAAGCGATTCAATCTCATCTCCGAACAACTCGATCCGATAGGCATTCTCGTCGTACGTGGGATAGATCTCGATAACATCGCCTCTCACCCGAAACGTCCCGCGACGGAAATCCCCATCGTTGCGCTCGTATAGGATCTCGACCAGCCGCTTCGTGATGTCCTCACGCCGGATTCGCTGCCCTTTCTCGAGCAACAGCAGCATGCCGTAGTAGGCTTCCGGCGAGCCTAGGCCATATATACAAGAGACCGACGACACGATAATCGCGTCGCGACGCTCAAAGAGCGAACGAGTCGCCGACAGGCGCAGCTTGTCCAGCTCTTCGTTGATCGTCGCTTCTTTTTCAATGTACAAATCGCCCGACGGAATGTACGCCTCGGGCTGGTAGTAGTCGTAGTACGACACGAAGTACTCGACGGCATTGCCCGGAAAGAACTGCTTGAACTCGTGATAGAGCTGCGCTGCAAGCGTCTTGTTGTGCGCAAGGATCAGCGCCGGCCGGTTCAGCTGCTCGATAATCTTCGCGACGGTGTACGTCTTTCCCGAACCCGTGACGCCGAGCAGCACCTGGTGCTTCTCTCCGGCGCCAATCCCTTCGGTGAGTTCCTCAATGGCACGGCCCTGATCGCCGCGCGGCTTGTAATCGCTGACTAGCTGGAAGTCCACATCTTCATGTTAATCGACAATTGAGGACAGCTTTCGTCCTCATAAGCGGGATAACCGAGCGCGCGCAAAAAGAAAGGTCCGCAGCAGCAATGCCGCGGACCCTTCTGGTGTCTGGGAACTACTTCGCTGCGACCAGTTCTTCTTCCTTCGCGCCGGAACGTTCTCCGAACGTAAGGTCGAAACGATCAAGGTTCATCACCTTGGTCCAGGCCGCTACGAAGTCACGGACGAATTTTGCCTGCGCGTCCGAACTTCCGTAGACCTCGGACAGCGCCCGAAGCTGCGAATTTGAACCGAAGATGAGATCGACACGTGTGCCGGTCCACTTGAGTTCTCCCGTCTTGCGATCTCGCCCTTCAAACACGTCCTGGGCATCCGAAACCGGCTTCCACTCCGTTCCCATGTCGAGCAGGTTGACGAAGAAGTCGTTGGTCAGAGCCTCTGGCCGCTTGGTGAACATGCCATGTTTTGCCTTTCCGAAGTTGGTATTCAGAACACGCATGCCGCCAATGAGAACCGTCAGCTCAGGCGCGGTCAGAGTCAGTAAGTGGGCCTTGTCGATCAGCAATGTCTCGGACGCGATGCTGTATTTGCCTTTGAGGTAGTTACGGAACCCGTCCGCGATCGGCTCGAGCACGGCGAAGGAATCAGCATCCGTCTGCTCCTCCGAGGCATCCATGCGTCCCGGTGTGAACGGAACGGCCACGGTGTGGCCGGCATTCTTCGCCGCCTGCTCGACACCTGCGCAACCGGCCAGAACAATCAGATCGGCCAACGAAACCTTCTTGCCGCCGGACTGCTTGCCGTTGAATTCGCTCTGGATACCCTCGAGTGACTTCAGCACTTTCGCCAGCTGCTCCGGCTGATTGACCGCCCAGTCCTTCTGCGGAGTCAGGCGGATGCGCGCGCCGTTTGCACCGCCGCGCTTGTCCGAGCCACGGAATGTGGATGCCGACGCCCACGCCGTCGAAATCAGTTCCGAGATCGGCAGGCCTGAAGCCAGGATCTTGCCTTTGAGAGCGGCAATGTCCTTCTCATCAACCAGCTTGTGATCGACCGCCGGAATTGGGTCTTGCCAGATCAGGTCCTCAGCCGGAACTTCCGGTCCAAGATAGCGGACCTTTGGACCCATGTCGCGATGCGTCAGCTTGAACCACGCACGTGCGAAGGCATCCGCAAACTGGTCCGGATTCTCGTAGAAACGCCTCGAAATCTTTTCATAGTCGGGATTGAGGCGCAGAGCGAGATCCGTGGTCAGCATCGATGGACCCCGACGCTTTGACGCATCGTGCGGATCCGGCACGGTTCCTGCACCTGCGTCACCCTTTGGTTTCCACTGGTTCGCGCCGGCCGGGCTCTTGGTCAGCTCCCATTCGTAGCGAAACAAGTGGTCAAAGAACTCGTTGCTCCATTTTGTCGGCTTGGTCGTCCAGATCACTTCGAGGCCGCTCGTGATCGCGTCGCCGCCCTTACCAGTGCCAAAGCTATTCCTCCAGCCGAGCCCCTGCTCCTCGAGGCCGGCAGCTTCCGGCTCAGGCCCCACATTGGACGAAGGCCCGGCGCCGTGAGTCTTGCCGAAAGTGTGGCCGCCGGCGATGAGGGCGACGGTTTCCACATCGTTCATCGCCATGCGGCCAAAGGTCTCGCGGATATCGTGGGCCGCGGCGATAGGATCCGGGTTGCCGTCCGGTCCTTCGGGGTTAACGTAGATCAGGCCCATCTGCACTGCGGCGAGCGGATTCTCAAGTTTGCGCTCGTTGGTGCCGCCGCCGGTACGATCCTTCTCGGCGCCATGCATCTCCTCATCGGCTACAAGCACGCCCTCGCCAGCGGGTTTTCCGTTGCCGTAGCGTATGTCGCCGCCCAGCCATACCGTCTCGGTTCCCCAATAAACATCCTGGTCCGGTTCCCACACGTCTTCGCGTCCGCCGCCGAAACCAAAGGTCTTGAAGCCCATCGATTCCAGGGCGACATTGCCGGTGAGAATGATGAGATCGGCCCAGGAGATCTTGTTGCCGTACTTCTGCTTGACCGGCCAGATCAGCCGCCGCGCCTTGTCGAGGCTCACGTTGTCAGGCCAGCTGTTGAGAGGAGCGAAACGCTGCTGGCCGGCTCCCGCGCCGCCTCGGCCATCGCCGGTACGATACGTTCCGGCGCTGTGCCACGCCATTCGAATGAACAACGGTCCGTAGTGACCGAAATCAGCGGGCCACCAGTCCTGCGACGTGGTCATCACCGCCAGCAGATCTTTCTTCACGGCCTCCAGATCGAGGCTCTTGAACGCTTCGGCGTAGTTGAAGTCCTTGTCCATGGGATCGGACAGGTGCGAGTGCTGGTGCAGTATCTTCAGGTTCAACTGGTTCGGCCACCAGTCACGGTTGGATGTGCCTTCACCCGCAGCATGATGGAACGGGCACTTCGCTTCGGTTGACCTTATTTTCTCGTCTGCCATGTTTCTCCTTCAATTTCTGCGACGCAACACACGTCACGGTTACGAGGGCCCGCTCACAGGCCCCGGAATCTCAGAGCGCGGCTATCCGCGTTTGTCCCAATACAGGCAATGTAGCATCATGTAGATAGATTGCTCCAATACATAGTTCCCATTCGGAGCATAGGCATTTCCTATGGAATTTCATCAGCTTCGCTACGTATGCGCCATTGCCGAAACCGGAAGCTTCAGCCGCGCCGCCGAGCGCTGTCACGTCGCGCAACCATCACTCTCGCAGCAGGTGCTCAAGCTTGAGGAGGACCTCGGTGCAAGGCTCTTCGATCGCCTCGGCCGCAGTGTTCGCCTGACTGAGGCCGGCCGGGCATTCCTCCCTCATGCGCGATCCATCCTGCACCAGATGGAAGCGGCACGCTCCGGCGTAGAAGACAAGCGCACCGATGTACGCGGCAGCGTCGCCGTGGGTATCATTCCGACCATCGCTCCATACCTCATGCCGCAGTCTGTGGCCGCGTTTTCGAAAAAGTATCCCGACGCCAAATTACGAATTCTGGAGGAGACCACACCCGTTCTGGTAGAAGGCCTGCGCAATCTCTCCATTGATGTCGCCATCCTTGCGCTGCCGCTTCGCCACAAAGAGTTTCAGATGTATCCCCTGCGCACCGAGCCGCTATATGCCGCTCTGGCCAAAGACCATCCGCGCGCCCACGCGAAAAACCTGTCGCTGCGCGAGCTCCGCGGCGAGCAGTTTGTCATGCTCCGCGACGGCCATTGCTTCCGCGATCTGAGCGTAGCGGCGTGCTCGCGCGCCAAAGTCAATCCCCGCATAGCCTTTGAGAGCGGACAGTTCAGCAGCCTGCTGGGCATGGTTGCAGCCGGTGTCGGAGTCTCTCTGGTTCCAGAGATGGCCGTCGACAAGAGTGCGCGCTGCAGCTACGTGCGCATATCCGACGCGCAGGCCTCGCGCACCATCGTCGCCGCAGTCCTGCGCGGCCGCTCCTTCAATCGCGTGCAGCAGGCGTTTCTCGAGCACATTCGATCTTTCCGCGATTGAACCCTAGAAGTTAAACCGCATGGCCAGCTGCATGCGCCGTGGCGGATAAGCGCTCGTGACCTCGCCAAAATCCTCACTACCCTCCGTCGTATCCACATACGAGCCGTTCACGTGATTCAGCACGTTGAACGAGGACACCGACAGCCCGATAGTCGGGCTCTTGTCGAGCTCCTTCGGTTGAATCTTGAAGTCATAACCCCAGCGCAGATCGAGGTCGGCGTAGTCCGGACCGATCTCCGAATTGCGCGCCACCCCATCCGGACGCGCATTGAAGAGATTGTCCCCATAAGCATCCGTCCCTGTTAGCACCGTCCACGGCTTGCCGCTGTTGGCAAAGACTCCAACGCCCAGATTCAGCAGGTGCTGCGGATTGATCATGCCGTAGAACCCGAAATGATTTCGCTGCTCCCAGTCTGCCGGGCCCCAGTCTGCATTCGGGTCCTGCTGATTTTGTGGGAACCACCAGATGCCGCTCGTGTTATTTGCGTAATGGCTCCACGTGTACCAGGCAAAGCCGGTAAATCGCTTGTTAAAGCGGCCGCGATAATTGATATCGAGCGCCGACCCGATCTGCGTGCCTTCCGATTGAATCTGCCGTAGTTGGGAAACATCCTCATCGGGACGCACAGTGTAGTCCGGCGGCAGCGGCGCATTGATATCGATCGAGCGGTATACATCCACGCCTCGATTCATCCGGCCGCCGATGGACACAGTTCCCTTCTCGCCAACCTTGCGATCGAGTGATAACCCGTATTGAATCTGGTAGGGTGTGCGAATGTTCGGTGCAAGCTCCACCAGCGACGGCGGAAGCGTGCTGGTGTTGAGGCAATCATCGATCGGATAGCAGAGGGACTGCTGATTCGCCGAAATCTGCAGCAGGCGCAACTTGGCGTACTGATAACGCGCGAGATCGGCAAGCGGACCTGAACCCGTGCGGTCGTAATAAACTCCTCCGCCTCCGCGCAGCACAAGCTCGTGCGCCTGGTTCAACACCAGCGCAAACGAAAAACGTGGCGAGAAGTTGTTCACGTCCTCGTCAAGAAAGTTCTGCCAGTCGTACCTCAGCCCCGGCGTAATCGAGAACCACGGCTTGATCTTGATTTGATCCTGAATGAAACCGCCAACCTCACGCTGCTGATAGACGAAGCGCGTTTGCCCCTGCTTCACCGAATAACCCGACGGCTTTCCGGCAAGCTGATTCTCGATCGATGTCGCTACGAGTGATCCATCCGGCGCGTAGGTGGGGCTGTACGTGTAGGTACCGGCCCGATTGGAAAGATCATCGTAGACTCGCCGGCTGAAGTGCGGCAGGTTGATCCCAAACTTCAGCGTGTGCGGACCCTGCGTCCACGTCACGATCTCGTTGGCTCGCAGGTTGTACTCGGTACGCACCTGGTCGTCCTGCGCGCTGCCGCCCACGTAGTTGCCGTTAACCCTGATCTGCGGGCCTTCCGCCACATCGGAAATCGGATCGTAACTGCGTTCCAGCACCAACGATGCCTGGTTGAGCATCGACGGCGACGCGATGTAGTCATCGTGGAATATGAGGTCGTCTTCCCGCGTCTCGGTGTCGTAGCCGGCTTCAGGCAGCGTCTGGTTGCCAACCCCCGCGTTCGTATTTGTGGCGTCCTGAAACGCGTACCTCACCGACGCGCTATTTTTCTCGCCGAACTGGTGTCCGATGCGCAGCGAAAACTCCGTGTCGCGAGTCGGAGCCGGAACGTTGACGTTATAAATCCCGCCAGGATTCTCCGGCGTCGGCGCGACCGTGGCGTTCACCACGGCATTGAGGTCTTCCTCATTGCGATTGAAAGAAAAGAGAAACATCGTATTCTTCGAATGCAGCACCGGCCCGGTAAGATTTCCCTCGTAGATGCGGCGCTGCTCGAAGGGCTTGTTCGGTGAAAATGCATTCTGCGCGTTGAACGCCGAGTCGCGAAAGATGAAGTTGAATTGTCCGTGATAAACATCCGCCGACTGCTTGGTGATGATTTCCATCTGTCCGCGTCCGGGGTTGTAATAACGCGCAGAATACGCGTCCTGATTGATGTGCACTTCCTGCACCGCAGATGGCGAAACCAGCGACCGATTCGCCTCGACGCCATCTACCATGATGGCTGAACCGGACGTCGGAGCCTGCCCCGCATCGAGAAAGCCTCCCATCGCACCCACCAGGTCATCGTCGAAGACCGGCAGATCCTTCAGGTCATTCGCCGTCATCACTGCGGTATCGCCATTGTTCTCCGAGGCGGTAAGATCCACCTGCGTTCCCGCACTCACCGTCACTTGCTGAACAGCGGTCGCCACTCCCAACTTGATATTCAGCGGAGCAAGCGAAGTCTGTCCGACCGTAACCGACTGCGTCGACGGCTGAAAGCCCGCCAGCGTCACCACCAGCGAGTAAGTACCGGCATGCGGAGGCACAATTTGGAACGCTCCCATCGCGTCGGTCGTCACCGTCGCATAGGTCACACCCGAAGCATCGATAAGAGCCACCTGCGCGCCCGGAATAATTGCGCCCGTAGAGTCTGCGACAGTTCCGGTAATCGCCTTCAAGGCGGCAGTACTTGATGCAACCGCAACCGGCGCTGTTGCAGACCCGGCCGCCTGCGCAATCACAACTGGGCTTAGTAGAAATGAAAGAACGAGAGCAGAGCGTACCAAGACTTATCCCCCAGGGCAGCAGGTAAATGAACTACGATCGCTGTCCGGCGCGGAATCCGCAACCGGCTCGCGAAAACGGTTACAAGCGGAGAAGCAGTACAGGCAGGCGATGCTCCATGGCTCGCTTGCAGGGCTTACGATTGGCTCTCCAAAAAAGTTGCAGGGGAACGCCGACGCGCCAGATTCATGCCTGTTATTTTTGTTTGGTCGCGAAATTCAGTGCGGTCGCCCATTCCGAAGCCAGATCGACCAGGCAATCGGAGGGAATATTTTCCAATGTATGCGAAGACAGACCGAATCTGCAACCGATGACCCACGCGCCTGCACGCCGCGCCGTCAGCACATCCACGTCTGAATCTCCGATCATCAGCGTCTCATGCGCAGCCACCTCGGCTTCAGCAATCAGTGTATTCAGCCCCTCCGGATCGGGCTTCTTCGTTGCGAAGCTGTTGCCGCCATAGATCTGAAAAAAGTGTTCGCTCAGACCCAGAGCCTCGCATATCGCGCGTGACGGACCGATCGGCTTATTGGTGAGCACCGCCATATTCCGCGTCGCACCGTCCGGCATCGACCGCATCGATGCGATCGACTCGAAGACTCCCGGATAAACATAAGTGTGATCCAGCTTATGCTCACGGTAGTAGGCCAGAAACCGGTTGAGCCCATCCTCCACAACGTGCTCGTCCACAGGATCGCCAAGTGCGCGCCGCACCAGCATTCCTGCCCCGTCCCCGATATACGTGCCGATCACCTCTTCGGGAAGAGGCTGCCGCCCCATCTGCGTAAGCATTGCATTGATGGAATTGGCGAGGTCCTTCTGCGAATCAATGAGCGTCCCATCAAGATCGAAGACGATCAGGCGAATCGCATCAGCCGGAATCGGATTGAGAACGTGCAGCATACCTCAAGTGTAGCGACCCTAGAGCGCACAAAGCAGAGCCGCAGCGATGAAGACGATCTGAATCAGGCCGCGAGGCAAGACACCGAGCATAGGCCGTCCGCTGATCGTAAGATGCTCCGTCGCCGCCCGCACATTTGCGGGAAACATCAGCAGGAAGAGCACGGCAAGCGAAAGACCTGCGACGCGATGCGTAGCATGCAGGATCAGACCAACCGCGCCCGCAAGCTCAAGAACGCCAGTGATGGTAACGATCAGCCCGGGATTCGGAAGCGACCGGGGCACCATTGCGATCAGGTACCGCCTCCGCTTCCCGAAATGCGCTGACGAAGTCACCAGCAGCATGCAGGCTAGCGCCGCGCGCAAGGCGTGCGTCCAGACCTGAAACCACAAGACCCCAAGCTGGCCTGCAAGCAGGAACAGCACGACAGTCATGAGCAGAACGATCAACGGGATCACATCGCCTCCCCAGGTTCAGATTCGCTGCGCTTTCCACCGCCCTCGCCGGAAAAGAATCAGGCTTATCACCGCAACCACACCCTCCGCGCACACAAACGCAACCAGAACGCCCTTCCACTGAAGATTTGTGCGCACGGCAAGAAACCATGCAAGAGGAATTTCCAGCACCCAGAAGCCTAAGAAATTGACGTACGTGGGGGTCACCGTGTCTCCCGCTCCGTTGAACGCCTGTAGCAGCACCATCACGTACGCATACGCAATATTGCCGCAGCTGAAAATCCGCAGCGCTGTCGCTCCAATCGAGATGACCTGTGGATCGTTCAGAAAGAGGCGAAGCACCGGCGTGGCAAAGACGAAAAAGAAGACCCCGACCACGCCCAGGAAAATCATGTTGTAGAAACCGGTCCGCCACACCGCCTTCTCCGCTCGATCCGGCCGCCGCGCGCCCAGATTCTGCCCCACCAGCGTTGCGGCCGCGTTGCTCAGTCCCCACGACGGCAGGATGAAGAAGATCACGATGCGGATCGCGACCGTATAGCCGGCCACGGCCGCCGCGCCGAACAGCGAAATAATACGCACCAGGCCGATCCAGCTCGCATTCGCAATCGTGAACTGCAGAATGCCGGTCAGCGAAACCCTCAGCAGCCGCCACAATACCTTGAGATTCAATCGGAGATGCCGCGCCAGTATGTGTATCCGCTCCGTCCCGCGTAGCAACCGGTAAAACTGGTAGAGCACGCCGATGCTTCGTCCGGAAAACGTCGCCAGCGCCGCGCCGGTCACGCCCAGCCGCGGAAACGGCCCCAGGCCAAAGATCAGACAGGGGTCGAGAATCAGGTTCAGAATGTTCGACACCCACAGCAGCCGCATCGCAATCGCCGCGTCCCCCGCCCCGCGGAAGATTGCATTATTGAGGAACAGCATGACGATGGCGCCGCAGCCGCCCAGGGCAATGCGCGCATAGCCTGACCCCAGCGCGATCACCGACGCCGGCGCCCCCATCGCGCGCAGCAGATTCGGTGTAAAAATCCCCAGCGGAATGCCCATGCCCAGTGACACGATCAGCCCCAGCGCGATCGCCTGCACGGCAGAGATCGCCGCATCCTCCGGATCTTTCTCCCCGACACGTCGCGCAACCATCGCCGTGGTGGACAGTGACAAACCCATGCCCACCGCGAACACCAGCGCCAGCATCGATTCGGTAATGCCTACCGTGGCAACGGAATCCGCTCCCAGCCGCCCCACCCACATCACATCCACCACGGCGAAGAGCGACTCCAGCACCATCTCCAGCACCATCGGGATCGCCAGCAGAAAGATCGAGCGGTTCAGACTCCCCGCCGTATAGTCCTGGTGCGACCCGCGCAAGGCTTCCCACACCGACCCCCAGAAGGTCGCAGTTGTGGTGCCCGTTGCCATTTCTGCCTCAGGATTCATATCGGACTCTAGGCCTGTAACAAGCCCTAGTTTGCAGGGAGTCTACAGGATATGCTTACCTTCATGCTGAAAACGTTGCATGTGAGCGCTCTGCTCTTGTTTTGCGCAGTTTCTGCCCGCGTCTCTTTTGCCGCCGATGATGCACACTTCCCTTCCAACGAAGACCTGCGCCATGTGCGCGCCATGGCCCAGCCGCGGCTCTCGCCAGACGGCCACAGCGTTCTGATCCAGGTCACGGACTCCACCGCCGACGGCGCCAAGACCCATCTCTGGCTCGTCGACATCAGGCAGAACACCTCGCGTCAGCTTACCTGGTCCACTCCGCAGGAGAAGCGCGGCGAATATTCCGGACGCTGGATGCCCGACGGTACCGCCGTCCTCTTTCTCGCCCATCGCGGCGACCACACGCAGCTTTACCGCCTGCCCATGGAAGCAGGCGAAGCGCGCCCGTACGATCTGAAAATAGCGCCGCCCGTCGACGCCTCCACGTTGCCCGACGCCATCCCTCCGCGCAAGGACTCCGCGACCGCGACCAAAACAGAGCCGGTCGCAATCGACGTCGAGAACTATGACATCTCTCCCGATGGAAAGTTCATCGCCGTGCTGGCACGCGACCCTCAGACACCCGGCGAGAAGAAGCAGCATGACGATAAGGCCGATGCCGTGTGGGTAAATCACGAGCAGCACGGCTCGCGCCTGTATTTTCTCAGCACGGATAGCGAGAAACTCACGCCTGTCGCCGTCCCTCCCGACGTGCACGGCATCGCATGGAGCCCGCAGAGCGACCGGCTTATCGCCATCGCCGAGGGCATGAATGATGTGGGCGATCTTGCCCCGGCCAATACCGCCTGGATGGTCAGCACAAGCGACCCGTCGCATCCCAGTCAGATAAAGGAACTGCCCGCCACCATTCAGGGAGGCGTCTGGTCGGAGGACGGCAAGCGCTACTACTTCCTCGCGCAAACCGCGCAGGATGCTCCCCCCGGATATCACGACCTGTTTATGTTCACCTTCGCCGACAACAGCGTGAAGAATCTCACCGCGGACTTCGACGGCACCATGGCGCATCAGTTGCCTGTCGCTGAGGGCAACGACAAAGTGCTGGCCGGAGCCCAGATCGGCGTAAATGTCACTGTCCTTCGTATCGATGCGGACAAGAACGGCGCACAAAGCCGTCAGCCCGTCAAATTCGCCACCGCCACAGTCACACAACTCAATACCAATAACAAACAAAACGGCTGGGTATGGCTTGGCGCAAGCAGCACCGAACCAACGACCCTGTTCTTCTCTGAGAAGCTCGGTCACGATGCCAAGGCTCTGAATACGCCCGAACTCATCCCGGCAAAATGGCCAAAGGTTCCATCGCAACTTGTGCAGTGGAAAAATGAAGGACTGACCATCGACGGACTGCTCTACCTGCCGCCCCAGTCTGCTTCGCAGAAGGTTCCCCTCATCGTCGATGTGCACGGCGGCCCAACCGGGGCCTTCGAAGATAGTTACTACCCTCTCATTGAGTGGCTCGTGGGCAAGGGATGGGCAGTGCTCCGTACCAATCCTCGTGGCAGCACCGGATACGGCGCGTCATTCGCCGCCGCCAACAAGAATGACCTAGGTGGCGCCGACTACCGCGACATCATGGCCGGAGTCGACGCGGTCATCGCCAAGTACCCCATCGATCCGACCAAACTCGGGCTGATGGGTTACAGCTACGGTGGCGAAATGGCCGCATTCGTCGAGGGCAAGACTGACCGCTTCAAGGCCATCATTAGCGGCGCGCCGGTCATTGACCAGCACAGCGAATATGGCACCGAGTCCGAATCCTATTACGACCGCTGGTTTTACGGTAAGCCGTGGGAGCACGCGCAGGACGCTTGGCGTCAGAGCCCTCTTGCCGAGGTCGGACATGCCAAAACGCCCTTCCTCCTGCTCCAGGGCGAAGCTGACAAGACAGATCCTCTCGGCCAGAGCCAGGAGATGTATCGCGCCCTCCGCCAGGTGGGCGTGCCGGTAGAGATGGTCGAGTATCCGCGAGAAGACCACGGACCGTTGGCAGGTGGTATCTTCGGCAGCCCGAGCCCCGAACCGTGGCACGGCTACGACGGTCGCCAGCGCATCGAAAAGTTCTTCAAGACGGCCTTTGGCGAATAATTTGGAGCAGCGCCCAATGATGATCGGCTATTTGACGCCAAGGAACATTCATTGATGGTTGAGCGGTCCTTCGTTCGATACGTCGATCCCCGGCATGGAAACGGAGCTCATCTCTCAAGTGCCTTCGGACTCGGCAGGTCGCAGAGTAGCGGCTGAAGTCTCAGCGACATCGTAGAGGCCTTCGGAGGCGACCTCATCCTGCAGGCGATCGACGAGTGGCGCAATCGTTCGGACAAGACGCAACAGAGCGCGTTCGCGTTCTGAGAATTGAGCCTCGATTCCCGCCGAGGATGAATCAATGCGATTCAGGAGGCTTGCTACCGAGTCTGCGTTGTGTGTGCGCGTTGCCAACTGTTTCTCAAGGCTCTCTGCGATATGTAGGAAGATGCACGAACATTCAAAGCGAAAATCATTCTCAAATGCGGTGAACGAAGGCGACTTGGAGTGGATGCTGGAGAAAGCGCGAAACCGGAGGAGCGGGACTTCGAGGAGGTAGAAACTCCGCAGGAAGGCTTGCCAGCGCCGGATCCGGTCGCGGGCGGCCATGTCCCCCGGGCGCTCGGGGCCGGTCTCGAAAGGAACGGCGTCAGACTGCGCGTTGACTTCACCGAAGCGGCGATAAATCTCGTCTCGCAGTCGACGGATCTTGAGAATCGAGGCCGGATCGTCGACGCGCGGAGTGTATGAGACGAGATCGGCCAGCACTCGTACATTGACAACAAAAGTGCGCACCATCCCTTCGGCGGCGGATCGGGGGAAGGTGCGCTCGAAAACGATCCACATCATGGTGACGCCAAGCAGCACGCCCAGCACGCGATCGCGCGGAAGCGTGAGACTGGTCTGGATGGAAAAGTCGCTCAATTGGATCAGATAGAACGAGAAGGCAATTTGCACTCCCGCGTAGGAGAGCCGGGAACTGGAAGTGGCAACCCAGCCGGCGACCGCCGTCATGATGGCGAAGAGCACGGCGAATCCGCCTATGGAATCGATCGAGGGAAGAATGAAAATCTGGGCTCCAATCCCGGCGATGACGCCGCCGAGGACGAAGCCGGCAATGCGCAGGAGCTGCTTCTGGCGCGAGGATCCGACCGTGGTGAGGGCGGTGAGCACGCACGTGGTAACCGAGGTGGAGAGGTTGCGCCAGTCCAGCGACACATAAAACACGTAGCAGAGCATTGCCGCCAGTGTCCCGCCAAGAATGTACCGAAGATGATCGGGATTCGAGAAGGCGTCGGGAATGAAGATGCGGCTGGCGTTGGGTGTTTCCTCCATGGGTTCAAGAGAAAGATCTGAGGCATGTTCGTCACTGAAGATGGAAGGCATCAGCGACACCATCGATTCGATCTCAGATAAGAGCGGAGTGCCGGGGCTGGGCCTTGGTTCCAGCGCTCCCTCACAGGGTTGCCCATGGGTGCGAAGACAAAGGCGAATATCGGCGAGGCTTCGCTTGAGGCGTTCTGCGCGCTCTCGATTCCCCTCTGGAAGCACTGGAAAGGCGCTGGCGAGAGCGGCAGCGAAATCAATGCAGCGGGCTACGAGCGCCACCATCGTGCTCATACGTGTCCGGTACAGTTGTGTGTAGCTGGCGCGGGCCACATAGCGGCGAAGACTACCGGCTCCCACGACAGCGAATTGCGCCAGACCGGCCTGTGTGGCGGGCGAAACCGGACGCGCATCGGCGTAACCGGTCATAAGATCCTCAACGAGTGCCAGACGGCTCTCGAGGCCTTCCAGGAGTTCGTCCCGTCGATGCACCGCGTAGTAGACAACCTCGACGCACAGCGTTACCAGCGCGCCGATTACCGTTGCAGCGATAAGCCAGAGCGTAAGCTCTACGTTTCGTGCCGCCGGGCCGGGCAGGTACCAGATGCCAACCACGTTCGCGATAACAAGTGCGAGGCCGATGGCAATGCCGTAATTGGCGAGACAGCGCAGCAGAAAGAACGCAAGAAAGAGGCTGCCGCCAACCCACAGGAAGTGCGTCTGAGGAGTGGAGGCAAGCAGACGCGCGCCGACAGGAATGAATAGTGCTCCAATCAGGAACGCGCCGATCATGAAAATCGCCGAGCGAGCCGTTGAGACGAGGTTCTCACGCGAGAAAAGGAAAGCGGTCAGCGCACCGATGTAACCTCCGGGAATGCGGAAGGTCACGATCAGGATCATGGTCAACGTGGCAGAGATGACCATACGCGCCACGAGCGCCCCACGGCCGGGATAGGGCGCGAGTTCCTTTTTCAGGAAGTCAGGAAACCAATCGGTGAAGCGTTCGGCATGTGGGATATGAACGTGCTCGGAAGCCATCTCTCTTTCCTTGGTTCACGAGGCGCATTTGAAACAAATAAGGATGACTGCAGATTTACCCGGGGCGCAACCCATCCGACAGATTGCCCTCAATCCGGACTCGGACGGGCAATCGGAAAGGTGATCCAGTCTAGCTTAGTGTCCGCTGCTCTTTGTGACGTTAAGGCCGTCAAAGCACACTCACCAAAAGCTTGGCCGATTATTTCTCGCCATCCGGTAAAATAGAAATAGAACAATCCCTCAACGCCCGCTTCGGCGGGCGTTTTCAGTGCACCGATAACCGCTGGCCTATGAATCGGTTACAGCACGCGTCAATAGAATGAAACGGTTACGGCCGCATCTTCGCCTTCGCGTCATAACTATAGTCGAATGAATGGATCCGAGAATCATCCAATGGAATGAATGAGTTCCGAAGTTCAGCGGATAATGGCTCTAGAAAGAATCAGTTACAAACCATAAGAGAAATGCAGGGGGGAGGGGTCCCCCAAACCCCAAAGCCGTAAGCTACTGCACCGACTGTCGCGCAAGCGCCCGACGAAGCACCACCTCGAGCGCCGACTTGGTCTCGGCATAGTCGGCTTCCGAAAGTTTCCCTTCCAGTCGCTCGGTCTCCAGCGCGAACAACTCGTCCTTAAGAGCCGCCAGCAGCGAGCCTGAATTAGGGGTGATCCTTGGCGATAATTTCGGGGTGGGGACCAGCGGCGACGGCGGCGGCTCCCCTGCCGCCACCGCCGGAGCCGGCTTCCCGCGGAGGAAGAATGCTGCGGCAATAACCAGAACCAGGGCCAGCCCGCTCAGGATCCACCACTTGTACTTCTGCAACGGATCGGGCGTATCGATCGGAGTGCCCAGCCCTCCACCCGGACGGTTGTCGGCAGCAGCAGCCGCCGACTGATCGCCAGCCCCGGGCATTCCGGCAGCAGCTCCAGCGTTCGGTGCACTGGCACCCGTCTGCTCGGAGTCGCGTGGCATCGAGCCGGTCCCGGACACGGTGAATGCGAGTGCCTGCGACGGCTGCACGTTGCGTGCAAGGAAGGTCTGGGCATTGGCATCCACGTCTGCGGGCTGGAAGGGGGCATCCCCCGAAAACTTCATGCTCTTGGGCAGCATGATCGCAACGTTCTCAGCTGGCTGAGAGAGTCGCGGCGTGAACTTGTAACTGCCGCTGTATGGAAGAACGTAGCTTAGTTGGAAGCGCGTCTCCCCCGGTCGTACTGGGAACACGAAGGCGTAGTGCCCCGGGTCCCCCAAGGGCACCGGTGACGACGATACCGGCATGCCGGCCGGGCCCATCGCAGCCGACGCCTCGATTTTGGCATCGGCCGGGAGGTAGATTTCGTATGCGTGATTGCTGAACTGGGTTCGCGGTGGATTCGAGTCGTTCTTCACAAAATAGTTTTGAACGACGTGCAGTCCCTGAGGCGTCGTCTCAATACGCATCACATCGGCTTCCGTCGAAACACCTTCGAGTTTGGGTTCGACATCATACACGGTGACGTTGACCGTCTTTGTCCCCGGCTGAACGGGTTCAAAGTATGCCGCCTTCTGGTGATCGACGCGCACCAGATGCATGCCGTTGTCGGGAAGATCGAGTGTGAAGTGCCCCTGGGAGTCGGTCTTGGTTCGGCCCGCTTCCTGCATACCCTGTCCGAAGGCGATGAGCACGACGTCGTCCCCGGCGGCAGGCTTATTGGTCGTCTTATTCGTGACCGTGCCGGTGATTGAGGCAGCGTGAGCGAAGACTGTAACGATGAGACCCAAAACGGTCAACAAACTGGCTCGGCAAAGGCGCGAGCATAGGAGTGATTTCATGATCTTCCTCAGATTATAGGAGCACCGCTCAGCGCGACCCGGCTTCGAGCAGGTCGATCTCCGCGAGCACTGCAGCCGTCTCGTTCTCAAGGTCAGCCTGCTGCATGGCGTAGTCCTCCTGCACGTACTTGCCGGCGCGGTACTCGAAGTTGAGATCGCGCAGGTTGTCATAGAGGACATCTTTCCGCTCGAGGAGGTATTCAAGCCGCGTCTTCTGGTGTTGCTCCTCTACATGGCGCTCGGGATAAAAGACATAAAGGAGGATCCCAACCATGAGCAGCGCACAGGCAAGGATGATCATAGCTCCGTCTCCCTACGGATGCGCTCGCGCATAGCCGGGAAATACGGCGCAGGCGGCGCAGATGGTGCGGCAGCAGCGCGCAGGCGCCACCGGCGAACCAGCACGACAGTGGCAGCGATCCCGAGGATAAGCATGGCGGGTGGCACGATCCACGCAACGATGTTGAACTTGGTAAGCATGGGTGCAGCGAGCACTGTGGGACCGTACTTATCCTGGAAAGCCGTGAGAATGGCATCATCGCCTGATCCGCCGGCAATGCTCGCCCGCAGTTCGCCAAGCATTCGATCAGAATCGGGGCACCCCAGGTGGTTGCACTCGATCAAAATCTCGTTGCAACCACAAACGCACATCATCTTGTGACCGAGATCGTTGTAACGGACAGCAGTGCTTGCTGAGCCCATCGTCAGGAAAGCAACAACGGCTACGGCAATCAGTCGACCTACATGAGAAATCTTCGACATTAGTCGCCTCCCCGTGCGGCAACCGTTTCGGCAGACGCTGCAAGAGCAGTTGCACGATTGCGACTGGCAGCAAGTGCGGCCGTCATATTCGGGACAAGAGCAACACCGGTACCGAGGACAACGATACCGACGCCGATCCAGATCCACGCAACCAGGGGATTCAGGAAGACTTTGATGATCGGCTGGCCGGTGTCGGGATTCTTCCCTGCGTAAATTACGTAAAGGTCCCACGCCAGGGTTGAGTGGTTTGCCACGATCGTCGAGGGCTGCTGGCTCGCCGTGTAAAAACGCTTTTCTGGGGCGAGCTGTGTGACCTTCCTGCCCCCGCGGTAGACGTCAAGAAGCGCGTACTCAGTATCGTAGTTCGCGTTGGAGTCTTGCGAGTAGCTCTGACATTCGAGGCGGTAAGGACCAATATTGACGCTCTGCCTGAAGCCGAGTTCTTCTTCCTTACTCTGGTTAAACGCGGAGCCGGCTATCCCGATAAATATGACGACTACCCCGAAGTGGACGATGTATCCACCGTAACGACGCGTGTTGCGGCGAGTGAGCTGGACTATCGATGCAAAGAGGTTTTGACCGGTGTGACGCGCGATAACCCCAGCACCGCGCAGGAACTCGGAGCCGACGGCCGTGACCACAACTGCCGCCAGCGTGAAGGCAATGAAAGAGTAGAACGATCCCTGATCGCTGGTGGTGAAGATTTCCCACGGATGCACTCCGCACGCAATCACCACGATGGCGGTGACGATGCCCGCGATGGATGGCAAGACGAAGTTTTTGCGAATGCTCTTGAAGGATGAGCTGCGCCACGCGAGTAGAGGACCGATGCCGGTCAGAAAGAGGAGAAACAATCCGATTGGCACCGCGACGCGATTGTAGAATGGCGCTCCAACCGTGACCTTGTTCCCCTGGATGTATTCAGAGAGGACCGGAAAGAGTGTTCCCCAAAGCACGGTGAAGCAGGCCGCGAGCAGAACCAGATTGTTGAACAGAAAGCTGGATTCGCGGGAAACCAGCGACTCAATCTTATTCTCAGCTTTGAGGTGGTCCCGCTGCAGGATGAAGGTGAAGAGGCATACCGAGAGAACGATGACAAGGAAGGTCCAGAACCAAGTGCCGATCGATGACTGCGCGAAGGCGTGGACGGAGCTTACAAGGCCGGAGCGAGTGAGGAGTGTCCCAAAAATTGCGAGCAGGAACGTGGAGAATATGAGCCAGACGTTCCAGCTCTTCATCATGCCGCGCTTCTCCTGCATCATGACCGAATGCAGGAAGGCGGTTCCGGTGAGCCAGGGCATGAGCGAAGCGTTCTCCACGGGATCCCATCCCCAGTAACCGCCCCAGCCTAGAACCGAATATGCCCAGTGGGCGCCGAGGAAGATACCGCAGGTCAGAAATAGCCAGGTAACCATGGTCCAGCGCCGGGTGATGTGGATCCACTTTTCTCCCGGGTAGCGCATCATCAACGCGCCCAGCGCGAAGGCGAACGGCACGGCAAATCCAACGTATCCGAGATAGAGCATCGGGGGATGGATGACCATCTCGGGATATTGAAGCAGCGGATTGAGGCCGAAGCCATCCTGCGCTACCGGCCCGCTGGCCAGAGAGAATGGAGTCGCCGCGAAGTTGAGCAGAAGCAGAAAGAACACCTGAATGCCGGCAAGAATAGTCGAGGCATACGCCGTGAGCTTTACATCGACTCTGTGACGCAGCCGGAGGACGAATCCATAGATTGAGAGCAGCCATGCCCATAACAGCAACGAGCCTTCCTGTCCGGACCAAAGCGCGGCGAATTTATATGGACCAGGAAGTGCGCGATTGCTGTGGTGAAGAATGTAAGCAACCGAAAAGTCGTTATTGAATGCCGCCCAGACCAAGGCAAACGCGGCTGCTGTCGTCGCCACAAAACTGCCGACGCCGGCGCGGCGAGCAGTTTCAGCTAATCGCTCAGGTGAAACGCGTCCACGAACACCGGTGGCCAGCTGACGAAGGGCGATTGCACCGGCAAGAAGCGTGTACCCACTGAGGGCCAGTGCTAACAGGAGGGCGAAGCTACCAAACGTAGGCATGGGCGGGACTCTCTATTGTCGCAGACACGTTACGTCGCGGCAATCAGAGTACCCAAACAGAAGGAGACCGAACGAAGGAAGCGTGAACTCGGGGAACGTTATCTGGCTGAGGCACGGAGGGATCAGGCGGTACGGCTCATCCGTTGGTCAAGAAGGTAATCGACGATAGAAAGCAACTGGTCAGGCGGAATTGGCTTGGTACGAAACAGGACATCGAGGCCCGTATATTCGGATTCGACAGCCGGCATGCCGCTAACGACCAATACCGGAATCGCGGGCATTCGGCGGCGAAGAAGTTCGATAAATTGAGGGCCGTTCAAATCCGGCATCCAATGATCGGTGATTACCAAGCCGAGTGCGCTGAAAAGTTCAGCGTCCTCAAGCAACTCGAGGGCCCGGTGAGCGCTATCCGCCACGATTACCCGTCGGCCCCGTAAAGTGAGGATGGCCTGGCGAGTCGCGGCCTGAATTGGGTTGTCGTCGACTAAGAGAATTTCAGCATTCATCTGGGTTGATTAGTTCAATTACCGGATTAATTTGACGCTCAGATACCCGTTGATTCGGAAGCGTTCCCAAACAAATAGGTTGCCTGATGAAATTATTTATCGGTCGGTCAACAATATAAACGGCACGAAGGATTAGTCAAGCCTGACGTTGCAGCGGTCCGCTGCAACGTCACCCCAATCTGTAGGGTCGGCAAGACGATTGCAAAATCAAGGTCAAGAACAAGGAAAGGGCGGCCCTATCGAGCCGCCCGATCACTGTACAGACGTTGGTTTTAGAAGACAAAACTCGCCTTCAGCTGGATGAGACGGGGTGAGGCATCGCCACCGAGGAACGCACCCAGAATGGAGGTAGGCGTGTTCGCTGTGGTGTAGATGGTACCGTTGGAACTTCCATAGTTCACATCGTTCAGCGGAATCTGGAAGTTCGTGTGGTTAAACACATTGAAGAATTGGGCTGCGGCTTTGAACTGAGCCCCTTCCCAATGAGGAACCTTAAACCCCTTGGAGACGTCGAGGTCAAAGTCGGTGTAATTCGGCCCATAAAGTTGATTGCGTCTTTGCTGCCCGAAGTCCGTGGAGGCAGTGAAATGCGAGGCAAAGTCGCACGAGGTGGCAATGTGCGAGGCCCCACCGCACTTGTGATTGAAGTTGTTGTCAATCTGCTTGGCGAGTGCGGCGGTGCCGTACACGATTGTTGCATTGTTATCGTTGACCGAGAAGGGATACCCAGTGTTGTGGAAGATCGTACCGGCGACCTGCCAGTTATCGGTCAAGACATGAGGTCCACCCCAGTACGGAACCGTGAGGACATAGCTTGCACTGATATAGTGACGGGTGTCGTAATCGGCATTCCCATAGTTGTCAGCGAGGTTATTAGGATTAATCTGGCCGTTTCCGTTAACTCCGAAGGCGTCAAATCCGCCGTTGGAAGCCTC
>Ga0335073_10000690_pt1 | contig 43899 bp, 32 predicted proteins | sample Lox_Sample_22_FD_207093 | JGI IMG/M metagenome (GOLD analysis project Ga0335073, IMG submission 207093) | Soil microbial communities from Loxahatchee National Wildlife Refuge, Florida, United States - Lox_Sample_2.2 | ecosystem: Environmental > Terrestrial > Soil > Wetlands | place: USA...
CGATTGAGATGCCTCTTCGCAGAAGCTTAGGGGGGAATCAAGAAAAATGGCTTGGGAAACACCTCACACCCTGCCCCAAGATTGCTCAGAGTCTAACAGCATAAGACTACCATTGGCAGTGGAGAAAAGACTCCAGAGTTACGGTCCTGTTACCTTCCCTGAGCCATTTTGGGACCGGATATCTCCACCATAGTTGGTGAAGCGGCTTTCCGAGAGAGTGCGAGACGCGCGCAGTTTCTTTGCGGAAATACCTTTACGCCGACGGGGCGAGGGAGCGGAATGATTATTGACAAGGTTGCAGTTTGGGGAGAAACTCCGCTAAAGACGCTGGTCTTCTTTGAGTATTCCTTATGTCGCGTCAGCCGCTGCCGAGGCCGGGCCTTACGAATGAAATCGCTCCCTCCGCAGGAGGTTTCGCCACGCAACCGGAGAAGCCGAAGTTTGAAACCGATCTGGCGGACCTTGCGTCGCGCTTCTCCGCACAGAGCGGAGGCGGGCTGTCGCACGAACTCTCTGCCGATCTGGCGCTGGAAATCGTACTGAATGAGATTGTGGAGCAGGCGTGCCTGGCCACGGGCGCAACCGGGGCGGCGATCGCGCTGCAAAAAGACGGAGAGATGGTGTGTCGTGCCAGCAATGGCGCAACCGCGCCGGAACTGGGTGCACGGCTGGATACGTCGTCGGGACTCTCGGGAGAGTGCGTCAAGACGCGGCGGATGCAGCGGTGCGACGACGCGCTGACGGATCCGCGAGCGGATGTGGAAGCCTCCGAGCGGCTGGGCGTGCGCTCGGTGATGGTGATGCCGCTGATTACGGGCTCGGAGTTTGGGGGAGTGTTCGAATTGCTATCCTCGCGTCCTTCGGCATTCGGCGAGCGGGATGAGCGCACTTTGGAGGCGCTGGCCGAACGGACGTTAGCCAATCTGGAGCGTGCGACGCATCTGGAGGCGATGAACGAAATACCGGCGGAGAGGGTCGAGCCGAGCCAAGAAGTGCTTTCTCTGGCCATGGAACTCGCTCGGCCGCCGGTCGCGAAAGACGATACCGGCGAGAGTCTGGGCGAGGTGGCTGCCCCCGAGGTGCCTGCCCGTGGATTCGAACTTGCGACCTGGATCCTGGGAGTGATCGTTGCCGCCTGCGCCATTTTGCTGGGAGTTCTGGTTGGCAGACATCTGGGACCGCCAAACCTGGTGGGACGTGTGCGCTCGGTGGTGACCTCAAGCTTGGCAAGCCCGGTACCTGGAAATGCTTCAGGCGCACAGGCAAGCCCCCCTGCATCCGCGCAACCACCGGCACCGGGAAAGCCGAATGTCAGCGGTGGGGTTCCTCCGGGAGGCCTGCTGGTTTCCGAGAACGGCAAAGAAGTGTTTCGGCTGATGCCATCGAGCTCAGGGAGTCTGGGGAAAGTGGTGGAGCTTTCGCCGTCGGCTGCCGAAGACAGCCTGATATCGCGTGTCGAGCCGGAATATCCAGACGAAGCTCGGCAGCAAAACATTCAAGGAGCGGTGGTGCTGCAGGTTCACATCACTGCCGACGGCAGGGTTCAAGATATGCAACTGGTGAGTGGACCACCGCAACTGGTGCAGGCTTCTGTCGACGCGGTGAAGCAGTGGCGATTCAAGCCACGATTGGTGCAAGGTCGTCCCGCGGAAATGCAGACCCAGGTGACCCTCAACTTCAGATTGCCGCAGTGAAGCGGCCACCTGGTTCCAGCCAGAGACTTTTGGCAGCGGGACTTTGTCCTCTTTGGCGCCTACCCTAAGGTGCTGCATAATCCGTGACCAAGCTCGGGCAGTCTGCTTTCTCCTCCACACGGTTCGCGACGAAGGGTGCGGTGTCCACTTTGCGCCCGTTTGCGCCCGATGCGATTCCAGCGAAGGAGCACGTTGCATGGGTGCCACAAACGAAAAACGCCGGGTGACGGTGTCTCGGGTCAAAACGTTGGCGACGCTATTATTCGGCTGCCTGGTAGCGGCGCCGGCTCTCGGCCAGATCAACTACACGACGTACCACTACGACAATCTGCGTTCCGGGCAGAACCCGCACGAAACGACCTTGACTCCGGCCGTGGTCAATGTGAGCTCTTTTGGAAAGCTATTCTCGCAGCCGGTGGATGGTCAGGTTTACGGCGCGCCGCTTGTCGTCTCGAACGTGCATATCCCGGGGAAGGGCGCGCACAACGTCGTCTACGTGGCCACGGAGAATGACAGCGTCTTCGCCTTCGACGCGAACAGCAACACCGGCATCGATGCGGCCCCGTTGTGGCAGGTGAGCTTTATCGACGCCGCTAAAGGAATTACCACAATTCCTTCGACGGATGTCGGGCCAACCATCGCGATCGAGCCGCAGATCGGCATCACCAGCACTATGGTGATTAACACCGCGAACAGTACTCTTTACGTAGTGTCTGCCACGAAGGAGAACGGAACGTACTACCAGCGACTGCACGCGCTGAATCTGACGACCGGCGCGGAACAACTGGGTGGCCCCGTCGTGATTACGGCAACGGTCAATGGAAGCGGAGCGGACTCCAAGAACGGAACCATCACTTTCGATCCGCTGCACTCGAATCAACGGGCCGCTTTGTTGCTGTTGAATGGAGTGATTTACATTGCATGGTCTTCGCACGGCCTGGAGAGAGTCGATCCCTATCACGGCTGGGTCATGGGTTATGACGCGAATACGCTGGCGCAGACGGCAGCATTTTGTGTGACGCCGGATGGCGATCAGGGTGGAATCTGGCAAAGCGGGAATGGTCCGGCTGCCGATCCGCAGGGAAACATTTATTTCATGGTCGGAAACGGCACATTTGACGCCGACAAAGGACGCAACGACTTCGGCATGAGCATGGTGAAGCTGGCGCCGAGCAGCGGACTCAAAGTGGCCGATTACTTCACTCCCTTTGACGCTGCGATCTTGACCCAGAAGGATTGGGATCTTGGCTCCGGCGGGAATTTGATGTTGCCTTATCAGAACGGGGCGACCGAGCCGAATCTGGCGGTTGGCGCGGGGAAGGACGGCAATATCTATCTTGTGAACCGCCAGAATATGGGCCATTTCAACGTCAAGAACAATTCCCAGATTGTGCAGGAGATTCGCCGCGCCTTCGACGGTCACAGTCTCTACAGCAGTCCGGCGTTTTGGCAAGGGAATCTGTACTTCTGGGGGGTGTATGACACGCTGCGCGTATTCCAGGTGACCAAGGGCCTGATTGGAACGACTCCCATCGCGACTTCGAGCTATTCGATGGCTTCGCCGGGAGCCACGCCGGTAGTGACCTCGAACGGCGCCGAAAACGGGATTGTCTGGGCCGTCGATACCAGCAAGTCTCTAACCGGGCCAGCGGTTCTGCACGCACTGGACGCGAACAACGCCACCGAGCTCTACAACAGCACCCAGGCCGGGACGCGCGACACGGCGGGTTATGCGGTGCACTTCACGATTCCCACTGTCGTGAACGGGAGAGTTTATCTGGGCACGGCGACGGAGTTGGATGTGTACGGTCTGCTGCCGTAGAGACTTTGGACACTGGGAGTTCCTTCCTCTTGCAGGTTCTTGCGTAGCCACGTAGGTTATGGAGCAAAGGAGCGCCGAGGTTTGCGTTCCGACTTTGAAGTTCGTTTACCTGAATTTTTCCCCCGAATCAGCGCATCTGGCCGAGCAGCTCTTGATGTGTAGCTGGTAGCGGCCTATTCCGGATTCTGTGGCACTGCAAGACCCCCACTGCGATCGGCGGACTTGTGGAGATCGTTTGGGGTGGTGAACAGGACCTGGGTGAACTCGCCGAATCAACGACAATCTGCGGAGGTAGTTTCGTGAATTTCAATCGTAGCGCCGGCATTACGCGCAAGACGGTTTCCCTGACCCTGTGGGCAGTAGTGTTCTGCCTGATCTCATTCGTGAGCGCCCCCGCACAGACGTACACTCCCAATGACATCTACACGATCGCCGGAGGCGGAGCGACGCCGGCAACGCCGTTAGACGCCGACCTGCCCGGACCAACTGCCGCGATCAAAGACTCGAGCGGAAATATCTACATTGCGTCGCAAGACGCGGCATACGTCTACAAGTTGAGTTCGACGGGCACGCTGAGTGTTTTCGCCGGATTGGGTTTCAGCGGCTACAGCAACGACGGCAAGAAGGCGACGGCAGCACTGATTGGCGGCGTGACCGGTCTGGCCATCGATAAGGGCGGGAACATCTATCTTGCGGATGCAGTGGGATCGCGGATCCGCAAAGTGACGACAGCCGGCATCATTTCGACGGTTGCCGGAAATGGCACCAAGTGCGACAAGTCGGGAGTCTGCGGCGACGGCGGCGCGGCGACCTCAGCCAATCTGAACTTGCCGGAGAGCGTAGCAATTGACGGCAACGGGATTATTTATATCGCCGACACGACCGATGACCGCATTCGCGCGGTCAACACGACGTCTGCAACCGTCGTCATCGCGGGCGTGAGTATTCCTTCGGGAGATATCGCGACCATCGCGGGCAATGGCACTGCCTGCCCCAGTTCACAGAATGCTTGCGGCGACGGCGGAGTGGCGACCTCGGCCATGCTGAACCTGCCCAATGGCGTTGCGGTCGATGGAGCGGGAGACATTTTTATTGCGGATACGAAAGACCAGAGAATTCGCGAGGTTGCCGCCGGGCAGAGCAACATCACGACCTTTGCGGGTAACGGCCTGCCTTGCACGAATCCAGTGAGCGGCTGCGGCGACGGTTTGGCGCCAGCGTCTGCCCGCCTCTATCTGCCGAAGGGCGTCGCGACTGCTCCAAATGGCGACGTCTATATCGCTGACACGAATGCCAACCGGATTCGCTACATTGCCAGCGGTAGCAACGTGATTACGACCGTGGTGGACAGCACTGGCATGCAGGGCTACGCGGGGAACGGCGGTGCGGCGACGGCTGCTGCCATCGATTTCCCGGTTGGGATTTTTGCCGATGCCAGCGGAAACCTGCTGGTCTCTGACACGGGCAACCAGGTGGTTCGCGAGGTCACTGCCGGCACAACCCCAACGATTGCGACGATCGCGGGCGGCGGCATGGGCGGCGATGGAGGCTCACCCACGAGCGGAACTCTGGCTCTGCCCTGGGGCGTGGCCGAGGACGCTCAGGGCAATCTTTATATTGCGGATCAAGGAAACAATCGCATCCGCAAGATCACCAACCCAGGAAAATCATCTGCCATGATCAGTACCTATGCGGGAACGGGAAGCGCAGGATACTCTGGCGATAACGGCGCGGCCACTCTGGCTACGCTGAACGGGCCAACTTCTGTGGCCTTGGACTCGAATGGAAATCTTTATATCGCGGACTCGAACAATCTCGTGATTCGCGAGGTATACGCCGCGACCGGAGACATTGCCACCGTGTTAGGCAACGGTCTTCCCTGTGTTCCGGCGACGGCGTTATGCGGAGATCAAGGCCCGGCGCTGAGTGCGAACCTGACCTTCCCGCTGATGGTGACGCTGGACTCGCAAAACAACGTTTACGTCAGCGACTACCAGGGATACAAAGTCCGCAAATGGAATGTAGCGAAGAATGTTGTGACCACGGTAGCCGGAAATGGTTTGCAGGGTTATCAAGGAAACGGCAAATTGGGAAATGCCGCGAGAGTGAATCATCCTGCGGGCGTGGTCGTGGATAACTCGGATGACGTCATCTTCAGCGACCAGTGGAATGATGTAGTGCGCTATGTGACACAACCGGCCGACATCATCAACAACTACGCACTCAATACGCTGGCGAAGTTCAAAGGTGATGGCGGACCCGCGCTCAGCGCCTCGATGTTTAATCCGCTGGCGCTGGCGATCGGTCCGACGAATGATGTCTACATCTCAGGTGGAAACGACAACGTAGTGCAACGGGTCAGCGCGGCGACCCAAGTATTTAGTAACGTCGCAGGAAATGCCTCGAATCCGGCACAGGGTGGATTCTCCGGGGACGGCGGACCTGCGATCAACGCGCGCATGGAAAATCTTGGCGCGTACGTTGACGGCAACAACAATCTCTACATCGCCGACGGAGGCACGAACCGCATTCGCTATGTGCCGCTGGCTCCAAACGTGACCTATTCCGCAACCTCGTTGAGCATGGGGCAGTGGGCCCTGGGTGCGACGGGAGCTCAGAAGCCTTTGACCCTGACGGGGGCAGGCGGGCTGGATCTGCAGATCAGCGACATTTCGATCTCCGGTGCGAACATGGCCGACTTTGCGCAGACCAACAACTGCGGCACGCTGCCGGCACTGTTGTCGCCACAAGCGACGTGCACGGTTGAGGTAACGCTGACCCCGAGCCAGTTCGGAGAAGAGACGGCGACGTTGAACTTCACCGACAACGCCACTGGCAGCACACAGCAGTCGGTCACTCTGACCGGTTACGGTCCGGACTTTACGATTGCGGATTTGCCAAACACGTTGACGGTAGCGGCGGGATCTTCAGGAACGTCAACGGTGACGCTGACACCGCAAGCGAAGTTTGCCAAGGCGATTGCATTGAGCTGTCCGACAGGCTTGCCGACGGGAGCAACGTGTTCATTCCAGCCGGCCTCGGTGCAACTGTATGGCGGGAGCGCGCAAACCTCGACGCTGACGATTCAGACGTCATCGACCACGCCGGCCGGCACTTACACTGTGACCGTGATGGGAACCTACGCCTCGTTGGCGAATCCCTCGACGATCACGTTGACAGTGCAATAAGGCAGCGATTCGAACGAAAAGAATAGGGCGAACCCTTCGGGTTCGCCCTATATTATTTGTGGCCGCGGCAAGCGCAGCCGTTAAGAGATCAGATCTCTTACTTGCTCTCCGCCGATCCTGAGAGTATTCCGTAGACAACCAGGTCACCGCCGGTCATGGTCTTGCCACCCACGTAGACCTTGCCGTTGGCGACTGTCGGAGTCACAAAGCGCGGCGTCAGACCCAGCGAGTCGCGGCTCGCATTTCCCTGGCTGTTATAGACGCTCTTCAGATTACTCGCGTTCAATGCATGAAGACCGGTCGCCGAACCCTTCGAGGTCACAAGCCATATTAGTGCGTTCGCGGTGCCATTGGCGGAGATCGAAGGGCTGCCTACGGTGCAGTTGGAACCGAACGTGGCGCGGGCGGTGGGATTATTCGAGAGCGCACCGCCACTCAGCTTGTATTGCACTACATCGCAAGAGAAGTTGGTGCTGGCCGGGCTGCTGCTGGCATCGTCACTGAAGTAAACGAAACCGTCGTTCTTGCTGTCGTTGATGAAGTAGACGCCGGGGCCGGAGCGGCAGGTGTTGCCCTGGGACCCGCCGAGATTCGCGTCCAGACAGCCGCTCAGGTAAGACGGCCGGGGAATATCCTGAACCACTTTGTTGGAAGTGGTGTTGAACCTTCCCATGCTGCCGATGTCGCGATTGACGACGTAGACTTCTTCGGTTTTGCCAGTGCCGATCATGAGATTCGGAGTCGCCGAATTCTGCGGCGGCAACAACACCGGTCCGGTCGAGGACAAGTCAAGATCCTCGGTGAACAGAATGTTCTGATTGAAAGGAGTGAACCAATCGAGCAAGGACAAGCCGGTAGTTGCGCTGCCCAGCTGCACGAAGCTGTCGCCGAAGTTGGTGACGCCATCGTAGTAGCCGTCGGCTGTCGCGAAATAAATGTCGCCGGAAACATCGACCGCAAGACCTCCGCCGCCCTGCCAGATTCCGCCGTTGTTCCTCGTGCCGACGGTGGTAGCGAAGGAGGCGACCTGTTGTCCCGTAGTGGTGCTGTAGGCCAGAACATAACCGTGTTCCCAGTCGAGTCCCTTGCAACCGGTGGAACCAAGCGCGACATAGACGAAGGCGCCGCTCGGATCTTCAGCGAGGGCGGGACGGGACATCTGAATGTACGGGTTGTAGTCGGAAGCCCCGGGATCTACCGGGGAAGAGGCAATGGTGGCGCCGGTCTGGATATTGACGGCGTAGAAGGTGATCGCGGGGAGAGTGGTGGTTGAGTTGTTGCCGGTCTTGGTCACGAAGAAAATTGTCCCCAGTTTCGGATCGATCACCGGCGTCGAGACGATGCCGGCACCCTCATGAACGGCTTTCTGGTAGCTCGAGTCCAGGCATAAGCCATTGTAGGAAGTGGGAGTTCCGTAGTTCTGCTGCCAGTAGGTCGTGGAGGGAGTGTCGGCGTCGAGAGCGTACACGGTATTGTTCAACGTTGCCACGAACACGACGTTGTGAGTGCCGCCGCCTATGCTGAGGTTAGGGACGTACAGGGGCTGGGCGACAATCCAATCGTCGACCGCGATCGTTGCCAGCTTGCCGAAGTTCTTCATGCTCGCCGGAGTGAAGGCAGTTTCGTTCAGGTTTTGTCCACTGCGAGCGTTGTCATTGTGATACGTCAGCACACTGACTTGCGCCGCCATGGGCAACGCAGAGAGAGCAAAACCGAGCACTATCCCGAACAGGATATTCCGTGACATTCGGACCTCCACGAAAATTGGGTTCTACCGTTTTGCGGGGGGAATAAAACGGGAGATCAGCGACGAGCCAAAAAGCGCAGACATTTTACACTGATTTCAGAAGTGACATAGAAAAAATTGGCCGCGGCGTGGAGAGATCGGAGCATTTGGACTGATAGAGAAACGTCTCTGGATTCACGCATTGCCGCGGATGGAGGGTGCAGCTTTCTGCGACCTTGGAGTGGCGATGGCCTGTGCTAGCATTCTTTCCATTCATCTTTCGATCGCGGGACCAAAATGTGGGACGATTTTCATGTGCAGGGAGTGGCACGGAACCGGGGAGCGTGAGGTTGGCGAGGAGAGTTCGAGCCATGATTAGCAAGTCGTGGTGGTTAGCTCTATCGGCGGGATGTCTGTTTTGGGGGCAAGCTAGCGCTGCAGCGATGCCGGCGGGTAGTTCGCCGCCGGCAACTGCGTCCCAGAGTGACGCCTCTCCGGAGAGAACGCCGCGGGGCGGCAAGCAGGATTCCGGCAAACCGGAGGGCGACGATCAGAGTGCCGCTGCACCGTCGACGGTCCCGATGGATGCGCCCGTCCTGACGATTAAGGGTTTCTGTCCGGGCCGGCAGAGCGCTGCGAAGACTCCGTGCGAAACGGTGATCACCAGAGCCGAGTTTGAAGAGGTTGCGGCCGCGGTTCAGCCGTCGATGAATAAGGTAGTGAAACAGCAATTGGCGAGCCTGTATCCGCGGTTACTGGTGATGGCGCATGAGTCTGAAAAAGAAGGATTGGACAGGGAGCCGCAGAACGAGCAGATGATCGCGTTCGCCCGGCTTCAGATCCTGACGCAGGCGCTGACAAGAAAGATCCAGCAGGACACCCTCAACGTCTCCGACCAGGAAATTGCCGACTATTACCACGCCAATCCTGAGACATTTGAGGAATACACATTGCAGCGCTTGTTCGTGCCGCTGCGCAAGCAGCCTGCCGCTGTGACCGACAGCAAGTCTCCAAGACTTAACGCACAAGAGCAGGCGGTTCGCGAAAAGGCCTCAGAAGAGGAGATGTCGCGGCTGGCGGAGTCGTTGCATGCCCGAGCGGTAGCTGGTCAGGACCTGCTCCAACTGCAGAAGGAAGCGTTCGACGCGGCGGGAGTGAAGGTCGCGGCTCCGAATACGAGCATGGGAAAAGTTCGGCGGACCGCATTGCCGTCGGGGCATAGCGCGATTTTCGTCTTGAAGCCGGGGGAAATCTCTCCCGTGGTCAGTGACGGAGGAGGACATTATATTTACAAGCTCGAGAGCAAGGACGAACTCGGGTTGGAACAAGTGAAGGAACAGATCCGCAACACACTGCAAAGGCAGCACATGCAGGATGCTCTCGACAAGATTCAGAATTCATTTACGACCGAGAAAAACAGCGCCTATTTTGGAGAGCCAGCACCCAACGAGCGAGGTCGAGAATCCACCGGAACCAGGCCGCATTGAGTGGACTTCTCGCGGCTCGAAGCGAAGAGAAAGGCGCGGCAGGGTTCGCTTCGCAGAGCCTGCCACAGACCGGACGAACTTGCCCAGAGCGGCAATCGGCGGCGATCGATGTGCGAGCAACGCTATCTCTATCAATCGGTTAGAGGGAATAGGGACTTTGGTTAGCAGGGCTTTTGGCCTCTTGCAACAATCTGCAAACTTGCGTACGCTTGCTGCAACTTCGATGTCTGCGAAGTGGGAGCTCCGGTGGTACGAGCTCATCCCAGTTGGCAGAATACATAAGCTCCACATCCCCCTAACATCAAGACGACGCAGTTTCTTGTCGGACTCCTGTCTCCCTCAGGTCGTAGTGGTATTGGATTGGAGTCGAGCGTTCGGGAGTGGAGCACAAACTCCGGGGTCACGAAGTGTGACTCAGAGGGCGGAGCTGTGATGGGCCCTATGAACTCGAAGGAATCGAACGCCGAAAAGCCGATGACCTGGTACGCGGTTCGTACCCGATCGCGGCACGAGAAAGTGGTCGCACGGCAGCTTCAAGGATATGGGTTCACGACATTCCTGCCGCTTTCACGCCAACTGCGGGAGTGGAGTGACCGTAAGAAGATGGTTGCGAGCCCGCTGTTTCCCGGATACGCGTTCCTGCGAATGGTGTACGAGCCGGATCAGCGTCTACGGGTTTTGCAAACCGACGGGGTGGTGAGTTTTGTGGGTACGCAGGGGCAGGGAACGGCGATTCCTGACAAGCAGATTGAGGATATTCAGCTTCTGCTCGCCAGTGATATTCCGTTTGAAAGCCATGCGTTTCTGAAAGTGGGGCAGAAAGTAAGGGTGCGCGGCGGATCGTTGAACGGAACCGAGGGCATTTTGGTTGGACGCGAGAGCGACCGATCGCTGGTGATCTCGGTGGAATTGATTCAACGTTCGGTTGCGATCCGGTTGCAGGGGTATGAAGTAGAAGCGGTTTAGCAGTCTCCCTCGAATCATTTTCCAAGCAGTAAATTCCAACCAAATTTGTACGGAGCGTACCGGGTTCTGGCGGCTTCGATCGAAAGGCCTCCGTTGAAACTGGGGATGAGGCGAAAAGTATGAGTCAAGAAGAAACGAAAAACGCGATGACGAGCGAGAACGCAACGCAAGCCAAGGCGACGAGTGGGGGCAATTCGTCGGAACCGGCGCCAGCCGGGCCGCCGCCCCGGGCGACGCTGCGTGCTCTGCGCGACCGGACTGAAATCTACGCGATCAGCCAGGCACTGGAAGAGTCGGGCTGGAATCGCAAGCGCGCGGCCAAGCTGCTGAGCATCAGCTACCGCGGATTGCTGCACAAGATCCGCCAGCACAACATCACCCCCAGTCTGGTGAGCAGCTTGACTCAAGTTTCCCGTCAAGACCTGGGAAACTGAACGAGTTGGACAAAGGAACAAGGGGCCTGATCCCGGCTTCGCGGTGTCATCGAGTCTGTCAGCGATTCGGCGACGGCTGCGGGTCTTTTGAGGGATTCAGGGCTCGTGCCTTCAAATTGAAATTGCTGGCGGGACAGAGGACAATCAACCCATGAGTCGTAATTTCGAGCTACTGCAGAGGATTGGCCGGGAGCAAGAACTGTACACGACCCCCGAGCCCGAGCCCGCGTTGATGCCGGAACAGCCGGTGGTGTTTACCGGTCCGGTTACGCCGGGATTGGCCATCGAAGGCCGCGAGCTGGAAGAATTCACGAAACTGGTGCAGCGGGTCTTCATTGTGCCGGCCGGCGAAGCGCCCCGCACGGTGGTGTTTGCCGGGACTGAGAGCGGCAACGGCTGCAGTTGGGTTTGCGCCCGCGTCGGCGAGGTTCTGGCGAGCCAGGTTTCGGGGTCGGTTTGCCTGGTCGACGCGAACCTGCGGCATCCGGGATTGCACGAGCAGTTCTCGGTGGAAAATCATCATGGCTTGTCAGATGCGCTGACCAAGTCGGGTTCCATCCGCGGTTTCGCCAGCAACTTGAGCCGGCCGAATCTCTGGATGGTCAGCTGCGGATCGAATCCGGAAGAAGGGCAAGCTCTGCTGTCGTCCGAGCGCATGCGCTTGCGCATGGCTGAACTGCGATCGGCGTTCGACTATCTTCTGGTGGACGTAACTGCGATGAGCGACGCGACCGATGCGGTAGTGCTGGGATCCAGCGTCGATGGCGTGGTGCTGGTGCTCAAGGCCAACGCGTCGCGGAGGGAAAGTGCGCGCAAGGCCATGGAGGAACTGCAAAATGCCAACGCGCGGGTGTTAGGAGCGGTGCTCAACCAAAGAACTTTCCCCATTCCAGAATCCATTTACAGAAAGCTTTAGGCTAACCTGATCGGTTGCAGCGAATGAACAACTGTCTCGAGGCTAAGTAACGACCGGTATGTTTGAAAACTTGCGTGCGGATTTTGCGGCGGCTGCAGGAGATCGGATCTTGGAGAAGGGCTTGATCAGTATCCTTCTCCGCTTCGAAACTCCGGCCGTGATTTGTTATCGCTATTCCCATTGGGTGACAAAGCTGCACATTCCGGTGGTGAAACAGTTGCTGATGATCACCGTACTGATCTGGCAGAGATTGAATCAGATGTTCTTGGGCATCTTCATCTCGCCGGACGCGGAAATCGGTCCGGGATTCGTGGTGCATACGCCGTTCGGCATTAATGTTGGGCCGGCGAAGATCGGCGCCAACTGCACGGTGAGCACGGGCACGCTGATTGGCTCGGGCTGCCGCAGCGTTGGCGACAACGTTTATTTCGGGGCGGGATGCAAGATTATTGGGGATCTGAAGATCGGCAGCAATGTGGTGATCGTGGCCAATAGCGTGGTGCTGACCGACGTTCCCGACAACATCACGATTATGGGCGTGCCGGCACGCATCCGCATTCCCGGCGGCCGACCGAAAAGATTTGCCTGGCGCACGGCGGAGGACGAGAAGATCGCCAAGGGTGCGAATGGGAAGGCCAACGGCAGTGCGGAGTCTGCCAAAGGACAGAAGGACGCGGGCGCTGCCGGCGCGCCGCCGGTCAAAAATGACGGCGCCAGCAGCCCCGGTACTCACGTCTAAAACAGGGAGAACGAAAGACCTTGGATTTTTCTTGGAGTGAAGAACAGGCAGCGTTTCGCAAGGAAGTCATCCGATTTGCCAAGCAGGAATTGAACGATGACCTGGAACGGCGCGATCGCGAGGAGGAATTTTCCAAAGACTTCTGGAAAAAGTGCGCGGAGTTCGGCATCCAGGGATTGCCGGTGCCTCCCGAGTATGGCGGCGGGGGAGCTGACACATTAACCACAGCCTGCGCGCTCGAGGCATTGGGCTACGGCTGCAAAGATAACGGATTCCTCTTCTCGCTGAACGCCCACATGTGGACCAGCGTGATTCCGCTGATGGCTTTCGGCACGGAAGAGCAGAAGCAACGCTATCTGCCGAAACTCATCAACGGCGAGTGGATTGGATTGCATTGCATGACCGAGCCGATGTCGGGCTCCGATGCCTACGCGATGCTGACTCGCGCCGAGCGCAAGGGCGATCGCTATATTCTGAACGGCACTAAGACGTTCATCACCAATACAATCCACGGCGATCTGTTCGTGGTGTTCGCGAATGCCGATCCGAGCAAGGGAGCGAACGGCATCACGGCCTTCATGATTGAGAAGGGAACGCCGGGTCTGGTCATCGGCAAGAAGCTGCACAAGATGGGACTGCGGACGTCGCCGATGTCGGAAGTCGCGCTCGTGGATTGCGAAGTTCCCGCGGAAAACATTCTGGGCAAGGAAGGCAGCGGGCAGGCAATCTTCACCCACTCGATGGAGTGGGAACGCACCTGCATCCTGGCGAGCTATCTGGGCATGATGCAGCGGCTGATCGAGACCTGCGCCAAATACGCGCGCGAGCGGCAACAGTTCGGTCAGGCGATCATGAAGTATTCGGCGATCGCAAACAAGATTGCCGACATGGAAGTACGGTTGGAGACCGGACGCCTGCTGCTCTACAAGGCAGCCTGGCTCAAAAGCCAGGGACGGCACGCGCTGCGCGAGGCCTCGATGGCCAAGTTGTACGTGAGCGAGGCGACGGTGCAGACTTGTCTGGACGCGATCCAGATTCACGGCGGCTACGGCTATACGACCGAATACGAGATGGAGCGCGACTTGCGCGATGCGATTTCCGGAAAGATTTATTCCGGCACCTCGGAAATTCAGAAGGTGATCATCGCCGGTTTTCAAGGTCTCTGATTTGTTCCCCCGATCCCACTAAGGAAAGCGGACAGACAGACAATGGCGTATATCCTGCAGCAGCTGTTACAACGCAGTGCGGCGCGGTACCCGGAAAAGCTGGCAGTGTGGGCGCGGGGAAAAAGTATCACTTACGGTGAGCTGGAGAGCCGCTCGAATCAGCTGGCACATCTTTTGCAGCAGCATGGCGTGCGCAAAGGGGATCGCGTCGGCATTTATTTTCCGAAGTGCGTTGAATCCGTGATCGTGATGCTGGGAATCGTGAAGGCGGGAGCGGTTTATGTGCCGCTCGACCCACAGGCTCCGCCGGAGCGGATTGCCTACATCATCAGTAATTGCGGGATCCGAGTGCTGGTCACTCGCCCAGAAAAGCGGCGTCTGCTCGATGAGGCGACACTGGCATCGCTCGACTTCAGTGTCGTGATGGACCAGTTCCCGGAACAGTCGAACGGAAGCCGCGTGATTCCGTGGGCAGTGCTGCAGGAGTATCCGGGAGATGCCGCTCCGCCTGTCACGCTGACGGAAACGGATCTGGCCTACATTCTTTATACGTCCGGCTCGACGGGACGACCGAAGGGCGTGATGCTGACGCATCAGAATGCGTTGACGTTCATCGAGTGGTGCGCAGAGAAGTTCCAGATTACCAGCCAAGACCGCCTCTCGAACCACGCTCCGCTGCACTTCGATCTGTCGGTGTTTGACGTGTACAACACGCTCGAAGCGGGCGCCAGCCTGTACATGGTGACGGAGGATCTGGCGTTGTTTCCGGCGCGGCTCGCGGCCTTTATCGAAGCGCAGGCTATCACAGTGTGGTACTCAGTGCCTTCTGCTCTGACGCTGTTGCTGCTGCATGCAAACCTGCGGGCGGAAAAACTACAGCGTCTGCGGACGATCTTGTTCGCCGGGGAAGTGTTCCCGATGAAATACCTGCAGCAGTTGGCAACGCTGCTGCCGCATTTGGAACTGTACAACCTCTACGGTCCCACGGAAACGAATGTTTGCACGTACTACAAAGTTGACCGGGAACTGCTGCCGACGATGGAAAAGCTGCCCATCGGCATCGCCTGCGAAAACTTCGAAGTGTTTGCCGTGAACGATCGGAACGAAATCGTTACCGAGGCGGGCGGCACAGGCGAACTTTACGTGCGCGGTCCGGGAGTGACTTACGGCTACTGGGCTGACCTGGAGAAGACACAAAAAATGGTGGTGCCGAACACTTTCCAGAGGAATTTCGAAGAGAAAATGTATCGCACGGGAGACCTGGTGCAACTGGCTGCGGACGGCAATTATTACTTTCTTGGCCGCCGCGACAGCATGATCAAGAGCCGCGGCTATCGGATCGAACTGGGCGAAATCGAGAGCGCCCTGCTCAGCCACCCCGGGGTCAAAGAAGCGGCTGCCGTCGCGGTTCCGGATGAAACGATCGGCTGCCGGATCAAAGCCGTGGTGGCATCGCACAGCGGCGAAACGCTGATCGCCGCCGAGTTGCAGAAGTACTGCGGCACACGAATCCCGATGTACATGATTCCGGAGACTATTGAATTTCGCGAAGAGTTGCCCAAAACATCCACTGGCAAAGTGGATCGCGTGCAACTCGCGCAGGAGAGCTTGCAGCAGCCTGTCATGCAGTAATCGGACTTGCCCCGAAGCCCGAGAGAGAAAACATCGCTGTTTAATCCCGTTTCGATTCAGGAGAACTGTTCGCAATGTCGACCACCGAGCAAACCCGCACCGGCCAATCCGAAGTCAGAGATCAAATCCGCGAATTCATTCTTGAAAATCTAGCTCAGCCCAAAGGCATCACTTCGTTCACCGACGAAGAGTCTCTGATGGAAACCGGCGTAATCGACTCACTCGGCATTTTCCGTCTGGTGGCTTTTCTGGAAGAACACATGGGAGTCCGGATCAGCGATGAAGAGATCAATCCGGACAACCTGAAAAACCTGATCACGATTGAGTCGCTGGTTCTGAAGAAGCGCAACAAGTAGGGAGCGGACGTCGGCGCGGGACTGTCTCTTCCCGTGCTGGTGTTGCGGTTGTGCTGAAGCTGTGTGCGATCTGGCAAACAGGAAACATTGTGCGTCTGTCCCCCGACGCATGAACAGCCTCGCCGGCAAAGCGAGAGCAAAGGATTCGCGTGAAACCTGATTCGCAACTGGCCGAAGAAGGCCGGCCTACGGTTGCAACTCCCGGCGCTGGACGAGTGTGTGTCCCGGAGCTGATCGAGCAGCAGTGCGAGAAGCGCCCGGAGGCCATCGCGATCACTGCGGGCTCGTCGGTCGTGACTTATTCCGAGCTGGAGCGGCTGGCGAATCGTCTCGCACATCATCTGCGCGAGCTGGGAGTGGGCCCGGAGAGTCTGGTTGGGGTTTGCATGGAGCGGTCGACGGCCTCGGTCATCTCCAACCTGGCTTGCTTTAAAGCTGGCGGAGCATACCTTCCGCTGGATCCTTCACTGCCGGTTGAGCGCCTGACCTTCATGTTGTCAGACGCGAATGTTGCAGCTGTTGTCTGCAGTCCCAGCGTATCGAACACGTTGCCGGGGGGATCGTGGCAGATTGTCAGTTTTGACCCCGCAGATCCGAACTGGTCCGCGGGCAGCGAGCAGAGACCTGAGGTTGCGGTACAGCCGGAGAATCTGGCGTACGTCATCTATACTTCAGGCTCGACTGGCAAGCCCAAGGGCGTTGAAATCACGCACGCAAACCTGTCGAACCTGGTGGCGTGGCATCTGCGCGCGTTCGAAGTGACTTCATCGGACCGAGCCAGCCTGCAGGCAGCTGTGGGATTCGACGCGTCCGTATGGGAACTCTGGCCGTATCTGGCTGCGGGAGCGACGGTCGCGATTCCTGAAGCGACGATTCGCAACCATCCAGAGTCGCTGCGCGATTGGCTGATGGCGAACCTTGTCACCATTACTTTTCTGCCGACCGCGATGGCCGAACAGATGCTGCTGCTGCGCTGGCCGGCGGAGAGCGCGTTGAGGACTCTGTTGACCGGAGCGGATACTTTACGCCGGCGTCCCGAGCCCAGCTTGCCGTTTCGTGTGGTGAACAATTACGGCCCGACCGAGTGCACGGTCGTGGCGACTTCTGGGCTGGTGCGGGACTCGTCGACCCGCGGCCTGCCATCCATTGGCTCCGCAATTGATGGAACGCAGATTTATATTCTCGACGAGAAGATGCGGCCGGTGAAGAACGGAAACGCGGGGGAGATCTACATCGGCGGCGACAGTGTAGGCCGCGGCTACCGCAATAATCCTGCGCTTACGGCCGAGCGCTTCGTCGCGAGCCCATCTGGTCACGATGGAGAACGACTCTACCGAACCGGCGATTTGGCACGCATCCTCACTAACGGGGAAATTGAGTTTCTGGGCCGCATCGATGAACAAATGAAGATTCGTGGCTTTCGTGTGGAGCCCGGCGAGATTGTGAGCGCGCTTGATTCGCATCCAAGCGTCCACGCCAGCACGGTACAGTTGGCTGGCGGGAGTGGTGAAGAGAAGAAGCTTGTCGCTTACGTCGTATTGAAGTCCGGTGCGGCGGTGAGCGCGGATGAATTACGGCAAATGCTGAACCAGCTGCTGCCGGACTACATGGTGCCCGCGGTTTTCGTGAAGGTCGACAGGCTGCCGGTCACCGCCAATGGCAAAGTGGATCATACCGCCTTGCCTCTACCCTCCGCGTCGAATGCCTTGCCGGAAGCGCACTTTGTGGCTCCGCGGACGATCGTCGAACAGCGGCTGGCTGCGATCCTGTCTCCGTTGCTCCGCGTGGAGCGGGTTAGCGTGAAGGACAACTTCTTTCTTCTTGGCGGCCACTCGCTGCTGGGCACGCAGCTGCTTACCAGGATCAAGGAATCGTTTGGCGTAGAACTCAGCCTGCTCAGCCTCTTCGACCACCCCACTCTGGAAGGGATGTCGGTAGAAATCGAAAACCTCATTCTTGCCAAGGTCAACGGAAACGGGTCGAACGGATCGTCGCCTTCCCGTGTCACCGTAGAGCGGAGCCGCTAGTGCCGTTGGGCACCCAGCCGAAATCCCGCACCGAGAGCGCCAGCTCGGCCCTCAGCCTTTACCACCTGCTCGACCCTGAGGTGCTTGCAGATCCCTATCCTCTCTTTCATCGCCTGCGCCGGGAAGATCCCGTACATTGGGATCCGTTCCTGCATGCCTGGGTTGTAACTCGCTACGCAGACGTGATGGAAGTCCTGCACACCTATTCTGCCAACCGAACGCCGACTCCTGAACAACTGGCCGAGATGGGATTGACGGAGTTGGGGCCGATCGCACAGCTGATGGTGAGGCAGATGTTGTTCATGGATTCCGCGCAGCATGTTCGCTTGCGTGGCCTCGCCTCTCGAGCTTTTACCCCAGCGCGGGTCGAAGAACTGCGAGCGCACATCGTTGAAATTGTCGACGATTTGCTCGACGGATTGGAAGGGTGCAGCTCGATCGACGTGATCTCCGAATTGGGCGAGCCGCTGCCGGCCACGATTACGGCGGAAATGCTGGGCGTTCCGGTCGAGCATCGCCATCAGTTGAAGAAATGGTCGGCCAATTTCGCGCAGATGCTGGGTAACTTCCAGCACAATCCGGAGAACGCTCCGGCGATGCTGCGCACGGTGGACGAAATGACCGCTTATTTCCGTGACGCGGTCGCCGAGAGCCGAAAGAATCCGCGCGAGGGATTGATTCACTCTCTTCTGACCGCCGAAATGGATGGCGACCGGCTGAGCGATGAAGAGGTTGTCGCGAACGTCATCATTACAATGGTGGGCGGGCAGGAAACAACGACGAACCTGATTGGCAATGGCGTGCTCACATTGCTGCGCCATCCTGAGGAAATGGAGAGGCTGCGGGGAGACCTTTCGCTAATTCCTTCCGCGGTGGAAGAGATGCTGCGTTATGAGAGCCCCAGTCAGCATACGGCGCGGCTTGCCCCCAGCAACGGAGAATTGGGAGGCAAGCAGATTCGCAAGCGGCAGGCGGTAATTGCAGTGATGGCTGCGGCCAACCGGGACCCTGGGCGCTTCGCTGATCCCGATCGTTTTGATGTCGCGCGAGCGGATAATCGTCATCTGGCGTTTGGTTATGCAGCGCACTTCTGTTTTGGAGCGCCGCTGGCGCGGCTCGAGGGCCAGATCGTCTTCGAAGCGCTGCTGCGCCGGTTCCCGCAGTTTTATCTCGAACCGCAGAAGCTGTTGTGGCGAAACAATCTTGGGCTGCGCGGCCTCACTTCGCTGAAGATCGGCTTGGGGAAGCCTCGGGCAACGGCGACATCCTCCGCACACAGCCAGGACGGGAGGCAGCTGTGACCACTGCCGAACGTGATCGCCTTCTGGTCGAAGGGAATAATACGCGCAAGCCCTATCCCGCCGAGAGTTGCATTCACGAACTGGTTGCGATGCAAGCGGCAAAGACACCCCTGTCCTTAGCCGTCGAATCGGGATCGGTGCGGCTGACCTATGCAGAACTCAACCGGCGCGGCAACCAGTTAGCTCATCTGTTGCTGGGAAGAGGTGTGGGTCCGGAAGTGCCAGTGGCGATCTTCCTGAAGCGGTCGGCAGAGCTGCTGGTCGCGCTGCTCGGCGTGCTTAAGGCGGGCGGGGCTTGCGTGCCGCTCGATCCCGATTATCCGAGCGAGCGTCTCTGGCATATTCTGAGTGATTCGCACGCACCGGTTGTGATCACGCAAAAAGGATTGCTGCCGATGCTCGGAAGCACAGATGCCGAGATCGTCTACCTCGACTTCGATTGTAAGAGCCTTGACGGTATCAACGGTGAGAACCCCACCAACTTCGCCAGACCTGAGAATCTTGCCTACATTATCTATACTTCCGGTTCCACCGGAAAGCCGCGCGGAGTGCAGCTGACGCACCGGGGACTGGTCAATCACGGCGTCGGCGCGATCGATCTCTACGGACTGACGGCGGCAGACCGTGTTTTGCAGTTTGCGTCGATCAGCTTCGATATCGCAATTGAAGAAATCGTGCCGACCTGGTTCGCCGGCGGGTGCGTGATTCCGCGCGAAGAACAGACTCCGCTGACAGCGGATGGATTTCTGCAGTGGGTGAAGAAAAGAAATATCAGCGTGCTGGACCTGCCCACGGCCTACTGGCACGAACTGGTGCATGAACTGACGGAGAGGGAAATCGAGCTGCCCGAGTGCCTGCGCCTGGTGATTGTAGGCGGAGAGAAAGCCTCGTCGTCCGCTTACGCTGCGTGGCTGAAGGCGGGCGGCGCGCGCGCTCGCTGGTTCAATACTTACGGGCCGACGGAAGCCAGCGTCATTGCGACGGCCTACGAGCCAAATTCGAAGAAGCCAGTGCCCGATACTCTGCCGATCGGGCGTCCGGTGGCGAACGTGCGCGTGTATGTGCTCGATGGCGATTTGCAACCGGTGCCGGGAGGGGAAGCCGGAGAGCTGCATATCGCGGGGGATGGGTTGGCGCGGGGATATTGGAATCAACCCGAGCAGACGGCCACGAAATTCATTGCCGATCCATTCTCGAACGAGCCTGGCGCACGCATGTACAAAACGGGCGACATGGTCCGCTTTCTGCCGGATGGCAATCTCGAGTTTGTGGGACGGATCGACTTCCAGGTGAAAATCCGCGGCTTCCGGGTCGAACTGGGTGAGATCGAAGCCGTGCTGGAAAAACATCCGAGCGTGGGGCAGGCGGTCGTGACCGCTCGCGAAGCCGGCGGCGGAAAACAGCTACTCGCGTACATACTTGCCACTTCTGAAGGAGTGAGCGAGAGCGAGCTGCTTCTCCACCTGAAGGCGCTGCTACCGGAATACATGGTGCCGTCGCGGATTGTGTTTGTGGAGGGTTTCCCACTCACTCCGAATGGGAAAGTGGATCGGCGAGCGCTGCCCGAGCCTCCAACCGAAGAACCGAGTTCGGCTTCAGGTCTTACCGCTCCGCGCGATGAGTTCGAGACGAAGATGGCCAGACTTTGGGCTCAGGTGCTGGGCAGGTCTGCGGTAGGAGTGCACGATAATTTCTTCGAGATGGGCGGCCATTCGCTGCTGGCTTTGCGGTTAACCGGCCGGATCGAGAAAGAATTCGGCAGAAAGCTCACGCTCACTGCGCTATTGCAAGCGCCAACGATTGCCGAGCTCTCGCAACTGGTACGCGAAGAGGAGACAACATGGTCCCCGCTGGTTCCGATGCAAGCCGGGGGAGCGGCCCCCGCTTTCTTTTTTGTTCACGGCATGGGCGGAACCGTGATGCGCTTCCGCGAACTGGCACGTCATATTGCCGTAGACCAACCATTTATTTGCTTTCAAGCTCAGGGCATCGATGGAAAACTTCCTGTTTTATATGAGATCGATGCCATGGCTTCGCTCTACCTCGACCACATGCGGCGGTCGCAGCCGGGAGGGCCGTACTATTTGGGCGGATATTCCTTCGGCGGTTTGGTGGCGCTGGAGATAGCGCGGCGCCTGATCGCGGAGGGTCAGACGATCGGGATGCTGGCGCTGGTCGACACATATTTTGTGGCGCCGCAGAACGGTTCATCGTTGCTCAGTCGCTTCTTCTCGCTTACGAACAGACAGAAGATTGCTTACTTGCGCAAGCGGGTGAAGCGGTACGGTCGCGGGCTGAAGAGGCGCATCGATGCGATTTCGCTGCCGGCTCCGGTCAAAGCCGTACGCGAGGCTTGCGCAATGGCAGAGCGGCAATATTGTCCAACGATGTATCCCGGACAGATCGTACTGTTCCGTGCCAGCGAAAAAGCGCTGCGAGGATTGGAAAACGAGCAGGAGAGTTGGCAGAAATATGCCGCCGGCGGCGTCGAGGTGCACGAGGTCGACGGCGATCACGGAAATATTCTGAACGAGCCCAACGTGCGGCAACTCGCCGCCGCGCTCTGCGCCCGCCTGAAACAGGCGCAGGGGGTCCACGCCATACGAGTTGAATCCGTCTCGTGATGCAGTTGCGGGGAAGCAGGAATCCAGGCCCAGGGGAGTCGGCAAGGTGTCGGCAAGTTCGAAAAACAATCGAGAAGAGTCTGCAGCGGAGCCGGGAAAGGGTGTTCCGATGCTGAGCCGCCGTTTCATTACGGAGAAATTTCTGCCTTGGGCCGCAAAGGGGGGGCTGGCACTTCTTGATTACGGCTTTTATTCCGGAGCGAATTTTCTGCTTGGAATTCTGCTCGCGCGCTGGATGGCGCCGGAGCAATATGGCGCGTATGCCCTGGCATTCAGCATCTTCATCTTAGTCACCTTTCTCTATCAGGCTCTCTTGCTGGAGCCGCTCTCGGTGTTTTCGGGAACGACTTACCACTCCAATCTCCGCGGCTACCTGAAATCGAACCTCTGGCTGCATTGGGGAATCTCGCTGGTGATCTGCCTGTTGCTGGGCGGATCGGCGCTGGCAGCGAAGTTTTGGTGGCATTCCCCGGCATCGGCGATGGCCTTCGCCGGCATGACCGCAGCGACTCCGTTCATCCTGATTAACGCGCTGGGGCGCCGCAGTTTCTATCTCAAACTATCGCCAGGTCCCGCGGCATTTGGGTCTTCGTTCTACTGCATTGTCGTCGTTGCAGGCTCGTTTCTGGTTTACAAACTCGGCTGGCTCTCGGCATTCAGCGCATTCCTGGTGATGGGTTTTGCGGCGCTGGTCGGTGGAGTGATTATGCTGTTCCAGTTGAACGCCAAGCTGGAGCCGGCGACCGCGCCGATGTATCTGAGCGAAACCTGGAAGAAGCACTGGGAGTACGGCAAATGGGCTTTGGGAACGTGCGTCGTGGGCTGGATTCCAACCTATGTTTACATTCCGCTCGTGAGCAAGTTCTCCGGCTTGGCCGTCGCCGGCGAACTGCGGGCGCTGATGAATCTGGGTGGTCCCGTATTGCAGACCTACGCCGCGCTTTCGATCTTGTTCCTACCCTACGCCGCTCGTATACAGGGCGAGGAAGGGCGAAAAGGGGCAACCGCGCTGACCCGGAAGTTGGCGGTCATGTTTGTGGCAGGTGCGCTAGCGTACTGGGTCGTGCTGATTCCGCTGCGCCGCCCATTGTTTGAATTGCTGTATCACGGCAAGTACATGGACTCGGCCGCACTACTGCCGCTGTTTGCCGCGGAGACCGTCATCTGGAGCGCGGCCCTCGGCCCGGCGATTTTGTTGCGTGCCATGGAGTATCCGCGGTCGCTGTTTTTTGCAAACTCGGCGGCAAGCATCGTGGCGGTGGTTTGCGGGATTCCCGCAACTCGATACTTCGGGCTGCGGGGAGTGATCTGGAGCATGGTCGCTGCAAATTTGCTGTACGTCATCGTGGCTTTCATTCTGCTGGAGCGTAAAGTAGCAACGCTCAAGTCTGCGGAAGAGAAAGCCCCGGTTGCCGTTCCCGTTGAGGAAGTTGCGTTCTAGCTGGACCACTCTGGCGGACTCTGCTTCTCGAAATCTATGCGGCGCTACAACATTATCTCGGTTCACAACCGCTACCTCATGGCTGGCGGAGAGGATCAGGTCTTTGAGTCCGAGGCCCGGTTATTGCGGGAAGCTGGGCATGAAGTTATGCAGGTCGAGGAGCAGAACAGTTATCCCGACGGCTTGTTGAAGAAAATCGGCATGGCCGCCGATTGCGTCTGGTCGCGGCAGTGGTCGCGAGAATTTCGGTCGTTGCTCCGACGAGCGCGGCCGGATGTGGTGCACGTGCACAATTTCTTCCCGCGATTTTCTCCCTCGATCTACTACGCGTGCCGTCGCGAAGGCGTGCCGGTAGTGCAAACCCTGCACAACTACCGGCTCCTTTGCGCCGGAGCGGAACTCTACCGGGACGGAAAAGTCTGCGAGGAGTGTCTTGAGCATTCGGTGCTTCGCGGAGTGCGCCACGGTTGTTATCAGGGATCGCGGTTGGGTACTGCGGTTCTGACGCTCATGGTCAGCGCGCATCGCAGGATGCATACCTGGTCGGACATGGTCGATCGCTATGTGGCTCTGACCGAGTTCGCTCGCAGGAAGATGATCGCCGGAGGTCTTCCGGCCGACCGCATTGTGGTCAAGCCGAATTTTGTGCTGCCTGACCCGGAAGTGAAAACATCAACCGGTGAGTATGCACTCTTTGTCGGGCGCCTGGTGAATTCCAAGGGCGTGCTGACGGCGCTCGAAGCGTGGAAGCAGTTGCCGGGAATTCCGCTGCATGTTGTAGGTGACGGTCCTTGCCGCGGGCAGATCGGGGCGGAGCAGAAAACGGGAAGCGTACCGAGCATCGTCTATCATGGGCGGCTTCCCCGTGCCGAGACGCTCGCGGCCATGAAGAACGCGCGTTTTCTGATTTTTCCCAGCGAGTGGTATGAAGGCTTTCCAGTCACCATCGCGGAATCGTTCGCCTGCGGGGTCCCGGTTGTGGCTTCGCGGCTGGGAGCCATGGCTGAGATCGTTGCCGACGGCTTGACCGGCCTGCATTTTCAGACTGGAGATGTGCAAGATTTTCGGCGCAAAATCGAGTGGGCCTGGAACCATCCTGACGAGATGCGGAAGATGGGCCAGCGAGCCCGGCAGGAATTCGAGCAAAAATATACGGCTGGGCGCAATCTGCTGATGCTGGAAGAGATCTACGATTCTGTTTTGGCTACGCATGGCAAACGCGTTCGCGAGCCCGAAACCGTAGAAGTCTAATCGGGGCGCAAGTTTCGAGAAAATCCTGGACCAACCACGCCGGCCCCCATAGCGTCGGGGGCCGGTTGCATTTGAATCTCATGTCGGAAGTTCTTACTGAAGCCAAGCGCAAGCAGCTGCTGGAATCCTATTTCCAGGCGCGGGAAGAGACTGCCTCGGAGGCGGCGCAGGGCGTTTCGCGTCGTCTGGCGGGAACTCAGATTCCGCTGACATTTGCCCAGCAGCAACTCTGGTTGCATGCGCAGCTCGCGCCCGACACGGCTCTCTATAACGAACCGCTGACAATTCGCCATCACGGGCCGCTCGATACTCGCGTTCTTGAACGAGCGCTCAATGAAATCGTCCGGCGACACGAAGCTTGGCGAACCACCTTCCCCGTGGTGAATGGCGAACCGGTGCAACGGGTTCATCCGCCATCTCTTGTGCAGCTGCAAGAGATTGATCTCAGTGGCTTGCCCGAAGACCGCCGCGAAGCTGAAGCTCTTCGTCTAGCCGCCGAGGACGCGCGCCTTCCTTTTGATCTGGAGGGTGGGCCGCTTTTCCGTGCGAAGCTGATGAGACTGAGTGAAGAAGAACAGCGCCTGCACATGACGCTGCATCACCTGATTTTTGACGGTTTTTGCGGCTACCGCATTTTTCTTCCGGAGCTGGGAGCTCTTTACGCGGCGTACGCGCAAGACGGGCCATCGCCTCTGCCTGATCTCGCGTTTCAATTTGGCGACTACGCGGTGCGGCAACAAGAGTGGATGCAGGGGGCCTTCGAGCAGCGCGCGATGGAGTACTGGCGCAAGCAGTTGGGCGGGCGGTTGCCGACGCTGGATCTGCCTTTCTCGCGCCCGTTGCCGTCAACGCAGACGTTTCGCGGAGCGATGCAATCGTTGTTGCTGCCACGGGCCCTGAGCGCGGGCCTGCGCGATCTCAGCCAGCAGGAAGGCGCCACGCTGTTCATGACGCTGCTGGCGGCTTTCAACGTTCTGCTTCATCGCTACAGCGGACAGGCGGACATCCTCGTCGGCAGCAACACTGCAGGGCGCAGCTATCCCGGCAGTGAATATCTGCTCGGCTATTTCCTGAACACGGTGGTGTTGCGCACCGATCTCGAGGGCGATCCCAGTTTTCGCGAACTGCTGGAGCGCGTGCGCCGCGTGACTCTCGATGCGCTCTCGCACGACGAAGTTCCACTCGATCGGCTGGTGGCAGAGTTGCAGCCCGGGCGCGACGCGAAGCGCAACCCGCTGTTCCAGGTATTGTTCTCCCTGGAGCCGCCGATGGCGCCGGTTTCCGCAGAGTGGGACGTGACCTGCATCGAGGTCGAAACGGGCGCCACCAAGTTTGAACTCTGCATGGTGCTCGATGACCGCGACCAAGGTCTGCTTTGCCGACTGATTTACAACACCGCGTTGTTCGATGGAGATGTAATTGCCCGCATGTGCGGACACTGGCACACATTGCTGAAGGCAATTGTGGAAAATCCGGCGTGCCCCATCAGCGAATTGCCCTTTCTGACAGCGGGCGAGCGGCAGGAGATTGTGGTCGAGTGGAATGACACCGCCGAACCGCTCACGCCGGCCCCGGTTTACGAACTGATCCGCAGGCAGGCCCAAAAGGCTCCCGACAGCATTGCGTTGCGCAGCGGCGGACGAGATCTGACCTATGCCCAGCTCGAAGAGCAGGCGGGACAACTGGCTTCCTACTTGCAAAGCAACGGAGTTGGACCGGATGTTCCTGTGGCCCTGTGCTTCGATCGCTCGGTGGAAATGATTGTCGCGATCCTGGGCGTACTCAAGGCTGGAGGAGCGTATGTCCCGCTTGATCCGGCGAACCCGAAGGAGCGGTTGCATCTGATTCTCGACGATTCCGGGGCCAAGCTGCTGCTGACAGATAGCGACGTTCGTGAGGCAGCGCTGTCGGGGAAGGTGCCGGCGGTTTCCATGCGAACCGCGCTGTTGAAAAGCAGGCAGAGTTCGCGCCCCACAGCCGTTCAAGGCGAACTCGACGATTTGGCCTACATCATTTACACCTCGGGCTCGACCGGCGCTCCGAAGGGCGTGCCGGTGACGCATCGCAACCTGGCGTACTCGAATCATGCCCGTTTGAGCTACTACGAAGACAGACCCGAGCGTTTTCTGCTGCTGTCTTCGTATGCTTTCGACAGTTCCGTGGCTGGAATCTTCCATACCTTGACGACGGGCGGTATGCTCGTCATCCCTGCGCCGGAGTTTCGTTGGGAAGCGAAATCGCTGGCGGAAATGATTGCAGAGAACAAGATCACGCACACGCTGACGTTTCCCAGTCTCTACGCAGAGCTTCTCGATGCAGGCGATGTTGCGAGCCTGACTTGGTTGCGCACCATTATCGTGGCGGGTGAGTCGTGTCCGCGGCAGCTGGTGAATGCTCACTATGAAATGCTGCCGCGGACCGTACTGATCAACGAATACGGCCCGACCGAAGCGACGGTATGGAGCAGCGTGTTTGAGTGTGATCCAGGGGGCGAAGGCAATTCCGTTCCCATCGGACGTCCAGTCGCGAACGTGCGACTTTACGTGCTGGATCGGCACGCGCAGCCGGTGCCATCGGGTGTGCCCGGGGAACTCTATGTTGGCGGCGCGGGTGTCGCGCAGGGCTATCTGAATCGTCCGGTGCTGACCGAGAAAAGTTTCGTGCGAGATCCCTTCTCGTCGGAGCCGGAGGCGAAACTGTACCGCACCGGGGATTTGGCGAGGCGACTGCCCGACGGCAACCTGGAATTCCTGGGGCGCTTCGACCAACAGGTGAAGATTCGTGGACTGCGAATTGAACTGGAAGAGGTTGAGAGTGTGCTTGCCCAGCATCCCGGAGTGCGTGAGGCAGCCGTGATTGCAGACTCGCGTAACCTCCGGCTGGTTGCCTTTCTTGTCGGTCACGCGGGGCAAGCCGTTTCCGGCGGCGAGTTGCGCACTTTCCTTCGATCCCGCCTGCCGGCTTATATGGTGCCCTCGGCGTTCCAGTTCCTGGAGGCGTTGCCGCGAACGTCGAACGGAAAAATGGACCGCGAAAAACTGGCAGCCCTGGAAGTTTCTCCTGAAACCTTGTCCGCAGAGACGATGGCTCCGCGGAACGAAGCGGAGAAGCGCCTGCTCGCGATTTGGAAAGATGTCCTGAAAACACAAAGTGACGACGTGAACCAGGACTTCTTCGATCTTGGTGGACACTCTTTGCTCGCAGCCAAACTGCTGGGCCGAATCGAAAGGGAGTTTGGCAAATCGCTCTCGCTGGCGTTTGTGTTTCAGTCGCCGACGATCGCGCAGATGGCGGAGTCTTTACACTTATCCAGCCAATCATTGCGCGACCGCGCGATTGTGCTGTTGCAGCCCAAAGGCTCGTTATCACCGTTGTTCTGGGTGCGGGGCGGCCCGCGATTTCGCCTGCTGGCGCAGAAGCTGGGGCTTGCCAGGCCGATGCTGGGCATCGACCTGCCCTACGGCGACGGCATCCAGCTGGCAGCGCCCTATCGGTTGGAAGACATTGCTTCCTACTTGATCGCCGCGATGCGCGAAGTGCAGCCGCACGGCCCTTACTACCTAGCGGGCCTGTGCGTGAATGCCGTGATCGCCTACGAAATGGCGCAGCAACTGGTGCGGCAGAATGAGACCGTCGCGCTGGTGGCGATGATCGACGCCCACAATCATGCGTATTACAAGAATCCCTTCCGCGACGGGCGCTACACGGCTCGCATCAAGTACCACTTGTCGAATTTGTTGCGGATGGATGCGGGCGATACCTCGTCATACTTGCGCGATCGACTGGATGAGGCCCGCCGCAAAATCGAGCGCATCACCTGGCGCCTCAATACCGACCGCGGGGGACACACCGACGACCGCTTCCGCAATTCGGATTCAATCGTTCATCCGGCTTTTAGCCGTTACGAGCCCCAGCCGTATCCGGGAAAGATCGTGCTCTTGCAGTCCAGCGAGTGGCCGAAGAGCCCGTATTTTGATTTCAAGCTGGGATGGGAAAATCTGGCAACCGCAATTGATTTCCATCGTGTGCCCGGCGATCACGCATATATGTTTGACGAGCCGAACGTGAACTCCGTGGCCCAAACGTTGCGGGCATGCCTGGACGCGGTGGAAATGCCAGAATCACCATAAGCCAACTTGGCCGCGATCAACCCGAAACGGCGGTCTTCTGAGGGGCAAATCTGGTCCCGAAGAGCTTGCAGTATGTCGTGTAAGTATATGTTAATAAATAACATATTGGCATACCAAAAGACGTAGTCCGGCGGCTAGAGTCTTTTGTCAGTAAGGCTTTTGTCCACTTGCAAGAATATGCAGTCCCCGATAACCTAGCTGCACTTGGGGCAAGCTTTTTCGGCCCGGTTGCACGTAAGCGTCACTAACTCCCCCGAAAAGTGAGTCATCGCACACTGAAATGGCAAGGTGGCTTTTCTTCCACCTTGGCAGTTCCAGTTGTTTCTGTTGCGATGGGAGTCACGAAAATGTGACTCAGAGGGCGGAGCTGTAACCGGTTCCGGTATCTTCCGAGGTTGTAAACCCACCGTAACCGGGAACAAACCCGGCGTTATTGTGTCACTCGCCAAACTGCAGACACGCCAGCCCGGAAAGGCAGCCTGTAACTCACGAAATGCGACTGTGGGTTCTGCGAACGGGATTTTGGTATCCTTGCACGACTCCTCCGAAAGAAAGTTTCGATCTATCAGTGTTTCTTGATTTGTCCGTCATAAAGTCAGGTGTGATCCAGGCAATGATTTCCGGAGGTCAGTTCATGAAGCGATTAGCGGGCTTGGCAGCGGCATTTCTTCTGCTAGCGACCGTCCCTCTGCTACGTGGTCAGGAAGCAAATCAGCAGCCTGCTGCGGATCAGGCTTCTGCAACCAAACCTACGTCCAAGGATTCCAGCATTCCGCAGCTGCAGCAGCGAGACACGCGGTATCGCCTGGCTGCCGGCGACAGTTTCGACGTTTCGTTCGAATTGAGCCCCGAGTTCAATCAGACTTTGACCGTGCAACCCGACGGCTTTGTAACGCTGAAGGAAGTTGGCGATTTAAAAGTCGAGGGCCAGACCGTCCCCGAGCTGACCCAGACGCTGCGGACTGCGTACGGGAAGATCCTGAACGATCCCATGATCTCAGTGTCGCTCAAGGACTTCGAGAAACCCTATTTCTTTGCCGACGGCCAGGTTGCTCGTCCGGGGAAGTATGAAATGCGGGGAACCGTGACCCTGGCGGAAGCGGTAGCGATAGCCGGAGGATTCACAGAGAGTGCGAAGCATTCGCAGGTGTTGCTGTTCCGGCGAGTAGACGATCAGTGGGTTTCGGCGAAGATTTTCAATGTGAAGGCGATGCAGAAAGCCGGCGATCTGCACGAAGATCCCACACTGCATCCTGGAGATCTCGTGGTTGTGCCGAAGAACGCGTTGTCGAAGATCAAGGCTTTTCTGCCGTCGACCGGCGTCGGCGCCTACTCGCAGATCTACGCACCTCACTAAGACTCGACCAACGATCGTGACTTTCTTCCCCTTGGTTCAGCCGGCAACCTTTCGGCTGGCAACAACAGGAGATTGAGATGAGAGAACAAGAATTTACGACCGCAGCGCCGACGGCATTCACCTTTACGCTTCGCGATCTGCTGGCCATCGGGTTCCGGCAGCAGCGAGCGTTCGTGCTGTGCTTCTGCGGAATCCTCGCGGGCAGCATCGTAGCCATGTTCGTGGTTCCACCCACCTACGACTCTGTCAGCCAGATTCTGGTGAAGCGGGAGCGCGTCGACCCGGTCGTATCGGCGGAGAAGAGCGATGGCATGCAGGTCAGGGAAGAAGTGACCGAAGAAGAGCTGAACTCCGAAGCTGACCTGATCCTGAGCGAGGACGTTCTGCGCAAAACGGTGATCGACTCTGGACTGGATAAACGAACCTCCTGGCTGAGTTTTCTCAGCTCGAGCAACAATGCCGAGCAGAGAATTGCCAAGGCTGCCGACAAACTGCGCTCTCATCTGCGGGTTGAGCCGCTGAAGAAAACCGACGTCATTGAAATCACGTACTCGGGCCACGATGCGAAGTACGCCGCGCAGGTTCTCAACAATCTTGTAAACGCCTATATCGATAAACACGTTGCCATCCATCGGCCTGCCGGTCAGATGGAGTTCTTCGACGAAGAGACCAAGCGATATAAGAACGATCTGGACCAGGCGGAAGAGCAGTTGAGGAAGTTCTCGCAGGAACAGGGCGGCGTTGCCCCACAGGTTGCCCGCGATATCACGCTGCAGAAGCTGAACGACTTTTCCGCCGGCCTGGAGTCGACTCGCGCCGAAATGGTTGCGATGGAAAAAAAGATTGCCAATCTCGAACAGCAGGCAGGCAGCACTCCGGATCGTCTTACCACATCAGTTCGCGAAGCCGACGATGGCGCGGTTCAGCAGCAGTTGAAGAGCACGCTGCTGACTCTAGAACTCAAGCGCACAGAGCTACTCACGAAATTCAAACCGGAAGACCGCCGGGTGCAGGAAGTGGACAAGGAGATTAGCGATACACGGTCTGCGATTGCCACGGAAGAAGCCAAACCGCTGCGTGAGCAAACCACCGATCGCAACCCGACCTATGCCTGGATCAGCGAAGAACTCGCCAAGGCGAAATCGGACTACAGTGCTCTGCAGGCACGCGCGGCCGCGACGCAGGCGATTGTGGGTGTTTATCAGTCACGAGCGCAAAAGCTCGAGGAAAATGGCCTGCTACAGCAGGATCTGTTGCGCGAAGCCAAGACTAACGAAGACAACTATCTGCTCTATCTGCATAAGCGCGAAGAAGCGCGCATCGAAGAAGCGCTCGATCGAACCCGCATTCTGAACGTTGCCGTCGTCGAGCAACCCACCGTCCCGATCTCGCCGGTGCGCGAAATTTGGGTCTTCGGGCTGGTCGGTCTGTTGCTGGCGTTGGCGGTGAGCGTTGGTTTGGTCTTTACTCGGGAATACCTGGATTCGTCGTTCCGGACGCCATCGGAAGTCTTTTCGGAGCTGAAGATTCCGGTGTTGGCAGCGGTTCCGCTCAGCGGAGCGGGAAGCAATGGAAACGGCCGGGCGACAGCGGTTCCGGCAGAGGCCGCGGTGGCGTTTCAGTCACAAGACGCCGGGGTTCAGTAGTAATCTAGCAGGGACGAGCGAGAACAGGGAACTCAGGGGAAAGAGGAACCGGGGATGTTTCTAAGCTATTACGGATTGCGCGAACAGCCATTCGGGGTTACGCCAGATCCCCGCTTTTTGTACCTCAGCCCATCGCATCGCGAGGCATTGGCGTCGCTGATCTATGGCATTGAGACGGGTCGCGGCTTTTTGGGGCTGGTCGCGCCTCCGGGCATGGGAAAAACGACGCTCCTGTTTCACCTGCTGGAAAAGTTCCGCTCCTCCGCCCGCACCGCCTTCCTGTTTCAGACGCAATGCAATTCCCGGGAATTCATGCGCTTCCTGCTGGCGGAGCTCGGTTACGACTCTGAGGAGCAGGATTTCGTGCGGATGCACGAAGAGTTCAACAAGCACCTTCTCCGCGAAGCCCGTGCGGGGAATCGTTTCATTGTTGTCATCGACGAAGCGCAGAACCTGGAGCCCTCAGTCCTTGAGACCGTGCGGCTGCTCTCTGACTTCGAAACGCCGCGCGCCAAACTGATGCAGATTATTCTGGCTGGCCAGCCGGAACTCGCCGACAAGCTGGCTAAGCCGCGTCTGGTACAGTTGCGTCAGCGCGTTTCGCAGATTACCGGCCTGAAGCCGCTGGCCCTGGAAGAGACGCAGGAGTACATCCAGCACCGCCTCCGTGCGGCCGGTTACAAAGGCAGCCCGATGTTCACGCCCGATGCGATGCTGCGGGTCGCGGATTTCACCGGCGGCATTCCGCGCAACATCAATAACCTGTGTTTCAACTGTCTATCGTTAGCCTGCGCTCTCCAGAAGAGAACGGTGGATGGCGAAGTCGTGGATGAGGTGATTGCCGATCTCGACATCAGTGTGCACACCTCGCAAACGGTAGCCAGTTCGCCCGAGTACGGCCCGGGAGCGGCTCAGATTTATTCGGAGCGGACCGCAGCCGAAGCCTTGTCGATCGATTCCATCCCTGGGGTCCGACCTTACAAAGGCAATGGCAGCTCCAAGGGTTTCCGCAGTAACCCATTCAAGGAGCGGGTGCCCCTAAGCCCGGCGGAAGCCAAGGCCTATATGCGGCAGATTGCCATGCAATTGCAGAGCTTCAGCCAGTCTATGAATGAAGTCGCTTCCGGACGCAAGCCACACGACGGCGACTAATTTTGCGGTCGATGTAGCGTCACTCGCGGCACTGTTTCACTTTCTCTCAGTTCTGTTCCCCCGATACTTCCAGCGTCGTTCTCACGCAATCCCAGAGGAGTCGTACGGTGGGTCACTTTCGGCGGCAGTTTTTGTTGAACTCGATGAAGCTGTTCGACATGGTCACCATGATCTTGTCGTTCGGCGTAGCCGCGGCGATCATCTCCCAGAAAGCCCGGGTATCTTTGACGGAATTCTTTGCCCTCCGGGTAAAGATCGGGAACTTCATTATTTTCGTAGTCCTGCTGATTGTCTGGTACCAGATTCTCTCGCTGTTCCGCATGTACACGTCCCGCCGTTTTGCCAATAAATGGGACGAGACGCTCGATATTCTCAAGGCCACAACGCTGGGAACGTTCCTGATTCTGGTTGCGGCGATCGTGGGACATATCACACTGGTGACGCCCGAATTCCTAGTGCTTTTCTGGGCGATTGTCACGGTCATCACCCTGGCGAGCCGCGCAGTTATGCGCAGCATTTTGCGGAAGGCCCGGTTACATGGACGAAATCTGCGCGACGTCATCATTGTCGGCAGCAATCCGCGGGCTTTGCAATTTGCCCGCAAGATTGCCGCGAACCAGACGCTCGGATATCGGATCAAGGGCTTCGTCGATCAAGACTGGCACGGTGTGAACGAACTTGCGGAAGCGGGCTACCAGCGGGTTTGCGATTTCGACGGGCTGCTTTCCTATCTCCGCTGCAATGTAGTCGACGAGGTCGTCGTAGCCCTGCCGATGCGCTCCATGCATTCGCTGGCGTCGCAGGTAGCCGCAGTCTGCGAAGAGCAGGGAATTGTTCTTCGGTTCGTCTCCACGCTATTCGATAGCAAGATCTCCCGCGCGCGCGTGGAGGACGTGGAAGGCGACTCGCTGATTACTCACTACAGCGGCAGTCTCGACGGATGGCCGGTTGTGATGAAGCGGGTGTTCGACGTTGTCGTCTCGGCAATCCTGCTCGTGCTGCTGTCGCCAGTTCTAGTGATCACGGCATTGTTGATCAAGCTCACCTCGCCAGGGCCAGTCCTGTTCGTACAGAAGAGGCTGGGACTGAACAAGCGCCACTTCGGGATCTACAAGTTCCGCACTATGGTGATGGACGCGGAAAAGAGAATGAAGGAAATAGAGCACCTCAACGAAGTGAGCGGACCGGTCTTTAAAATCAAAAATGACCCACGCATTACTCCTCTTGGCAGAGTTCTGCGAAAGGCCAGCATCGATGAGTTGCCGCAACTGTTCAATGTCTTGAAAGGCCACATGAGCCTGGTGGGACCGCGTCCGCTGCCCATCCGCGACTACGAAGGTTTCAGCGAGGACTGGCAACGCCGCCGTTTCAGCGTGCGACCGGGCATTACTTGCCTCTGGCAGATTGGCGGCCGCAGTTCCATTTCGTTTGAGAAGTGGATGGAACTTGATCTTCAGTACATCGATCGGTGGTCGCTGCTGCTGGATTTTCAGATTCTCCTCAAAACCATCCCCGCTGTCCTAAGAGGCTCTGGAGCCGCTTAACCACTACTGACTTGCTTCGTTCGGTCATTGATGCTACAGCCGATCACTCACTGACCCACGCTTTCAATTCCCAAGGAGCCAACATGAAGTGGATACGCACCACCGCACGAAATCTGCAAACCGCCGGCGAACTGTTCGGATTCTTCGGACGCCAGAAACGTTGGTGGCTGCTGCCTATCATTCTGACACTGTTCCTGTTGGGCGCGCTTATCGTGGTCGCGCAGAGCTCGTCGCTCGCGCCGTTTATCTACACGATGTTCTAGGATCGGAATCCGCGCCGCGCCCGCCGCGAATCACACGGTGTGTTTCAGGCCACTCAGTTGTGATAGGAGAACGTTAAACGACATGGCAAGTGTAGAAGTGACCGCGAAAAAGAAGCACGGGTTCTTGAGGGGCGTCGCCTGGTTCGTTGGCGTTTGCATCGCATTCGAACTGGTGCTGCGCCTTTTCGGTTTCGGCAACTACACGATCTACCGTCCGGACGACAAATTGCTTTGGGTTCCGGAGCCAGGACGGACGGTAACCGTCGATAATCACTTGCCGATCACGATTAATGATCAGGGTCTCCGGTACGCCTCCGATCTCACGCACAAGCAAAAAGGCCAGTTTCGCATCATGGCGTTCGGCGACTCGGCGACGCAGGGCTGGGGCGTTGATGACAATTCGACCTACGCCGCAATTCTTGGACAGAAGCTAAACCAGGATCGCTGTCCCGGCGAGCAGTTTCTGTCGGTCTCGGCTGGAGTGAACGCTTATCCGAACGCGTTGGTCGGCGAGAAATTGAAAGAGGTCGAGGAAGACCCGACATTTCAGCCGGACATCGTCATTCGCGCTTACAGCTTCAACAGCAACTTTGAGAGGCTCCCGAAATTGCAGGGAGCCGCGCGCGCGCGCTTCTTGCGCCAGGTCGAAATGAAGTCGATCATCCGGCGCAGCGCGATTTATAACTTCGTGATTGAAGACCTGCTGCGGCGCGTCGTTTATTACAAGATGCGGCACATGCTTATGGCGGGGACGCTCGACACTCTCGGCGGCATGGATAATCTCGACGTCAACGCGGTAACCGCCAGCCTGCAGGAGAGTCTCGACGAGACACGGACACACCATGCCCAGTTAGTGCTGTTGGTGCTGGCGAGCAAAGACCAGCAGCCAAACGACCTGCATCCGTTTCAGAAGGCGATGCTGGATTTCGCGGCCGCCAATCATGTCCCAGTCGTGAATATGGTCGACGCGCTGAAGGCGAACCCGCCCGCAGATTTTTACATGGATCCGGTTCATCCGACGGCGGCGGGACACAAGATGATTGCTGATCAGCTCTACAATCTAATTCGTACTTTACCGGCCTATTCGCAGGCCTGTTCTTCCCAACCGGTGAACGTGGTTAACTCAAGCCCAGTGCCTTCAGGCACGGCGCAGTAATTCAACAGAAACATGTCTGCATCTCCGCTGAATTCGGTGAAACAGACGGCCTCGCGCCCGGTGGCGGCGTTCTTGCGTCCGGGCATCTGGATCGCGGGCGTGGCGCTGTTTACGGCTGCCGTACTGGCCGTTTTCGACGAGCTTTCTTCGGACCAGGCGATTTCCATCATCGTGGTGGGCGTGGTCTTCTTCGGGTTGATGGGCATCGTGATGGCGACCGCTCCGCGCGTCGAGTTGCGCGGCCGGAACCTGGTGTTTGCCTTGTGGTGGGTATTGTTGGGATCGGAAGAAGTTTTCTCGTACGTGACCGAAGACGCGGAAAAAGGGAACATCTCGAGCGGCGCTTATTCCGAGGCGATGATCTGGGTATTCGTACTGTTTGTTTTCCTCCTCTATACCTCGCGTCAAAGCCACTACCTGCGCTCGCTGTTCACCGGATCTTATAAGTGGGTCACTTGGTTCGGAATCGTCTGTCTGTTGTCGTGCGCCTACGCAGAGCAGCCGGCATTTTCGCTGGCCTGGATCATCAAGCTAGTTCTCGCGATTCTGCTGCTGGCAGCCTGCAACGGGGAAATCAAAGACCGCGACGACATGCGCGCTTTCCTCGCAGTGAGTCAGTGGGGATTTGCATTCCTGATACTGGTTCCGATGGTGCGCCTGTTCGCGGATCCTGACGCACTCGCAACTGGCCGACTATTTGACGTTGGTGCCGCGCCGACCATGATGTCGGTGGACGCGGGGTTGCTCGTGCTTTACTCGCTGACTCTTTTGCAATCTGGAAAGCGCGGCGTGAATTACATGCTGATGGCGATCGGCATGGTGGTCATGCTGCTGTCGGCCGGCAAGACCGGCATTCTAGGGTGCATCTTCGGCGCGCTTGTGTTTTTCATGCTCCAGGGAAAGTTCAAGGCTGCGGCGCGATTCCTGCTCGTCATTCTGGTAGTCGGCTCGTTGGCGATCGCCTTTACGCCTCTTGGTTCTTACCTGAAGTATTACATCGGGAGCGGACAAGTCGGGACTGTAACGGGCCGGGCCGACGTTTGGGCGGCGGGCTGGCAACTCATCAAAGCAAAGATGTTCCTGGGCCGCGGCTTCATGTCGTCGCGCTTCCTCGCCTACAAAATCAATGTTGCCTGGCAGCCCGGGCACTTGCACAACGGATTTCTCGAAGTGATGTACAACAACGGACTCATCGGCCTGTTCGTGATGCTGATGCTGCATTACTGGATCATCCGCAACCTGGTTCTGGTGATGCGGGCCGTGGAGCACGATAATTTGCTGCATATCTGGGCCGTGGGATGTTTCGCCGTCTACCTCGACATCCTGATAAACGGCCTGGTCAGCCGCACCTTCGGCAGCCGTCCCGACGCAACATTCATGGTGTTATTCTCGCTGGTTTTTATCAGCGAACGACTGCTGCAGGCGGCCCGGAAGAAAGCCGTGGTCCGGGAGATGCCTTCCTGGCAGTTTTCATCCGTGCCAGTGCATTGAGGGGCTCTCCGTCAGCTGTTGAAGCCCGAGAATCAACCAGGAGCAACCAAGAAAAATGGCGCACTTAGTGAATTTCCTCAGGCACGTGCTGGAGTTGCTGGCGATTGTTGCGGCCGGAGCGGTCGTGATCTTTGCTGTCCTCGTCTTATTCAAAGGGGTCGGCGGGGCGTGGAGTAGCTACAAACGGGCCTGGGAGGCATGGAAGGCTCTGGCCCATAAGATCGGAAACTTCCAGGCGCGGGTCATTCTATCGATCTTCTACGCGGTTCTGGTGCTGCCTTTTGGCTTGGCGGCACGCTGGTTCAGCGATCCATTACGCATCAAGAAGCTCCCCCAGCAATGGCTGGATCATCCCACTGAGGCCTACGACATGGATTGGGCGAGGAAACAATAGGAGCTTATGTACATACTTGGGATCAGCTGTTACTACCATGACGCAGCGGCAGTGCTGCTCAACGACGGAGTTTTGGTCGCCGCCGCGGAGGAAGAGCGCTTCACGCGCAAGAAGCACGACTACGACTTCCCGAAGAACGCCATCAAGTTTTGCCTGGAGCAAGCCGGCATCACAGGAAACGATCTCGACTACGTCGTTTTTTTCGAGAAGCCGTTCCGCAAACTTGATCGCATTCTGATGATGACGCTGCAGACCTATCCGCAGTCCTACAAGGTCTTCCGCGAGTCGATGATTACCTGGATGGTCGATAAGCTCTGGATTGCGGGCACGCTGCAGAGCGAACTCGGAATCGGTAAGGAAAAACTTCTGTTCAGCGAGCATCACCTGTCGCACGCGGCCAGTGCCTTCCTGTGCTCGCCCTTTGAAGAAGCCGCCGTTCTTACCGTCGACGGCGTCGGCGAGTGGGTGACTGCAACCCATGGTGTAGGCAAAGGCAACCAGGTCCGCATCAACAAGCAGATTGAATTTCCGCATTCACTGGGCCTTCTTTACAGTGCCTTCACCGCTTTTCTTGGATTTGAAGTCAACGAAGGCGAGTACAAGGTCATGGGCATGGCGCCGTACGGCGAGCCCAAGTACGTCGATAAGGTGTGGAAACTGATTCAGCAGAACGGCGACGGATCATTCTCGCTGAACATGGATTACTTCAGCTTCCACCATTCGACGGACAGAACCTACAACAACAAGTTTGCCGCGTTATTCGGCGATCCGCGACCGGAGAAGATGCTGTTCTTCACCGAAGAAACCGGCTTTCCGAAATATTTCGGTGCCCCTCCCGCCAACTTTCATGAAATGTCGAAGCTGAACAAGCACTATGCCGACATTGCCGCCAGCATTCAAAAAGTAACGGAAGAAGTCCTGGTGGGTATGGCGAGACATCTGCAGCAGAGTACTGGCCTCAAGAATCTGTGCATGGCCGGTGGAGTGGCGCTAAATAGCGTGGCCAACACGCGTATTTTGAAGGAGTCGGGCTTTGAGCATCTCTACGTGCAGCCAGCCGCAGGCGATGGCGGTGGCGCTCTCGGTGCCGCCCTCTGGGCCTACAACACGTTGCTCGGCAAGCCACGCAATTTCCGGATGGAGCACGCGTACTGGGGCCGCGCCAACTCGGAAAACGAAATTGGAGATTTCCTCCGGCAGAACAACATCAAGCACACGCACTACGACAACGAAGACCAGTTGCTGGATTCCGTCGTAAACCATCTGACCAACGCCAAAGTGATCGGCTGGGCGCAGGGCCGCTTCGAGTGGGGGCCGCGGGCTCTTGGCAGCCGGTCGATTCTCGCGGATCCGCGCAATCCGGACATGAAGGACATCGTCAATACTAAGATCAAATTCCGGGAGCCGTATCGTCCGTTTGCACCGTCGGTGCTGGCGGAGAGCGCGGAGAAGTATTTCGAACTTCCCAACGCGGCGACACACTCCCCGGCTCGCTACATGCTCTATGTCGTTCCAGTGAAAGAAAATCAGAAAGCCACTCTGCCCGCCATCACGCACGTGGATGGTACAGGCCGTTTGCAGACCGTCTTCAAAGATCAGAGCCCGCGCTATTACAAGATGATCGAGAAGTTCGGCCAGGCGACTGGTGTTCCCGTCGTGATGAACACCTCGTTCAACCTCAAGGGCGAGCCCATCGTCAACACGCCGCAGAACGCGTATAACACGTTCTCGAAGAGCGAAATGGATGCGCTCGTGCTCGAGAACTTCATCATCGAGAAAAACTAGTCACGACCCAATCCAGGAGCAAAGACCTGTCCACCGTCGCCATGTCGGAAGTGCAAACCGCGATACCGAGCTATCGCGTGCTCGGCGTTCGGGTCGACGCCGTGCAGATTCCGGATGCCGTCAGATTGCTGGAATCCTGGATTCTGGAATCACGCAGTGAAGAATGTGCTCCCGCACGCTACGTTGCCGTGACTGGAATGCACGGCGTCTCGGTATCGCGCGAAGAACCCGAGTTCGCACCGGTACTTGAGGCGGCAAGCCTGGTGGTCGCCGACGGGATGCCGCTGGTTTGGCTGGGCCGCCTGCAAGGTTTCCGCCAAATGCAGCGCCGCGTTTACGGTCCCGAGCTAATGGAAACATTCTGCGAGCAAACAGGCTCTCGCTATCGTCATTTTTTCTATGGCGGCGCGCCGGGTGTGGCCGATGCTCTCGCCAAAACGGAACATGAACGGCACGGTATTCAGGTTGCCGGCACGTATTGCCCGCCATTCCGGCTGCTGACCGAAGAAGAAGAAAAAGAAGTCGAGCGCCGGATCGCGGCAACGCGCCCTGACGTTCTTTGGGTTGGCCTGAGCACTCCCAAGCAGGAGCGCTGGATGTACGCGCACCGTACGAAGCTGAAAGTGCCCGTGATGCTCGGCGTCGGCGCCGCCTTCGATCTGAATACTGGCCGTCTCAAACAGGCACCCGCCTGGATGCGCGAAAACGGTCTCGAATGGTTCTACCGTCTTTGCGCCGAGCCCGGCCGGCTTTGGCAGCGCTACATCGTCAACGGATCGAAATTTGCGTGGGCCGTTTGCATGGAGCATCTACTGCCGCGAGTTTTTGAATAGGTAACCCCTCCCGAAGCCCCTTCCCCCAGCGTTGCGAGTTGCAGCCGCACAGTTGTGAATTCAGTAGGAAGCCGAATTCAGAAGCAGACCAGGAGACCAGTTCATGACCAAGCAAAAACGGATACTCGTAACGGGCGCGGGAGGTTTTATCGGCCATCACCTTGTCAAACGTTTGAAGAGGGAAGGGCACTGGGTTCGCGGCGCCGACATCAAGAGTCCCGAGTACGAAGCCAGCGCAGCCGATCAGTTCGAGCTTCTTGATTTGCGCAAAATGGAGAACTGTTTGCTCGCTACTCGCGGCGGCATCGACGAAGTCTACAACCTCGCCGCTGACATGGGCGGCATCGGCTACATCACCGCCAATCATGCCGACATCAGCCGCAACAACATTCTGATCAATGCGCAAATGCTCGAAGCCAGCCGCCAGAATGGGGTTGGTCGCTTCCTGTTCTCTTCCTCAGCCTGCGTGTACAACCAGGCAAAGCAGAAAGATCCGGATGTGAAGCCTTTGAAGGAAGAAGACGCATACCCCGCCGATCCCGAACCTGGCTACGGCTGGGAAAAGCTCTTCGCCGAAGAGCTCTGCCGCTACTACTACAAGGACTACGGCTTCGAGACCCGCATCGTTCGCTTCCACAACGTGTATGGCCCGCTCGGTACCTACGAAGGCGGAAAAGAGAAAGCGCCGGCGGCGATATCCCGCAAAGTCGCTCTTGCCGACAACGGCGGCGTGATCGAGGTTTGGGGTGATGGCGAGCAGACTCGCTCGTTCATGTACGTCGATGACTGCGTGGAAGGTCTGATGCGGTTGATGGCCTCTGACTTCCGCGAACCTCTGAATCTCGGCACCGACGAACTGGTCACCATCAACGGTCTGGTGGATATGGTCGCTCGCATCGCCGGGAAACGTATCAACAAGCGCCACAATCTCACCGGACCGCAAGGGGTACGTGGCCGGAACAGCGACAATACGCTCTTGCGCAAAGTTTTGGGATGGGAGCCTTCGATTTCGCTCGATCAGGGCCTCCGCATTACGTATCCTTGGATCGAGTCGCAGGTCGTCAAGGTACAGGAACTGGCCGGCGTGGATGGAGACTAAGGCTGCAGATTAATGGGAGGCGCGGGTGAAGGCTCGCGCCGCCTTCCGTCTCTTGCTGTGGTAGGCAGAGATCGAACGACATTAAAACAAATGGTAAACGAAGCACGTTCCGGGCCCGTGTTTGTGGTTGGTATCTGGCGTTCTGGCACGTCCCTGCTCTACACCTTACTGAACCAGCATCCGCAGATCGCTCTCACCTACGAGAGCGATCTTTTTCTTCTGCGTTCGCTTTTTCGCAACGGCGCGACCAAAGCGGACTGGCTGGAGCGTTGGGAGTTCTGGAACTCGGCTCTCAGTCGCCACGATATCGACACCTCAACGCTTCCTTCGCAAACCCTGAGCTACCCCGCCGCCGCCACGCTCGTGTGGCAGCAATACGCGGGCCAATGCAATTGCAAGGCGCTCTACGGCGAAAAGTCTCCCAACTATTTTGATTGCCTGCAGCAGTTGGCGCGGGAGTTTCCTGATGCGCGCTTCGTCGTGATCTGGCGCGACCTGGCCGATACCTGCCGCAGCATCGTGCGCGCCGGCCGCGGCTCGTCGTTCTTTGCCAAGCGCGGAATTACTCATCGTGCCCTGATTGGTTACCGGCGCATGAAACGGGAATGCGACGCACTCGAGCGACTTGGCATTCCGCTGCACCAGATTCACTATGAGGAGATGATCGAATCGCCGGAAGCGGTGATGACGGGAATCTGTTCCTTCCTCAACATTTCGTTCGATGCGCGCATGACTTCTCTTGACGAAGCCGACCGCTCCGCGATCTACGAAGCACCGCAGCACGCTGGCGTAAGAAGCACAAAGATTGAACTGAACGCGCCGCGAGAAGAGGTCTTATCGCCCGAGCTCCAGAGAAAGATTGCCGGCTACGTCGCATTCTGGAAAAAGGAATCGAAGGGGGTTTGGCCGCGCTATCCCGAAACCGACGGCGATGCAGACCCTGTCGGAGCTTTGGAGCGCGCCCTCGATGGACTACATTACCGGGTGCTGCGTGCCTTCGACCGCTTCACGGCATGGGTCTACTGCTACGCCCCGATTGGATGGCTGCGAAAATACCGCGGCTCCAGGACTGGGAATTCGTCCGAGCAGAAGACTCAAGAACCTGCCGCGCTCTCGGAGGTTCCAACGCGCCACTAATTCATCCTCCTCCCACCACCAGTCATGGCCACTCTTCGCAAAATTCGTCACACACTTTCCAAAACGCCGGTTCGCGTTCCGCTGGTCTGGGCGCGTCATCGCGGTTTCCGTCCCTCTGACGTGTTTGTCGGCTCCTATCCTCGCTCCGGCAGTACATGGCTGCGTTTCATGCTGCTGGAGATCCTGGCTGGCCAGGCTTCCGGATTCTCGAATACCAACGAAATGCTGCCTGATGTCGGCAGGCACTCGACCGGTGCCGGTGTGCTGCCGGCCAATGGGCGCCTCATCAAGACCCACGAGGTCTTCCGCCCCGAGTACAAGAAGGCCATTTATCTCGTGCGCGATCCCCGGGATGTCTGCCTCTCCGAGTTCGCTTATCAAAAAGCGCTCGGATTGACGCGCGATAATTTCGATTCGTATCTCGAGCGTTTCCTGGGCGCGGGAGTGAATCCGTTCGGTTCCTGGCGCGACCATGCGACTTCGTGGATGGATGCCGCCGAATCGGGCCGCGCGGAAATCCTGACGGTGAACTTCGAACAGCTCAAAGAGCGACCGGAAGAGCAGCTCGGCCAGATCGCGGATTTTGTGGGAATGCCGGAAGTTCGCGTGCGAATCCCCGCCGCCATCGCAAACAACTCGCTGGCCCGAATGAAGGAGAAGGAAGCTGCAAATCCCCAGCGAGCGTCGGCGAATGGACGTTTCATCCGTAGCGGCTCCGCCGGAGGATGGCGCTCCACTTTCACCGAGCAGCAGTCTCAACTTGTGCAACAGCATGTCGGGAAGTTGCTGGTCAGGCTGGGCTACCCTGCGGTAGAGTCTTTGGAAGGACAACTGGCATGAGCATGGAAAAATCGACCACAGAGAAAACCAGCCGTTCCGCTCCTTCACAAATGGAGAAGAAGCCTGCGGCGCGCGTTCCCAGCGGCGTGCAGTGTTTGCGCTGCAAGCACGAAATTCACAGTTACGTTTTTACGAAGCTCACCTTTCTCCCCTACGGTTCGCAGGGCGGCAACGTTGTTCTCGAATGCCCACAGTGCGGTCACCTCGAATTTCTTTCGCAGAATAGCCCCCTGTTGCATCGGCTGAACGCCAATCCGGTTGCTGTCGGAGACGGCGACTAAGCCCGACGCCTCTCCGTTTCA
>Ga0335073_10000691_pt1 | contig 43811 bp, 38 predicted proteins | sample Lox_Sample_22_FD_207093 | JGI IMG/M metagenome (GOLD analysis project Ga0335073, IMG submission 207093) | Soil microbial communities from Loxahatchee National Wildlife Refuge, Florida, United States - Lox_Sample_2.2 | ecosystem: Environmental > Terrestrial > Soil > Wetlands | place: USA...
CTCGGCGCCGGCGATACACGTACGCTGGCGACGATGGCCCAGCTCGGTTGGATACTCTCGCGCGAAGGGCACGACGCGGAGGCCGAAAAGCTCGTACGAGGAGCGCTGAGCGGCCTGCGGCATGCGCTGGGTTCCGCCGATCCGCTGAGCCTCGAGACCATGGATCATCTCGCGCTGATTCTGCAGCACCAGGGGCACGCGCAGGAGGGAGAACAACTCGATCGCGAGGTCGTCGATATCGCCGGCCGCTCCCTCGGGAACGACAACCCGCTGACCTTGGTGTCGATGAACCATCTGGGCACGGCGTTGCTGACGCAAGCCCGCTACGCCGACGCCGAAAAGAACTATCGACAATTGCTGAGCGTCGAGCGGCGGGTATTGGGCGACGATCATCCCGAAACGCTGAAAGCGCTCAATAACCTGGCTACCGCGATTCAATCCCAAGGCCGTCTCGCCGAAGCGGAGCCGCTGTACCGCGAGGTATTGGCAACCCAGCGGCGCGTGCTCGGCCCCGAGCACCAGAATACGCTGCGGGCGATGGAGGGCTATGCGAATCTCGTGGGGAGCCTGGGTCGATCCGCGGATGCCGAGCAGTTGTTCCAGCAAATCGTCGCCGTACGTCTGCGTACCTTGGGGCCGGAGCATCCGGACACCTTGAACTCCCAGTACAATCTGTCCGAATTGCTGATCGATGCGGGCAACTTGAGCCAGGCGGAGCCGCTGCTGCGCGATACGCTCGCGACACGCACCCGTGTGCTTGGACCGGCGAACCCGTTCACCTTGATGTCGCAATCCCAGCTCGCGCACTTGTTGATCCGCAAGGGTCAATACGATTCCGCCGAGAAAATCGCCCGATCGACGTTCGGCGACGACATGAAGCTGCTCGGACCCCAGCACGCATACACCGTGGATGCCTTGCAGCGGCTCGGAACGGCGCTTGCCTACAGCGGCCGCTACAACGAGGCGAGCCAATTATTCCGCGATCTGATCGGCCGCCAAGGGGATGCCGCGGGACAGGGAAACCGCTGGTATGCGTGGTATGCCTTCGCGTGCGTCGCCGCTGCCGCCGGACGAGCCGACGAGGCGGTGGGGTACCTCCAGCAAGCCGTCGATCGCGGGTACCGCAATTTCGAGGCACTGCCGCACGACGACAACTTCAAGAGTCTGCTGCCCGACCCGAAATTCCAGCAGCTGACCGCACCCATCAAACACCCATCGACGGTTGGGATTTCGTAGGAGCGGCGATCGTTTGCGGTCGTTCGTGCGACAGCGCGAGGCGCTCCACCGGTTCAGAGCATCCACCGGATCGCGCTCGAGGGATTCGCGCAAGGCCAGCTTTCAGCCTATCGAGCGAACCCCGCCGTTCCTGCCATTGAAACTGAGTTTCCGGCGGCGCTCATTTTGCGCCTTTGGAGTGCGTGTCCGGTTGCAACAGGCGGCGCAGCACCTGGGCGTCCTCGCGGCCCACGGTTGCCTGATAGTAGCCACGACGGATGCCGACCTGCTCGAAACCCAGCGATCGGTACAGGCGCGCGGCGGTGATGTTCGACGGGCGCACCTCGAGGAAGGCCTCGTACATGCCGGCGATGCGTGCGCGATCGAGCAAAAAGAGCAGGACCGTGCGAGCCAGGCCGCGGCAGCGGTACTCCTCGCGAATGCATACATTGAGAATGTGTGCCTCGCCGGCGCCGACCGACATGATGCCGTAACCGGCCATGTCGCCGCTCACCTCGATCACGCGGCACACGTATCCGACGCGCAGGCAGTCGCGGAATATCCCCTCGCTCCAGGGAAACTGGTACCCGGCGCGCTCGATCGCGCCGACCACGGGGACGTCCAGCTCGTTCATCGGACGGATATCGACCGCCTCGAATTCGCGCTCTCGCTTAACGCTGGACACGTGCACACACCTCGCGCGCAAACTTCAGATCTTCCCACGCCTTGCGCTTATCCCCGGGCGTGCGCAGAAGATAGGCCGGATGATACGTTACCACCAGCGGTACGCGCGCGAGCCCGAAAAAATGCTCCTTGAGGCGCAGCCGCCCGAGCGGGCTGTCGGTCTTGAGCAGGTTCTGCGCCGAGATCCGCCCCACTGCAAGCATGATCTTGGGGCGAAGCAACGCGATTTGCCGCTCGAGGTAGGGCAAGCACTCCGCCACCTCGCCCGGAGCCGGGTCGCGATTGTTGGGCGGCCGGCACTTGAGCACGTTGGCGATGTAGACCTGCTCGCGGGCCAATCCGATCGCTGCGAGCATCGAGTTGAGGAGTTGCCCTGCGCGCCCGACGAAGGGCTCGCCGCGCCGATCCTCCTCGGCGCCGGGTGCCTCCCCGACGATCAGCCACTCGGCTTGCTGATTGCCGACGCCGAACACCGTCTGGGTGCGCGTTGCGCTCAATCCGCAGCGTGCGCAGGCGGCCACCCGGGCGCGCAGCGCCGCCCAGTCGGCCCCCTGCTCGCGTGCCACAATCGTCCCGGCCGGCTCGGCCGGCTCGGCCGTATCAGCCGTATCAGCCGCTGCGGGCTGGCCGCCTTCGGGGGCGAGGGCGGGGCTCGCCGCAACCACCGGGCGGCCGGCGAGGATTGCGACCTGCGGCGGCGACCTGCGAACCCAGGTCTCGATTCCCAAGGCAGCGAGATAGTCTTTGCGCGCGGCCGGATTCATGGGCGAGTCGCGGCTGGATTCATGGAGGAGTCGCTGTTCCTCGGGTGCGCCGCCTGAAGAGCTTCCGGTAGAGCCACACCAGCGGAGCCGACAGCGCATAACCGCCGAAGATCAGCAGCAGTGAGATCGGATGGAACAGGAAAATGAACACGAAAGCGAGCGGCACCAGCACGATCTGTGTGTAGCGCAGACGTGCACTCGCATCGACGTGCTTGAAGCTGTAGAAGGCGAAGCGGCTGATCATCAGCGCCCCGGCACAGGCGGTGACCACGAAGGCAATGATCAGGCCGGGCAACCCGATGCTCACGCGATCGCTGGCGAGCCAGATCAGCGCCGCGACGATCGCGGCCGCCGAGGGACTCGGCAAGCCTTCGAAGTAATGCTTGTCCTGGGTGGCCGAGCGCGAGTTGAAGCGCGCGAGGCGCAGCGCCGCCGCCGCCGCATAGAAAAAACACACGAGCCAGCCCACGCGGCGCCACAGAGGTCCGTACTCCGCGATGCGCGCCACGCCCCATTGATAGGTGACGACGGCGGGGGCAATGCCGAAGGAGACCATGTCCGACAGGCTGTCGTACTCCTTGCCGAAGGCGCTCTCGGTGTGGGTCCAGCGCGCCACGCGGCCATCGAGCCCATCGAAGATCATGGCGATGAAAACCGCAAGGCCGGCAAGATCGAAGCGCCAGTCGATGGCGGCGACGACCGCGTAGAAGCCCGCGAAGAGCGCCCCCGTGGTGAGCAGGTTGGGCAACCAGTACACCCCGCGCGGACGGGACTGTGGGTCCAGGACGACGTCGCTCATGCAGCGCCAATGATACCAGGGGGGCTCGTGTAAGATACGCGGCCATGCGCTTATCCCAGTATCCCATTTCCACGCTCCGGGACGTACCAGCCGATGCGGAGGTCGTCAGCCATCAGCTGATGCTGCGCGCCGGCCTCATCCGCCGGCTGGCCGCCGGTCTTTACTCCTGGCTGCCCATCGGACTGCGCACCCTGAAAAAGGTCGAGCGCATCGTGCGCGAGGAGATGGACCGGGCCGGCGCCCTCGAGCTCATCATGCCGACCCTGCAACCGGCGGAGCTGTGGAAGGAATCGGGGCGCTGGACCAAGTACGGCCCCGAGCTGTTGCGCTTCAAGGACCGCCACGAGCGCGAGTTTGCCTACGGCCCGACGCACGAGGAAGTGATCACCGACATCGCGCGGCGCGAGCTGCGCAGCTACAAGCAGCTGCCGGTCAATTTCTATCAGATCCAGTTCAAGTTCCGCGACGAGATCCGGCCGCGCTTCGGGGTGATGCGCGCGCGCGAGTTCATCATGAAGGATGCCTACTCCTTTCACATGGACGAACCGAGCCTCGCGCAGGGCTACCGTGCCATGTACGACGCCTACACGCGCATCTTCACGCGCATGGGGCTCAAGTTCCGCGCGGTCCAGGCCGACGGCGGCAGCATCGGCGGCGACGTCTCGCAGGAGTTCCACGTTCTGGCCGATTCCGGAGAGGACGCCATCGCATTCTCGAGCGCGGGCGACTACGCCTCGAACCTCGAGACTGCCGCAACGCTGGCCGCACCCGCGCCGCGCCCGCCCGCGACGCAGCCTCTGACGCGCGTCGCGACCCCGGGTGTGCACACCATCGCGGAGCTCGCCGGCTTCCTCGAGATCGGCGCCGAGCGCACCGTCAAGACCTTGCTGGTCGAGGGGACCGAGGGCGACGTCATCGCGCTGGTGCTGCGCGGCGATCACGAGCTCAATGCCGTCAAGGCACAGAAGCTGCCGGGCGTGGCGACCCCGCTGCGCATGGCGAGCGCCGAGCGGGTGCGCGAGGCGGCGGGCTGCGACCCGGGCTCGATCGGCCCGATCGGGTTCCGCGGCAAAGTCCACGTCGACCACGCCGCAGCGCACCTCGCGGATTTCGTCTGCGGCGCGAACGAGCCTGGCATGCATTTCACCGGCGTCAACTGGGATCGCGACGTGCCGATCTCGGGCTCTCACGACCTTCGTAACGTGCAGGCGGGCGACCCGAGCCCGACCGGCCGGGGCACGCTCGAGATCGCGCGTGGCATCGAGGTGGGGCATATCTTTCAACTCGGACAGCTGTACAGCGCAGCCATGCAGGCCACCGTGCTCGACGAGCAGGGCAAATCGGTAACCATGTACATGGGCTGCTACGGCATCGGCGTGACACGGGTGGTGGCGGCCGCGATCGAGCAGAACCACGATGCCAACGGCATCGTCTGGCCCGAGGCGCTGGCGCCCTTCCTGGTGATCCTCGTGCCCATCAATTATCAAAAGTCCGAGGCCGTGCAGCGGACGACCGACCAGCTCTACCAGGACTTCACCGCGGCGGGCATCGAGGTGCTGCTCGACGATCGCGATGCCCGGCCGGGCGTGAAATTTGCCGATGCCGAGCTGATCGGGATCCCGCACCGCATCGTCGTCGGCGACCGTGCGCTTGCGACAGGCAAGCTCGAATATCGTGAGCGGCGCGCGACGGAATCCACAGAAATCCCGGCTCAGGATGCCGTAGCCTTCATCAGGGACAAGCTGAACCACTGAGGATCATTCGTGCGGCGAGCGCTTCGCCATTACATCGTCGCTCTCGGGCTGGGTGCGCTCGGCTGCCTCGGCCTCGGCGCGGCCACCCATGCGGACGAGCAACGCGAGCCCGAGCTCAAGGCGCTGCTGCAGAGGATCATCGGCAGCCGTGACTGCTTCACCGACAAGTACGAGTCCGAGGTCTGGTACAAGGCCATGGAGCCGCGGCTCGCCGCCTACGTGCCCTCGCACCAGGACCGGCTCGACATCCTGGATCACGTGTTCTGCGAGGCGAAACGCGATCCGACGCTCAAGATTCCACCCGACCTCGTGCTCGCCTTGATCGACGTCGAGAGCCGCTTCGACCCTTGGGCGGTCTCGCCCGCCGGCGCGGTCGGACTCATGCAGGTGATGCCGTTCTGGCCACGCCAGCTCGGCGTGCAAAACCAACTGGTGCGCGCCGCTCCCAACATACGCATGGGCTGCGAGATTCTGCGCTTTTACCTGCGCGAAGAGCACATGAACTGGAGCCGCGCACTGGCGCGCTACAACGGCAGCCTCGGCCGCAATACCTATCCGGCGCTGGTGATGCAGCGCTGGCAGCGCATCTGGCGCTTCTGAGCGGCCGGTCGGCGAGCGGTTTCAAAGAACCTGGAAGCGCCCCGCGGGCGGGCCGGCGTCCGGCTCGAGATCGATCTCGAGAACGCCGTCGACGCGCGCGCTGCTCGGTCCGCGGTGCAACCAGCGATGCAGCTCCGCGACCGCCTCGATCTCGCCGTGGACCAGCACCTCGACCGAGCCGTCCGGCAAGTTGCGGGCATGGCCGAGGAGCGCGAGCCGCTCCGCGTGAGCGCGCGTGCTCTGGCGGAAATACACCCCCTGTACCCGGCCGGTAATCCGGAAGCGACGGCTCACTCGGCCCATACGGTCCCCGAGCCGTCGGAGCTACTGCGGAACCGGGGCCGCGCCACCGTCGGCGTGCTGGGCGTTGGCCAGCGCGACGGTTGCGTGATGCTTGGCTTCCTGGGCGGCAAGCCGGGCGCGCACATATTCCCGCGCCTCGAGATGCGATTCGGCGCGAGCGATGGCAGCCTGGGCCGCATACAGGTCCGGCGAGTTCGATGGCGTCGCGCCCGCGGTGGAAGCAGCCGCGATCGCCTGGCGTGCATCGCTCAGCTCTTGCACCGGGGGCCCGCTGGGGCACGCGGTCAGGCAAAAAACGCTGAGAAACACGGCACAGAGGCGCAGCATAACTGCAACTGACACTAGCAACAGCGCGCTGGGCCGTCAAACGAGCGCCACTTTACATTGCGCGACCCGCTGCAAATAATTCGTTGCGCCGGCGCAGCAGCCCGCAGCCGGCGGTGCAGTTTTTCCCCGGGACCTACGCATGCATGAAATCCTCGTCTTGTATTATTCGCGCCAAGGAAGCACCGCTGCGCTGGCCCGGCACGTGTGTCGCGGCGTCGACAGCGTCAGCGGCATGAAGGCGCGGCTGCGCACGGTGGCGCCGGTGGCCACGACCATCGAGCGCATCGAGCCGTCCGTCCCCGATGACGGACCGCCGTATGCCACTCACCAGGATCTGATCGCATGCAGCGGCCTCATCCTCGGCAGTCCCACACGCTTCGGCAACATGGCGGCGCCGCTCAAGTACTTCCTGGACGGCACCAGCCCGCTGTGGCTGTCGGGCGCGCTCAAGGACAAGCCCGCGGCAGTCTTCACTTCGACCCAGACGCTGCACGGCGGCCAGGAAACCACCTTGCTCTCGATGATGCTGCCTCTGCTTCATCACGGCATGTACCTCGTGGGCATTCCCTATACGGAGCCCGGGCTCACCGAGACCGAGGCCGGCGGGACCCCGTACGGTGCAAGCCACGTGGCGGCGCGCAGCGGCGCGGGCGCGCTGTCGGAGATCGAGGCGGCTCTCGCGCGGGCCTTGGGTGTGCGCGTGGCCGCCCTCGCGGCGCGCCTCACGCGGCGCGCTTGAGTCTCGCCGACAAGCTGCGGCTGGCAACGCTGTGGCTCTGGGCCGCGGTCGCATCGAGCCTCCTCGCCTGGTACCTGGCGGGCTATCCGTGGCCGATCTGCGCCCTGGCGGTGTTGCCGCTGCTCGCGCCGCTGCGCGGCCTCAAGCAGGGAAGGCGCTACACCTACGCATGGGCGACGTTATTCGCGATTCCGTATCTGGTATTTGCCATCACCGAGCTGCTCGTCAATCCGAACGCGCGCTGGGTCGCCGCGGCGAGCCTGTTGCTGGTCTTCGCCTGGTTCTGCGCTATGGTTTTGTATCTGCGTGCTTCTCGAGCGCGGCGCGGATGAACGGAATGGTGAGGCGCCGCTGCGCGGCCAGCGATGCCTCGTCCAGCTCGTCGAGGAGCTTGAGGAGCGAGGGCAGATCGCGCGGCACCCGTCTCATCAGGTACTCGAGGGTCTCGCTTGGCAGCGCGATGCCGCGCTGCGCAGCGCGCAGCTCGAGCGCCTCGGCGCGCCCGGCCTCGTCGAGCTCGCGCACGTGGTAGACGACGCAAGCCGCCGCGCGCGAGCGCCAGTCATCGAGACGCCACTCGAGCTGACGCGGCGGCCGCCGCGCGGCGAACACCAGCCGGGAGCCCGCCTCGCCGGCCTCGTTGAACAGGCCGAAAAGCCTTCGTTCCCAGCCGAGGTCGCCCGCCACCGCGTGCGTATCGTCCAGGCAAATCGCCCGGCAGGTCGCGAGACCCCGCAGCGCCGCGGGCGGCAGCGACCGGTCGGAGAGTGGGAAATAGGCCGCAGGGCCCTCGGCCGCCGCGCACACGGCCTGCAGCAAGTGAGTCTTGCCGCAGCCGGGGCCGCCCCATAACCATAGAGGGTCGCCGCCCTTTTCCTGGAGCGCAGCCACGACTTCCGCATTCGCGCCCTGCGCGAAGCTGTCGAAAATCGCGCTCGCGCGCAACGTCACGCCCAGCGGAAGCTGCCTCATAACGCCTTGGTTCCGCCGCCGCGAATTGCACCGTGCCGCCCCCTCGCCTCCCTGAGAGCTGCCTTGCCGTAGCGCAGAACGTAGTCGATGCCGCTCACCGCGATGGTTACGAAGGTCACCGCGCCGAGCGCGATGAGCGTCCACTCGGGTGGCCAGCCTGTTTCGGCGCGCACGATCACGCCGAAAACGAGAAGCGCCTGGCAGAGCGTGTTGAGCTTGCTGATCGCCGAGGGCCGGACCGCGATCGGCCCGAGGTACAGGCGGTAGGCGATGGCCCCCGACACGATGATGAGGTCGCGCGCGACCGCCGCCGCCATGAGCCAGGCGGGGACGAGGTGCAGCACCGCGAGGACCACGAACACGGTGGCAAGCAACAGCTTGTCCGCGGCCGGGTCGAGCACCGAGCCGACATCGCTCTGCCAGCCGAAGCGCTTGGCGAGAAAGCCATCCGCGCCGTCAGATACCGCCGCCGCCGCGAACAAGGCGATCGTCGTGAGGAGCTGCCCGTGCAGCAGCGAAATCGCTATCGGTATCACCAGCAGGATTCGCAGTGCGGTGATGAGATTCGGAAGCTGGCGAAACCATCGATTCACGATGTCCTAACGGCGCAACTGGAAGCGCGGCAAGCCGTTGTCGCCGGGGGCGATCGGCTGCAAGCGGCCGCTCAGGGAAAGGGCGTGCTGCAAAGCCTCCGCGCCGCCGCGCGATGTGAGGCGAAATCGCACCGTGTCGCCGTTCAAGCCCTCGACCGCGACGTGGGAAATGAAGGCGAGGGATTCCAGATAGGTCTGGACCGACGCGTAATCCTTGAGGTCGGCGACGCCCGCGACTTCGATGTCCACCGGCGCCAGCGTGCCGCTCACCGCAAAGATGGCGGCGTAATTGTCCGCGGCGCGATTGATCCCTTCGACGGCCCCTCCCGAGAATTCGCTGTTGTGATCCTGGAACAGGTACGTCCAGCGCACGAGCGCCGACCCGCTCGTGCCGTTGGCACGCCCGATGAGCGTGCCTTCCGCTCCGGAGCGATGTCCCAGATCGGCGAGCGTGGCGGGCGCCGCACCGACGATTCCGGCGTAGTCGAGGCGATTTCGCGCGAGGTCCGCGGCGCTCGGCCAGATCACCGGCGTGCCGCGCTCCAGCGCCGCCGCATCGACGCTCGTCTTGAGCTCGGAAGTATCCTCCGAGGTGATGACCGTCCCGCTCTGCGGTCCCGTCTGTACGGCGAGCCACACGTAGGTCGAGGGCCGTTCGCGGCCCCAGATGGGTTGATCGTTCTGGGTCAGCCAGCGGTCGATGGCGGCGCTGTCGAAGGCGACCCAGAGCTGACCGTCGGGCGCCGCCCGGTACTGCTGAACGTAGCGCCGCGCGTTGGCGACGAGCGGCGCCAAGGCGGGATCCTCCTCGGCGGCACGGCGCCCGGTGACCCGCACCAGCACGACCCGGAGCGCCGCCTCGAACGCGGCTGTCTGCGAGGCCTCCGATCGATCGGTCACCGGCACGGTGGCCTGGTAGAGCTCAGCGCGCGTCAGCGCCGCGCTCGCGCCGGCCCAGAGAATTGCCAGGCACAGCGCCCAACGCAAATACCGGCCAAGATCGCCGCTCGGATGTCGCGTCATGTGTAATCGGTCAAGCCCCAGAGTTTAGTCATGTAAAATACCACAGCTTGGCGACATGCCGGGCCGGCCGGGTAGTCCACACAGAAGGATACGAATGACTGAGCGTCTCACCTACCGTGAGGCCGGTGTCGACATCGATGCCGGCGAGGAGCTGGTCGAGCGCATCAAGCCGCGTGTCAGGCGCTCGATGCGCGGCGAAGTGCTCGGCGGCATCGGCGGGTTTGGCGCCATGGTGGAGCTGCCGCTCGACCGCTACAAGCGGCCGGTGCTCGTGTCGGGCACCGACGGCGTGGGCACGAAACTCAGGCTCGCCATCGATACCGGCCGGCACGACACCGTGGGCATCGACCTGGTGGCGATGTGTGCGAACGACGTGGTGGTGCAGGGTGCGGAGCCGCTGTTCTTTCTCGACTATTTCGCGACTGGAGCACTCGATGTGAACGTCGGCGAGCGCGTCATCGCCGGCATCGTCGAGGGTTGCGTGCAGGCCGGATGCGCATTGGTCGGCGGCGAGACGGCCGAGATGCCCGGCATGTACCACGGCGCGGACTACGACCTCGCGGGCTTCTGCGTCGGGGTGGTCGAGAAAGAGCAGATCGTCGACGGCGGGAGAACCGTCGCGGGCGATGTGGTGATCGGACTGCCTTCATCCGGGCCCCACTCCAACGGGTTCTCGCTGATTCGCAAGATCCTGCAAGTGAGCCACGCCGATCTCGAGAGCAGCCTCGAGGGCAGCACGCTCATCGATCGGCTCATGGCCCCGACGCGAATCTACGTGAAGCCGCTGCTCGCGCTGCTCGATGAGGTTCAGGTGCACGGACTCGCCCACATCACGGGCGGAGGACTGATCGACAACATCCCGCGCGTCATCCCCGATGGACTCGAGGTGGTGCTCGAGCGCCGTTCGTGGCGGCGCGATCCGCTATTCGAATGGCTCCAAGCCTCCGGCCGCATCGCGGACGCGGAGATGTACCGGGTGTTCAACTGCGGAATCGGCATGACCGTGCACGTCGCACGCGGCGAGGCGGAGCATTCGCTGGCGTTGCTGCGGGGCGCGGGTCAGCCGGCCGAAATCATCGGCGAAGTGCGCGTCGGAACACGCGGGGTGGTGATTGCTTGAGCGCGGCGCCCGAGCGGGTCGTCGTGCTGATCTCGGGCCGCGGCAGCAACATGCGCACGCTGATCGAGCGCAGCCACGATCCGGCGATGGGCTATCAGGTGGCCGGCGTCATCTCCGATCAAGCGCAGGCAGCCGGCCTCGAGGTCGCGGCTGATCTCGGTGTGCCGGCGCGCGCACTGGCCCCCGGCAAGGGCGCGCCGCGCACCGAATACGACGACAAGCTGGCGGCCGCGATCGACGAGTACGCGCCCTCGCTGGTGGCGCTCGCCGGATTCATGCGTATTCTTTCCCCGCCCTTCGTGGCGCGCTACCCGGGCCGGATTCTCAACATCCATCCTTCGCTGCTGCCGAAATATCCCGGACTCGACACCCACCGGCGCGTGCTCGAGGCGCACGAACGGCAGCACGGAGCCACGGTGCACTTCGTGACCGACGAGCTCGACGGCGGTCCGCTCATCATCCAGGGTCGGATCCAGGTCGAGGCGGATGACGATGCGGCGAGCCTGGAGGCCCGGGTCCACGTGCTGGAGCACCGCATCTACCCGCTCGCGGTGCGCTGGTACTGCACCGGCCGGCTGCGCTACGGCGCTGGGCGCGCATGGCTCGACGGCAAGGCGCTGGCGGATCCCGTGCAGTACGACGGTATCGAGGTGCACTAGATGCGGTCGCGCAGCGCAAGGTGGCTGGCACTGGCGCTTTCGGGGGTTTCCTCGACGGTACTCGCGGCGCCCCAGGCCCCATCGGCACAGTCACATCCGGCGGCGGGTCCCGGCATCGAGCCCTTCGCCGCCCATTACATCGCCGAGTGGCATGACATCTCCGTGGGAACGAGCGACCTCAAGCTCGAGCGCGACGGCCCGGCCGGACGGTATCACTACAGCTGGGTGGTCAGCGCCCGCGGCATTTTTCGGCTGGTCTACAGCGACGACCTGACGCAGCAGAGCTGGTTCGCGATCGTCGACGACCATGTCCGCCCCGACCACTACCGCGGCGCGCAAGGCTCCTCGAGCGTGAGCTTTCAATTCGACTGGAGTACGGGCCGGGCGTTTGGCTCATCCGAGGGCAAGCCGATCGACCTCGTGCTGAAGCCCGGGACTCAGGACCTCCTGTCGATCCAGGTCGAGATCATGCTCGACTTGAAGAACGGCAATTTGCCGACGAACTTCAGCATCATCGACAAGGATCAGGTCAAGGATTTCCTCTACACGCGCGAGGGCAATGCGAAGCTGCGCACCTCGATCGGCTCGTTCGATACCATCATCGTCGCCAGCCGCCACGACGCCAACGACCGCCGAGTCCTCAGGATGTGGTTCGCGCCCTCGCTCGGGTTCGTGCCGCTGCAAGCGGAGCGCACGCGCGACGGCAAGCTCGAGTTCGCGATGCGCATCCGCTCCTTGAAGCGCTGAGCAGCCGCCGAAGCGACGGCGCGGTTTTCAGGCAAGCTCAGGTCTTGGGCAGGGTCACGCCGCGCTGACCCTGATACTTTCCACCGCGGTCCTTGTAGGAGGTCTCGCAAACCTCGTCCGACTCGAAGAACAGCATCTGCGCCACGCCCTCATCCGCGTAGATCTTGGCGGGCAGCGGGGTCGTGTTCGAGAACTCGAGCGTGACGTGACCTTCCCATTCGGGTTCCAAGGGCGTCACGTTGACGATGATGCCGCAATTGTGCACGAAGACCCCCGCTTCCAGCGCGAAATTTCCGGCCTCCGGCACGGTCAAGCAGTAGACATCATGATCTCCCGGAAGCTCGCGCACCGATAGCAGCTTGTGATTGCGGTACGCGGGCGTGCCTCGACGCCGAGCGATTTCGGCCTGCGAAGCGCGTCGCTGGCCGGGGTCCGCCGCAACAGCAGCGCGCCTTTCAGGAATCTCTGCAAGGATCTTGTTCGCCAGATTCCATTCATGCGCCAATCGATCGGTAGGGTAGAGGGACCCATCGATCGGCTGATAGACCATTTCGTATCCGCGGGCCAGGTCTCGGTACAGCGGCATCAGCGTATCGCCCGGCCTCAGCGCATGGGCCTCCGCCATTCGACCGTCGCGCCTCATGAATAGATGATCGGGCGTCGCGCGTACACACTCGCCGTTGTCCAGCTGCAACTCGAGCAGCCTGTCTCGACCGATGAAGCGCGGTACATCGAGCAGGGCCACGATCATGCTGCCGTTCGGGCCGATGCTGTAACCCCAAAACAACTCACCGGACTCGTGCCGCCGAGCCATCTCCTCGAGCGACGGAGCGGTTCCGTCGACCAGTGCGACGCGCGTGTCGCCACGAAAGCAGCGCGCATAGGTGCTGTTGTGGACGATGAAATCGTTGGCAACGAAATTGTGCAGACCAGGCACGGTGAGGTCGAAGACGTCCTCGGCACCCTGCGGCTCGATACGCTCGACCGCATCCCAGATCGGACCAGCAGCGTGCAGTGCGCCGTGCAAGCCCGATGGCTGCAGATGAGCAGCGCCGACCCCGGCGCGCGCACGCTCGGAGCAAAGCAAGCGCTCCTCCAGCAAGACCTGCTGCGCGGATCCGGCGATGAATCCGACACGCTGCGCGAAACGCCGCACTTGATCTTCATCCACGATCTCGAGCTTGCTGGCAGCAAGCGTCGTGGCTCCGATTTCTAGGCGCGAAAAGATGCCGAATCGCAGCAGCAAATGGTGCACGTCATCGATCACTCTTCGTGACCTCGACGCGAAATCGACGGCCGCTCCATGCTCAGTGAGCTTGATGCCGCCCCGGGTGTCGAACAACGCTTGAAGATACGCCCTGACGGAGCGTTCCGCCGCCGTGAAGATGATTTGCGGGACGCCAGCCGCGGTGCCTTGTGCGCCACCACCGGCATCAGCGTCGCAGGCAGTCTTGCGCGCCAAGCGCGCGGCCTCGCCTTCGGCAACCGGCGTCTTTCCAAAGACCGGAATCTCCCGTGCGACGGCGATGCGATCGCCGGGCCTGAGGTCACTCAGGGCGACCCACCCGTTGAGCTTCAGAAACGGATGATTGGCGGTCGCGCGAATCCTGAGCCCGGCGCGCGTGCGTAGCTCGAAGACTTCCCGCCTGCCCTGGGGTATGAACGCGGAGACCTTCGCGCGCTGCATCCGGCGCCCGTTCCAGGCGAGGGTGCTCTTGCCCCAGCGCATCTCCGTGATGGGCAGATAGCTGCCGGTGTCGGCATCGACGACACGCGTGTCTCCGGTCACGCACTTGCCCAAGCACACCGTCAAGACGCTGCGCGGAATCCGGAAGTACTCGACCGTGCTCGCGAGCGCGAACGAGTTCGGCGGGATGATGCAGACCGGTCCCTTGAAGTCGACGAACGACTTCTCGTCGAAGCTCTTCGGGTCGACGATGGTGGAATTGATGTTGGTGAAGATCTTGAACTCGTCCGCGCAACGCACGTCGTAGCCGTAGCTCGAGGTGCCGTACGAGACGATCCTGTGACCGTGCGCCACCCGCACCTGGTCGGGCGAGAACGGCTCGATCATGCCGTGCTCGGCGGCCATGCGCCGAATCCAGCGGTCGCTCTTGATGCTCACGTCGCTTCGACCGTGATCTTGGGGAAAGCCGCGCTGTAATCCTTGTTGAGCGTCGCGAGACGCGCTGCCGCGCGGCGCGCCATGTCGAGATACGCGCGCGCCCGGGCGCTGCCGGGCTCGGCAACGACCGTCGGAGCGCCGCCGTCGGCATCCTCGCGAATGCGCACATCGAGCGGCAGCTCCCCGAGCAGCTGCACGCCGTATTGCGCGGCCATGCGGGCGCCGCCGCCACGGCCGAAGATGTGCTCCTGATGCCCGCAGTTGCTGCAAATATGCACGCTCATGTTCTCCACCACGCCGAGCACGCGCACCTCGACCTTCTCGAACATCTTGAGACCCTTGCGGGCATCGAGGAGCGCGATGTCCTGCGGCGTCGTCACGATCACGGCGCCGCTCACCGGCACGCGCTGCGCGAGGGTGAGCTGGATGTCGCCCGTCCCGGGGGGCATGTCGACCACCAGGTAGTCGAGATCGCCCCAGCGCGTGTCGGTCAGAAGCTGCGTGAGCGCCTGCGTGACCATCGGTCCGCGCCAGGCCATCGGCTGCTCGGGGTCGATCATGAAGCCGATCGACATGACCTCGACCCCGTGGGCCACGAGCGGCAGGATCTGCTTGCCGTCCTCGGTCTGCGGCTTGCGGCCGGCGAGGCCCATCATCTGCGGCTGGCTCGGTCCGTAGATATCGGCATCGAGCAGCCCGACGCGCGCGCCTTGCGCCGCCCAGGCGAGCGCCAGATTGGCGGCGGTCGTGGATTTGCCCACCCCCCCTTTGCCCGAGGCCACGGCCACGATGTTCTTCACATGGGCGAGCGGCTTGAGCGTGCGCTGGACCGCGTGCGCGACGATCTCCGAGCGCAGCGTGAGCTCGATCGCGGCGCCCCCCAGCACCGGCGCCAGATAGGGGGTCAGGGCGCTCAGGAGCTCGGGGCGGTAATCCGCGCAGGGAAAGCCGAGCTTCAGCTCGATGAGCACGCCGTTGCGTTGCAGGGAGACCGCTTGAACGGCCTTGGCCTGACCCAGATTCTGGCCCAAATAGGGGTCTACGTAGGCTGCCAGCTTGTCGCGGACAGCCCCTGCGGTGTCGTCGGGAGAGGTCATGTCGCCATTCTAGCGCAGGCGGATTGGGACGTCCGGTGGCATAATTCTTGAAAATATGAGAATCAAAACCCGGTCCGCCGCCTCAATATGGTGAAAATGGACGCGAGAGTGACAATGGACGTTCTGGAGAGCAGGGTTCAAGGCAGCGAATGAGTTTGTTCGCCAACTACCGCGCCGATCGGCTCATAGCCGAGATCAAATCCAGCGGCAATCCCGGAGGAGCCGAGGCCCAGAAGGCCTTGGACAAGCTGCATGCGCTCGGCCCGAGCGCGATCGAGCCGATCGTGGCCGCACTCACGAACGCGGAGAAGAAGGAAACCCTGGCCTACGTGGAAGTGCTGGCCAAGCTGATCGACTCCAAAACGCTGCCGCAACTGCTCAAGACCATGAGCGACGCCAATGGCCGTGCCATGTCGGGCATCGCCTGGGCCTTGTCGTCCAGCCGCAACTACCCGGCCACCGCCCTGCTGGACGCGCTCAACAAGGAGGACATGCCGAAACCGGCGCTTCTCGAGGTGATCGGGGCGCAGAAAGCCCGCTTCACGGTGCGCGAACTCCTCAATGCCGCGTACCAGCAGGAACCGACCGAGCGGTCGGCACTGTTCAAGATCATCGGCGAGATGGCCGATGAGTCCTCGGTCGACGATCTGCTCGCACGGATCGAGGGCAAGGATCCGCTGGCGCGGCTGCACATCATCCAGGTGCTCTCGCGCTTCAATCTACCCCGCGTGCAGCAGGCCATCCAGAAGCAGCTCAAGGACAACAGCAAGCTGATACGTTCGGCGGCGCTGTCGGCGCTCACGCGCATGGATGGACCGTTCGACATGCCGCTGATCTGCGGCATGCTGCGCGACCCGGAGATCGAGGTCCAGAACAAGGCCGTCGACCTGGTGGTCAAGGCCAACCACCCGGACACGGTGAAGTTCCTGGTCGAGGTGCTCAAGGACGAGAATGAGTACGCCCGGCGAGCCGCCGTGGAAGTGCTGAACGTGGTCGGAACCTCCAAGTCGGTCAAGTACTTGCTCGAGGTCATCGCCGACAGCGACTGGTGGGTGCGCACGCGTGCCGCGGACGCGCTCGGCAAGATCGGCGGTCCCAAGGTGGTCGATGCGGTGCTCACCCTGATCAAGGACGAAAATCAGGACATCCGCCGCGCGGCCATCGAGATCCTCAACCAGACCAAGGACGAGCGTGCGGTGGCACAGCTCATCGAGGCCACCAAGGATCGCGACTGGTGGGTGAGCGAGCGGGCCGTGGACGCGCTGGCCGAGATCGGATCGACCAAGGCGCTGCCGCGCTTCATCGAGATGCTGAACGCGGGCGAGCCGAAGTCCTTGCCGACGGTGGTGCGCGCCATAGGCAAGATCGGCGACCAGAAAAGCATCGAGTATCTGTTGCCGATGCTGCAGCGGCAGGAGAACGAGATCAAGGTCGAGGCGATCGCGGCGCTCACCAAGCTCGCGGACGAGCGCCGCGCCGAAACCATCCGGGTACGGCTGCAGTCGCTCTCCAACGGCGGCGAGGGCACGATCAGCCAGGCGGTGGCCCGCGCGATGACCGAGCTCGACAATCGGTTCTCGACGCAGCAGATCGCCGCCAACAAGCGGGCCGCGCAGATGCAGGAGCCCGCCAAGACGCTGCTCATCGACAATCAGGAGCTCGCGGAGGTCATCAAGGAAAACGAAGCGGCACAAGCGCAGGCGGCGAGCGCCAAGCTCGACATCGCGACGCTCAAGTCCGGCGACGTCATCGAGGGCCGCTACAAGTTCATCGAGAAGATCGGCAAGGGTGCGTTCGGAACGGTGCTCCTCATGGAAGACACCGTGGTCGAGGAGCGGCTGATCCTCAAGTTCTTGAACCCGAACGTCTCCTCGGACGAGGAAATGATGAAGCGCTTCGTGCATGAATTGCGCTACAGCCGCAAGATCACGCACAAGAACGTGATCCGCATCTACGATTTCCTCTACATCCGCGGCAACTACGCGATCTCGATGGAGTACTTTCCCTCGCACACCCTGGGCGGCGAGATCGTGAACGAGAAGCCGGTCGAGCTCAAGCGGGCGGTGAAGTTCGGAATCGACATCGCCACCGGCATGGCGGTCGCCCACCAGGCTGGGATCGTGCACCGGGATCTGAAACCCGCGAACGTACTGATCGACAACGACGGTTTGCTCAAGATCGTCGACTTCGGCGTCGCCGCGGCGCAGAGCCAGGGCGACACTCAGCTCACCAAGACGGGCTATGTGATCGGTTCGCCGAAATACATGGCGCCCGAGCAAATCCTCGGCAAGAAGGTCGATGAGCGCGCCGACATCTACAGCCTTGGCGTCATTCTCTACGAGATGTTCACCGGAGTCCCGCCCTACTCGCGCGGCGATCACATGTCGGTCATGTACCAGCACGTCCAGGGCAAGGCGCGTCCGCCCATCGAGATCAACAAGGCGCTGCCCCAGGACCTCAACAACCTGGTGGTGAAGTGCATGGCACTCGACAAGACCAAGCGCGTGCAGACCATGGACGAGCTTCGGGTCGCCCTCGAGAAGTTCCTGTAAAGCCCCGAGTGACCGGCTGTCGGACAGCCGGCCCTAGACGCAGCTCACGTTTATGACGCTTGGACGGGTCAAAAACTCGCAAATCCAAGCGCTTACGGCTAGCCTTTGACGTTATGGCAAGAATCGACGCGTTCCTCAAGCTGGGCGTCGCTCAGGGCTGCTCGGATCTGCACCTGGCGGTGGGCGTGCCGCCGATGCTGCGGATGCACGGCGATCTGACGCCGATCAAGTTCCGCAACCTCGGCGAGGCGGAACTCGAAGGCTACATCACCGAGGTGCTGAACCCCTCGCAGATCAAGATCCTGCGTGAGGGCAACGATCTCGACTTCTCGTACGTGAGCGCCGAGGGCGGACGCTTTCGCGTCAATGTGTACCGCAAGGAGACCGGCATCGGCGCGGCATTCCGCGCGATCCCGACGCAGATGCCGAGCATCGATCAGCTGGGGCTGCCGCCGATCGTGCGCAAGCTCTGCGACCACCACCAGGGCATGATCCTGGTGACCGGATCCACCGGGACCGGCAAGACCACGACCTTGGCGGCGATGATCGACTACCTCAACTCGACACGCGCACTCAACATCATCAGCCTGGAGGATCCGATCGAGTTCGTCCACCGCAGCAAATCGAGCCAGGTCATTCAACGCGAGCTCGGCACGCATCTTCCGTCGTTCGCGGAAGGGGTGCGCGCCGCGATGCGCGAGGATCCGGACGTGATCCTGGTGGGCGAGATGCGCGATGCGGAGACCATCGCCATGGCGATGACCGCGGCGGAAACGGGACACCTGGTGCTCGGCACGCTGCACACCACGAGCGCCACCAAGACCATCGACCGCATCGTCGACGCGCTGCCGACCGAGGAGCGCGAGCAAACCAAGACCTTCCTCGCTTCGAGCCTGATCGCGGTGATCACGCAGGTGCTGCTCAAGACGCCGGACCAGCGGGCGCGACGCGCGGTGTGCGAGATCATGGTGCTCACCAAGGCGATCGGCAAGCTCATCATGACCGACCAGAGCCACCAGATCCCGAGCCAGTTGCAGATGGGCAAGGAGCACGGCATGCAGCTCCTCGACCAGGCGCTGCTCACTGCCATCCAGGCGAAGGAGATCGATCCCGAGCAGGCCTACAACTACGCGACCGACAAGCGCCAGTTTCAGCGCTTCGTGCCCGACCTCGCCGGAGCGCCGCTGCCGGCCGAGCCGGCCGCGACCACGAGTTGAGGCCCGCCGTGCCCGCCATCGACGCCTATCTGACCCAGGTGCTCGAGCGTGACGGCTCGGACTTGCACTTTCTGGCGGGCGATCCGGCGCGCGTACGTCAATACGGCGAGCTCAAGCCGCTGAGCGGGGAAACACTCGCTCCGGAGATGGTGAAAAATACGCTCTACGAGATCATGCCCAAGCTGTCGGTCGAGCGTTTCGAGGCGAAGGACGGCACGGACTTCGCCTACGCGATGCCGGGCGTCGCGCGCTTCCGCGTCAACGTGATGCGCCACCTGAACGGCATGGGCGCCGTGTTTCGCGCCATCCCATCCAAGGCCAAGACCGCGGAAGAGCTGAAGCTCCCGGATGCGGTGCGCGACCTCAGCAAGGCCAACAACGGCCTCATCCTGGTCACCGGCAAGACGGGGTCGGGCAAATCGACCACGCTCGCGGCGCTCATCGACGACATCAACACGCGCGAAAAGGGTCACATCCTCACCATCGAGGACCCGATCGAGTTCGTTCATCAGCGCAAGAGCTGCCTCATCAGCCAGCGCGAGATCGGCGTGCATGCGACCTCGTTCTCGACCGCACTGCTCTCGGCGCTGCGCGAGGATCCGGACGTGATCCTCGTGGGCGAGCTGCGCGATCTCGAGACCATGAGCATCGCGGTGACCGCGGCCGAGATGGGCATTCTGGTGATGGGCACCTTGCACACCAACGGCGCGGCTGCCACGGTCGATCGTCTGGTGAATGCCTTTCCCGCCGACAAGCAACCGCACGTTCGCACCATGCTCTCGACCAGCCTGCGGGGTGTCGTCTCGCAGCAGCTCATCCCGAAGGCCGACAAGAAGGGCCGGGTCGCCGCCCTCGAGATCCTGATCAACACGCCCGCCATCTCCAACTTGATTCGCCAGGGCAAGATGGATCAGCTGGAGAACGGCATGCAAACGGGCTCCGCGTCCGGCATGCGCCTCATGGACTCAGCGATCCAGGCCCTGCTCGAGCAGCGCATCATCTCGGGCAAGGACGCCTACAAGAAAGCGATCAACAAGAACCGCTTCGAGCAGTACCGCGAGGCCTCGTGAGGGGGCGGCGCCGGGCCTCGTGAGGGGGCGGCGCGAGGCCTCGTGAACGGCCTGGAAGCGCAAAACCCGCGGCTCTCGCGGTAAACTGGCTGGATGACCCGCAAGCTCTTCGTCACCACCGCCCTGCCTTACGCCAACGGTCCGTTCCACATCGGGCACATCATGGAGTACATCCAGGCCGATATCTGGGTGCGCTTCCAGCGGCTCACCGGCGCGGCAGTGCATTTCGTCTGCGCCGACGACGCGCACGGCGCGCCGATCATGCTCAAGGCCGAGGCCGAGGGCATCGCGCCCCAAGCCTTGGTCGCACGCATCGCGGCGGACCGCCCGCGATATCTCGACGGCTTTCACATCGGCTTCGATCACTGGTACTCCACGGAGTCTGCCGAGAACACCGCGCTCTCCCAGGACATCTATCGGCGGCTGAACGCGGCCGGGCTCATCTACGTCGCGGCGATCGAGCAGTTCTACGACCCGGTCAAGGCGATGTTCCTGGCCGACCGCTACATCAAGGGCGAGTGCCCCAACTGCCACGCGAAGGACCAGTACGCCGACGCCTGCGAGGTGTGCAGCATCGTCAACACCCCGACCGATCTCATCGAACCCTACTCGACACTGTCCGGCGCAAAGCCGCTGATGAGGTCCTCGGACCACTTTTTCTTCAAGCTCTCCGATCCCCGCTGCGTCGAGTTTCTCGGCACCTGGCTCGATGCGCCGGGGCGGCTGCAGCCGCAGGTCGTCAACAAGGCCCGGGAGTGGCTCTCCGGAGGGGGGGATGAAGTCCTCGGGGACTGGGATATCTCCCGCGACGCACCCTACTTCGGGATTCCCATCCCCGATGCGCCCGGCAAGTTCTTCTACGTTTGGCTCGACGCGCCCATCGGCTACCTCGCAGCGCTCAAGAACTACTTCGAGACCGGCAAGGCCCGGGCACACGGCGAAACCCGCTCGTTCGAGGAATTCCTGCAGGCTGCGGACACGGAGCAGGTGCACTTCATCGGCAAGGACATCATCTATTTCCATACCCTGTTCTGGCCGGCGATGCTCAAGTTCGCGGGCGCTCCCTACAAGGTCCCCGACCACGTGTATGCGCACGGATTCATCACGGTTTCCGGCGAGAAGATGTCGAAGTCCCGAGGCACGGGGCTCAGCCCCTTGCGCTACCTCGAGATCGGGATGAACCCGGAGTGGCTGCGCTATTACATCGCTGCCAAGCTCAATGCGAACGTCGAGGACCTGGACTTCAACCCCGACGACTTCGTCGCGCGGGTGAACAGCGACTTGATCGGCAAGTACATCAACATCGCAAGCCGCGCCGCCAATTTCATCAGCAAGCACTTCGAGGGCGAGCTCGAGTACGGCGGGCACGCCGCCGCGCTCGTGCGCCAGGCGCACGAGCTCGCCGTCACGGTCGCCTCGCACTACGAGGCGCGCGAGCTTGGCAAGGCGATGCGCGAGCTCATGAATCACGCCGACCACATCAATCAGGATTTCGACGCGCACCAGCCCTGGGTGCTCGCCAAGGATCCGGGCAAACGCGCGCAGCTCAAGGCCGTTTGCTCGCGCGCGCTTGCCGGCTTCAAGCTGCTGAGCGTGCTGCTCTCGCCCGTGCTGCCGAAGCTCGCATCGCGCGTCGCGCGCGAGCTGTTCGGGCTGGACCGGCCCTTCCAGTGGAGCGACGCCGAGGTCCTGCCCCTGCGGGTCACTCCGTACCAGCACCTCATGACCCGCGTCGACCCGAAGCAGCTCGATGCATTGTTCGACGTGGACAAGCCCGCCGCGGCCCAAGCGCCGGCCGCGGCACCGGCCCCCTCCAGCAAGAGCGCGCCACCCGTGTCTGCCTCGCCCAAGGCTGCGCCGCCGCCGGCTCACTCGGCTGCGGCGCCGCCTGCCTCGATCTCCATCGATGAGTTCATGCGCATCGATCTGCGCATCGCGCGAGTCATCGAGGCCGGATACATCGAGGGGGCCGACAAGCTGCTGCGCATGCGGCTCGATGTGGGCGAGCTCGGCGAGCGCCAGATCTTCGCGGGAATCCGCTCGGCCTACGAGCCGAAGAGCCTCGTCGGCCGGCTCATCGTCGTGGTGGCGAACCTCGAGCCGCGCAAGATGCGCTTCGGCACCTCCGCAGGCATGGCACTCGCCGCCGGACCGGGCGGCGCGGATATTTTCGTGGTTTCCCCCGACGCCGGGGCCGCTCCCGGCATGCGCGTCAAGTAGCTCCGATGCAGCGAGAGCCGCCCGACGCAGCGCGCATCGATGCGCTGCTGCCACAGACCCAGTGCACGCGCTGCGGTTATGCCGCGTGCCTGCCCTATGCAACGGCCATCGCCGCAGGGCAAGCGGACATCAATCAATGCCCGCCGGGGGGCAGCGCCACGATTCAAGCGCTTGCCGATCTTCTCGGCCGCGAGTTCCGTCCCCTGAATCCGGCGAACGGCATCGAAGGTGCGGCGCGCGTCGCCTTCATCGTGGAGGAACGCTGCATCGGTTGCGCGCGCTGTCTTGCGCCCTGTCCCGTCGATGCCATCGTCGGCGCAGCCAAGCTCACGCATACGGTGCTCGCCGATCGCTGTACCGGATGCGAGCTGTGCCTGCCCCCTTGTCCGGTCGATTGCATCGAGATGCGACCCTCTCCCGCGGCAGTGCCGCCCGATCTCAATCGGCGACGCTACCAGGCACATACGGCGCGGCTCGCGCGCCAGGCCGAGCAGCGCCGGCAAGAGCTTGCGGCCATGAAGGCCGGCGCCGCCGCCGCCGCTTCGGATTCGAGACCATGAATCCGGCCAAGCGCCGCGCCATTTTCGAGCGCCTGCGCGAGGCCAATCCGGCGCCGCGCACCGAGCTCCACTACCGCACGCCATTCGAGCTCTTGATCGCCGTCATCCTCTCGGCCCAGGCGACCGACAAGAGCGTCAACAAGGCCACCGAGGCCCTCTACCGCGTCGCCGATACGCCTGCGGTGATGCTGGCGCTCGGCATCGAGGGGCTCACGCCGTACATCAAGTCCATCGGCCTGTTCAACTCCAAGGCGAAGAACATCATTGCCACCTGCCAGGCGCTGGTATCACAGCACGGCGGCGAGGTGCCGCGCACACGCGAAGCCCTCGAGCAGCTGCCGGGCGTCGGGCGCAAAACCGCGAACGTGGTCATGAACACGGCCTACGGGGAGCCCACCATGGCGGTCGACACTCACATTTTTCGGGTGGCCAACCGTACCGGCCTCGCACCTGGAAAGACGGTGCGCATGGTCGAGGACAAGCTCCTCAAGCTCGTGCCCGCGGAATTCCTGAAGGATGCGCATCACTGGCTGATCCTGCACGGCCGTTACATCTGCACGGCCCGCAACCCCGGCTGCCCGCGCTGCCCGATCGAGGACTTGTGCGAATACCGGCGCAAGACGCGGGCCCCGGCGGCGACATGAGCGTGCCCCCATGACTTCCGGCGACCCGCCGCGTATCGGGGGCTACTCCCGGGATGAGCTGCGACGCAGCTATGCCGAAGCGTGGCGCAAGCATCGCGCGCGCGCGCCCTTGACCCCGCTCGAGTCCTTGATCACCGAGGTGATCGCAGCGCATCCCGAATACCAGTCCGTCGTCGGCACTGCAACGCAAGCCCTGGCGCACGAATCCGCCGCGGACGAGCCGGCTGAGAATCCGTTTTTACATATGGGGCTGCACATCGCGGTGCGCGAGCAAATCGCCGTCGATCGTCCCCCGGGAATGCGCGAGCTCAAGCGCGCGCTCGCGGCGCGGCTCGACGAGCACGCCGCGGAACATGTGCTCATGGAAGCGCTGGCGGAGACGCTCTTCGAATCGCAACGCAACGGGCAGCCTCCGGACGAACAGCGTTACCTCGAGCGGGCGCGCCGCGCCCTCGGCCCGACTCCCGGGCGCTGATCGAACCAACGTTAAGCAAGTTTCATGCTCGCGTCATGGGCGGGCGAATCGCGGAGTCGCTATTCTGGCCGCATGCGTGCCTTGCTTCCGGCGATGATCGTCTGTCTGTCCCTCGCCGGACTGTGCGTGTCTTGGCGAGTGGCATCGCAGAACGCGCCTGCCGCACCCGCCCCCATGCCGGCGAAGCCCACCCCGACGGCGAGCGGCACGAGTGCCGACAACGATGCGGCGGCGAGACACGCCAAGCGTACCGCGTGCATCAAGGAAGCACGCGCGCGCAAGCTGGTCGGAGCTCGGAAGACCGCCTACATCAAGGACTGCGCCGCGAGCCCCTGACAACGCTGTGCGCTCGTCTCGATGCAGGATGCGCCGGGTGAGCGGGCGCGGCCCGCATCGCTACTTCCTGGGCACGTACAGATCGGTGAGCGTTCCCTCGAAAGCCTCCGCCGAGAACGCGACCGTCTCCGAAAGCGTCGGATGAGGGTGAACCGTGAGACCGATATCGGCCGCATCGGCACCCATCTCGATGGCGAGCGCGACCTCCGAGATCAGGTCGCCCGCGTTGGTTCCGACGATCCCTCCGCCGATCACCCGATGGGTATTCTTGTCGAACAGCAGCTTGGTGAACCCCTCATCGCGATTGAGCGCGAGCGAGCGGCCGCTGGCGGCCCACGGGAACATGCCCTTGCCGTACTCGATGCCGGCGGCCTTGGCTTCCGTCTCGGTGATGCCGGTCCAGGCAATTTCCGGATCGGTGTAGGCGACCGAAGGAATGCAGCGGGCATCGAACGATGACTTGTGTCCGGCCGCCACTTCCGCCGCCACTTTGGCTTCGTGAGAGGCCTTGTGCGCCAGCATCGGCGGGCCCGCGATGTCGCCGATCGCAAAGATGTGCGGCACGCTGGTGCGCATCTGCTTGTCGACCTCGATGATGCCGCGCTTGTCCACGGCGACGCCGGCAGCCGCAGCGTCGATGGCGTTGCCGTTCGCGCTGCGGCCGACCGCCACCAGCACACGATCGAAATCCTGAGGCGGCGGCGCGTCGGGGCCTTCGAAAGTCGCACGCAACCCCTCTGCACGTGCCTCGAGCCGCGTGACACGCGTCTTGGTCATGATGCGCGCATAGCGCTTCTCGATGCGCTTCTGCAACGGCCGCACCAGATCGCGGTCCGTGCCCGGCATCAGGCCGTCGCTCAGCTCAACGACCGTCACCTCGGTTCCGAGCCCGTCGTACACGCACGCCATCTCGAGACCGATGATGCCGCCGCCGATCACCAGCAATCGCCGGCACTCCTCCGGCAGCTCGAGCGCGCCGCTCGAGTCGATGATGCGCGGATCGTCGGGAAAGCCCGGCAGACGCACCGACTCCGAGCCGGCCGCGATGATGCACTGCTTGAAGTCGAGACGCGTCACGCCTTCGGCGGATCTGAGCTCGAGCGAATGCGCGCCGATGAATCTGGCCTCGCCGCGCACCACCTGCACCTTGCGTTGCTTGGCCAGCACGCTGAGGCCGCTGGTGAGCCGGGTTACCACCCGGTTCTTCCAGGCGCGCAGTCGCTCGCGCTCGATGCGCGGCGGCGCGAACACGATACCGCAGGCCTGCATGTCGGCCGCATCCTCGACCACCTTGGCGGCGTGCAGCAGCGCCTTGGACGGAATGCAGCCGACATTCAGGCACACCCCGCCGAGCATCGGCCAGCGCTCGACCAGCGTCACCTTGAGTCCGAGATCGGCCGCACGGAAGGCCGCCGTGTAGCCGCCGGGACCCGCGCCGAGCACCACGAGATCGAGCGCGCCGGACGGTGCGGCCTCGGCGAGGCCACCCTCGGCGGGGCCACCCTTGGCCGCGGGCCGCGGTTGCGGCACCCTTGGCTGCGCCAGCTCTGGCTGCGGTGCCTCTGGCTGCGATGCCCGTGGTTGCGGTGCCTCTGGCTGCGATGCCCGTGGTTGCGGTGCCTCTGGCTGCCGTGCTGCGGCGGGTGCCTGCGGTGGATTCCGGGCGCCGGCTGGCGGCGGCGCTGCTTGAGTCCCCATCGAGCGGCTCTCATCCGCCGTCAACGTCGCGATGAGAGTGCCTTTCGAGACTTCCTGACCCTTCTGCACGGCGATCGAGGCGACGGTTCCGGCGGCGGTCGAAGGCACGTCCATCGATGCCTTGTCGCTCTCGAGCGTGATGAGCGGATCGTTCACCCGCACGGCGCTTCCCACCTTCACCAGCACGTCGACCACCGTGACGCCGTGAGCTTCGCCCAGATCCGGAACCCTTATTTCGGTCCCGCTCACAACAGTGCCTTCACATCGCCGAGCGTGTGACTCAGGAAGACGATGAAGCGCGCGGCCTCGGCGCCGTCAATCACCCGGTGATCGTAGGAAAGCGACAACGGCAGCATCAAGCGCGGCACGAACGCGCCCTTGTCGAACACCGGTTTGTGGCTCGACCTCGACACTCCCAGGATGGCCACTTCCGGAGCGTTGATGATCGGAGTGAAGGCGGTGCCGCCGATGCCGCCGAGGCTCGAGATGGTGAACGAGCCACCCTGCATTTCGGCCGCCGTCAGCTTGCCGGCGCGCGCCTTCTCCGACATGGTCGCGAGGGCGCGCGCAACGTCGAACAGGTTGCCGCGATCGGCATCGCGGATCACCGGTACGACCAGGCCGTTCGGTGTATCGGCGGCGAAGCCGATGTGAAAATACTTCTTGAGGACCAGATTCTCACCGGATGCATCGAGGGAAGCGTTGAAGCGAGGAAATTCCTTGAGCGCCGCGACCACACCCTTGATGATGAAGGCGAGCGGGGTGAGGCGTACGCCCTCCTGCGTCGCCTTTCCCTTGAGGGCGACCCTTGCGATCTCGAGGTCCGTGATATCGGCATCCTCGTGCTGCGTCACGTGCGGGATGTTGAGCCAGCTCGCCTGCAGACGCGCGCCGGAAATGCGCTGAATGCGCGACAGCGGCTTGAGCTCGACGGCGCCAAATTTCGCGAAATCGACTTCCGGGACCCTGGGAAGCATGGCGCCGGGTGCCGCGGGCGCGGGCGATGTGAGCAATCGCTTCACGTGCGCCTTCACATCGTCGTGGGTGATGCGCCCTTTGGGTCCGGTTCCCTGGATCTTGCCGAGGTCGGCCCCCAGCTCGCGGGCGAATTTGCGCACCGATGGGCTCGCATAGGCGGTCGAGAAGGCCTTCTCGTCGACTGCCGCGCCGGGGGCTGCGGGTCGGGCCGGCTCCGCCTGGGGCGCCCGCTCCGCCGGCGCAGGCGGCTCCTTCTCGGCCGCCGCAACCGTCGGTGTTGACGCCGGCTTGGCGGCGGTGTCCGCGTCGGGCTGCGGCGTGGGCGCCGTATCGGCACCCTTGGCCCCCTCCTCGAGCAGCAGTATCAGGCTCCCCTCGGACACCTTGTCGCCCTTCTTGACCTTGAGCTCGGCGATGCGTCCGGCGTTCGGCGAGGGCACGTCCATGGCCGCTTTCTCGGTTTCCAGCGTGATCAGCGGCGTCTCCTTCTCGATTTGCTGGCCGTTCTCGACCAGCACGTCGATCACGTCGACATCCTTGAAGCCGCCTATGTCAGGGACCAGAACTTTGACTGCCATGGCGCCTCAGACCGAAAGCGGATTGGGTTTCTCGGGATCGATGTCGAAGGCCTTCATGGCCTTGATCACCGTGTTCACGTCGATCTTGCCATCGTCGGCGAGCGCCTTGAGCGCGGCCACCACGACATAGTGGCGATCCACCTCGAAGAATCGTCGCAGCTCCGCGCGCGAGTCGCTGCGCCCGAAGCCGTCGGTGCCGAGCACGGCATATCGTCCCGGGATCCATTGTCGGATCTGGTCGGGCACGATCTTCATGTAGTCGGTCGCGGCGACGAACGGGCCCGCGCGATCGCCGAGCGCCTGGCGGATGTAAGTCTGCTTTTGAGGCTCGGTCGGATGCAGCAGATTCCAGCGCTCGATCGCCAGCGCGTTCTTGCGCAGCTCGCTGAAGCTCGTGACCGAATACACGTCCGCCGGCACGCCGTACTCCTTCTCGAGGAGCTCGGCCGCCGCCAGCACCTCGCGCAGTATCGTTCCCGAGCCGAACAGCGTCACGCGCACCTTGCCGCGGCCGCCGATCTGCAGCAAATACATGCCGCTCAGGATCCCCTGCTGGACACCGGCCGGCATGGCGGGGTGTGCATAGTTCTCGTTCATGCAGGTGATGTAGTAGAAGACGCTTTCCTGCTCCTGATACATGCGTCGCAGCCCGTCCTGCACGATCACGGCGAGCTCGTACGCGTAGGCCGGATCGTAGGCGACGCAGTTGGGAATCGCGGTCATCACCAGCTGGCTGTGGCCGTCCTGATGCTGCAGCCCCTCGCCCGCGAGCGTGGTGCGTCCGGCCGTGCCGCCCACCAGGAATCCTCGCGCCTGGCTGTCGCCCGCCGCCCACATGAAATCACCGACCCGCTGGAAGCCGAACATCGAGTAGTAGATGTAGAAGGGGATCATGCTCACGCCGTGATTCGCGTAGGCGGTCGCCGCGGCGAGCCACGAGCACAGGCTTCCGGCCTCGTTGATGCCCTCCTCCAGGATCTGCCCCTGCTTGTCCTCGCGATAGAACATGAGCTGATCCGCATCCTGCGGCGTGTACAGCTGCCCGACGGAGGAGTAAATGCCGATCTGGCGGAACATGCCCTCCATGCCGAAGGTGCGCGCCTCGTCGGGGATGATGGGCACGACGTGCCGGCCGATGTTCTTGTCGCGCACCAGCGCCGTGAGCATGCGCACCAGCGCCATGGTGGTCGAGATCTCGCGCTCCTGCGTGCCCTCGAGCAGCGCGCTGAACGCCTCGATGGGCGGCACTACCAGCGGCGGCGCGCTCTCGCTGCGCGCCGGCAGATAGCCGCCGAGCTCCATGCGGCGCTCCTTCAGGTAGCGCATCTCCTGGCTGTCGGGCGCGGGCTTGCGGAACGAGAGGCCCGCGATCTCCTCATCCGAGATCGGGATGTTGAATCGATCGCGCACGGCCCTGAGATCCTCGTCGCCGAGCTTCTTCTGCTGGTGCGCGACATTGAGCCCCTCGGCGGACTTGCCGAGGCCGAATCCCTTCACGGTTTTCGCCAGAATGACCGTGGGCGCACCTTTGTTCGCCACCGCGGCCGCGTAGGCCGCGTAGACCTTCTGTGGGTCGTGTCCGCCGCGGTTGAGGCGCCAGATCTCCTCGTCCGACATGTTGGCGACCATTTCCTTGAGCTCGGGATACTTGCCGAAGAAATGCTCCCGGGTGTAGGCGCCGCCCTTCGATTTGAAGTTCTGGTACTCGCCGTCGACGCACTCCTCCATCAGCCGCTTGAGCAGTCCCTTCTGGTCACGCTCGAGCAACGGATCCCAGCGCGAGCCCCACAGGACCTTGATCACGTTCCAACCCGCGCCGAGGAATGCGGCCTCGAGCTCCTGGATGATCTTGCCGTTGCCGCGCACCGGGCCATCGAGACGCTGCAGGTTGCAGTTGATCACGAAGATGAGATTGTCGAGCTTCTCTCGTACCGGCATGGTGAGCGCACCCATCGACTCGGGCTCGTCCATCTCGCCGTCGCCGAGGAACGCCCACACCTTCCGATCCGAGGGGGCGGCAATGCCGCGATGCTCGAGATAGCGCACGAAGCGCGCCTGGAAGATCGCCATCATCGGGCCGAGACCCATCGATACCGTGGGGAACTGCCAGAAATCGGGCATCAGCCAGGGATGCGGATAGGAGGACAGGCCATCGCCGCGCACCTCCTTGCGAAAGCGCAGCAGCTGGCCCTCATCGAGCCGCCCTTCCAGATAGGCGCGCGCATAGATGCCGGGCGTCGAATGCCCCTGGATGAAGACCATGTCGCCGGGATGCGCGCTCGAGCGCGCGCGCCAGAAGTGATTAAACCCCACCTCGTAGAGCGTCGCGGCGGAGGCGTAGCTCGCGATATGCCCACCGTACTCGGAGCTCGCACGGTTCGCCTGTACCACCATCGCCAGGGCGTTCCAGCGCATGTAGGCCTCGTTGCGCAGCTCGAGCGAGCGGTCGCCCGGATAGTCCGGTTCCTGCGCCCTCGATATCGTGTTGAGGTAGGCGGTATTCGGCTTGAACGGCAGGTAGGCGCCGGAGCGGCGGGTGAAGTCCACCAATTTCTCGAGCAGGAAATGCGCGCGCTGCGGACCCTGAGCGCGCATGACGGAGTCGATCGACTCAAGCCATTCCTGCGTCTCGGTGGGGTCGATGTCCTCGAATGGTGATCGTTGCGTCATGGGTGAAAAACCTTCGCCTGCGGCAGGGGGCCATGCACGTGCCCACGCGTCCTGTTAAGATGCAGGGCAAGCTACAGCACTCGAGTGCCGTTCGATAGAAGCTGGGTATCTTCGGGGTTTGGTTTTTCTCGGTCAAGCAAAGGGGTACAGCCGATTCGTCTGCCCTTCAACTCCTTGCTGGTCCCGGTGCGGCAGATCGCCGCGCGGGTGCCGCCCGGGAAGCTCGCTCGATATTCCGCCGCAGTCGTCTTCCTGCCGTTGAAGCCCTCCGCGAAGGACTGGGCGGCGCTGCCGCACGGCGCGCTGCTGCGCGAGCTCTATTCGAGAAAAGTCCACAAGGCAGGCGATTGCTGTCAGCTGCGGGTCGGAAGCGGCGCACAGACGCTGCTCCTGGCAGCTTGTCTCATCGGCCGCGCGGCACCCTTCGAGCGCCTGCAAACCGCGGCCAAGATCGCGCGTCCGCTGATCGACAGCGAGCCGCAATCGCTCCTGCTCTGGCAACAAGGCTGCGAGCCCGAGCCGGCGCATGCCATGCTGCACGCGACCGTCGCCGCCCTGCAAGCGGCCGCGTTTCGCTTCGCCAGCTTCAAGAGCAAGCCCAAGGCGCGCAGCGCGCTGGCGCGCATCGACATCGCGCTCGGCGGCAAGCTGGCCGGGCTCGATCAGACCCTCGCCTCGAGCGCCGGCAACAACATCGCCCGCTGGCTGACGGCGCTCCCGCCCAACACGCTCGATGCGGTCGGCTATCGACGGATACTGCGCGACTTCGCGCGGCGCTTGCGCCTCGGCTACGAATTCTTCGACGAGAGCCGCCTCAGACGCTTGCGCGCCGGCGCGTTCCTGGCCGTCTCGCAGGGCAACGAGGCGGCCGGTGCCGGTATCGCGCGGCTCACCTATCGGCCACGCGGCGCCCAGGCAGCCGCCGTGAGCCTGGTCGGCAAGGGCATCTGCTTCGATACCGGCGGCACCAACCTCAAGCCGCACAAGAGCATGCTCGACATGCACACCGACATGGAGGGCAGCGCGGTCGCGGTCGGCAGCCTGTATGCGCTGCATGCGCTGCGCTCGCCGCTCGCGCTGGATTGCTGGCTCGCGATCACCGAAAATCGCATCGGCCCGCGCGCCTACAAGCCGCAGGACGTGGTGCGGGCCCACAACGGCACGACCATTCAAGTGATCCACACCGACGCCGAGGGCCGCATGGTGCTGGCGGACACCCTGAGCCTGGCCGCACGCTCGAAGCCGCGCGCCATCATCGACTACGCGACGCTCACGGGGGCTTGCGTCTATGCGCTCACCGAGCGCTACAGCGGCGCCTTCACCAACAGGCCGCAATGGCGCGATCTGATCGAATCCGCAGGCACCGAGAGCGGCGAGCGCGTATGGTGTTTCCCGATGGACAAGGACTTCGATACGGACATCGAGAGCACGGTCGCCGACGTCATGCAGTGCGCGGTCGATTCCAAGGGCGATCACATCCTGGCGGCACGTTTCCTGAATCGCTTCGTACCCAAGGAGGTCGCATGGCTGCACCTGGACCTCGCGGCCGGGTCGCGCCATGGGGGCCTCGCGCACATCGCCACCGAGATCACCGGATTCGGCGTGCGCTACACGCTCGAGCTGCTGCGCAGGGGATGGCCGCCGCCCGCGGCACGTTGAGACGATGGACAGTCTGACGATCCTGTTGCCTGACGACTGGCACGTACACCTGCGCGATGGAGCGGCGCTGGCCTCGGTGGCGAAATTCACCGCGGAGCGCTTCGGGCGCGCCATCGTGATGCCGAATCTCAAGCCGCCGATCACCACCACGGCACTCGCGGCGGCTTACCGGAGCCGGATTCTCGCCGCGCTGCCGCTCGGCAGCGCGTTCGTTCCGCTCATGACCCTGTATCTCACCGACGCCACCGCGCCCGCCGAGATCGAGCGGGCCGTGGCCAGCAATTTCATCCACGGCGTGAAACTCTACCCGGCGGGTGCGACCACGCACTCGGACGCCGGCGTCACCGATATCCGCAACAGCTACGCGACACTCGAGCGCATGCAGGAGCTCGGCATGCGGCTGCTGGTGCACGGCGAGAGCGTGCGCCCCGAGGTCGATGTGTTCGACCGCGAGACCGCCTTCATCGACGAGCTCCTGGCACCGCTCGCCGAGCGGTTCCCGGCACTCAAGATCGTGTTCGAGCACATCACCACGGCCCGCGCCGTGGAATTCGTAGCCGGGGCCCGTCCTGGCGTGGCGGCGACCATCACGCCGCAGCATCTCTTGCACAACCGCAACGCGATCTTCTCCGGCGGCCTGCGGCCGCACTATTACTGTCTGCCGGTGCTCAAGCGCGAGCGCGACCGTGAGGCGCTCATCGCCGCGGCCACCGGCGGCGGCCCGCGATTTTTCCTGGGCACGGACAGCGCACCGCATGAGCGCCTCACCAAGGAGGCGGCCTGCGGCTGCGCCGGAATGTTCACCGCGCATGCCGCCATCGAGCTCTATGCCGAGGTGTTCGAGGCCGCCGGGCGCCTGGACCGCCTCGAGCGCTTCGCGAGCTGCCACGGCGCGGATTTCTACGGGCTGCCGCGCCATACGGAGCGCATCACGCTCATCAAGGATCCCTGGTCGCCGCCTGCCTCCTACGAGTTCGCCGGCGGCAGTCTCGTGCCCTATCGCGGCGCGGAGGTCATCGCCTGGCGCCTCGCGCCGGCGGGGTCGCGATGACGCAGCTGCCCCCGATCACCTTCGCCACCCGCTTTCGCGGCTTCCTGCCCGTGGTGATCGACGTCGAGACCGGGGGCTTCAACTCGCAGACCGATGCGCTGCTCGAGATCGCCGCGGTGCTCATCGAGATGCGCAGCGACGGCTCGCTCACGCGCGGCGCCACGCACCGCTATCACGTGGCGCCCTTCCCCGGTTCCAATCTCGAGCCCGCCTCGCTCGCGATCACCGGCATCGATCCGCACCACCCGCTGCGGCCGGCGATCTCCGAGGAGGATGCGCTGCATCGGATCTTCCGCGAGGTGCGCGCGGCGGTGCGCGCGGCTGAATGCACCCGCGCCGTGCTCGTGGGACACAACGCTTTTTTCGACCTCAACTTTCTGAACGCGGCCGTGGCCCGCACGCAGATCAAGCGCAACCCGTTCCATCCATTCTCGAGCTTCGACACCGCAACGCTCGGCGGCGTCGCATTCGGCCAGACCGTGCTCATGCGAGCGACGCTCGCCGCCGGCCTCGAGTGGGATACGAGCTCGGCGCATTCCGCTGCCTACGATGCCGAGCGCACCGCGGATTTGTTTTGCGAGGTCTGTAACCAGTTCCAGGGCGTGTTCGAGGCAAGCCGCCGCCGAGTGGCGGCCATGGGACCGCTGCAGGTCGAGCCGTCGAGTGAATCGGAGAATGAAGGATCCCCCGAGCCATGAGCTCGGAGGGGCCAAGGTGTTTGCAGATCAGGCCGTGACTGCGCCGGCCTCGGCCAGCAGCTGCTTGAGCTCGCCGCTCTTGTACATCTCGATCACGATGTCGCAGCCGCCGATGAGCTCGCCGTTCACGTAGAGCTGCGGATAGGTGGGCCAGTTCGAATAGGTCTTGAGCGCCTCGCGCACTTCCGGGTCCTCGAACACATTGATGTGAGCGAACTGCGCCTTGCAGGCCTTGAGGGCGCCCGCGGTCTGCGCCGAGAAGCCGCATTGCGGGAAATCCGGCGTGCCCTTCATGTAGAGGACGACCGGAGCGGAGGCCAGCTGATCTTTGATCCTGTCAATCGTGTTCATGTCGAATCTCCAAATTTACTCATTGCGTTCGGCAAACGCGCCGCCGCCCGCTCGGGCAGCTGTCGGATGATCGCCCGCTGCTCCGAGGCAGTGAGGCTCCGCCAGCTGGCTATCTCGCCAATTGTACGATAACAGCCGACGCAATAGCCGGATGCATCGAGGGTGCATACGTTGATGCAGGGGGATGCGGGGTGCTCCTCTGGCATCGTTGCAGTATTGGGGGCGGTTGCCTATTCTTCCAGCCCCCGTCGCCAGAAGGCTTTGAATATTCATGAATTTGGTACCGGTTCCGGGCGATCTCGGACTGCAGGTCGCACGTGCCTTGGAGGAGGATGTCGGCAGCGGTGACCTGACCGCGGCGCTGGTTCCGGCGACCACCCAGGGTCGCGCCCGGGTCATTGCCCGCGAATCAGCGATCCTGTGCGGGATCCCCTACGTCGAGGCGGTGTTCGCGCGCCTCGACCCGAGCGTCGCGCTGCGCTGGCATGCCGGCGAGGGCGCCGCGGTCGCCGCCAACCAGCCGCTGTTCGAGGTGCAGGGACCCGCCCGTGCGCTGCTCACGGGCGAGCGAACCGCACTCAATTTCTTGCAGCTCCTCTCGGCCACCGCGACCGCCGCTCACGCCTACGCCGAACGGCTCGAAGGCACCGCCTGCCGCGTGCTCGATACGCGCAAGACCATCCCAGGATTGCGCTCCGCGCAGAAGTACGCGGTCCGCGTCGGCGGCGGACAGAATCATCGCATCGGCCTCTTCGACGGCATTCTGATCAAGGAAAACCATATCGTGGCGGCCGGATCGATCGAGCGGGCCGTGGCCGCCGCGCGCGCAAGCGCCAGCCGGGTGCCGGTCGAGGTCGAGGTCGAGAGCCTGGACGAGCTGCGCCAGGCGATCGCCGCGGGCGCGGACATCGCCTTGCTCGACGATTTTCCCCTCGAGACGCTGGCGCAGGCCGTGGCCCTGAACCGCGGGGCAGCGCGGCCCTTGAAGCTCGAGGCCTCGGGAGGCGTGACTCTCGACACCGTGCGGGCGATCGCGGATACCGGCGTCGACTACGTTTCCGTGGGCAGCATCACCAAGAACGTTCGCGCGATCGATCTCTCCATGCGCTTCGAGTGGCCGAGCTAGCTCGCTTTACGCGCGGCGCGTGCCGAAATGGCGGTCGGCGATGAGGCACAGGATCTCGAACATCATGGTGGCGCCGACCAAGGCGGTGTTTCCGCTCGGATCGTAGGGCGGAGCCACTTCGACCACGTCGCCGCCGATGAGGTCGAGCCCACGCAGGCCGCGCAGCAGGCGCTGCCCGTCGAGCGTGCTGATGCCGCCGATCTCGGGAGTCCCGGTCCCCGGCGTGTACACCGGATCGAGCCCGTCGACGTCGAAGGAGATATAGGTCGGCCCGTTGCCCACCACGCTGCGCGCGATCTCGACCACGCGCTCGACTCCCAGATCCGCGAACTCCTCCATGAATACGATACGCATGCCGTGTTCGCGCGAGAACTCGATGCCGTCGAGGAAATTCTGTCCGCCGCGGATGCCGATCTGCACGGTGCGCTTCGGATCGAGCAGTCCTGCCTCCACCGCCAGCCGGAATGGCGCGCCATGCGTGAACTTCGACCCGTAGAACTCGCCCCAGGTGTCGGTATGCGCATCGACGTGCACCATGCCGATCGGAGGGCCCGCCACGATGCCGCAAAAGATCGGGTAGGTGATCGAATGGTCTCCGCCGGCCGACACCGGGCGGATGCCGGCGGCGCGGACCTCGCGATAGAACGCCTCGATGTCCGCGTTCTGCCGCTGCAGATCGAAGCGGTGCGAAAGGTGCACATCGCCCAGGTCCGCGATTCGACACAGCTCGTAGGGATTCACGCCGAGCGCCAGGTTGTAGCCGCGCATGAGACTCGAGGCGTTGCGGATCTCGCGCGGCCCGTGGCGCGCTCCCGGGCGGTTGGTAACGCCGAGATCGGTGGGTACGCCGATGAGACCGATGTCGATATTCGCGAGCGAGCTCGCGAGCGGCGCCCGCATGAAGGTCGCGATATCGGTGTAGCGCGGCTCCTTCATGGGATCGTAGCGATGCGAGCCGGTGACATCGGGTTTTATGTAGGACATGGGTATCACCGCGCGCTTCGAGTAAGCCAGCTCACCAGGACGAAGGAGACCGCGCTGCCGGCGAGGCCGGCATAGATCGGCGCGTCCGAATCCAGCCCTGCCCAGCCGAGCAGGATCGCGACCAGGGTACCACCGACGGCGATCGAGGTCAGCGCTCCCGCGCTCGTACCGCCGCGCCACAACATCGCTCCGACCAGCGGCACCAGCAAGCCGCCCACCAGGAAATCGTAAGCAATCGTGAGGGCCGCAATCACATCGTGCATGAGGCAGGCGAGCACGGTCATGACCGATCCGAGCGCCAGCGTCACCGCGCGGCTCTGCTTCACCGAGCCCGCGCTCGCGGCGCCGCGCAAGGGCAGATAGACATCCTCCAGCAACACCGTGGACGATGCCAGCAGGCAGGCGCTGGCCGTGGACATGATGGCCGCGAGAGCGGCCGCGAGCACGAGCCCGCGCAAACCCACCGGCAGCACCGCGTTGACCGCCTGTGCGAACGCGGCATCGCCGTCGGCGAGCGGGGGCAAGAACGCGTGCGCGGCGGTACCGATGAGCGCTCCGGCGGCGGCGTACGCCAGGCAGTAGAGGCCGACGCCGATGCCGCCCTGGCGCGCCACCCGCACGCTGCGCGCGGTGAACACGCGCTGCCAGATGTCCTGGCCGATGATGATCCCGAAGAAGTACAAGAGGAAGAAAGAAAGGATCTTCGGCCAGCCGATGTTCACTGGCGAGAAGAACTGCGGCGGAAGCCGCGCCCGCATCGCCGCCCATCCTCCCGCATGCAGGATCGCCCCCGGCAGCAATACCAGGAAGATCCCGACCGTCTTGATGACGAATTGAATGATATCGGTGAGCGTGAGCGACCACATGCCGCCGAGCACCGAATAGGCGACCATCACGGCGCTGCTCAGGAGGATGGCGGGCATCTTCGGAACACCGAGAATCACCTCGGTGAGCGAGCCGACGGCGATGGTCGCGGTCACCGCCACCATCAAGTCGTAGGCCACCATGACCAGGCCCCCCGAGATCCTGGCGGATGGCCGGTAACGCCTCTGCAGCAGCTCGGGAACGGTGTACAGGCCGAGCCCGAGGATGCGTCCGACGAACACCAGGGAGAGCACCAGGATTCCGAGACCGAACATCGACACGAACCACAGGCCCGAGATGCCGTACTGATATCCGAGCTTCACACCGCCCACGGTCGAGGCGCCGCCCAGGATCACGGCGGCCAGGGTGCCGGTGTACAGCCAGGGACCCACCGAGCGGCCGGCGACCAGGAACTCGTCCTGCGTGGTGGCCCGGCGACGCGCCCAGAATCCGGCGCCGAGGATTACGCCCATGTAGGCGATGACGACGAGCAGGTCGAGCGTGGCCATTTAAAGGTACGCGCCGGCCGCGGCGAGTCAGGCGATGTTGGCGGCCTTCAGCACGCGTTGCGGCTGCGATACTCCGTAGCCCTGGGCGTAATCGACGCCGAGACTGCGCAGCATGTTGATGATTTCGTTGTTCTCGGCAAACTCCGCGATGGTCTGCTTCCCCGTGAGGTGGCCGATCTCGTTGATCGAGCGCACCATCTCGCGGTCGATCGGATCGTGCAGGATTTCCTTGACGAAGCTGCCGTCGATCTTCAGGTAATCGACCGGGAAGTGCTTCAGGTAGCCGAATGAGGACAAGCCGGTGCCGAAATCGTCGAGCGCGAATTTGCAGCCCAGCTCCTTGAGCGCCTGGATGAAGCGGTTCGCCTGCGAGAAGCTCGCGATCGCCGCCGTCTCCGTGATCTCGAAGCAGATCTTGGTCGCATCGAGGCCGCTGCGATGGAACTGGTCGATCACGTACGGCAGGAACTTGTCGTCGCCCAGGCTCTGGCCCGACAGATTGATCGAGCACATCGAGAGCCGCGCTCTTTCGTCCGCCTCCGAGACCAGCCAGCGGAAAGCGTTCTCGATCACCCAGCGGTCGATCTGGGGCGTGATGCCGTAGCGCTCCGCGGCGGTGATGAAATTGTCGGGCGCGACGATCTTGCCGGTCTCATCGCGCATGCGCAGCAGCAGCTCATAGTGCGCTCCCTCCTCGGACTGCTGCAGCGGCAGTATCGTCTGGCGGAACAGCTCGAACCGCCCCTCCTCGAGCGCATTGTTGATGCGCGCCGCCCACTGCATCTCGCGGCGGCGGCGCATCAGGTCGATGTCGTTCTCCTCGAAACTGTGCACGCGGTTGCGCCCCGCTTCCTTGGCGGCCTGGCAGGCGCTGTCGGCGGCGGAGAGCACCGAAGCGACGTCGGTGTTCTCGGGCACGATCGGCACCACTCCGATGCTCGCGCCGAGCCGGAAGGTGCGCTCCTCCCAGGTGAACTTGAAGTTGCGCACGGCCTCGCGCAAGGATTCGGCGGTGCGCATGGCCTCATCGAGCGTGCAGCTCTCGAGCAGGATGGCGAATTCGTCGCCGCCGAGCCGCGCCAGCGTATCGCGCCAGCGCACCTTGGACTTGAGCAGCGCCCCCACCTGGCCGAGCAGCGCATCCCCGGCGCTGTGGCCGCAGGTGTCGTTGACGATCTTGAACTGGTCGAGGTCCAGGCAGCAGAGCGCGTAGGAGGTCTCGCGGGCCTTGGCGCTCTTCAGGGCGCGTTCCATGCGGTTCTCGAACTCGCGCCGGTTGACGAGCCCCGTGAGCACGTCGTGGCTCGCATGGTAGGAGAGCCGTCGGTTGAGCTCGCGGGCCTCGCTCACGTCGTGGAACACGAGCACGCCGCCCGACACCGCGCCGCTTCCATCGCGGATGGGTGAGGCGGTGCTCTCGACGTAGATCTCGTTGCCGTCGCGGCGGATGAGCAGCATCGGCCGCACCGACTTGATCGACCGGGTGCGCCGGATTGCCACCGCGAGCGGGTTCTCGAGCGGCTCGCAGGTCTCCTCGTGAAAGGCGCGGAAGATCTCCTCGATCGCCCGCCCCTGGCTGTCCTCGAGGCGCCAGCCGGTGAGCGCCTCGGCCACCGGATTGAGGTAGTCGATCACCCCCTTGGCGTCGGTGGTGATGACCCCGTCGCCGATACTCTGCAGGGTGATCTGCGCGCTCTCTTTCTCGCGGAACAGGGCCTCCTCGTACAGCTTGCGCTCGGTGATGTCGAGCTCGACGCCCACCAGGCGCAGGAGCCGCCCCTTGTCGTCGACCTTGGCCTTGGCGCGGCTTATCACCCAGCGCCATTCGCCGGTGGCATGGCGCATGCGGTGCAGGCTCTCGAAGATCGGAGTCTTGCCGGCCACGTGATCGCGGATCGCGGCTTGTACGCGCGACATGTCGTCCGAGTGCACCAGCGTGCGCCAGTCCGGCGCCTCGCCGACGTCGGCCTCGTCATAGCCGAGCATCGTCTTCCAGCGCGGCGACATGTAGACGCGATTGTTGAGGGTATCGAAGTCCCACAGGCCGTCGTTGGCGCTGTACAGGGCGAGGTCGTTGCGCTCCTCGAGGTCGCGCAGATGCGCCTGCAACTCGATGCGCTCGAGGCCGGTGGCGAGACTCGAGCCGATCAGCTTCATGAGGAGGTGCAGCTGCACTTCCCAGTTGTCGCGCGGCCGCGCCCCCGCGATACCGAGAAAGCCGGCCGGGCGGCCGGCGATGAAGTAGCCGATGATGAGGATCGAGCCGATGCCGAGGCTCGACCAGACCGCCGCATCGGCCGCCTGGTCCGCACGCGGATGCCCGGTATCCCGCATCTCGGACACCCGCAGAGGCGCGAGCCGCGACTTGAGCCAGGGCAGTGCCTGAAGGCTCTGGCCGCGCAATTGCTCCGGGTTGCCCGTCGACAGCAGGCTGCGCGCAGCCTGCACATCGAGCACCGTCGCCGACTCGGAATCGAAGGTGACGTGGAGCGCGGCATCGGCGCGAGTCGCCTCGCGCAGCAGCTCGAGATTGGCGACGATGCACTCCGCCGCGCTCTCCACCGTCATGGTCTGGAAATCGACCGCGATCTTGGTGCAGAGGACGTCGAGGGTTATGGTGGTCGATTGGCTGGGCGTGGAGCGCGTGCCGCGCCGCGGCCAGGTGTGAGGTGACAATACATCCGACGCGGACAGGTCTGGATGTCGGGGGTCGTTGGGTGCGGTGGCCATGCGCCTCTAGAGGGTCCCCGGACGATAATTGCAGTTGCGGATCAACAGTTTGCCACTGGAATCGAATCGAAATGCGGATGCGTCACACAGTTTTCCCACGGATCCCCCGCCGGCACATAGCAGACGATTCTCGCACAGGCTATCAGGAATACAAGATAAGAGCTTGTATTGTTTGGGGGTTACGACAGAATTTCACTTAATGAGGTCGCTCGCCTCGAGGTAGCGCGCCTTGAGCTCATCCTCCATCTGCGCTTGCAGGCGCGAGAGTCCCGCGGCATCGAGGCCCTTGGGAACGTAGACCGGCGCTCCGATCACGATCGCCACGCGCGCGAACGGCTTCGGGATCACGAACCTATCCCACTTGATCTTCCAGGCGCGCGAGGCCGCATAGGCCATCGGAATCATCGGACGCTGTGCCATTTGCGCGAGCAGGATCGCGCCGGGCTTGAACTTCCAGGGCGGGCCCCGCGGGCCGTCGGGCGTGATCGCCGGCGAGATGCCGTCGTGGGCGAGCGCCTGGTAGTAATCGCGCAGAGCGCGCGCACCGGTGTGCGAGGAGGAGCCGCGGATCACCTCGCCTCCGAGCTTGCGTACCAGCATCGCCCCGATCTCGCCATCGACCGACGGCGAGATCAGGAAGCCGAGCTTCACGCCCGCCGCGCGCATCTCGAGAAGCGGCTTCACGCACAACAGCTGGTGCTGGTGCCAGTACACCGGAATGAACGAGGGCGCCCGCTCGAGCGCGGCCGCGATGTGCTCTTGCCCGTACACGCGCACCGAGCGGCACCAGCGCCAGATGCCGTGCCCGACGAAGATCGCCGTCGGCACGAGCATCCGATACAGAAGCAGCCGCCGGCGCGTCAAGCGGCGGCTCGAGCGTGTCTGCTGTTCGTACAGCGTGTTGCGAAGGCCGCCGTCGGATTTCTTCTGCACGCCTCATTGTCGGCAATGCCCACCACGCCGGCAATGCCCACCACGCCGGCAATGCCCACCACGCCGGCAGTGTCCCACCGCGCCGCGCGCGCCCGGGGCGCGCAGCCCAAGCAAAAAGCGGCTGCGCTACAATGCGCGGATGCAGACCACGGCCATCCCGCCGGGCCCCGCCGAGGCCTTCGATCTCAACGGCAGCGAGCAGACGCTGGCGCGGCTCACGGACTACTTCGCGCGCTACGGCGATACCTACCGCGTCTTTTCACCGACGCGCGGCGTGTACAACTACGTCATCAATCATCCCGACGACGTCAAGCAGGTGCTCTTGTCCAACCATCGCAACTATACCAAGGGCGAGGGCATGGACCGGGTCAAGATCCTGCTCGGCAACGGCATCATGACCAGCGAGGGCGATTTCTGGCGGCGCCAGCGCCGGATGATGCAGCCGGCCTTTCATCGCCGCGTCATCGACCGTTTCAGCGAGCTGGTCCACGAGGTCAACGAGAAGTACGCGGAGCGCTGGGCGGCCCACTCCGCCCGGGGCGAGCCCGTCAATCTCACCGACGACGCGAGCGAGCTCACGCTCGAGATCGTGCTGCGCTCGATATTCGGCGCGGATCTCGAGCGGCTCGAGCGCCAGCTCGGCGCCAATCCGTTCGAGGTCGTGGCCAAGGAACAGAACCGCGACCTCAAGTTCGCATTCCGCTTCCGCTCGCTCACCAAGCTGGTTGCCGAAGTGATCGCGCGGCGCCGGCGCGAGGGCGATGACCAGAGCGACTTCCTCGGCATGTTGATGGCGGCCCGCGACCAGGGCGGGGCGGCCATGAGCGAGAAGGAACTGATCGACGAGGTCATGACGCTCATCGTCGCAGGCCATGAGACGACTGCGGCCGCCCTCACCTGGACCTGGTATCTCATCAGCCGCCATCCCGAAACCGCCGAGGCGCTCCAAGCCGAGGCCGATCGCACTGCCGACCGTATGCTCGAGCTCGACGCCGCGGAGTCGCTCGCGCTCACCCACCAGGTCGTTCAAGAGGCGCTCAGGCTGTATCCGCCCGGCTGGCTGTTCACGCGCCGCTCGCTCGAGAGCGACGATCTCGGCGGTTATCCGATCGGGCCGCGCACGGACGTGTTCATCAGCCCCTATACGCTGCATCGCCATCCGGAATTCTGGAGCGCACCGGAGGAATTTCAGCCGCAGCGCTTCGCCGGGGTCGATGCCAAGGAGCGGCATCGTTTCGCCTATATCCCGTTCTCGGTCGGCCCGCGGCACTGCATCGGCGAGAACATGGCGATGTTCGAGATGCTGGTGCACGTGAACCGCATGTCGCGCCGCTTCCGGCTCGAGCGCACCGACGACCGGCCCATCGAGCTCGAGGCGCAGATCAACCTGCGGCCGCGTACCCACCTCATGATGAACGTAGAGATCCGATGACCCAGAGCACCCTGTTAGACGTCCTCGAGCAGAACAGCACCGTCGACCGCGCCGTCACCTACATCGAGGGCGAGAACGCCGAGCGCCGGGTGAGCTTCGGCGAGATCCGCGCGCGCGCGCTCGGAATCCTCCATCACCTGCAGGCGATGGGCGCGCAGCGCGGCGACAAGATGATCGTGTTCCTGTCGAACAACGAGCAATTCCTCGACGGGTTCTGGGCGGCGATTGCCGGCGGCATCGTGCCGGTGCCTCTCGCGGTCGGCATCAGCGACGAGCACCGGCACAAGCTCTTGCGGGTCGCGCGCAAGCTCGGCAATCCGTATCTCTACACCGACTCGAAGAATCTCGAGCGCCTGCAGGCGCTGGCGGCCGAGGCCGGCGAGACCGAGCTCATGGCGGCGCTGCGGTCGCGATGTTTCCTGGTCGAGTCGATCACCGACATCTCGCAGCCCGGCAGGCTCTATCGGCCCGACCCGGCCGATCTCGCCTTCATCCAGTTCTCCTCGGGCTCGACCAGCGAGCCCAAGGGAGTCATGCTGACGCACGGCAACCTGATCGCCAACATCGAGGGCGCAACCGTCATCGGCCGTTACGCCGAGAACGACTCCTCCTTGAGCTGGATGCCCCTGACCCACGACATGGGCCTCATCGGGTTCTACCTGGTGTTATTCAAGGCGCGCGCGCATGTCTATCTGATGCCGACCGACCTGTTCGTCCGCAGACCGCTCCTGTGGCTGCAGGCGGCCTCCGCGAAACGCGCCACGCTCACCTGCTCCCCAAACTTCGGCTACCGGCACTTCCTCAAGGTGCTCGGCGATCGAAGACCCGATTGGGACCTCTCCTCGATCCGCGCCATCTACAACGGCGCGGAGCCGATCTCGGTGCAGCTCTGCAACGAGTTCATGCAGACCCTCGCCTACGCGAAACTCCGGCCCACCGCGATGTACCCGGTCTA